>Ga0136622_10000893_pt1 | contig 12300 bp, 12 predicted proteins | sample AntDrymUQ4482106_2_FD_104803 | JGI IMG/M metagenome (GOLD analysis project Ga0136622, IMG submission 104803) | Polar desert sand microbial communities from Dry Valleys, Antarctica - metaG UQ448 (21.06) | ecosystem: Environmental > Terrestrial > Soil > Desert | place: Antarctica: Dry Valley...
GAGCGAGCTCGCTCGCGGGCGCACCGGGTGCCGATGCCGACCCCGAGCGCACCTGCTCGACGCTCGCCGAGACGTCCGCGGCGATGCCCGCCCGCTCGATCGCGTCCTCGGCCGAGCGGTCGGAGCTGCGCACCCCCGCGGCCCCAAGCACGGCAAGGGCCAGGACGAGGGCCGGCACGAGCCAGCGCGACCAGCCCTGCTCGCCGCCGCCGGCGACGCGGCGCGCCGAGAGCGCACCGGCCCGCCGGAGCAGGCGGCGCCGTGCGCCGACCGGCTCCCGCGCCGCGGGTGCTGTTTCGGACCCCAAGGACATGCACGTCCCGATCGGGTCGCGCCGGCGCGCACTTGAGCGTCCGGTGCGACCGCTGGACACGCGGTGCCGCAACCAAGGCAGCAGAGGGGCGCGCCTGAGCTGAGTGGCCCCACTCAGGCGCGGGTGAAGCGGCGTCCGGCGGTGGGCGAGGCGTCCTCGTCGAGCTTGCCCGCCGGCTTGCGCTGTGCGCCACCGGACGGGGCCATCGGCAGCGACTCGCCGCCGGCGAGCGCCTGCTCGGAGGCGGCCTTGGCCTCCATCGCCGCGATGCGCTCCGGAGTCAGCTCGCCGACGTTCTCCTGCTCGATCTTCGCCAGCCACTCGGCGCCCTCGGCCACCTTGTGCTCGTCGCGCTCGACGCGGCCGATCTTCAGCGAGCGATCGATCTCGGCGAACAGCTCGTCGACGAGGTCGTCCTGAGGCACCTTGCGCAGCGGCTCACCGCCGGCGAAGATCAGACCCTCGTTCTTGGCGCCGGTGATGCCAAAGTCGGCATGCGATGCCTCGCCGATGCCGTTGACCGCGCAACCGAGCACGGCGACCTCGATCGGCTCCTCGTAGTCCTCGAGGCGCGTCTCGATCTCGGCGACGACGGTGTCCATGTCGAACTGCAGCCGGCCGCAGGTCGGGCAGGCGATCAGCACCGGGCCCCGCTCGCGCAGCTTGAGTGCCTTGAGGATCTCCCAGGCGACCTTGACCTCCTCCTCCGCGTGGAAGGTCGACAGCGAGATGCGGATCGTGTCCCCCACCCCGTCGGCGAGCAGCGTGCCAAGTCCGACGGCCGACTTCAGCGAGCCGGTCCACTTGGTGCCCGCCTCGGTGATGCCGAGGTGCAGCGGGTAGTCGATGCGCTCCGAGAGCAGGCGGTTGGACGCGATCGTGTTCGGGACGCTGGTCGACTTGATCGAGACCTTGAAGTCCTCGAAGTCGAGGCGCTCCATCAGCTCGACGTACTCGACGGCAGCCTGGACGAGCGCCTGGACCGAGCTCTCGCGCTCGAGCTCGTGCAGGTGCCGCGGCAGGGAGCCGGAGTTGACCCCGACGCGGATCGGCACGCCGGCCCGGCGGGCGCGGTCGATGACCTCGCCCGTCTTCTCGTGGCCGCCGATGTTGCCGGGGTTGATGCGGATGCAGTGGGCACCGGCGTCGATCGCCTTGAGCGCGAGCGTGTGGTTGAAGTGGATGTCGGCGATCACCGGGATCGGCGACTCGACCACGATCCGCTTGAGCGCATCGACATCCTTGTCGCGCGGGATCGCGCAGCGGACGAGATCGCCGCCGGCGTCGGCGATCGCGTGGATCTGGCGCATCGTCGCCTCGTAGTCCGCGGTCTCGGTCTTGGTCATCGACTGGACCGCGACGGGAGCGCCGCCGCCGATCTTCACGCCGCCGACGTCGATCTGGCGCTTGGAGGCCATGGAGTGGAGGGTATCGGGCGTCCTGGGGGCCGGTGAACGGCGTGTGACAACCGGCGGCTACTCGCGCCCGAGCACGAGGGCTCGGCGGGCGGTTTCCGCGTCGGGGATCGAGACGGCCGTCTTCATACCTCAGTATGACCGCTGGCGCGCTCAGCGCACGTCGAAGCCCTCGCCCGACAGACGGCCGATGTCGTTGCTCAGGCCGATCGCGAACAGCCCGAGCACGAGCATGAAGCCGATCACCCCCGATCGCTCCATCACCCACAGCGGCACCGGCCGCCCGCGCACCTTCTCCACGATCGCCCAGAAGATGTGGCCACCGTCGAGCGGCAGGAACGGGAACAGGTTGATGATCGCCAGCGACAGCGAGATGATCGCCAGGATGCCCACGACCTCGGCGATGTCGTTGAGGATCGTCTGGCGCGTGACTTCGTAACCGCCGACGATCCCCGTGATCTCCTTGCGCCGCTCGGCGTCGAGGATGCGCGCGGGCAGGCTGAGCGTCTCGCGGGTGATCAGCCAGAAGCGGTCGAGCGAGGTCGTGATCGACGCGACCAACGGAAGCGTCTCACGCGGCCCCGACGCATAGCCGAAGCCCAGGCGCGGGCGCCCTAACGCGGCATCGTACTGCGGAGCGGCCGAGACGTAGCGGATGCTCCGCCCGCGAGCCACGATGAGCTCCGCGGGCTCGGCGGCGGTGCAGCCGTCGCGCTTGGCGGCGCCCGGGCAGCTGTGGCTGGCGATCTGGGCGCCGAACGCCTCCGGACCGCCGCGCCTGCCGTCGACGGATATGAGCCGGTCCCCGGGCTCGAGCACCTGCGCGGCAGGGTAGCCCTGCTCGATCACGCCGACGCGGTTGGACCCGCTCTCGGCGCCGATCGCTCCGAAGAAGATCACCAGCAGCACCAGCGCGATCGCCATGTTGACGGCCGGCCCCGCGAGGATCACCGCGATCCGCTTCCAGACCGGCTGCGCGTGGTAGGCCCGGTCGCGGACCTCGTCCGGCAGCTCCTCGTCCGGGTTCATCCCCGTGATCTTCACGTAGCCCCCCGCGGGGATCAGGCCGATCGCGTACTCGGTCTCGCCGCGCGTCTTGGAGACGATCGTCGGCGGGAAGAAGAGCGAGAACTTCTCGACCCGCATGCCGACCAGCTTCGCGACCGTGAAGTGGCCGAGCTCGTGCAGGATCACGAGCGCCGCGAAGCCGAGGAAGGCGAGGAACCAGCTCACGCGCGCGCGCCCTGGCAGAGCTCGGCCGCGCGCCTGCGGGCGCTCGCGTCGGCCTCGTAGAGGTCGGAGAAGTGCCCGACCGGGCGCGCCGGAACCGCGTCGAGCGTACGCTCGACGACCTCGGCGATGCCGGTGAACGCCAGCTCGCCCGCGAGGAAGGCCGCGACGGCGACCTCGTCGGCCGCGTTGAGCACGCACGGGGCGGTGCCGCCCTGCAGCCCGGCCTGCCGCGCCAGGCGCAGGCAGGGGAAGGTCTCCTCGTCGGGCTCCTCGAAGCTCAGCGTGCCCACCGAGGCCAGGTCGAGCGTCGGCACCGGTACGTCGGCCCGGTCGGGGTGGTGCAGCGCGTAGGAGATCGGCACCCGCATGTCGGGGTGGCCGAGGTGGGCCAGCGAGGCGCCGTCGGCGAGCGCGACGAGCGCGTGGACGATCGACTGCGGGTGCACGACGACATCGATGCGCTCGTAGGGCAGGCCGAACAGGTGATGGGCCTCGATGATCTCGAGGCCCTTGTTCATCAGCGTCGCCGAGTCGATCGTGATGCGCCCACCCATCGCCCAGGTCGGATGAGCCAGCGCCTGGTCGGGCGTGACGTCCGCGAGGTCGGTCCTGCCGCGGAAGGGCCCGCCCGAGGCGGTCAGCACGAGGCGGTCGACCGCGCCCGCCGGCTCGCCGGCGACCAGTTGGTGGAGCGCGGAGTGCTCGGAGTCGACGGGCAGGACCTGGGCCCCGGTCGCCTCGGCCAGGGCGCCCACCAGCTCGCCCCCGATCACCAGGCTCTCCTTGTTGGCCAGCGCGAGGTCGATCCCCTCGCCGAGCGCGGCGACGGTCGGGCCGAGACCCGCCGAGCCGGTCAGAGCGTTGAGCACGAGGTCGCAATCGGCCTCGGTGATCAGCTCGATCAGACCCGCCGCACCCGCGAGCACCTCGCCCTCTGTCCACCGCTCGGCGGCGCGCGCCGCGGCGTCCTCGTCGGCGAGCGCGACGCGACCCACCCCCAGCGAACGGGCCTGCTCGAGCACCAGGTCGACGTTGGTCGCGGCGGCGAGTCCGACGACCTCCAGCGAATCGCTGCGGGCGACGACGTCGAGCGCCTGCGTGCCGATCGACCCGGTCGAGCCGACGATCAGGATCCTGCGCATCCGCGGCAGTCTAGGAGGCGGCGGGGGCGGCCCCGCGCGGCCGCGCCATGCCCGCTCGAGCGCGCGGCGCGGAGCCCGCGCCCTACCATCCCCGGCCGCATGTCCGCCCCCGCCCTGCGCAACGCCGCGATCGTCGCCCACGTCGACCATGGCAAGACCACGCTCGTGGACGCTCTGCTGTGGCAGTCGGGGGCGTTCCGCGCCAACCAGGACGTCGACGATCGGGTGATGGACTCGATGGACCTCGAGCGCGAGAAGGGCATCACGATCCTGGCCAAGAACACCGCGGTGCGCTATCGCGACACGAAGCTGAACATCATCGACACCCCGGGCCACGCCGACTTCGGCGGCGAGGTCGAGCGGGGGCTGACGATGGTCGATGGGGTGCTGCTGCTCGTCGACGCATCGGAGGGCCCGCTGCCCCAGACGCGCTTCGTGCTGCGCAAGGCGCTCGAGTCGCGGCTGCCGGTGATCCTCGTCGTCAACAAGGTCGATCGCCCCGACGCGAGGATCGCCGAGGTCGTGGACGAGGTCTACGAGCTGTTCCTCGACCTCGACGCCGACGAGTCGCAGATCGACTTTCCGATCGTCTACACCAACGCGAAGGCGGGCTGGGCCTCGCTCGATCCCGCCCAGGAGGGCACCGACCTGACTCCGCTGCTCGAGCTCGTGCTCGACACGATCCCCGCGCCCGAGCACCACCCCGACCATCCGCTGCAGGCCCAGGTGACCAACCTCGACGCCTCCCCCTACGTCGGCCGTCTCGCCCTCTGCCGGGTTCGCCACGGCCACATCAGGCAGGGTCAGCGTGTCGCCTGGTGCCGGCAGGACGGCAGCGTCGAGCAGGCCACGATCTCCAGTCTCTACGTCACCGAGGCGCTCGACCGCGTCGACGCCACCGAGGCCGGTCCGGGCGAGATCATCGCGATCGCCGGCATCCCCGAGATCACGATCGGCGAGACCCTCGCGGACCCCGAGGATGCGCGGCCGCTGCCGGTGATCACCGTCGATGAGCCCTCGCTCGGCGTCGTCGTCGGCATCAACACCTCACCGTTGGCGGGCCAGGGCGGTGGCGGCAAGCTGACCGCTCGCCAGGTCAAGGCGCGGCTCGAGGCCGAGCTCGTCGGCAACGTCTCGATCCGGATCGAGGAGACCGAGCGCCCCGACGCATGGGAGGTCCAGGGTCGCGGTGAGCTGCAGCTCGCGGTGCTCGTCGAACTGATGCGCCGCGAGGGGTTCGAGCTCACGGTCGGCCAGCCGCAGGTGGTCACCCGGGAGCTCGACGGGCGTCTGCACGAGCCGGTCGAGCGGGTCGCGATCGACGCGCCCGACGACTACGTGGGCGTGATCACCCAGCTGCTCGCGTCGCGCAAGGGCCGCCTCGAGCAGATGGTCAACCACGGCACCGGCTGGGTCCGGATGGAGTACCTGATCCCGGCCCGCGGGCTGATCGGCTTCCGCACCGAGTTCCTGACCGAGACGCGTGGCACCGGCCTGCTGCACCACGTCTTCGAACGCTGGGAGCCGTGGGCGGGCGAGATGCGCACGCGCCCGACGGGGGCGCTCGTGGCCGACCGCCGCGGCAGGACCGCCTCGTTCGCGCTGTTCAACCTGCAGGAGCGCGGGACGATGTTCGTCGGCCCCGGCGAGGAGGTCTACGAGGGCATGATCGTCGGCGAGAACTCGCGTCCGGACGACCTCGACGTCAACGCGGTCAAGGAGAAGCACCTCAACAACATCCGCCAGTCGACCGCCGACGTGCTCGTGCGCCTGGTGCCCGCGCGCAAGCTCTCGCTCGACCAGGCGCTCGAGTTCCTGCGCGAGGACGAGTGCGTCGAGGTGACACCGGACGTCGTTCGGCTGCGCAAGCTGCACCTGGACGCCAACTCACGCGTCAAGGCTGCGCGACGCGCGAAGGCGACCGCGGCGTCTGCGCCATAGAGTCCTGCAGGAAGCCACACCTGGTGCCCAACCGTCCAGGCTTGGCGCACGCGGCGCCGACACGATCAGCGATCGTAGACGTCCCTCCGGTGCCCGACCGTCACGACGACGACGAGCAGCACATCGTCCTCGACCGCGTAGACGATGCGGTAGTCGCCGACCCGCACCCGCAGGCCTGGGCGGCCCTGCAACGCCCGGGCGGCCGGGGGCCGGGGGTCCCGCGCCAGGAGCTCGATCGCTCCTTGGATGCGCGGGCTGACCTCGGGCGGCAGCTTGCGCAGAGCGCGGGCCGCGGCTGGGCGCAGCTCGACCCGGTAGGCGGTCAATCCCAGCCGAGGTCGGCCTTGACCTGCTCCCAGGGAATGTTGTCGCCCTCCTCGGCCATCGCGGCATCGAAGGCCGCGACGTCCTCGGCCTCCTCGAGCGCCCGGGTCAGCTCCTCGAACCGCTCGGGGCTGAGCAGCACCGCGGCCGGCCGGCCGTAGCGCTCCAGGAAGACCGCCTCGCTGCGAGCCGTCTCGACGGCCTCGGACAGCCTCTCCCGTGCCTCGCTCACGCTCATCGTCGCCACAGAAGAATCGTACAACACCATGCGCATGCTGTACGTCGCGCTCCGCGGACCTCGAAGCGGAGCCCTGCCGGCGGGCGGCTTCGTCCGGCTCAGCCATACCCCAGCGCGACGCTGCCGTAGTACCCCACGACAGCCGTGAAGAACACCGCGTCAAGGCGGTCCAGCACGCCTCCGTGAACGCCGAAGAAGCGGCCGGCGTCCTTGACCTCGAGGTCGCGCTTGATCGCCGACTCGAACAGGTCGCCGAGCGGCGCGACGAGTGCGACGAGGAAGCCGAGGACGAGTGCGTCGACACCGGACAGCCAGTCCTGGTAGAGGCCGGCGAACCAGAACGCCGCCGTGCCGCCAACGATCCCTGCGACCAGCCCCTCGACCGTCTTGCTCGGCGAGATGCGGGACGCCAGCGGCCGGCGGCCGTAGAGGCGCCCCCCGAGGTAGGCGGCCGTGTCGCCGACGAACGTGCCGACGAGCAGGTCGACCACGAGACCGTCTCCGTGGGGCAGGTCGCGCAGGAAGACCGCGTGCGCGAGCGCGAGGCCGACCCAGGTGACGCCGAGCATCGTGCCCGAGACCCCCCACGCGAGGTGGTCCAGCGACGAGCGAGTGAGGGCGAGCATGAAGATCACCGGGATCGCCGCCACGAGCGCGATCAGCACGTCGTCGCGGTCGCCGTAGGCGGCCAGCAGGACGATGGCGATCAGCGCGAGGTGGCCGCCGAGGTCGACCGGCCGCGAGCGGCGCATCAGCGTGTAGAGCTCGCGCAGCGCGAGGATCCCGAGCCCGATCAGGCCAAGGGCGAACACGAGGCCGCCCTGCACGACGATGAAGATCGCGAACGCGATCGCCGGGATCGCGACGAGGATGCGTGACGAGAGCTCGGAGCGTTCGCGCCTTCCGCCACCGCGGCGCCCTGCGCCGACCTCGCGCCCGCGGCGCCCGCCGCGCCCGTCTCCACCATCGCGGCGCCTCCCTCGCCCCGCCGGCTCGCCGCGGGCGCGCGCGCTCACGGCGCCACGCGCGCGCCGAAGCGCCGCCGCCGCCGCGCGTACTCGTCCAACGTCTGCTCGAAGGCCTCGCGGCTGTAATCGGGCCACAGCTCGTCGCGGAAGACCAACTCCGCGTAGGCGCACTGCCACAGCAGGTAGTTGGAGATCCGCTGCTCGCCGCTGGTGCGGATCAGCAGATCGGGATCGTGCATCTCGGGCGCGTAGAGGTGCTGGCGGAACTCTTCCTCGGTCGTCCCGTCGAAGCGGCGCGCCGCGTCGACGATCTCCGCTCGCCCGCCGTAGTTGAAGGCGACGAACAGCGTGATCCGCCGGTTGGCCGCCGTCACGCGCTCGGCCCACGCCATCTTGTTCTGAAGCCCCTCCGAGACCCCCTCGCGGCGCCCGACGAAGCGCATCCGCACGCCCTCGTCGTTCAGCTCGGGCGTCTCGCGGGCGATGCGCTCGCCGAACATCGCCATCAGGCCCTCGACCTCCTCGCTCGGGCGCGTCCAGTTCTCGGTCGAGAACGAGAAGACCGTGAGCTCTTCGACGCCGAGCCGGGCGGCATCGCGCAGGCGGTCCTTGACGACGTCGGCGCCGGCGCTGTGGCCCTCGATCGGCGGGCGCCCGCGCGCCTGAGCCCAGCGCCCGTTGCCGTCGGTGATGATCGCGACGTACCGCGGCTTCCCGCCGCTGTCGGGCGTCACCGGCGCTCGGGCGCGCTGGGAGCGCAGCCCGATCGCCGGGGAGGAGCGCAGCGCGATCGCCGATCGCGCGAGCACCGGACCCGATCCTCCTCGGGCGAGCGCCGCAGCGAGAATCTCATTTCACCGGTCCAGTATCTCGGCCTCTTTGGCGGCCAGCAGCGCGTCGATCTCGCCGGTGCGATCGTCGGTCAGCCGCTGCAGCTCGCTCTCGGCGCGGTGCTCGTCGTCGGCGCCGACATCGCCCTCCTTCTTGAGCTCGCGCAGGTCGCCCATCACCTCGCGGCGGATGTTGCGCGCCGCGACGCGGCCCTGCTCGGCGATGCCGTGCACGACCTTGACCAGCTCGCGCCGGCGCTCCTCGGTCAGCTCGGGGATCGTCAGCCGGATCAGGTTGCCGTCGTTGGACGGGGTCAGGCCCACGTCGGACTCGAGGATGGCCTTCTCGATCTGCCCGATCGAACCCTTGTCGTAGGGCGTGATCGTCAACAGGCGCGCCTCGCTGGCCGAAACGTTGGCAAGCTGCTTGAGCGGCGTCGGGGCGCCGTAGTAGTCGATGTCGACGCGGTCGAGCAGGCTCGGCGACGCGCGGCCGGTGCGGACGGTCGAGAACTCGCTGCGCGTGGCCTCGACGGTCTTGCCCATGCGCTCGGCAGCGTCGTCGAGGAGCTCCTGGACGAGCTCATTGTCCACTCGTGCTCACCACCGTCCCCACTCGCTGGCCGCACACTATCCGGTCGATGTTGGCCTCGTCGTCCATGTTGAAGACGTGGATCGGGAGCTGGTTGTCCATGCACAGCGACAGCGCGGTGACATCCATCACGGTCAGCTGGCGCTCGATCGCCTCGCGGTGGGTGATCGTCGCGATGAACTCCGCGCCGGGGTCCTTGCGCGGGTCGGCGGTGTAGACGCCCTCGACCCCGTTCTTGGCCATCAGGATCGCCTCGGCGTGGATCTCGAGGGCGCGCAGCGCAGCCGCGGTGTCGGTCGTGAAGAACGGATTGCCGGTGCCCGCGGCGAAGATCACCACCCGGCCCTTCTCGAGATGACGCATCGCGCGACGACGGATGTAGGGCTCGGCGACCTCGGAGATCGTGATCGCCGACTGCACGCGCGTGCGCGCCCCGTGCTTCTCGAGCGAGTCTTGCAGCGCGAGCGCATTGAGGACTGTCGCGAGCATGCCCATGTAGTCACCGGTCGCACGATCCATCCCTGCGGCCGCGCTGGCCAGACCGCGGTAGATGTTGCCGCCGCCGACGACGACCGCCACCTCCACCCCGCGGTCGCTCACGCGCTTGATCTGCGAGGCGACCGCGGCGATCCGATCGGGATCGCCGCCGTACTCGAGCTCGCCCATCAGCGCCTCGCCTGAGACCTTGAGCAGGATGCGCCCGAAGGCCGCGGTACCCGCGCCGTCGGGGTCCCCGGCGGCCGCCAAGGTCTACTCCCCGATCCGAAAGCGCGCGAAGCGGCGGATGATCACGTTCTCGCCGGTGCTCGCCGACAGCGCGGCGCGCAGCTCCTCGATCGTCGCGCCGTCGTGCCTGTCGGCATTGACGTGGCGTTGGGCGAGCAGGACGTTGTCCTCGGACCACTTGCGCATGCGGCCCTCGGCGATCTTCTGCTGGACCTGCTCGGGCTTGCCCTCCCCAGCCGCCTGCTCGGCGAACACCCTCATCTCGGCGGAGCGCACCTCGTCGGGGACCTCGTCCTCGGAGACGTACTGGGGCGCAGCCGCGGCGACGTGCGAGGCGACCTCACGAGCGAACTCGACGAACTCGTCGTTGCGCGCGACGAAGTCGGTCTCGCAGTCGACCTCGACCAGCGCGCCGACCCTGCCGTTGTGGTGGAGATAGCTGACGACCAGACCCTCGGTGGCGCTGCGCTGCCCGCGCTTGGCGGCCTGGGCCTGGCCCTTGACGCGCAGCAGCTCGATCGCCTTGTCGACGTCGCCGGCGGACTCCTGCAGCGCGGCCTTGCAGTCCATGATCCCCGCGCCGGTGCGCTCGCGCAGCGCCTTGACGTCCTGGGCCGCGATCTGGGCGCTCACGTCCCGGTGTCCTCGTCCGGGTCGAACGTGCGCTGCTCGGCGGGTGGGGTCGGCGCGGCCGCTGGGGCGAGCGGCCTGGCCGCGGCCTGCCCCGCATCGGCGCCCGCTGCCTCGGCCGCCTCGCGGGCGGCCTGCGCCTCGACCTCGCGACGTGCGGCCTCCTCTGCCTCGCGCGCGGCCTGTGCCTCGGCCTCGCGACGTGCGGACTCCTCCGCCTCGCGCCGCGCGGCCTCCTCCTCGGCGCGGAAGCGACGGTGCTCGTCGCCGACCACTCCCGCGATCGCCTCGACTATGACCTTGCAGGAGCGGATGGCATCGTCGTTGCCGGGGATCACAAAGTCGACAGGCCCCGGGTCGCAGTTGGTGTCGACCAGGCCGATGATCGGGATGCCGAGGCGCTGGGCCTCGCGCACGGCGATCGTCTCGGTCTTCAGGTCGACGACGAACATCGCGTCGGGCGGGCGCTGCAGGTCGCGCACGCCGCCGAGGTTGAACTCGAGCTTGTCGCGCTCCTTGATGGCGGTGATGCGCTCGCGCGTGGGCAGCAGCTCCATGGTCCCGTTCTCGGTCCACTCGGTCAGCTCGTGGAGACGCTTGATTCGCTTGCTGATCGTCTGGAAGTTGGTCAGCAGGCCGCCGAGCCAGCGCTGGTGGATGTAGGGCATGCCCGATGCGGACGCGGCCTCGGCGATCGTGTCGCGCGCCTGCTTCTTGGTGCCGACGAACATGACCGTTCCACCTCTGCCGGCCACGTTGGACGCGAAGTCCTGGGCGTTCTTGAGCAGGCGGTCGGTCTTCTGCAGGTCGATGATGTGGATGCCGCTGCGCTCGCCGAAGATGAAGCGGCGCATCTTCGGGTTCCAGCGGCGCGTCTGGTGACCGAAGTGAACGCCGGCCTCCAGCAGCTGCTTGAGTGTCACTTCAGCCAACGGTTGCTCCCTTGTGGTGTGTCGGTTACCACCGCGCCGGTCGCCACGCGGGACCCGAGGCTCTTGGAGCGTTCGGGCAGGGCCGCGCCGCCGGGGCGGGGTTCGGTCGATGCCGGACGCAGAGGATAGGGCAGGCCGCGACCATGAGCAGCGCCCCGTGGGGGTCCTCGCCCCGGACGTGGGACGACGCGGCAGATGCTGCCTCGACTCGGCAGTCAGCCTCCGTCTGGCCCTTCGGAGACTGGCTCCCGTCTCGCCGCCTCGAGTGCTCGAAGCAGGTCGGCGGGTGGTTTGGACTCGCACACGAGATGCTCCCGCGAGATCGGGTGCCTGAACGCGAGCCGGTCGCTGTGCAGAAACTGGCGCGCAAGCCCCAGGCGGCGGCCGCTCGCGCGACCCCCGTAGCGCTCGTCGCCGCAGACGGGATGGTCGATCGCCGCCAGGTGCGCGCGGATCTGATGAGTACGTCCGGTCTCGAGCCGCACGTCGAGCAGCGCCGTCCGCGGCAGATGCTCGACCAGCTCGAAGTGGGTCACGGCCGAGCGCGGGCGGTCGGTTCTCACCGACATGCGCGTGCGCTGGGCGCGGTCGCGGCCCAGCGGAGCCTCGATCGTCGCACTCCGCGCGTCGGGATGGCCCTCGACCAGCGTCACGTAGGAGCGCTCGAGCTCGCGCGCAGCGACCATCCCGATCAGCTCGGCGTACGCGCACTCGGAGGCGGCGACCACCATCAGGCCGGACGTGTCGCGGTCGAGGCGGTGGACGATCCCCGCCCGCTGCGGGTCGGGGCCTCCCACCGCCCGCCCGGCGAGCGCCTGGGCGAGCGTGCCGTGCCGGTTGCCCGCACCCGGGTGGACGACCACGCCGGCGGGCTTGTCGATCACGAGCAGGTCCGCGTCCTCCCAGACGACCTCGAAGCGTGCCCGCGGCGGCCGCTGCGCCACAGGCTCGGGCGCCAGCTCGATCAGCTCGCCCGCGGCTACGCGGTGCGACTTCGACCGCGCCCGGCCATCGAC
>Ga0136622_10000894_pt1 | contig 12296 bp, 13 predicted proteins | sample AntDrymUQ4482106_2_FD_104803 | JGI IMG/M metagenome (GOLD analysis project Ga0136622, IMG submission 104803) | Polar desert sand microbial communities from Dry Valleys, Antarctica - metaG UQ448 (21.06) | ecosystem: Environmental > Terrestrial > Soil > Desert | place: Antarctica: Dry Valley...
GGCCACGACCGCAAGGTCAACACGCTCGACGCCCCGGTCTCCCCGCGCGGGCACCGGGTGCTCGGCAAGCTGCCGCGGATGCCGAAGCTCGTGATCTCCGCGATCGTGCGCGAGTTCAACGGGCTCGAGGACATCCTGGCCGCCACCGACGCCGAGCTCGAGGCGGTCGACGGCGTCGGAGACATGCGCGCGAAGGACATCCGCGAGGGCCTTCGCCGCCTGCAGGAGATCAACCTCGTTGATCGTTACCTACAGACATGAAGTCAACAGTCACGGGATAGGGAGGGAAACCATTTCCGATTCAGGTTCGGGGCACGAGATCGAGATCGAGTTCGTCAGGGAGACGGTCGAGATCGACTACGAGATCGGGGATCAGGTCGTATATCCCCACCACGGCGCCGGCAAGGTGCTGAAGAAGGAGCTCAAGACCATGCTCGGCGAGGAGCGCGAGTATTTGACGATCAAGATCCTGCACAACGACATGACAGTGATGGTTCCTACGGCGAACGCCGGTCGGGCCGGTCTGCGGCGGGTGATCGAGGAGGAGGCCGTCGAGAAGGTGCTGTCGGTGCTCCGCGACGCGGTCAGCGTGATGCCGAAGAACTGGAACCGGCGCTTCAAGCACAACCGCGACAAGATCCGCACGGGCGACGTCTACGAGCTCGCCGAGGTCGTGCGCAACCTGTCGATCCGCGAGTCGGAGAAGGGCCTCTCGACCGGTGAGAAGCAGATGTACACACGCGCCAAGAAGATCCTCGCCTCGGAGCTGATGTACGCGCTCGAGATGGAGGAGGGCGAGGCCGAGGAGCACATCGATAGCCTGATCGAGGAGGCGCAGTCGCTGCGCGCCGGCGCCGCTCCCGCCTCCGCGCCCTAGTAAGAGTCTCGTGGCCGTCGTCGGGATCGTTCCCGCCGCCGGCAGCGGCGAGCGCCTTGGCGCCTCCGAGCCCAAGGCGTTCGCGCTCTGCGCGGGCCGCCCGCTGCTCGACTGGAGCGTCGACGTGCTCGCCGGGGTGTGCCAGCGAGTCGTGGTCGCGGTGCCTGCGGGTCGCGAGCACGGCCCTGATCGCGTGCGCGGCGGGCCATCGCGCTCGGCGTCCGTGCGCGCCGCGCTGCTCGTCGCACCCGAGGCGAGCACCGTGGTCATCCACGACGCGGCACGCCCGCTGCTGAGTAGGGACCTCGTCGAGCGCTGCCTGGCCGCCGTCTACGAGGGCTGGGACGGCGCCGTCGCCGCCGCCCGCATGACCGACACCGTCAAGCAGGCCGATCGCGACGGGCGCGTGCTGCGCACGCTCGAGCGCTCGTCGCTGTGGTCGATCCAGACCCCCCAGGTGTTCCGGGCCGAGGTGCTGCGCCGGGCCCTCGACGTCGACGAGGGCAGGCTCGCGGCGGCCACCGACGACGCCTCGCTCGTCGAGGATCTGGGCGGCGCCGTGCGCGTCGTCGAGGCGCCGCCCGACAACCTCAAGGTCACTCGCGCCGTCGACCTCGAGCTCGCGGGCTCGCTGCTGATGGCGGCGCGCTGAGTGCTGACCGACCTGCACGTCCATCTGCGCCCCGACGAGCCGGAGGCCACTCCCGAGCGCTACTTCACGGCGGCGAACGTGGACCGCTACGCCGAGCGCGCGCAGGATGTCGGGATCGACGTGCTCGGCGTGTCCGAGCACGTGCACCGCTTCCGTCAGGCGCTCGATGTCTGGCGCCATCCGTTCTGGGAGGCGAGCGCCGTCGACGACATCGACGACTACTGCTCTTTCGTGCGCGAGGAGACCGAGCTGCGGCTCGGCATCGAGGCCGACTTCGTGCCCGGGCGCGAGGACCAGATGGCGAACCTGCTCGAGGCGCGCGAGTGGGACTACGTGCTCGGCTCGGTGCACTTCCTGCGCGACGCCGCGGTCGACATGGCGGGCGATCACGACATCTGGCGGTCGGGCGATCCCGAGCGGGTCTGGCGCCGCTACTTCGAGACGATCGGGGAGGCGGCGCGCTCGGGGCTCTTCGACGTGATCACACACCCCGACCTCGTGAAGGTCTGGGGCGGCGAGCGTCCGCATCCCGGCGGCGATCTGCGTCGCTTCTACGATCTCGCGATGGACGGGATAGCGGACTCGGACGTCGCGGTAGAGGTGTCGACCGCTGGGCTTCGCAAGCCGGTCGGTGAGATCTACCCGGCGCCCGCGCTGCTCGAGATGTGCCTGGAGGCGGGCCGCCCGGTCGTGCTCTCCTCGGACGCGCACGTGCCAGAGCAGATCGGCTACGAGTACGAGCGGGCGGTCGAGTGGCTGTCCGCGCTCGGGGTCACCGAGATCGCCGTCTTCGAGCGCCGCGAGCGCCGCCTGGAGCCGCTCGGGTGAGTGCCCGCTCGGGCATCGGCTTCGACTCCCATCGCCTCGCCGAGGGACGGCGGCTGGTGCTCGGCGGGGTCGAGATCGAGGGCGCGGAGCGCGGTCTCGAGGGCCACTCGGATGCCGACGTGCTCACACATGCCGTGATCGACGCCCTGCTCGGCGCGGCCGGGCTGGGCGACATCGGGCAGCATTTTCCGGACACCGACGAGCGCTACCGCGACGCGGACTCGCTCGAGTTGCTGGCCCACGCTCGCGGGCTCGTCGCCCGCGACGGCTGGGCGGTCGCGTGCCTCGATGCGACGGTGGTCTGCGAGGGGCCGCGGCTCGCGCCCCATCGCGAGTCGATGCGCGCGACCCTCGCCGGTCCCGCCGGGGTCGCGCCGCCGCAGGTGAACGTCAAGTTCTCGACCGGCGAGGGGATGGGCTTCGTCGGGCGCGGGGAGGGCATCGCCGCGATCGCGATCGCAACCGTCGAGCGATAGATGCGCGAGATCCGCCTCCATGACACGCTCTCGGGCGAGCTCAGGCCACTGCGCCTGCGCGACCCCGGGCGCGTCGGGATCTACGCCTGCGGTCCGACCGTCTATGCGCCGATCCACGTCGGAAACGCCCGTCCCTACGTGGTCTTCTCGCTGTTCAAGCGCCTACTCGAGCACGAGGGCTATGAGGCGACGCTCGTGATCAACATCACCGACGTCAACGACAAGATCTACGCGGCCGCGCGCGAGGCGGGCGTGCCGAGCGGGGAGGTCGCCCGCGACATGACCGCGCGCTACGTGAGCGACACCGATCGGCTTGCGCTCGGGCGCCCCGACGCGGAGCCCAAGGCGACCGCCACGATCGAGCCGATCGTCGATCTGATCGCCGCGCTGATCGAGCGCGGGCACGCCTACAGCGCGGGTGGCGACGTCTACTTCAGCGTCGCCTCGCATCTCGAGTACGGGAAGCTCTCGAACCGCCCGCTCGAGCAGATGATCCAGAGCGAGGACGACCAGGAGGGACGCTTCCGCAAGCAGGGCCCGCACGACTTCGCGCTCTGGAAGGCTCAGAAGCCGGGCGAGGACACGGCTTGGGACGCCCCTTGGGGAGCGGGGCGGCCCGGCTGGCACATCGAGTGCTCGGCGATGGCCGAGCAGATCCTCGGGCTCGACTTCGACGTCCACGGCGGCGGATCCGACCTGATCTTCCCCCACCACGAGAACGAGATCGCACAGACCGAGGCCGGGCGGGGCGCACCGCTCGCCCGCCTGTGGATGCACAACGGGATGGTCCGCTTCGAGGACGAGAAGATGTCGAAGTCGGTCGGCAACATCCGCTCGCTCGCCGGCGCGCTCGACGAGGTGGGCCGCGATGCGCTCGTCATGTACCTCGTCTCCGGGCACTACCGCCAGCCGCTCGCCTACTCGCCGGAGGCGCTTCGCGATGCCGCGCGCTCGGTCGAGCGTGTGCGCGACCTCTGCCGGCGCCTCGACCGCTCCGCGCCCGCGCACGCCGGGCTCGAGCCGCGCGCGCGGGCCTTCTTCGATGCGCTCGCAGATGACTTCAACACCCCCGCGGCCCGCGCCGAGCTGTTCGAATGGGTCGGCGAGGCGAACCGACGACTCGACCTCGGAGAACGCGTGGGGGTCGGCGCGCTCGACGAGATGCTCGCGCTGCTGGGGCTCGAGCGCCTGCTCGAGGCGCGCTTCGAGGAGGCGGGCGCTGACGGCGCGGAGGCGCTCCTAGCCGAGCGCGAGGCGGCCCGGGCCACGCGCGACTTCGCCGCCGCAGATCGCAAGCGCGACGAGCTCGCGGCGCTGGGATGGGACGTTCGCGACACGCCCGAGGGGCCGCGGCTGCTGCGACGCGGGTGATCGTCTACGGGCGAAACGCCGTGCGCGAGGCTCTGAGTGGGCGCCGTCGGGTGCTGAGAGCATGGGCGACGAGCCGTGTGGCCGGCGAGCCGTGGCTGCGCGGTGCGAGCGTGGCCGTGGTCGAGCGCGGCGAGCTCGAGGCCCTGTGCGGCTCGCCCGACCACCAGGGCGTGTGCGCCGACGCCGGCCCCTACCGCTACGTGGACACCGCCGGCCTGCTCGCCCCCGAGGACGCGCTCGTCGTCTGCCTCGACCAGGTGCAGGATCCCCGCAACCTGGGTGCGATCTGTCGCGTCGCGGAGTGTGCCGGGGCCGCCGGTGTCGTCATCGCGGAGCGGCGGGCGGCCGAGGTGACCCCGGTCGTGTGCCGTACCTCCGCCGGCGCGGTCGAGCACCTGCCGGTCGCGCGTGTGCGCAACGTGGCCGACTACCTCGCGATCGCAAAGGACGCCGGCGCGTGGGTCTACGGGGCGGCTCTCGAGCATGCGGTGCCGTACGAGCGCCCCGACTACCGCGGCCGCGTCGTGCTCGTGCTCGGCGGGGAGGGGTCGGGCCTGCGACCGCGCGTAGCCGCCGCCTGCGACGAGCTGATCAAGCTGCCGGTGTCGGGTCGCGTGCAGTCCCTGAACGTGTCCGCGGCCGCCGCGGCGCTCGTGTACGGGATCTTGCAGCGCCGCGGTTCGGTTGACAGCGCTCCATAACCACCTATAGTGCCCGCGCAGTAAGTCTTTAGTTGAGGTTTAGCTTCAGCAGGAACAACGGGCGCCAGGGGAGGTAAGTGCGCCACGTCGCTTAGAGGATCCGCTTTTCGGGGTCCGAAAGGAGTGCTCGTGGCTGTTTCCACATCCCGCCAGGCGTGGATGACCAACCCTCAGGTTGAGCCTGATGATCAGTACCTGATCGCGCTCGCCAAGCAGGGCCGACCCGACGCCATGGACAGGATCGTCAGGCGCTACTACGGATTCGTCAGGCTCAAGGCGTCCTCCTACTTCCTGATCGGCGGTGACTCCGACGACTTGATCCAGGAAGGGCTCGTCGGCCTCTACAAGGCCGTGCGCGACTTCCGCACGGATCGGGAGTCGAGCTTCCGCAACTTCGCCGAGCTATGCATCACCAGACAGATCATCACCGCGGTCAAGACGGCGACGCGCAACAAGCACACGCCGCTCAACCAGTACGTCTCGTTCTCGCAGACGCCCGCGGCCTCCGGCGAGAGCGAGCCGACGCTCGACGAGGTGCTGCCGGGCTCGACCGTGCACGACCCCGTGAACCAGGTCATCTCGTCGGAGGAGCTGAAGAGCCTGGTGTCGTGCCTGACGAGCGCCCTGTCGGAGCTCGAGAGCTCGGTGCTCGCGCTCTATCTCGACGGCCACTCCTACGAGGAGGTCGCCGAGCGGCTCGATTGCGACACGAAGACGGTCGACAACGCGCTCCAGCGTGTCAAGCGGAAGGTCGGCGCTCACCTGACCTCGCGCAACGTGGCCGCCTGACCGAGCGCGTCAGCAGCGCTCGCCGCTGTGCCATCGTCTACGGCGATGGCCTCGGCGCGGACATGTCGTGCGAGCGCGTCTGCTCGCGCGGGTGCACTCGCCCTGGTGGCGGTGCTCGCGACCGGGTGTGGGCTAGGCGAGACCGACGGCACCCGTCCGAGCGTGGCCGCGGTGCCAAACGCCGAGCGGGCCCGACCCTCGGCGAAAGCCGGCGCCGCGGTGCCCGATCGCTTCGCCACCCGGCCCGGCTCCTTTGCGATCGCCCGCGTCCGCGCCGGGCGATCGATCGCGCTGCGTGGTCGCCCGGGCGGTGAGCGCGTAGAGCGACTCGGCTCGCGCACCGAGTTCGGCTCGCGTCGCTTCCTCGCGGTGGCGGCGCGCGAGGGCAGCTGGCTCGGGCTCGTCAGCGCCGAGCTCCCGAACGGTCGCCTGGGGTGGGTCGACGGCCGCTCGCGGGCGCTCACCGCGTACCGCACCGACATCTCCCTTCATGCCGACCTGTCTCGACGCCAGGTCGAGCTGCGTGAGGGTCGGCGCGTCGTGCGCCGCTTCGACGTAGGGATCGGGCGGGCCGGCTATCCGACTCCCACCGGGCGCTTCGCGGTGACCGACAAGCTGAGCGGGCGGGCCTACGGCGGGACCTACGGCTGCTGCATCCTCGCCCTGTCGGGGCACCAGGTGAAGCTCCCGCCAGGCTGGCCGGGGGGCGACCGCCTCGCGCTGCACGGTACGCGCGACCAGGGCAGCATCGGCAACGCCGCCTCGACCGGCTGCCTGCGCGGAAGCGACCGCAACCTGCGTGCCCTCCTGCGCCGCGTGCCGCTCGGTGCCCCGATGTTCATCAGCCGCTGAGCGCCGAGTCGTTGCGGGCGCTGACCGCGACGAACCAGCTCCCGCTGAACAAGGTCGTCCCGCCGCCAAGCTCCTCGGCCAGCACCTCGGGCGAGAAGTAGCGCTTGTAGACGACGTGGCGCGAGCCGTCGAGCAGCTTGCGCGGCTGCCACTGCTCGGCGTCCACGCCTTCGTGTAGCGCCGCGTCGACCACCACGAGCTCCGCCGCCACGCGCCGCGCCTCGGCGAGGAACTTCGCTCGCTCGGGTGGCTCGAGGTGGCCGTAGAAGTGGGCGGTGAAGACGCGATCGAACGACTCGTCCTCGAACGGCAGCGCCAGCGCGTCGGCCTGGCGGAGCTCGGCCAGGGGAGCTCGCTCGGCGGCGACCCGGAGCATCGACGGGCTATGGTCGAGCGCGACGACCTCTCCACGCAGGTGGCGTGTCAGGAACCCGGTGCCACAAGCGACGTCGAGCGTGCGCCCGGGCGACAGCCCGCCGACGAAACGGGTCAGGCGAGCCACCTCCTCGTGCCATCCTGGCCGCTCGATCGAGGCGTGCATGCCCGTGCCGTGGTACCAGTCGTCGTACTCGGGCGCGCGCTGGTCGTAGTAGGCCTTCACTCCCGCCAACCTCGCATCGCTACGCGGGCCGCTACCAGTTCTCCATCGACTCTCTCAGGATCCCGGCGAGCTCGTTGGGCCCGGCCTCGCGCGGGGCGATCACGAGCAGGCGCCGCTGCTTGAGCGCGCCCTCCACCAGCGGCTCGATGTCCTGCTCGCCGTAGCCGAGCGCGCGGATGCCGCTCGGCGCGCCGACGTCGCGCATCAGGTCGAGCAGGACGGCGGGCAGTGTGCCCTCGTCGGCATTCGGGAGCTCGCGCCCAGCGAGCAGCTCGGCGGCGCGGCGGTGCTTGTCGGGATCGGCCGGGTAGGTGAAGCGGAAAGCGGCCGGCGAGGTGACGATCACGGACTGGCCGTGCGGCACGAAGGGATGGTCGGCCTCATAGCCGGCCGGCGTGTACTCGTGCTTGAGCGCGGCGATCGGGTAGGCGCAGGCGTGCGGTATGTGCACCCCGGCCGAGCCGAAGCCGATCCCGGCGAGGGTCGCGGCGAGCATCATCGCCCCGCGCGCCTCGACGTCGTCTGAGTCCGCGACGGCGCGGCGGAGGTAGCGGCCCCCGTGCTCGAGCGCCTTCGCCGCCCAGATGTCCGACACCGGGTTGGCGCCCTGGTAGGGCGGGCGATCGTCCGGGGATTCAGGCGCCGGGCGCGCGTCGTACGGGCGCGAGAGGAACGACTCGACCGCGTGGCAGACCACGTCGAGCCCGGCCGAGGCGGTCACAGCCGCCGGCAGCGACCGCGTCAGCTCCGGATCGACGATCCCCTGGTGCGGGCGCAGGTAGCGGTGCGAGATGCCGGTCTTGACACGCTCCTCCGGCACGTCGAGGATCGCCACCGTCGTGGCCTCGGAGCCCGTGCCGGCGGTCGTCGGGACGGCCACCAACGGCTTCAGCGGCCCCGGCGGCTTGCGGCCCTCGCCCACCGGCGCGTTCACGTAGTCGAGGATCGCCGCCGGGTGCGTGGCGATCAGCGCGGCGACCTTCGCCGTGTCGAGGCTCGTGCCGCCGCCGACGCCGACGAAGCCGTCGAAATCGCCGTCGAGCGCGAAGTCGGCGGCCTCCTGGAACGACTCGAGCGTCGGCTCGACGCGCGCGCGCCCGAACAGCTCGCATTCGATCCCCTCGCGCTCGACGAGCGCGTGCATGCGCTCGGCTATGCCCGCTTCGATCACGCCGCGATCGGAGATCATCATCACGCGCTTGGCGCCGAGGCGGGCGAGCTCCCAGCCGATCTCGTTCGAGGCGCCGGCCCCGAACTTGATCGGCGTGGCCTCGAGCGTGAAGACGCTCTCGTTCGTCACGCGAGCGCGATCGGGCGCTGCACGGTGGCGGCCACGTTGCCGACGATCTTGTTCGGCGTCAGAACGTAGGCGAACTTGTACACGCGGTCGCGCGCGAGCCGCTCGAGGTTGTTGAACTCGAGGATGTGCACGCCCTGCTGCACCAGCAGGTAGACGTGGACGGGGTTGAAGCTCGTGCCGATGCCCGGAAGCTGCTCCTTGGGCGGAGTCACCTCGAGTCCACTGGTGTCGCTTCCGACCATGAGCGCGCCGCGCTGCTCGACCAGGTAGCGGGCCGCCGAGACCGAGATGCCGGCGGAGTCCGAGCGCTTGAGCAGCGTGTGGTTGCGACCGACGCCGCCGCCGCGCAGCCACGATGCCGCGGTGCCGGTGCGGATCAGAACCACGTCGAGCACGTCGATCTCGACGTTCTGGGCAGCGAGCGTGCGGCGGATCAGGTCCGGGCCGATCGCGTACCCGGCCGGCAGCGGGTCCTTGCCGACGAAGCCCGCCACGTCCACGAGCGTGGCCGGCGCCACGATCGGGGGGATCGTCTCGACGCCACACTTCAGCACGCCGCGGTCGCCGACGATGTCGGCTGCCTTGAAGCTGTTGTAGGCGTGGTTGTCGCGGCCCTGATAGATGTGCGCGAGCCCGTCGATCTGCGTGGCGACGTTGTCCGAGATCGAGTTGAGGCAGCTCGCGTAGCTCGTGCGCGAGCTGTTCCCCGTCGTGATCTCGGGGCGGTCGCCCTCCGCGAACTGCCCGTCGGGCGAGCGGAAGGTCGTGATCTCGCCGCGCGCGTGCCCGGCGAACTTGAACGACGAGCGGTCGTATGCGAGGCCGAGGTCGTAGACCCGCCCACGCGCGAGGCGGAGCGCCTTGGCGGCGAGCTCCGGGCCCAGCTCGTTGAGCGCGCCGACCTCGTCGTCGCGGCCCCAGACCCAGCCCCAGCCGCGCCCCTCGCGCCACTGCTTGACGGGCACGCCGGCCGCCTGCGCGCCTGCCGTCTCGGCAGTCAGCAGCCCGAGCCCCGTGGCGCCGATCCCGCCGGCGGCCGCGGCCCCGAACAGCCCGCGGCGGCTGAGTCCATCGAGCCCGAGCCCTGCCTGTGTCTCCACGTCCATCATTTCCCTCCTCGCGTCGGTTGCGGTCGAGCTATCGACCGTACGAGATGCGGTAGATCACCCCGTTCGAGTCGTCTCCCAGCAGCAGCGAGCCGTCTGGCATCTGCAGCAGCCCGGCCAGGCGACCGTACTGATCTCCCCCTCGTCAAAGCCTTGTGCGGATGAAGCGCGCGCAGCCTACATCAAGCGTGAGCTCAGAGCGGCATCGAGATGAACGGCGAGGAGTAGCCCTCGACCTCGACGAGCGTACGCTCGACCTGCTCGGCGGACAGGCCGCCACGGCGCCGCTCGGCCGCGATCATCATCGGCATCAGGCCGACGTCGCCGACCATCGCGATGCTCGTGATCGCGGGGTGGGCGAGCACGAAGGCGAGTGCGGCGTCGATGTGCTCCTGGTGGTCGAAGGGCTCGTACCAGGTGGCGTAGCGCTGGTCCGCACCCGCGGGCCAGTTGCGCCGCGACACCGTCTTGATGGTCATCAGGCCCGCGTCCTGGCGGCCGATCTCCTCCACCAGCGCGTCGAAGGCGGCGCTGAAGGCCTCTTCGCAGGAGAGGGCGAAGTTCCACGGCGTAAGCACCGTGTCGAACGGAAAGCGGCGCAGCGCCTCGAGGTGGGTCGCGGGCGCCGCATGGCCGTGGCCCGTGATGCCGATCGCCCCGACGAGACCCTGCGCGCGGGCCTCGATCGCCGCCTCGAGCGCGCCATCCGCTGCGGTTGCGAGGTCGAGCTGGTCGAGGTCTCCGACCTCGTGCAGCTGGAGCAGGTCGACCCGCTCCACGCCGAGGCGCTCGAGCGAGCGCTCGATGCTGCGCTTGGCGTCGTCGCGGCCGCGATCGCCGGTCTTCGTGGACAGGAAGATCTCGTCGCGGATGCGCGGCATCCACGGCGCCAGGCGCAGCTCTGAGTCGCCGTAGGCGGCGGCGGTGTCGAAGTGGTTGACGCCCGCCGCGAGGGCCGCGGCTATCGAGCTGTCGGCCGCGTCCTGGGTGACCTTGCCGAGCGCGGCGCCGCCGTAGACGAGGACGGAGTCGAGCTGCTCGAGCCTGCCGAGGCGGCGGCGCTCCATCGTGGCGCCTACATCCTGACGACGGTCTTCAGGCTCCCGGCCGGGCCCTGCTTGAGCGTCGAGAAGGCATGCGCCACGTCGGTCAGCTCGAACTGCTCGAACAGGTCGGGCGAGGGCTCGACGCCACCGCCGGCGAGGATCGCCATCGCCTCGTGGAAGTCGTCGCGCTCGTACATCTGCACGCCGACCAGCGACCGCTCGCCGCGCTGGAGCGTGACGCCGTCCACGGCGAGCTCCTCCGGCGCGATCCCGACCAGCACCGCGCGGCCGCCCTTGCAGGTCGAGGCGAGCGCCTGTGCGGCGGTCGCGCCCGAGCCGACGCACTCGAAGGCCACGTCGACTCCCTCGGGCCGCATCGCCTCGCGGATGTAGTCCGTGAGCTCGACGGCGCTCGAGTTGACTGTCTCGCCGGCGCCGAGGCGGCGGGCGAGCTCGAGCCGCTCGTCGGAGAGGTCGGCGAGCACGATCTCCTCGACGCCGCGGTGGCGTAGCGCGAGGGCGGTGAAGACCCCGATCGGGCCCGCCCCGATGATCAGCACCTGGTCTCCCGCCACGGCCGCGCCCCGGCGGGCGGCGTGGACGCCCACGGTGAGCGGCTCGATCAGCACCCGCAGCTCGGCCGGGATGGCCGGATCGACCGCAAGCAGGTTGTCGCTCGGCACGGGCACGAGCTCCGACAGCCCGCCCTGGAGCTGCCCGCCGACGAAGACCATCTGCTCGCACAGGTAGGGCAGCTCGCGCAGGCAGTTGTAGCAGTGCCCGCAGCCGATCGGGGGAACGATCGTTACGAGCGCCCCATGCTCGAGCGCCGGGCCGTGCGGGACCCCCGAGCCGACCTCCTCGACCGTCCCGAAGAACTCGTGGCCCATGACGAGCGGCGGCTTCAGCACCGGATGCTTGCCCGAGTACATCTTGAGGTCGGACCCGCAGATCCCGCACTCGGAGACCTTCACGAGCACCTCGCCGTCGCCGGGGTCGACCGGGCGCTCCTCGATCTCGAGCGTCTCCGGCGCGGTGAGCACAGCGACCTTCGCGTTCATGGGCCTCCCCTCCGAGCGCCGCGGGATGCAGCGCGGCGGATCCTAGTACCTGGATGCGAGCCGCGAGACGATCGAAGCCGACACGAATCGGGATCAGGCCGTTTCGCGAGCGCGAGCCCTCTCGAGGCCGTCGAGGATCAGATCGAGGCCGAACTCGAACTCGTTGCCGTAGTCGTAGCCGGGCTGGAGGACGTGCTCGATCGCCAGCTCGGTGAGGTGGGGGTACTCGTCGGCGGGGGACTGCGCCAGGATCATCTGAATCACGTCCGCTGTCTCCTCCGCCGTGTCGAACGGCAGGCTCGCCTCCTGTAGCGCGAAGCCATAGATGTAGCTGTCGAGGGCGGAGTACGCGTGCGCGGCCATCTCGATCGAGAAGCCTCCTCCCCGGAGGCTTCCGACCACGGCGTCGTGGTGTCGCAGCGTTGCGGGGCCGGGTGAGGTCCGCGACTCCATCAGACCGATCGCCCAGGGATGGCGCGACAGAGCCGTGCGGGCCGAGACCGCCCGCTCCCGCATCGCCGTCTTCCAGTCGGCTGCGCCGGAGGGCAGGTCGATCTCGCTGAAGACGGCGTCGACCATGCCGTCGAGGAGGTCGTCCTTGTTGGCCACGTGGTTGTACAGCGACATCGCCTCGAC
>Ga0136622_10000897_pt1 | contig 12261 bp, 13 predicted proteins | sample AntDrymUQ4482106_2_FD_104803 | JGI IMG/M metagenome (GOLD analysis project Ga0136622, IMG submission 104803) | Polar desert sand microbial communities from Dry Valleys, Antarctica - metaG UQ448 (21.06) | ecosystem: Environmental > Terrestrial > Soil > Desert | place: Antarctica: Dry Valley...
CCGCCGCAAGAAGTCCCAAGGCGGTCACAACAAGGCGCTCGGAGCCGTCAAACACTCCATCCTCTGCGCGATCTGGCACATGCTCCAAACCGGAGAGACCTACCGCGAGCTCGGCCCAGACCACTTCGCCCGCCGCAACCCCGAACGCCAGACCAAACGCCTCGTCGCCCAGCTCGAACGCCTCGGGCACACCGTCACGCTGCAGGAGGTGGCTGCCTGACCTGGAGCAATTTTCCCTTCAGGTGTGTGCCCAAAAGCTCGTGTGCGCCGATACCTCGACCCGATGTCCGGGTTGAGACCTCTACCCGTGCCGCGGGAACCGTAGCGGGGTCCCGCTCCGCCGTGCGCAGGTCGACTTGCCGCCGACGGGCGTCGGTGAGCCCCGCCGAGGGCTCAGTCCTCGGCGTTGAACGGGTCCGCGGGACCGGCCGAGTGGGACCCCGTGAACGTGGCGATTCCGGGAAACGGGTTGCCGATGAGGGACCCGGTCCCCTGCCTCTTGGTCTTCTTGGGCGCCGCGCTCAGCTCGAACCGCACGTCCGCCACCCGCACCTCGTGCTTTGGCGGGTCATCCGGATCGACGGTGGCCTGCTGGAGGCCTGCGAGCCACTCTTCCGTGCTCTCGGCAAGCGCCTCCCAAGCCTCGGGGTCGACCTCCTCGGGGGCGGAGGCCGGGCCGCCCCCGCCCTGACCCGGCTCAGCGTTCACCCAGACCAGGAACCGGCGCCCCTTCACGCGTCGCTCGAGCTCGCCGGACAGGGCCCGGTGCCACCGGTCCCGCAGATCGTCGTCAGTCATCCGCTCTCCCTTCGTATGCCTGCAGAGTGGTCTCCTAGGCCGCTTCGCGCAGCGCGGCGAGCTCGCCGGAGTCGGCGAGGCGCCGCAGCGCGCGGTCCTCGATCTGTCGGACGTTGTCCCCGGAGATCCCGAGTCGCCGACCGGTCTCGCGCAGGTCTGCCGCGGCCCGGCCGCCGATCCCGAAGCGCAACGTGAGCACGTCCCGCTCGGGGCTGGGCAGCTCGCTGACCACCCGTTGCACGGTCCGCTCGCCCATCTCCTGCTCGACCTGCTCCACGGTGCTCTCCGCGTCATCGGCGATCAGGTCGCCGAGCGCCGTGCCGCCCTCGTCGTCTCCGACGCTCCGATCGAGGCTGGCGGGCGACTGGTCCGCGGCGCGGATGTCGCGCACCTCCTCGATGGTGAGCTCCACGGCGTCGGCGAGCTCCTCGTCGGTGGGATCGCGCCCGAGCCTCGCGCCCAGCTCGCGCTCCTGATCACGGATCTTCCGCGCCTGGCTCGCGATGTGCACGGGCAGTCGGACGGTCCTGCCCGAGTTGGCGAGACCGCGGCCGATGGCCTGGCGGATCCACAGGGTCCCGTAGGTCGAGAACTTGAAGCCCTTCCGCCAATCGAACTTCTCGACCGCGCGGATCAGGCCAAGCATTCCCTCCTGGATCAGGTCCCCGAGGGGCAGGCCCTGCCCCTGGTACTTGCGCGCGACGGAGACCACGAGCCGCAGGTTCGCGTTGATCATGCGATCCTTGGCCTCGAGATCGCCCTTCTCGATGCGCTTGGCCAGCTCGACCTCCTCGGCGGCGGTGAGCAGGGGATGCCGCATCGCCTCGTTCAGGAAGAGCTGAATCGAATCGGTTGCGATTTCTGGTGCCATGTTCTTAGCCAGTTCAGGCCTTTCGTGCGTGTTCTTCATACCCTGGGGGAGTCTAGCTTACTTTGGGTAAGTTGACTAGGGCCCCGGCACCGCCATCCACGGCGGGGCTAGCGCGAGAAGCCGAAGTAGCGGGTGGTTCCACGGGTCGCGCAGCCGCCCGTCTTGCGGAACCTGCTCCGTGACCTGCACTTGAAGCCGCGAGGCGTGCCGCGCCTGCCGTAGGAGGCGTACAGCCGTCTGATCGCGGTGCGAGCCCCCTTGCATGTCACCCCGCGCCTGTAGAAGGCAAAGCGCTTTCCCCCCAGGCGGATTGAGGTGGGGCATGCCGAAGCCTTGGCCTCGGCCGACGGCCGGCTCGAGGTGGGGGCGGCCGCGGTCGCGCTCGACGCGGTCACGGCCAGGGTGAGGCTGAGCAGCGCGGCAAGAAGGAGTAGGCGAGCTGATTCCATCGGACTGGAGTCAAGCAGCTTCAACACGGGAGCTCGGCAATCGGAGCGGGAGGCAGGCAAACGGGCTCATTTGTGAATCTCCTGCAGGTGCCGTGGGTCGCGATTGGGGCCAGTTCTCGGGCGCCGTGTAGAGAACAACACCGCATAGATAGATGTCAAAGTCGACACTACGCCCCGAGGACACCGATGCCTTGACCCGAACGGCCAGCGGGTCGCCGACAAGGCTGGCCTTGAGAGCGCCGGGCGTCCTGACCACGCGGCGCCCGCCGCGACCACGTCTCGATGAGCCGCGGCGCGGCGGAGTCGCTTGGCACCCGGGGGGGGGCGGTATGCTCGCGGTATGACCACAAAGATCGCCGTCAGCCTGCCGGACGAGCTCGTCGCAGCCGCGCGCCAAGCGGTGGCCGCTGGCCACGCCGCGTCGGTCTCGGGGTTCGTGGCCCACGCCATCGAGGAACACGGCCGCTACGAGCAGCTCGCCGCGCTGTTGTCCGAGATGGCCATCGAGGCTGGCACGCCTACCGAGGGAGACCGCTTGTGGGCGCGTGAGGCGCTCGGGCTGTCCTGAACCATGGCCGGAGTCACGCTCGACACCGGTGCATTGATCGGGATCGAGCGCGGCGATCGGCGTCTCCAAGCCCTGCTCGACGAAGCAAGTGCCGCCGGTGCCGATCTCGCCGTGCCGGCCGGTGCTGTCGCACAGGCGTGGCGCGGTGGCACTCGCCAAGCGCGCCTCGCTCGATTCCTGAGGCTCGCCATGGTCACGGTCGTGGCTCTCGACGAGCCAGAGGCTCGCGCCGCGGGAGCCCTGTGCGGCCATACCAGAACTGCTGACGTAATCGATGCATCCGTAGTGATCTGCGCACGCGTCCGTGATCACGCGGTGGTGAGCAGCGACCCGAACGATCTCGCGGCACTCGACCCTACGCTCCGCATTGTTGCGCTGTAGCCCGCGAGAGAACTCTGGGTCCAACGAGGCGGATGCCGAGTCGATGCGGCGCTTCTACCGTCCGGGAGCCGTTCTACGCTGCGCGTGTGCTGGGGGAAGGCGACTCGCCGCGCGAGGACATCTCTGGCGTCGAAGACGCTGAGGAGGTGTTCGACGTAGCCGCGCGGCGCCGGCTCATAGAGCGCGGCCTGCAGACCGCGCAGGCCAGCGTACGCCGCACCGCACTCGACAGGCTCTGCGAGCTCGAGGGCCCCGCGAAGGCGTGCGGCCGAGCGCGAGGTGACACGAACGCGGCCGTGCGCAAGTGGCGACCGCGGCTTCCCGAGCCCAGTCAGCTCCCAAGTCTGCTCGGGAGCTGACGACCTTGCGCCGACCCACGATCAGGACGGCCCGGCTCGACGCGATGGTCGAGGAGGCCACGGTCGATTGCTACAACGAGGACGAGCAAGTCACCGGCCTGTTCACGATGATCGAGGACAGCCTCGCGGTTCCTTTCGACACATTGGTGCTCGGTGTGAGCGTCGCCGTCGCGAAAGTCGACTTGACCGACAGCAACCAGATCGTGGCGATGTGTAGCCGCGGTGAGCTGCGACAGGCCATCCCGATTCTCGATCTGCCGACGCCGACGCTGCCGCCCGAGGGCGCGGAATGGATCGAGGCCTACCGCCGCTGGCTCGGATGAGGGCCCTTCAAAGGGGCCGCAGTCTTGTCAACACGATCGACGACTTGGCCTCTTGGTCCGCCCCGTAACGCCGCGCGAGGACGTCAGATGCCGTCATCTCGGTTTCCGTGAGCTACGGGCTTTGCCGTGGCGGCGCTGTCCGCTCGGCAATCACAGAGCGTAGTCCCGGATGCGCTCGAAGCCGGCGGATGGCGGGCTCTGCAACCACGGGCTCGAGCATCTCCAGGGCTTCCAGGCCGAGGCCCCAGACGCCGGGATCGTCCTCGTCAAGCATCGCCTCGCAAAGCTCCTCGGCGGCCTCATCGGCGGGGCGAGCCTGGCACCAAGCCAGGAGATGACCGCTCGCCTCGGCGGGCTCCGTTTCATCGGCACACACCAGGAGAAGCGACTGCGCATCGGTGTCCACCAGATCGAGCTCGTCTAGCTCGTCGTCGCTCTCCGTCATGGCAGCGGCGGTGGCGAGGATACCTCCCAGCCCGGTGAGGACCACGTCGTCGTGGTCTTGCTTGACGATCCCAATGTCGGTGAGCTGGGCCACCATCACTCCCACGAGCTGGATTACACGCCGATGCTCGGCGTCGTCGTCGAGGTCGAAGCCGCAGCCGTGCGCCACTTGCCCCCAGACGCGATCCCCGATTGCGCCGAGCGGCATGGCGCCACTCTCCTCGAACATCGCCGCGAGCAGCCCACCCACCTCGGCATCGATGAGCTCCACGTAGCTCTTGCGCCATCCTCGGCGAAAGGCGTCCAGCAGCCCATGGTCGAGCAGCGTGATTGCGGCCTTCAACCATGCGGCGAGGGGATCGCGCTCCAAGTCTCGCGCACGATGGCCCGCCACGACCTTGGTCCCGCGTTTGGCGAGAAACTCAGCTGCCATTGCCCAGCGAAAGATGTGGGCCACCTCAGGCAGGTCGTCCATGGAGCGAACTTCGCCGGATAGGGCACCGCGCATGTCAAGCGCCACCGCCACGGCGACCGCGTCCGCAGGCTTCAGGTTGCCGGCCTGCGTCGCCGGACGTCCTCCACCCACGAAAGCCACAAGCGCGCGCAACCGGGACATCGCCGTGACCCCAAGCGTCTGACGGCTGAGCTCCTCCGCCGCGGCCCGCTCCTCCTCGGTCTCCATGAGCCCGGCCACCGGGGTGTCGAGCATGCGCTGAATCTCCTCGAGGGCTGCCGCAACCTCTTGGTCGGCGCCGGTCGACGCGGGCGCCGACGCCGGCACGTTCCTACGGTGGCGCCTCCCGGAGCCTGACGAGCGAGACCTCTTGCCCACGCCCGCACTCTATGTCCTGGCCAAGAACCTTCCTCCGCGGCTGTTGCTCACGGCCACGGCTCGCCGCGCAACCCGCCGCGGGAGTGTTACTTAACGCAGTACCGCCACGGGATTAGGATCCGGGTGCGTCCGGCGCTTGAGCGGGACACTGCCGGTTCGTCCGGGCTGCGCGGTCCCACGCTCACGGTCGAAGTCAGCGAGGTTGACGACTATCGAGCCAGCGTCCGGGAACTCGACGCGGAGCTCAAGCTTCCCACCGATCGCTTCTACGTAACTGCGAAGCGTAGAGATGTAGAGGTCGGTTTCATTCTCGATTCGCTCGCGAGCACCGGGGCGCTCGAGCGCCTTCTCCTTCAGGTCGTTGAAGTTACGGCGTGCCATTCAGATCAACCCTTCCCTGTGCAGCTCGTGTAGATGTTCGTCGTACAGTCGTTCGGCCTGGGCTCGGCAAGCCACCGGACGATCGTCCTCTCTACGTTGGGACGAACTCGGCGTGCTGGTCGAGTTCCTTCTTGAGGTCGTCGACCTGGTCCGGGAGCCAGTCGCCAGGGCTCTCGAGCAGGCGCTCACCTAGCGCACCCTGCTGGAGAAAGACCGCGACGAGGTGCGCGAGCGCAAATCGCACCGAGGCGAAGCTCGTCTGTAGCTCGGCACGCAGTTGCGTCTTGCGGGCCTCGATCGCCTCGTCGATGAGCGACGCGAAGAACAGGCGGTCGGCGTTGGCCTTGCGGAAGACGCGGTGGTACTCCTGGTCGAACAGCTTGACCTTGCGCACGGCGTTCCACGGCTCTCCGACCCACACGGCCATAAGCAATTGCGCCGCCAATTGGTTGTCAAGCTGGTTCTCTGCGTTGCCGGACGGCTCGCCACGCCGGATGTCGTAGAACAGCGCGTCGCCGTAGCGCTCTTGGACGTCCTTCTGGAGGTCCCGTTGAATCCGGTCGTTGGCGCGTTGATCGCGCATGTTGACCGGGTTCTGGTTGTTGCTGCGGTAGGTGACCTTGTCGGCGAGATCTGCGCGCTGATCCAGCTCGATCACCTTGACGATCAGGATGAGATCCGGGCTGAGATGCTCGCGCTCCCGCCATAGCGACAGCAGGGACTGGCAGCCGTTCACGACGCCCACCCCGTCGAGCAGGAGATCCTCACCGTCGTGATCGAGCCCGCCCGTGAGCAGCGTAAGTCCGTTGTGGTAGGCGGGAAACAACGGGTGCTCGGTCTGTGTCCGGATCGTCTGGCGAAGCTCTCGGTTGATCTTCGTGTTCCCGAGCCCAAGCCGAACGTTGAGATCGAAGATCGTGAGGTTCTGAATCATCGCCAGCGTATCCGCAGAGGGGCGTGGTACCTCGACGCACGCGTGGGGTTGCTGGGCTACTCCTCAGGCGGCAGGGCTGTTTCGGGCATGACCTCATCCTCGGCTGGCGGGAAGCCGCCCGGTGGCTCCTCGCCGAGCCGGCGTCGACGTAGCTCCTGGTGGATGTCGACGGGCGTGTTGGTCATCGCTGCATCCAGGATGTCCGAGAAGAAGGTGGGAATCTTGAGCTTGTCGGCGGGGTCCTCGATCCAGCCGAGGGCGAGCTGGTCGTCCCAGGTGGCAACGAGCAGCACGGTCGCGTCGAACGGACCGTCGGGCTTGCGCAACCGGACGAGGAGATCGCGCAGGAGTTCGAAGGCGCGCTCCTCGAAGACGTTGTCGCGCACGAGGAAGACGTAACCCATCGCGGCCATCGGGTAGCGGTCACGCAGGTTGACGGCCTCGCCGATCGCTTCCTCGTAGCGGTTGTTCTTGTTGTTGAGGTAGCTGCTGAACTGCGTCTTGGTCGAGATCAGGACGTCTGGACCGCGTCGCCAGTCGGAGACGACGACATCGACTTCCTTGACGTAGAAGCGGCCGAGGATATTCGAGTCCGAACCGCCGGGCAGGAGCTTGCGCAGCTTGGCAACGGCGTGACGGAGCGCCACTGGGCGGAGATAGGTTCCCTCGCCGGCGTCCTTTAGCTTGGCCTCCTCGGTCGCCAGCAGCTCCATCACGGTGTCGAGCTGGGCTTCGAGAAGCGCGAACTCGCCTGAAAGCACCCGCGGTTGCCTGGAGCGGGGGAAGACGGCGTGTTCCGGGAAGCCACCACGTCGGAGCTCGTGCGCGACCCAAGCGTCGAGCGCCTTGGCTACCCGTCCGGATTGCTGCTCGTCGGCGTAGCCAGCCGCGATCGGCACCTGAAGGATTCGCTGCAGCAGGTCACGGTTTGGCTCATACTTGCGCGCGTCGTCGCTCAAGTCCGAGTACCACGGCGAGACCGTCGTGTCGGCGGCAGCAAGGATGGAATCGAGGTCGCTCAGTGCGTCAGGCTTCGGCTGAGCCATTGTGCTCAGTCTGCCTGGTACGACGGACACGAAGTACGGCAGCAGCGTCACGGATAGCGCTGACCTGGTCGACGCCCAACCGCATCACGTCTTTCAGCAGCACCCGATCGACCTCTGCAACGACCGTCCACCACTCACCGCGACGGAGTGCGGCGTCGAGGTTGAGGCGCTGCTTGGCGAGGACCTTCCACGCCCGGAGCAGGGCTTCGGTCATGGGGACCGGCAGGCTGGCCGCTTCCGTTGGTTCCATCTTGAGGATGCCGCCTCCGTAGGCGCGGCCCAGCACCTCGGCGCCGAGCATGGTGGCGGAGTTGAGAGCCAGCAGCGGTAGGGCATCACGTGCTTCGTTCGGGACGTCCTCGCGCAAGCGGATGCCATGCATCGAGTTGACGATCGTCGCTCCCGACGTGTTGGCCACCATTCGCGGATAACGATGCGACATGTAGGTGAAGAAGAGATCCGGTACCGGAACCACTGGCGGACGCCACCACGGATCACGGACCTGGCACTTGTAGGCAGCCGGAACGCCGCGCTCCTCGCCAAGCTCGAGGTAGGCGTTGAGCCCCTTGGCCTTGGCCGGCTTCTCCGGATGCAGCAACCAGACGCGCTCGCCGGCCAACTTCAGCTCCTCCCACTGAGCCCGCGTGAAGCTCAAGCCCTTCAGGTGGCGTGTTCCCGGCGGGCTCAGGGGCTTGACGTGGTTCTCGGTCAGGCCGTATTTGCGGCGGGTTACATCCGACAGGGCGAAGAAGTCGTTGGCGCCGGTCACTGTCCCGAGCTCGGGCGTGCCGTAGCTGTCCAGACGAGCCATCTGCTCGCCCGCCACGCTCTTGAAGAGCTGGCGGGTGTCGAGCGGCAGGGTCAGATCGCTCCATTTGCCCTCGGCCGCCGGGTTGGCCCCCACGGGATCCAGCGGATGGATGTGGGCGAGGTCGTCGGCGCCATCGACGTGGAAGAGGCAGAACGAGTCGCACGGGCCAGTGCCGTGAGCAACCAGCAAGACCACTTGCTCTTCGGCATCGCGGAACTGCAGCCGCTCGAACATCACGAGGTTGACCGCCGCGAAGCGCTGCCGCAACCAGCGGCGGACCGGCTCGGCGTAGTGCACCGTCAGCAGCTCTGCCGGGAGGACCATGGCCAGACGGCCGGTCGGGTTCAGGAAAGCCGAGGCGTGAACCAAGCTGGCCGCCCAGGACGAAGCCATCCCGGACAGCCGCACGCCTTGAGCCAGCGCGGCTGTGGCCGAGCGCCTTCGAACATTGCCTCGGTGCTCCTGATAGCGCACGAAGGGCGGGTTGCCGATGACGGCGTCCTGCCAGCCAGTGCAGTCCCCGATCTGGGCGGGCGTCGGCAGGTCGAAGAAGTCCGACGTCACGAATCGCGCCCCAGCTCCCTCAGCACGCAGCAGCTCCCGAGAAGCGTCGAGCGACGGCTGATGGAGATCCACGCCGGTCAGCTGTTCAGCGATGGCCTCGGGTGGGGCCTTGAGGCGACGCAGTCGCTCGGCGGCAGCCAGCAGGAAGACGGCCTCGCCGCAGGTCGGATCCATGACCCGAGCATTCGACGACCGGATCGCCCACCGAGTCAAGAAGTCCGCGATGGCGGGTGGCGTGAAGAAAGCGCCCCGAGCTTTACGCGCGGGCGCGGAATCTTCGAGGCGAGTCATCACGGGCCAGAAGCTAGCGCCCGGGTCGGACGACATTAGGGGAACAGGTGTTCGGCTAAACCGTCGAGCACCGCTTGGCTCGTGGGTTCGATGAGGGGCGCAGCTCTCGAGAGATCGTCGCCAACCAGGGTGAGATCCCAGGTGTCAGGAGAGCATCCCCGGAAGTTGTAGACCGCCACCGGGGTTCGAAGCTAGATCACCGAGCCCGCCATCCCGCTGTGGAGCGGTGTACCAAGCGGAGCGAGTCCTCGGTCACCGGATCGCGCCGTCCTCGATCGGAGCCACCTGCGGGAGACCCTTCAGTCGTACCGACGGCTCCATCGCAGGCTCCAGCTCGAGGGCGCGGGATGTGCGGGGGCGAACGGATGCCCAGGAAGCCACTCTCGCCGCGGCTCGCCGAGGTCATGCCTCGCCGGACTCGCGCTGACGGTGCCTTCTCATGGCCTCGTTTACCTCGTAGGCTGCCTCGGGCTCTAAGACGTAGTGATCGAGACGCACGTTCCCTGCCCCTGCCTGCTCGTCGCCTGTCCCTGCCTGCTCGAATGCTGTGAAGTCGGGATCCTCACCTACTGGTGGCGGCCGGGTCGAGCCGTGGTGCTGTCGCGTCTCGGCAAGGGAGTGGAGGATGAGCATGATCGCCACCAGGCACGCCGCCACCACGAGGGGCAGTTCCTGACTGTCGTCTGACTGCGTGATGACGAGGAGGACGAGGCCCGCCATGGAGAGCGCGATCGCGATGCGGATGACGATGCGCGTCCTCAGCCGGCATCCCTCCGCAGCGGCTGTGAGTCCGGCCCGTGATCCTGCTTCATGCCAGGGCGGGCCCTGAGCTGCGCAAGCAGGCGCAGCGCCGTTGCGAACTCCCGGTGAAGCTGCGCCAGAAGTCGCATCTGACCTATGCCCATGGCCGCGAAGATGACGATCACCACGACGACGGCCCATGGGAGCCACGACGCTATGTCGTCCTTGGAAACGAGGCCGTAGAGGGCCGCGAAAGTGACCCCGGCCGCCCCGAAGGCCATCCGGATCGTGGTCATGGTCCGCACGAAGTACCACTCGTAGATCTTCTCCAGGCGCGCCTCCGCATCGCACGCGTGAGCGACGTCGATCAGATCATTCACGGTGAATGGGCTTGCCCCGCGCCCAAGATGCTTGAGCTCTTGCCCAAAGCTCGGACGAAACGGCGACCGTTGCGGCACGTTCGGATCGGGGGATGTCTCTTCAGCCATGTCCTGGCGCGGAGGATGCTTCTTCACCGGTGCGTAGCACGAGCTCACTGTCGTAGAGCACCACGCGTTCGTCCGCAAAGAGCGCCTCCAATCCCGCGAAAACGGTTTCGACCGCCAGCCTGGTTCGGGAGAGGTCGGTGTAGCCGCCATTTACGGCGAGCGAGGCGATGTCTTCGAGCCCTCGCGGTCGCTTCGCAAAGCCTTGCGCCTCCCCCAGCGCCGTGGACGCAGACTGGTACGGTCGCTGATTGAGAAAGGCTATCTCGATGAGCACGTGGTGCAGCATGGAGAAGAACAGGGGCCCCAGGTTGGAGCCGTTGCCGCGGTTGACCGCGTTCAAGACCTTTCCCGTCGCCTCTTGAGTCACCGGCCAGTGGTTCACGGCCTCGCTCAAGCACCGGCGTCGCGCATCGGAAGGCTCGAACGCGTTCACCTCCGCGATCAGCGGCTCGTTTATCAGTGCGCCAAGGACGTCCGAGCCCGCGAGATACCAGTCCGGCGTGACCTCCTTAACTCGCGCGATGTACTCGTCTTTCGTCGTCCAGATGATGTTGATCAGCATCCCCTGCCACACCTGAACGCAGTCGGCCCAGTCTGCCGTGGCCGGCACCTCGTTCAAGAAGGCCACGAGCTCGACATCGGAGTACTCGGCATCGGCATTGCGCGCGAACGAGCCCTGTGTGGCCAGACCGACGAGATTGTCTCCAAACTTCTGCTTGTGTCTGTCGACGAGCTCCCTGATGAGTCGCGCCCGATCCTCGTGCGAGTACGGCCTCAAGCCCTTCATATGGGAAGGCTAGTCCACACTCGACCCCTCTCTGCCGCCACCAGCCGCGTTCGCCTGCGAGGGCGTAGCGGGATAGCTCACTGCCGAGGGTCAGACGCCAGCGGCGGCGAGCTGCGTTTGAGCGTCGAAGCGGTGCTGGAAGTTCGCGATCAGACGCGCAAGCGTGTTCCCGCAGGTGTGCTCCCCCAGGAGGACGCGAAGCCAGTCGGGGGTGATCTCCAGTCGGAGACTGTGTCCCACATGCAGGTCGACGGCGTTCGCCTCCCAATAGCCGCTCGTAACCTCTCGGGGCACGGCCCACAGACGGAAAGGCTCCTTGCAGTTGAAGAGGTTCACGACGAAGGTCTCCAGGTCTGCCACACGATGGGGGAACTCGATGTAGGCGACATCCCCTTCCTCCTTCAGGCCGAGGGCTGCTGAGTCGTTCGAAAGCGTGTCGCTTGCCACGGTCTCCGTCCTGAGTTGGAAGCGATCTTCCAGTCCGAGGACGTAGGTCTCGTAGCGGTCGAGTGCGCGCCACAGCAGGCCCACGACAACCTCGAACGAACTGCCATGGGACACAAAGCTGCCTTGATAGTCGGCGGCTACCTCTGCGTTGCCTAGCTTCTCGTCTCGGAGGATCGCGCCGACCGCCGTGAGCGACGCGCTGCTCCGGTACTTCTCGTTTGCGCTGACTAGTTCGAGGAGTTCTTCGGGGGTGTCGCCTTCGACCTGCACGCGCCATCGTCGTGGCACCACCACCCCAGCCTCGCGCGGTTGGAGTTCATCGGAGCTGAATGACGATCGGATCCAACGTCGCTCGCCCTCAAGCTGCCGAAGATGGTCGGCTGAGAACCACGCTGAGTCGAGCTGAGGGCTCGATACGACATGCTTCCGCAAGAGGCTGCCGACGGTGTGGGCGCGAGCCGTGGAATGGAGGAGCCAGAACCGGGGATTAAGGGCGTCGACAAAGAAGATGTCTTCGTTCCCTACGATCGCCCAGAGGTCGTCTGACAGTCGTTCACATCGCGCCCCGGCCCCTTCCGCGACACCAGCCAGGAGAGACTCTGCGCCGTCGGGCGAGGCCTCGGGGGGATGGGCCTCGATGAGGCGCGACTTGACTTGGCCCTCGCGGACCTTCGCGCCGAACATCCCGTCATCAACACGCCCGAGCATGGCATCGGTCAGCAACTGGATGAGGTCTTGACGGTCCA
>Ga0136622_10000899_pt1 | contig 12244 bp, 8 predicted proteins | sample AntDrymUQ4482106_2_FD_104803 | JGI IMG/M metagenome (GOLD analysis project Ga0136622, IMG submission 104803) | Polar desert sand microbial communities from Dry Valleys, Antarctica - metaG UQ448 (21.06) | ecosystem: Environmental > Terrestrial > Soil > Desert | place: Antarctica: Dry Valley...
ATGCCACGAGTCAAACGCAGCGTCGCAGGGCGCAAGAAAAGAAGAGCAGTGCTGCGGCAGGCCAAGGGTTACTACTCGGCCCGCGGAAAACACTACCGGGCCGCTCGCGAGCAGGTTCTGCATTCCGGCGCCTACGCCTTTCGCGACCGACGGGCGAGAAAGGGCGACTTCCGCCGGCTGTGGATCATCCGCATCAACGCCGCCGCCCGTCAGCACGGGATGTCGTATTCCAATCTCATCGCAGGACTGCGGCTCGCGGAGGTCGAGCTCGACCGCAAGATGCTTGCCGAGCTGGCCGTGAACGAGCCCGACGCCTTCGCAGAGGTTGTGCGCGTCGCCCGCGGCTCGCTAGAAAAGGTGTCCTGAGCCGGCCGTCCCGGCCCCGACGCGTGTCCTCATTCGTCCATAACGCGCGAACGACGACCGAATCGGTAGCGGATCGTCCGCTACGCGCGTTTCACCAACTGGCTTCTAGCGACGGGCCGAGTTTCGCTCTGAGATGAGCCACCGGCCGGTCACGAGCTCCTCGAACCCGCGCGTGTCCGCCGCCCGCAGGCTCCGGCGGCGCTCCCAGCGGGAGGCTACCGGCCTGATCCTGGTCGAGGGCGAGCGGGTGATCTCGGATGCGCTCGAGCTGGGCGTCGTCGAGGATCTGTTCGTAACGCCCGACGCCGGGGGCGTGGCGTCGGCGGCAGAGGAAAGAGACGTTCGCCCGCTGTGGGTGTCTGCTTCGGTCCTGAGATCGCTGTCCGAGGCGGTAACCCCTCAAGGGGCCGTGGCGATCGTTCGCTCGCCGCTGATTTCGGCCACCGACATTTCCTCATGGAGCCTCGTCCTGGTGCTCGACCAGGTTCGTGATCCGGGCAACGCCGGGACGCTGCTGCGAGCGGCGGTCGCGGCAGGTGCCTCTGCCGTGGTCTTCACGGAGGGCTCGGTCGATGCGACCAACCCCAAGACCGTGCGGGCCTCGGCCGGAGCTCTCTTCCGGGTTCCGGTGGCGAGCGGCGCGGAGCTCGAGAAGGTGGCGGAGCTCGCGCACGGCGCCGGGGCAGCGATGGTGGGGGCGGCGACCGAGGCGGCGCTTTCTCTCTATGAAGCCGATCTGCGCGTCCCCCTGGCGGTAGTGGTGAGCAACGAGGCGCACGGCCTCTCGGGAGATCGGCGTGCTCTGCTCGATGAGACCGTGAGCATCCCGATGCCCGGGCCCCAAGAGTCGCTCAACGTCTCGATAGCCGGTGCTCTGGTGCTGTTCGAGGTGGTCCGCCAGCGCCTCTACGCTTAAGTGCACCTCGGTGCGCACCGTATTTCCGGTGCGGAGCACCCTGCACTCCCCGTCCCCCGTTTATCCTCGCTCGCAACATGGCTCAGGAGCAAGGCTTCGCCGAGATGATCTCCAAGATCGCGCACGAGCTGCGCTCGCCGCTGACCTCGGTGAAGGGCTTCTCGGCCACGCTGGTCAAGCGCTGGGACTCCTTCACCGACGAGCAACGCAAGCAGTTCGTCGAGACCATCCATCAGGACTCGCTGCGCATGGCGCGCGTGATCGCGGAGGTGGTGGATCTCGCCCGGATCGAGTCGGGACGGCTCGAGCTCAACCACGCCGAGGTGCATCTCCATTCGCTCTGCGAGCGAGCGGTGAAGAACGTCGAGGCGCTTGCGGGCTCCGAGCGCGTGGTCATCGAAGTAGATCAGGACATCTGCGTGTGGGGCGACTTGCAGCGTCTGGAGCACGTCGTTTCGAACCTCATAGAGAACGCGGTGAAGTTCTCCGACGAGGGCAGCATCTCGGTGTCGGCTCAGGCTCACCCCGACGACACCGTCGAGTTCCGGGTCTCAGATCAAGGCGTCGGCATCGATCCGGAGAGGCTCGATTCGGTCTTCGACGGTCCCGGGGAGCGCGCGGGGCGGGCAACTCCGAGCGGTACGGGGCTCGGCCTCTATCTCAGCAAGCGGCTGGTGGAGGCCCATGACGGCACGATCTCGGCGGCGAGCGAGAAAGGCGCCGGCTCGAGCTTCACAGTGGTGCTGCCCGCCGTCAAAGGAGCGACGTGAGCGCTACCGAAGCCGATGTCAGCGGGCTCCTCGAGGAGGCGGTGAAGAGCGGCCTCTCGAGAATTGCCGAGGCCTCCGACCTTGCCTCTCTGGGGCAAGCGAGGGCCGCGGTGCTGGGACGAAAGGCGGCACTGGCACGAGCGCGCTCGGCTCTGGGTGGTTTCGACGCGGAGCAGCGAAGAGAGCTGGGGCGCCGCGCCAACGAGGCACGTGCCCGGCTCGAAGGAGCACTGGAGGAACGCGAGCGCGCTTTTCGGGCGGTGGAGGAGAAGAAGAGGTGGGAACAGGAGCGGCTCGATGTAACCCTGCCCGGTGACGAGCCCGACCTCGGCGGTCTGCACCCGCTCACCAAGACGATCTGGGAGATCGTCGACATCTTCGTGGGACTCGGCTACCGAGTGGCGGACGGACCCGAGGTCGAGCTGGCGTCCTACAACTTCGACGCGCTCAACTTCGACTCGCAGCACCCCAGTCGCTCGGAGCAGGAGACCTACTACATCGACGACGAGCGCGAGGTGCTCCTGCGCACGCACACCTCTCCCGTCCAGATGCGGGTCATGGAGGCATCGAAGCCGCCCGTCTACGTCGTGTGTCCGGGGCGGACCTATCGCCGCGATGTCCTCGACCCCACCCACCTCAATTCGTTCGCGCAGATCGAAGGGCTCGCGGTCGACGAAGGCATCACGATGTCAGATCTCAAGGGAACGCTGCAGGCCTTCGCTCGCGAGCTCTTCGGACGTAACCTCGATATCAGGCTGAGACCGCACTTCTTTCCCTTTACCGAGCCTTCCGCCGAGATGGACGTGCTGTGTTTCGTGTGCCGTGGCTCGGGTTGTCGCGTGTGCAGGCAGGAAGGGTGGATCGAGATCCTCGGCTGCGGAATGGTCAACGTCCCGCTGCTCCAGTGGGCGGGCTACGATACCGAGCGCTACACGGGCTTTGCCTTCGGCCTGGGGGCAGAGCGTGTGGCCGCCCTCGCTCACGGTGTACCCGACATCCGTTACTTCTACGAGAACGACCTGCGCTTCCTCAGCGCGTTCGAGGGAGGCATGGCGTGAGAGCGAGTCTGAGGTGGCTTAGCGAGCTCGTGGACATAGACGTGTCGGTTGACAAGCTGGTTGAGTTGCTCAACTTTTCGGGCACCAAGGTCGAGGCAGTGCATTCCATCGGCGCGGAGGTCTCGGGCGTCGTCGTGGCGGAGGTCGCAGCCGTCACCGCACATCCCAACGCCGATAACCTGAGCCTGGTCGAGGTGACCGGTGCCGACGGCTCACATCGGGTCGTGTGCGGCGCGACGAACTTCGCGGTCGGAGACAGGGTCCCCTTTGCGGCGGTGGGAGCGCGCCTGCCGGGAATGTCCATCGGCAGGCGCAAGATCAGGGGAGAGCCCAGCGAAGGGATGCTGTGCTCGGCCGCGGAGCTGCAGATCTCGGACGACCACTTGGGCATCCTCATACTCCCTCCGGAAGCCGAGCTCGGAACCGATGTCGTGAGCCTCCTTGGACTCGACGACAACATTCTCGAGCTCGAGATAACTCCCAACCGGCCCGACTGCATGGGCATGGTGGGCCTGGCTCGCGAGATCTCTGCCCTCTTGGGGCATGAGCTCAAGTGGCCTGCACAGCCGGAGCCAAGGGCCGCCTCGTTGACACCAGCGGTCACTGTCGAGATCACAGACCCCCAGGGCTGCCCTCGCTACGTCGCCCGCTATCTCGAGGAGGTATCCATCGGGCCCTCGCCGCTGTGGCTTGCCTCGAGGCTCGTGGCCCACGGAATGAAGCCGATCTCGAACATCGTCGACGTCACTAACTACGTGATGCTCGAGACGGGTCAGCCGCTGCACGCCTTCGACGCCGACACGATCGTAGAGCGGCGGATCGTTGTGCGGCGGGCCGGCGAGGGCGAGACGGTGGTGACGCTCGATGGAGTCGAGCGCACCCTCGAGAGACCGGATCTCGTCATAGCCGACCCTTCCGGCGCCATCGCCATTGCCGGCATCATGGGAGGGGCCGCCACCGAGGTGTCCGAGACGACCGGTGCAGTGATCCTCGAGTCCGCCTGCTTCGAACGTGCGTCCGTGTCGCGCACCGGCAGACGCCTCTTCCTGCGAACCGAGGCCTCGGTCCGCTTCGAGCGTGGCTCCGATCCGCAGATGGCGCCGGTGGCCGCGGCGAGAGCGGCCGCGCTCATAGCGAAGCTTGCTGGGGGCCGGGTCGCGGACGAGCCAGTCGACGCCCAACCACAGCCCTTGGAGCCCCGGCGAGCCACGCTGCGCCCTGCTCGCACCGACCATCTCCTCGGCATCGAGGTCGCTCCTGAGGCGCAGGAGAAACACCTCCGATCCCTGGGCTTCGAGGTCTCGAGCAGCGCCTCAGAGCTCGAAGTGACGATTCCCAGCTGGCGACAGGACGTGGCTAGTGAGGTTGACCTCATCGAAGAGGTCGGGCGGCTCGAGGGGTTCGACCGCCTCCCGGCGACGCTTCCGGCGGGTGTGCGGGGGGGCCTCGAGCCCGAGCAGTCGGTCCTGCGTGAACTGGCGCGGGCGTTGAGCTCATGCGGGCTGCACGAAGCGTGGACGCCTACGTTCATGGGTGCTGGAGCACTCGATGCTCTGGGGGTATCGAAGGAGGACCCCGTGCGCGATGCGGTGCAGCTCGTCAATCCTATGAACGAGGACGAGCGCAGGCTCCGCACGACGCTTCTGCCTGGGTTGCTGGGAAGCTGTGCGAGAAACCTCGCCCACGGGGCGCCGGGGGCGGCCCTGTTCGAGCTGGCGCGCGTCTACCGCCCTGGGGCAGATGTCCTCCCTGACGAGCCCGCAACGCTGGCGGCAGTGTTCTGCGGGCGCCGCTCGGCCGCTACCTGGAGGAAGGGGGAGGTCGTGTGGGACTTCTACGCAACCAAGGGCGTCCTGGACGCGGCCCTGAAATTCCTTCGCCTCGGCCCCCTTGCGTACGCCGCGGCCGGCGGCATGCCGTTCCACCCCACACGTGTTGCCTCCGTGAGTGTCGGCTCAGAAGGCATTGGGATCGTGGGTGAGCTGCATCCAGAGGTTTGTAAGCGCTTCGAGGTTGCGGAGCAGAGTCTTGCGTTCGAGCTCGACCTCACACCGTTGCTCGCGAGCCTTCCCGATCGTCCCAAAGTGGCGGAGCTTCCGCGATTCCCGCCGATCTATATGGACCTGGCGTTCGTAGTCGACTCTTCGGTTCCGCAGGCGACGCTCCGACGCGCAATCGCGGACTCGGGCCGCCCCGAAGTCACCTCGGTGGAGCTGTTCGATCTCTACGAGGGCGAGCAGGTGATGCAGGGGAAGAAGAGCCTTGCCTACGCGCTCGAGCTCAGGAGCAGGGACAGGACGCTGACAGACGAAGAGGCCGCTGCGGTTCGAGCCCGCATCGTCTCAACCGTCGCCGAACGCACGGGAGGAGAGCTGAGGTCATGACGGAACCGCGCCACTTCCTGTCCTTGGGGCAGCTGTCGAAGGAGGAGCTGAGTGAACTGCTCGACGGGGCCGATGCCGTCAAGGCCAAGCCTAGCTCGCTCGGGTCCAAGCTGAAGAACAAGCAGGTGGCGCTGATCTTCGAGAAGCCCTCGACGCGGACGAGGGTCTCGTTCGAGGTCGCGGTGAACGCGCTCGGAGGCAACGCGGTCGTGCTGCGCGGCGACGAGCTGCAGCTGGGCCGCGGGGAGACCCTTCAGGACACAGCCCGGGTGCTGTCCCGCTATGTCGACGCGCTCGTGGTGAGGACCTTCGCTCAGGACAGGCTCGAGCGGCTCACCGAGGGGGCCTCGATCCCGGTCATCAACGCGCTGTCCGACTTCTCACACCCGTGCCAGGGCTTGGCCGACCTGCAGACCATCCGGGAGAAGAGGGGCGCGCTCGAGGGCGTGGCCCTGGGCTATCTCGGAGACGGCAACAACGTCGCCCACTCACTCATGTTCGGCGGCGCGCTGGCCGGCATGAACGTGCGCATCGCATCGCCCGCGACCCACTCACCGTCCGCCGAGGTGGCGCGCAGGGCCAATCTCACCGCGGCCCAGAGCGGCGGAAGTGTCGTGGTTACAGAGGTGGTGGCCGAGGCGGCGTCGGGGGCGGACGTGCTCTACACCGACGTGTGGGCGAGCATGGGCCAGGAGGGATCTTCGGAGGCGCGCGCCGAGGCCCTGGAACACTACCGGCTCGATGAGGCCGCGGTCGAGCTTGCGGCCGACGACGTCATCGTGATGCACTGCCTTCCCGCGCACCGCGGCGAGGAGATCGAGGCAGAGGTCATCGACGGGCCTCACTCGGTGGTGTGGGATCAGGCCGAGAATCGCCTCCACACCCAGAAGGCGCTGCTCGCCTGGTTGCTCGGGTAGCGCTCCTGCGCACAAGCCGCAGGCTCACGCGCTCGTTCTATGAGCGAGACGCACTTGCAGTGGCACGGGATCTCATCGGCTGCCTCCTCGTCGTGGACCACCCCGACGGCCGCGCTGCGCTACGCCTGGTCGAGACCGAGGCCTACCGGGGAGCGCTGGATCCGGGTTCGCACGGATACCGGGGGCCGCGACCTCGAAACCAGTCCATGTTCGGGCCCCCCGGCCGCCTCTACGTCTACCTTTCCTACGGAGTACATTTCTGCGCCAACGTCGTCTGTGGCCCGGAGGGTGTGTCCGAGGCGGTGTTGCTGCGGGCGGGCGAGCCGGTGGCCGGCGTCGACGCGATACGGGCGCGCCGGGGGATCGAGAGCGATCGGCTACTGGCGTCGGGGCCGGGGAGGCTGACCCAGGCTCTCGGTATTACCAGAGAGCATGATGGGGCAAGCCTGCTGCGCGGGGGCTCGATGTGGTGCGCCCGAGATGAGCTGACCCAGCGGTTTCAAGAGACTGGGATCTCTCAGACGAAGAGGATCGGGCTGGGGGCCGGGAGAGGCGACGAGCTTCCCTGGCGCTTCGTGGTGGCCGGTCATCCGTTTGCCTCCCGAACTCGCTAAACGGGATCTTCCCCACAGAAGGAGCGCCCGCCGCTCCTTTCGTAGTGAAATTCGGCTGGTCAGTCGTTCTTGCGCTTGCTCTCCGGGTTGACGTAGATCGTCACCTCCGAGCCTCGCTCCGCTTTCGTTCCCGAGCCGGGGCTCTGCTTCCACACCAGGCCCTCGTTGTCCTCGGCGTCGTTCTCGTTGGACTCGGCCTCGACCACGACGTCCACCTCGAAGCCGCGCTCCTGCAGCCGGTCCGTGGCCTGTTCTTCGCTGAGGCCGAGGACTGCGGGCACCTCCGCCCCCTGCTCACCGTTCTTGGACACGACGAGCGTCACGGTCGATCCGGTTGCCACCCGCGTCCCGGGGGCCGGGTCGATGCCGATGACGGTGCCCGGCGGGTACTTGAAGGTGGGCTCCTCCACGGTGGAGATCGGGAAGCCCGCGCCTCCGAGGATGCCCACCGCCTTATCGACCTCGAGGTAGAGGACGTCCGGCACCCTCGCCGAGTCGCCGGGCACGTAACAGGTCTTCTCCGGTGCGCTGCCCGACTCGAAGCTGGCGGGCGCTTGCTTGTCAAGAGGGGTGAAGTCGTTGACGAGACAGCCGGTGCGAGTGTCGATGATCACCGTGACGAGATCGGAGGGCACAGGGAAGGCGCTCGCCGGGACGCTCGCCAGGGCCCGCTGCATGAAGTTCGACCAGATAAGCGTCGGCCAGGTGCCCCCAGACACCTGGATGCGGGTAGTGCGGCAGATCTCCTCGCCCTGCGCGTTGCGGAACGCCGGGCACGCCGGCAGCATCGAGATCGGCGCCGAGGGATAGCCGACCCACACCGAAGCGACCCGGTCGGGCGTATACCCGACGAACCAGGCGTCGTGGTAGTCCTGCGCGGTGCCGGTCTTACCGGCGGCGGGCCGGCCGATCTGGCCGTAAGCGGACCCCGTGCCGCGCTGGATCACCTGCGACAGGGCCGAGGTCGCGATGTAGGAAGCGGCCGAGCTGAGCACTTCCTTGGGCTTCGTCTTGTCCTCATAGAGGGGCTCGCCGGAGCGGTCGGTGATCTTGGTGATGGCAATCGGGGGGTGGTAGGTGCCGTTGTTGGCAAGCGTCCCGTAGGCGGACGCCATCCCCAGGGGGTTGACCGTGTTCGTTCCCAGCACGGCTGAGGGAACCGCCGACAGGCTCGTTTCCACGCCCATCTCGTCGGCGGTGTCGACCACGTTCTCAGGACCAACCTCGAGGCCGAGCTGCGCGTAGACGACGTTGACCGAAAACACGGTTGCGTCGAGCAGGGACATGCTTCCGTAGGGCGCCTCCTCGTAGTTGCAGGGCCGCCACGGCCCCCCATTGTCGGCGTTGGGGAAGGTCATGCAGGCGGGGGCGTCATAGGTCTGGGACAAGGAGGTGCCCCGCTGGAGAGCGGCCGCCAGCGCAAAGGGCTTGAACGCGGAGCCGGCCTGGCGCCCACACCCGGGAGCCCGGTGCTCGAGCCGCCTGGCGCCGCAGTCCTGTACTCGGCCGAGGTGGGGCTCTGCCTGGATCGCGAGGTTGAGCTTGGCGAAGCGGTCCCTCTTCTTTTCGGAGAAGAAGTCCCGGCCCCCCACCATGGCCTTGACCTCGCCCGTCTTGGGCTCGATCGAGACCAGAGATGCGTAGGGGTCGCGGTGCTGCGTCAGTACTGATGAGACCGCCTTATCGGCTGCCCTCTGCTCCTCCAGGTCCACGGTCGTATAGATGCGCAGGCCTCCGGTGAAGAGTGCTTGTTGCCTCTTTTTCCAGGTCTTGCCGATGTCCTCGAATCGAGGGTCGAAGGTGATGAGGCGCTGGACGTAATCGACGAAATAGGGGGCCGGGTAGCGCTTGCGGTCGGGGGCGGCATTGAGCCCCAGCTTCTTGCGCTTGGCCCTCTGGACCTTGCCGGGCCCGGCCCAACCCAGCTCGTCCATCTTCGTCAGCACCAGGTTGCGCCTCGCCCTGGCGGCGCGCGGGTTGCCGAAGGGGCTGTAGGTCTCGGGAGAGCGCACCAGCGCGGCCAAAAGGGCCGACTGACGAAGCGTGAGCCGGGCTGCATCTACTCCGAAGTAGGCCCTGGCCGCGGCCTGGACGCCGTAGGCGCCGTTCCCGAAATAGACGCTGTTGAGGTAGCGCCTGAGGATCTCCCGCTTGGAGAGGCTGACTTCGAGTTGCCGGGCCAGCGCAGCTTCCTGGATCTTTCTGTCAAAGGTGCGTGCTGCGATGTCTCCGGGAGAGATGATGACGTTCTTGACGTACTGCTGGGTGATGGTCGAGCCGCCCTCCTCTACTCGCCCCGAGCGGAGGTTGGCAACGGCTGCCCTGAGGACCGCCTTGATGTCGACGCCTCCGTGCTCGAAGAAGCGCTCGTCCTCGATGGCGACTATCGCCCGCCGCATGTCACGGGGAATCGTCTTGAGTCTCGATATCACGGTGCGATTCTCGACGCCGTGGAGTTCCGTCAGAAGGGTCCCGTCGGATGCAAAGATGCGGGAGGACTCGGCGGGGCGGTAGGCGAGATCCGACTTTTTCAGCCGGGGGAGGTCGGACAGCTGAGCGCACGACGCCATAAGGAGCGCCGCGGCTGCGCACAACGCTGCTGCGGTTCCAGTGTGGGAAGTAAGCATGGAACAAGCTAGTTTACCGGTGCCGCTCGTTTCGGGCGTGGAATACCATTCGCGCCCTATGAGCACCGCCTACGAGCGCCTGATCTCGAACGCCGAGCACGTCATTCCCGCGCCGGACTTCCAGGCCCGGATCGACGGGCGCCGTCCTCTGCGGGTGAAGCTCGGCGTCGACCCCACGGCGCGCGAGGTCACGTTGGGATGGGCAGTGCCGCTGCGCGTGCTGCGGCGTTTCCAGGACGAGGGCCACATCGCGGTCCTCATAATGGGCGACTTCACGGCGCGCATCGGCGACCCGTCGGGTAAGTCCGAGACCCGGCCCCAGCTGTCGCCGGAGCAGGTCTCGGCGAACGCGGAGGCGTGCGTGGCCCAGCTGCTCGACATTCTTTCGGAGGACAACCTAGAAGTGCGATGCAACTCCGAGTGGCTCGGGGGCCTGGACCTGGGCGAGGTGCTGAAGTTGACCTCCAGCTGCACCGTCGCCCAGATGCTCGAGCGAGAGGACTTCTCGGCCCGCTTCGAGGCGCGCCGGCCCATCTCCATGATCGAGTTCATGTATCCCCTGCTGCAGGGTTACGACTCGGTGGCGATCGAAGCCGATGTCGAGCTCGGCGGCACCGACCAACTCTTCAATCTGTTGATGGCACGCGACCTGCAGAAGGCGTACGGGCAGGAGCCGCAAATAGCGCTCACGATGCCGCTGCTGGTGGGCCTCGACGGATCCGCAAAGATGTCGCAGTCGCTCGGCAACTACGTCGGCATCAGGGAGCCGCCCGAAGAGATGTTCGGAAAGCTCATGAGCATTCCCGATCACCTGGTGCGCCAGTATGCCTCGCTGGCGGCGGAGTTGGCCGCCGAGGAGGTTGACGAGCTGGGGCGTGCCGCTGCGGCGGGAGGGCCGCAGGCGGCCGTGGCCAAACGGCGGGTGGCGCGTGGCGTGGTCGAGCTCTATGGGGGGAGGGAGGCCGCGACGGGGGCCGAGGCCGCCTTCGACCGGCAGTTCAAGCGCCACGAGGCACCCGTAGAGGTGGCTGAGGCTGCCATCCCGGCCGAGGCCCTTGGAGACGACGACCTCGTCGATCTGACCCGCGCGCTGCCCGCCCTCGGGCTCGCCGCGTCGCGCGCGGAGGCCCGCAGGTTGATCGCTCAGGGTGGGGTGAGGCTCGACGGCAAGACGGTGGGGGCCGAGGAGGTCCCTGCGACAGAGGCCGCCGGGGCGCTCCTCCAGGTGGGAAAGCGCCGTTTCGTCCGACTCCGCTGAGGCAATATGCCTACAAAAGGGTTTGACCCCCGGCGCCGATGCTGGTACATTCATCTGTGCCCCACGGCAAGAATGTTGGAATGGGAGCCGCACCGGGTTCCCCCGAGAGGACAAGGGAGTTATCCATAGGCACCTGAGGAATTGGACAGGTAGCTCGATGACTCGCCGGTGCCTCTAGGGCCGGCGTTTTGCTTGTTGGGGGAGAAGTCGCTCTTTGAGAGCTGAATAGTGTGCCTGCCGAGATACTCGCAGACGGTCGTCTAGGCGATTGTCGTTATTGTGGGTTGATCGGAGATCAGTGGACCCACGTCAAGGACGAGCAGGCGCTGCTTAATCTACTTAGGTGGGCTTGTGAGTGCCTTTGACGGACGTACCAATGAAATAAATTCGGAATTACGTCTGAACCTTCGAGGTTCAAGCGTTCTCCGGGTTCAATTCTCTATGGAGAGTTTGATCCTGGCTCAGGACGAACGCTGGCGGCGTGCTTAATACATGCAAGTCGAGGGACGAAACCAAGATGGGCAACCATCGAGGCTGAAACCGGCGAACGGGTGAGTAACACGTGGGTAACGCACCCCAGACACAGGAACAACAACGGGAAACCGTTGCTAATGCCTGATAACCCCTGCTTACCGCATGGCGGGCAGGGCAAAAGCTCCGGCGGTCTGGGACCGGCCCGCGTCCTATCAGCTTGTTGGTGGGGTAATGGCCTACCAAGGCGATGACGGGTAGCTGGCGTGAGAGCGTGACCAGCCACACTGGGACTGAGACACGGCCCAGACTCCTACGGGAGGCAGCAGTAGGGAATCTTGCACAATGGGCGAAAGCCTGATGCAGCGACGCCGCGTGAGGGATGACGGCCTTCGGGTTGTAAACCTCTTTCAGCGGGGACGAAGCGAAAGTGACGGTACCCGCAGAAGAAGGTCCGGCCAACTACGTGCCAGCAGCCGCGGTAACACGTAGGGACCGAGCGTTGTCCGGATTTATTGGGCGTAAAGCGCGCGTAGGCGGCTGTCCACGTCGGATGTGAAAGCTCGGAGCTCAACTCTGAGAGGCCATTCGATACGGGACAGCTAGAGGCAGCTAGGGGAGAGTGGAATTCCTGGTGTAGCGGTGAAATGCGCAGATATCAGGAGGAACACCGGTGGCGAAGGCGGCTCTCTGGGGCTGTTCTGACGCTGAGGCGCGAAAGCTGGGGGAGCGAACAGGATTAGATACCCTGGTAGTCCCAGCCGTAAACGTTGGGTGCTAGGTGTGGGGAGGCCTTCAACCCTTTCCGTGCCGAAGCTAACGCATTAAGCACCCCGCCTGGGGAGTACGGCCGCAAGGCTAAA
>Ga0136622_10000901_pt1 | contig 12225 bp, 10 predicted proteins | sample AntDrymUQ4482106_2_FD_104803 | JGI IMG/M metagenome (GOLD analysis project Ga0136622, IMG submission 104803) | Polar desert sand microbial communities from Dry Valleys, Antarctica - metaG UQ448 (21.06) | ecosystem: Environmental > Terrestrial > Soil > Desert | place: Antarctica: Dry Valley...
TCGGCGAGCCGAACCAGCTGTGCGTGCTGGGCGTTGACATGACCACATACCCCCGCCAACGACGCTTGCAAGGCTTCGATGGACCGCTCATCCATGTTCTCATCGTACGTCAGTTCGCACTATCAGGCAACGCCAATGGGCTCAGATAGTGCTGACAGTTCGAGCACCTAATCGGCCACCAGGTCTTCTCGCGGCATTGGGCCATGGCCCACCGCCGCTCTCCCGCTGGAGTTGTTGGCGATGAGACGCCAGGGCATGTCGTTCAAGGATCGCTGACGCGACCGGGTATCACCCGGCGACGATCTCCAAGTGGGTGCGCGAGGGTGGTCCGCCGGCGGCGCGCACCGTCACCGACGACAACCGGGTGATTGACCCGCGGTGGGTGGACCGGCTGAAGGCCCATCCGGGCGGGTACGCGAACACCACGCGCTCACCGCCGACATGAACCTGGAGATCTGCTTTCAAAAGGTCGAACTCGAGCAGCGGTCAAAGACGCCCGTCCACCTCGACATCGACTCGACGGACCAGCACGCGGAAGTCGAACGACTCGTCGCCCTCGGAGCGACCGTCAAGGAACGGTTCGACAGCCACACCTGGATGCTGGACCCTGAGAGCAACGACTTCTGCGTCATGAACGCAACCGACCGATAACGCTCCGCACCCGTCAGCCACGACGACGTCACCGGCAAGAGCGGAGCATCCGCCCCGGCTAACTTCACGCCACAGGAAGAACGACCCGGCCGACCGCGAGATTCGATCATCACGGAACGCGAATTCGGCGAGGCAATCGCCCATCGGGTTACTCCGGGACGATGCGCAGGCCGAGGGCGGCTAGCTGATGGGGCTCGACAGCGAACGGTGCTCCGGTCATCGGGTCGCTACCGGACTGGGTCTTGGGAAAGGCGATCACCTCACGGATGTTCTCCTCCCCGGCCAGGATCGCCACGAGCCGGTCGAGCCCGAAGGCGAACCCGCCGTGCGGTGGGGCGCCGTAGCGGAACGGGTTGAGGAAGAAGCCGAACTTGCGGTCGGCGTCCTCATCGGAGATGCCGAGCTGACGGAACACACGCCGCTGCAGGGCGTCATCGTGTATCCGGATCGAGCCAGATCCCAGCTCCCATCCATTGAGCACCAGGTCGTAGGCCAGCGCCCGCACCGACATGGGATCGGACTCGAGGCGGTCGACGTCATCGGGATTGGGCATGCAGAAAGCGTGGTGGCCGGGCAGTGGCCTCCCGGACGTGTCGTCGACGCCGACGAACAGCGGGAAGTCGACGATCCAAACGAACTGGTACGGGCCCTGGTGGACTGGTGGTCGGCACAGGTCGTTGCGCAGCTGGCCGGACACCTCGCAGGCCGTCGGCCACGCGTCGGCGACGATGAGCAGTAGATCGCCTTCGCCGGCGCCGGTGCGCTCGACGAGCGCCGCCTGTTCGGTGTCGGACAGGAACTTGGCGACCGGCGACTCGAGCTCACCGCCCGACCCGATCTTGATCCACACCAGTCCCTTCGCCCCGAGCGACTTGGCCCGGTCCGTGAGCTTGTCGAGCCGATTACGCCCGAACTCGCCGGCGCCGCCCTCGACGCGCAAGCCCTTGACGGCCTCGGCTCCAGCGAACGCCTTGAACCCGGTGTCGGCAAACAGGTCGGTGAGCTCGATCAACTCCATGGCAAAGCGCAGGTCGGGTTTGTCGCTGCCGAAGCGGTTCATGGCGTCGTGCCACGTCAAACGGCCGATCTCGCCCGGCCGCTCGCCGGTGACGGCCCCCGTCGCCGCCAGGACCGACTCGCTGATCGCCGCCAGCACGTCGTCGACCTCGACGAAGCTCATCTCCATGTCGAGCTGTATGAACTCGTATTGGCGGTCGGCGCGCAGGTCCTCGTCGCGCAGGCAGCGGGCAATCTGGTAGTAGCGATCGACGCCCGCCACCATCAGTAGTTGCTTGAACAACTGGGGCGATTGGGGCAGGGCGTAGAACGCACCCTGCTCCTTTCGCGACGGCACCAGGAACTCGCGGGCGCCCTCCGGCGTGGACGGCATCAGCATCGGTGTCTCCACCTCGACGAACCCCTGTGCCTCCATCGACGTGCGCACGGCCGAGTTGACAGCACTGCGTAGGCGCAGGTTTCGTTGCATGCGCGCCCGGCGCAGGTCGAGGTAGCGGTACTCGAGGCGCGTGCCCTCATCCACTCCGTCGGCTCTGGCGTCGATGGGGAACGGCGGCGGCTCGGCCGTGCGCAGCACCTCGACGTGACAGTCGCCGACCTCGACATCACCGGTCGGCAAGTTCGTGTTGACGGTGCCGTCTGGTCGCGCCCTCACCATGCCCTCAACGCGGATGACGTACTCGCTGCGGGCATCGACCTGCTCGGCCACGACGCACTGGATGGTGCCCGAGTAGTCGCGCAGGTCGATGAACGCCAGGTGCTCCCCGTGCTCGCGGCGCCGGCCGACCCAGCCGGTGAGGCTGACCGGCTGGCCGATGTGCTCAGGGCGCAGGTCGCCGCAGCGATGGGATCGCAGAGCGGTGCTGTAGTCGGGGGCGCTCATCGGGATGCGTCTCGGACCGGCGCAACGGTGGTGAGGATCGAATCGAGATGCTGCTCGAGGACGTCGAGCTCCACGGTGCTCTGATCGGCGTCGGTACGCAGCGGGCGTGCCACGGCCGTACCGGAGGCCGCCTCGTCGGCGCCGATGATGACGGCCACCTCGGCGCCGCTGCGGTCGGCGGACTTCATCTGCGACTTCATGCTGCGAGAGTCGAAGCTGCGCTCGACGTGCCAGCCGCTGGCGCGTAGCCGATCAGCGAGCACCGTGGCGTGCCGGCCACCCGTCGTGTCCACGACGAAAACGTCGACCGAGCGCGACGGTGGCGGGAACACGCCCTCGTCGTCGCAGGCGAGCAGCGTCCGGTCGACGCCGAGGGCGAAGCCGACCCCGGGCGTGGGCGGTCCACCCAGCGCTTCGACCAAGCCGTCGTAGCGGCCGCCGCCGCCGAGCGCGTTCTGCGCCGATTCCAAGGTTCCGCCGACGTACTCGAACGCCGTGCGGACGTAGTAATCGAGACCGCGCACGAGGCGCGGCTGCACGACGAACGGGATCCGGATGGCGCGCAAACCCGCCAGCACGGCGTCGAAGTGGCGAGCAGACTCATCGCTCCAGAACTGGTCGATCGTGGGCGCCGCGGCGACGATCTCTGCGTCGTCTGGACGCTTGGAGTCGAGGACCCGCAGCGGGTTGCGAGCGAGCGTGTCGCGGCTCAGGGTGCTGAGGTCGCCTGCATGCTGGCTGAGGAACGACGTGAGCGCCTCGAGGTGACGGGCTTTGTCGTCGCCGGCGCCGAGGGAGTTCACGGCGAGCGTCACCTGGCGCAGGCCGAGATGCTCGTACAAGCGCCATCCGAGACTGATCACCTCGACGTCGGCTTCTGGGTCGTCGGTGCCGAGCACCTCGACATCGACCTGGTCGAACTGCCGGTAGCGCCCGCGTTGGGGACGATCGTAGCGAAAGTTCGGACCGGCGTACCACACCTTCCACGGCGTCGGCGGGCGGTGTTCGACGAACGCCCTGCACAAGCTCGCCGTCTGCTCGGGGCGCATGACGACGTGACGATCACCCTTGTCTACGAAATCGTACATCTCCTTCGTGACCACATCGGTCGCTTTCCCGAGGCGCTCGAACACGCCGATGTCCTCGAGCATCGGAGGCACCACGAGGTCGTAGCCGGCGCGCTCGACCAGACCTGCGAACACGTCGACGAACGCCCGCTGACGCGTCGAGGCCGGCGGCAGGAGGTCACGGAATCCGGGGGTGGTCCGAAATTCGGGCACGGAGGACGAGGCTAGCCAGCGGCCGAAGGATCCTCGTCGGCCGTATCCGTCGGCCGCTGACCCCCTGGGACGAGACGGTAGGCGTCGTACACCGAGTCGATGTTCCTGATTGTGCGCAGAACCGAGTCGAGGTGCTTGGGGTCGGCCAGCTCGAACTCGAAACCCATCATCGCCACCCGGTCGTCGCCCGTCACCGTGGACGAGGCGACGATGTTGACCTGGTGATCCGATACGGCGTTGGCCACGTCTCGCAACAGGCGCGAGCGGTCGATGGCGATGACCTGCACCGCCGCCCGGAAGATCGCCGCCGGTCGTTCGTCGTCCCAGTCCACGTCGATGAGCCGCGTCGGCTGGTTTGACATCAACGACACGGCGTTGGCGCAGTCGGCCCTGTGCACGCTGACCCCGCGGCCCCTCGTGACGAAGCCGATGATGTCGTCACCGGGTACCGGCGTACAGCAGTTCGACATCCTCACCAGCACGTCGTCGAGGCCTTCCACGTGTACGCCATGCGACGTGTCGCTCGCCGTCGCGCGCAACCGCCGCGGCCTCAGCGCCGTTGCCGGGAGCTGGTCGTCGTCTCCTCCGCTGCGGTAACGCTTGGCCATGCGCTGGGCGACGGAGCGGGCCGACGCGTGGTTCTCACCGATGGCCGCCAGCAGCGCATCCGTGTCGACGTAGCTCATCTCGACCATGACGTCGTTGAAGTGGTCCGACTTCCAGATCTGGCGCGCCGGCAGGCCCTCGCGGCGAAACTCGTCGGCAAGCTGTTCGCGTCCGGTCTCGATCATGTCGAGGCGTCGCTCTCGGCTGAACCGCTGGCGGATCTTGTTGCGAGCGCGCGGTGAGGCGACGAAGCTCAGCCAGTCCTGCGAAGGCCCCGCCGTGTCGACCTTGGCCGTGACCACCTCGCACGTGTCACCGCTGGTGAGCTGGTGGTCGAGCGCCACGAGCCGGCCATTGAGGCGGGCGCCGATGCACCGGTGGCCGACCTCGGTGTGCACGGCGTAGGCGAAGTCGACGGTGGTCGAACCCACCGGCAGCGTGATGACGCGACCTTTGGGTGTGAACACGAAGATCTCGTCCTGTTCCAGGTCGGTCTTCAGACCCTCCATGAAGTGGGCGGGATCGCTGACCTCGGCCTGCCAGTCGATGATCCGGTTGAGCCAGTCGATGTCATCGCGAGGAGAGCCGTCCTTGTACGCCCAGTGGGCGGCCACACCCCACTCGGCCCGCTGGTGCATCTCCCGCGACCGGATCTGCACCTCGATGCCCTTGCCGGACGGCCCGATGACTGTCGTGTGCAAGCTCTGGTAGAGGTTGAACTTGGGCATGGCGATGTAGTCCTTGAAGCGCCCCACGACGGGCCGCCAACGACCGTGGATGCACCCAAGAGCGGCGTAGCAGTCCTTGATGGAATCGACGATGACGCGGATGGCGATCAGGTCGAAGATGTCGTCGAACTCGCGATGCTTGACGACCATCTTCTCGTAGATGCTCCACAGGTGCTTGCCTCGACCCGTGACCTCGGCGTCGATGCGCAGCTCCGACAGCCGGGCACGCACCTCTGCGAGGGCCAGCGCCAAGTTGACCTCGCGCTCTGGTGACCGCACGCGCACGAGATGGTCGAGCTCTGCGAAGCGCTTGGGGTGCAAGGCGGCGAACGAGAGGTCCTCCAACTGCTGCTTGAGCTCCTGCATGCCGAGCCGGTGAGCGAGCGGAGCGTAGATGTCGATCGTCTCTTGGGCGATGCGCTGCTGCTTCTCGGGTGGCATGGCGGCGATGGTGCGCATGTTGTGCAGCCGGTCGGCCAGCTTGATCACCAGCACCCGCAGGTCGCGGGCCATCGCCACGAGCATCTTGCGCATGGTGGCCGCCTGGCGGGCCTCCCTGGAGTCGAACTGGATGCGGTCGAGCTTCGTGACGCCGTCGACGATGGCGGCGACATCAGGACCGAAACCCTCCTCCACGTCGGCCAACGTCATGTCGGTGTCCTCGACGGCGTCGTGCAGCAGCGCCGACGTGATGGAGATCTCGTCGAGGCCGATCTCGGCGACGACGGCAGCGACCGACAGCGGATGGTTGATGTAGCTCTCGCCGCTGGACCGGCGCTGGTTGCGATGCGCCGCGGCGGCAACCCGGTAAGCCGAGTCGATCATGGCGAACGGCGCCTTGGGATGGTGGCGCCGGTAGGCGGCAAGCAACGGGACGAGCTCGCTCGGTGACGCCTCTTGCTGGCGGCGCCACGGCAGGACCCGATCCACCGTGCCCATGGCTCAGTACACCGCCAGACTCTCCACCCGGTGGCCGGTCAGCCGGCTGCGACCGTTGAGCTCTGCCAGCTCGATCATCACGCCGATTCCGACGATGACCCCGCCCAACGCCTCGACGAGGTGAGCGGCGGCGCGGGCCGTGCCGCCGGTCGCCAGCACGTCGTCGATGACGAGTACCCGCTCGTCGGGATGGATGGCGTCGCGGTGCAGCTCCAGCTTCTCCGATCCGTACTCGGACTCGTACTCCTCGCGCACGACGGCCCATGGCAGCTTGCCGGCCTTGCGCGCCGGCACGAACCCGGCTCCGAGCCGGTAGGCGACAGGCGCACCGAGGATGAAGCCTCGCGACTCGATGCCGATCACGCGGTTGACCGTCTCGCCGACGAATCGGTCGACCAGCTCGTCGATGGCCCTGGCGAAACCGGCGGAGTCGCCGAGCAGAGGCGTGATGTCACGGAACGTGACACCGGGGCGCGGGTAGTCGCGGATCTCACGTACCAAAGGATCCAGCCAACCGCTCGTCGAGCTCGGGGCGCTGGTTGAGGCGTCGACCCTCGAATCAGGGCTCATGCGCCGAGATTAGCGGCGCTTTTTCTTTCTGGGACGGGGAGGGTGGTTGAGCGAGGTGCCGACGCCGACACTGGCGTCGGCGACTGGTCTTGCGGGGGTCGTCGCGCCGGTGTCGCTGTCGATGTGCTGTTGTGTCGGTGCAGGCACGGTCGCTGCGCTCCTCGTCCTGGCCATCGAACGCTTGCTGCCAGGGCTCGCACCCTTCACGAGGCGGCGCAGCTCTTCGCCGGTGGCGTGGTCGCTGCGGGTGCGAGGACTCCAACCGCCCGCAGTCTTCATCATCGCCAGCAGGGGCGTGGCGATGAAGATCGACGAGTACGCCCCTGTCAGGATCCCGACGAACAGCGCCAACGAGAACTCCCGTAAGTTCTCGGCGCCGAGGATCACATCGCCGACCACGAGCAGGGCGATCACTGGGAGCACGGCGGCGATGCTCGTGTTCAGCGATCGCATCAGCACCTGGTTCATCGAGATGTTGTCGATGTCGGCCTCGCTGAGGTGCGACGTGCCGTAGCGGACCCGGTTCTCACGCACCTTGTCGAACACGACGATGCCGTCGTACAGCGAGAAGCCGAGGATGGTCAAGAAGGCGATCACCGTCGCCGGTGTCACCTCGAAACCGAAAACGGAGTACACGCCTACCGACACGAGCACGTCGTGCACCATGGCCACGATCGTCGCCACCGCCATCAAGAACTGGAAGCGGATGGTGATGAACAACACGATCAGCACGAGGAACACGACCAAGGCGCGGATCGCCGACTCCGTCACCGTCTCGCCCCAACGGGCACTGACGGCGCGCACATCGACATCGTTGCTATCGACCCCCGATGCCGCGGCGAGGTCGTTGCGCACAGCCTCGCGCACCGCTTCGGTCTGTTCCTTGACCTCCACCTTCAGCCGTCGCGCCTCGGCGGTCGTCAGCTCCTGGATGCGGGCGTTCTCCCCGTCGACACCGTTGTCGGTCAGCACCTGGCGGGCGTCGTCGATGCTCAAATCCTGCGCCGGTACCTCCCACGCCACACCCCCGACGAACTCGAGGCCAAGGTTCAGACCTCTGCCGAACAGTGAAACGACCGTGACGACGACGAGCAACAGCGAGATCCCGAGTCCCCACCAACGCTTGCCGTAGAAGTCGTAGGCGGTCTCACCGTTGTACAGGCGGTGCCGAAGTCCGGTCCTCGCAACATTGGTCTCTGCGGCGTCGGCGTGGCGAGCGTCGGCGCGGTCGGCGGCGGTCACGATGCGCTGGCCTTCGTGCCGCCTGCCATGCCGCGTGCCGTGTCCGGGTTGATCCCGAGCACCCTGTGGGTCCCACCCCAACCGCTACGGGCCAGCAGCAGCACGGCCGGGCGGGTGAAGAACCACGCCACGACGAGATCGATGATCGTCGTCATGGCGAGGAAGAAGGCGAAGCCGCGAACCGAACCGACGCTCAGCCAGAACAGCACGAGGGCACCGATGAGAGCGGCCACGTTGGCGTTGACGATCGTGCGCCAGGCGGCCGTGAAGCCGCGGGCGGCCGAGTTGCGCAGCGTGCGCCCCTGGCGGACCTCATCCTTCAACCGTTCGAAGAACACCACGTACGTATCGACCGTGACACCGACGGACATTATGATGCCGGCTGCGCCGGCGATGGTGAGCGTCAGGTTGCGCTCGGCGGACAGCAGCGAAACGACGCCGTAGAGGATCACGCCTGACAGCGTCAGGCCGGCCAGGATGACGAGCGCCAGAGCCCGGTAGTAGACGAGCATGAACGCCAGTACCAGGGCGATGCCGATGGCGCCGGCGATCAGCACGGCCCGCAGCGACTCCTCGCCCGACGACGCCGACACGCCCTGCACGGTCGCCGGCTCGATGTCGAACGGGTATGCCCCGCGGTTGATGACACCGGCCAGGTCGCGGGCCTCTTCTTCCTCGAAGCTGCCGGTGATCGAAACCGTGTCGACGAACGAAGGCGCGTTCACGGTGGGTGCCGTCTGGATCGCGTCGTCGAGAACGATCGCCAGCTGGCGGCTCGGGCACGAGGCGCCGGCGCTGTAGCACTGGGCCGCCAAAGCGTTCCAGGCCGTCGCGCCCGTTGCCGAGAGATCGGCCTCGACCGACCATGCCCCGTTGACGATCACGGCGCTGGCACTCTTGCGGGAGAACACCTGGCCAGAACCGCCCGACGGTCCCACCTGGCAGAACCCACCGTCACGGGATTCGAAGAGGAACGTGCCGTCGCCGTTGTCCACGGGAAACGAGGGTGGGGGTGCAGTTGTAGGCGTCACGAACCACGGCGTCGTGGTGGTTGTAGTCGCCGGCACGGTGGAGGCCGGGACCGTGCTGGAGTCATCGCTCGCCGGTGGGGTCGACGACGGCACCGTTTCGGGCGTGGTCGCCTGCGGCTCCGTTTCGGGCGTGGTCGCCTGCGGCTCCGTCTCGGGCGTGGTCGATGGCGGCTCCGTGTCGGGCGTGGTCGGTGACCGCCAACCGGCTGGCGCCGCCCCCGAGCTGGCGGTGCCGGAGCCCGGCGTGCTCGAACCGGGCGTGCTCGAACCGGGCGAGCTCGAGGCCGGCGGTGTCGTCCCGGGCGTTGAGGAGGCCGGCGGTGTCGTCGGATCGGTGGGGTCGAGCTCCGGTCCCGTACAACCGAGAACCGGGTGCAGCGTCACCTCACCGGCCACGTTCACCAGGTCGAGCGCCTCCTGCTGATCGTCGACGCCTGGCAGGTCGACGACGATCGTCGCGCCTTCCACCCGCACGTCGGGTTCGGCGATGCCGAGCGAGTCGACGGCGTCACGGACAAGCTCGGAGACCGTCTCCAGCTCGTCCGTCTCGACATCCTGCGTGGGTTGCAGCACCACCGAGACACCGCCCTGCAGATCGAGGCCGAGGGCCGGTTCATTGCCCTTCCACAGGTCGTAGCCGAGCAGCGCTACGGCGGCGAGGACGATCCCGAGCAGCGATGTCCACAACCGGGCACGCATCAGGACTCGGCGTCGTTATCCGTGCTGCTGTCGCTCTTCGTCGGGGCCGCGGTCGGGGCGCCCGTGTCCACCTTGCCCTGCAATGCGGCCCTGGAGACCCGGACTTGCACGTCGTCGTCGATCTCGAGCCACACCCTGTCGTCGTCGAACCCCGTGATGAAGCCGTAGATCCCGGCCGTCGTGATCACCTCGTCACCGACATCGAGTGAGGATTGCATCTCTGCCTGCGCTCGCATCCGGCGCCGCTGGGGCCGGATCATGAGGAAGTACATCCCGACGGGGATCAGCAACAGGATGCCGATCTGGACGACGGCACCGGCGGCGCTGCCACCGTTGTCGTCTTGGGCGAGGACACTAAGAACAAACATGGTCGTCAAACGTCGATTCTGGTGGACGGTCCGATCGTGCCGGAACGACGCGGCAGCCTATCCATCGTCAGGCCCAGATCGACAGCAGGTCACGGCGCACAGACGCCAACGAGCCATCGCCGATGGCCGCCTGCAGCCGGCGCATCAGTGCCAGCGTCCATGCCACGTTGTGCAGGCTGAGCAGCCGCTGCGCCGTCGGCTCCCCCACCGTGAACAGGTGGCGCAGGTAGCCCCTGGTGTGGCGGGCGCACACGTCACACCGGCAGTGAGCGTCCACCGGCTCGTCGCTCGTGGCGTACCGGGCCGCCTTCACGTGCATCTTGCCCTCGCTCGTGAGCGCCGTGCCGTGCCGACCGAGGCGCGTCTGCATCACGCAGTCGAACTGGTCGACACCGAGACTCACAGCCTCCACGAGCGATGCCGGGTCACCGACACCCATCAGGTAGCGGGGCCGCCCTGGCGGCAGATGCTCGATCGTGGCCCCGAGTGCGTCGACCATCTCCGCTCGGGCCTCCCCCACCGACAACCCACCGATGCCGTAGCCGTCGAAGTCGAGCTCGACGATCCGCTTGGCGCAGTCGCCGCGCGTGGTGGCCGACGTGCCGCCCTGCACGATGCCGAACAATGCCTGATCGTCGCGCTCGTGGGCGGCGCGAGCCCGTCCAGCCCACGCCACCGTGCGCTCCACGGCGACGGCGATGACCGCGTCGGGGCTGGGCAGCGGCGGGCACACGTCGAGCGCCATCTGGATGTCGGCGCCGAGCAGCTGCTGGATCTCGACTGCCGATTCGGGTGTCAGGCGGTGACGCGAACCGTCGTACACGCTGCGGAACGTGACCCCGTCGTCGTCCACATCGGGTGCCAGGGAGAACACCTGGTAACCCCCCGAGTCGGTGAGTGTCAGCCCGTCCCAGCCAGCGAACCGGCCAACACCGCCGAGGCGGGCGATGGTGTCGGCACCGGGACGAAGCATCAGGTGGTACGTGTTGCCGAGCACGATCTCGGCCCCGAGCGCCTCGTAGTCGGCGGCGCTCAGGTACTTGACGGCGCCTCGGGTGCCGACGGGCATGAAGCATGGTGTCGTGTACGTCCCCCTCGCCGTCACCGCCGTGCCCGTTCTGGCCCCGCCATCGCTGGCAGACAGGTGCACGTCGACGGGACGCATCAGTCCGCCGGCCGTTCCAGCAGCATGGCGTCACCGAACGATGCGAACCGGTACCCCTCGGCGAGCGCCGTCTCGTACAGACGGCGCCAGCGCGCCCCGATGAAGGCGTCGACCATCATCAGCAGGGTCGTGCGCGGCAGGTGGAAGTTCGTCAGCAACACGTCGACGAGCTTCCAGTCGTGACCACGCCGGATGAACAGGTCCGTGCGACCCTCGAGCACGGATGAGGTCGCCGCTGACTCCAGCGCACGAACGGCCGTCGTGCCCACGGCCACGACCCGTGCCGCCCCACGAGCCCGCCGAAGTGTCTCGGCTGGCACGCGGTAGCGCTCGGTGTGAATGTGATGCTGTTCCGGGTCGTCCTGTGTGATCGGGGCGAACGTGTCGAGCCCGACGATCAGCTCGACGGGAGCGACCTCGACGCCGGCGTCGGCCAGCTCGCCGAGCAACCCGGCCGTGAGGTGCAGCCCGGCCGTTGGGGCGGCCGCCGAGCCGGGCAGGCGGGCGTACACCGTCTGGTAGCGATCGGGCTCGGTGAGCGGCGTCGTGATGTACGGCGGTAACGGCATCTCGCCATAGCGTTCGAGCACGGCCGGCACGTCGCTCCCGACGATCTCCACGAAGCGTGTGCCGTCATCCCCACGGCTGCCGATGCGCACGATCGCGATGCCGTCCTCGGCGAGCAGTAGCTCACCCTGGCGCAACTTGCGCGCTGGGCGCACGAGCGCCTCCCAACGTGCCCCGTCCTGCGATGCTCCGTCCTGCGGCTCCAGCAGCAGCACCTCGGCAGCACCGCCCGTAGCCCGGCGCAACCGCAGCCGTGCCGGGATCACCTTCGACTCGTTGACGACGAGAAGATCGCCGCGACACAGCAACGACGGCAGGTCGCGCACGTGCCGGTGCTCTATTCCGTCGTGTCCCCTGTCGACCAGCATCCTGGCGGCATCTCTTGGCTCGATGGGCGTCTGGGCGATTTGCGACGGGGGCAGGTGGTAGTCGAACTCCTCCAGTCGCACGGCGGCTCAGGCTATGACCGTATGCCACGA
>Ga0136622_10000902_pt1 | contig 12222 bp, 12 predicted proteins | sample AntDrymUQ4482106_2_FD_104803 | JGI IMG/M metagenome (GOLD analysis project Ga0136622, IMG submission 104803) | Polar desert sand microbial communities from Dry Valleys, Antarctica - metaG UQ448 (21.06) | ecosystem: Environmental > Terrestrial > Soil > Desert | place: Antarctica: Dry Valley...
GCACGCGTTCACCGCACCGATCCTCTCCTCGACGTTGCAGCTCCGCGGTCGCCACGGGCTCCGCCTACTCGGCGCGACGCTGCTCGTCTGGGCGCTGGAGGCCGGTGTGTGGATGAGCGTCGGCGTGGCCGCCGGGTTCGGGATGAACCCGATCGAGGGTTGCTACATCGTCGCGCTGGCGAGCGTTTTCGCGCTGATCCCCTCGGGGCCGGGTTACGCGGGCACGCAGGACGCCGCGGCGATCACCGGCATCCTCTCTCTGGGCGGGTCGGAGTCGCAGGCGCTCACGTACCTGATTCTCGTGCGCTTCGTGATCGCGGTGCCGATCACCGTCACCGGTCTGGCCCTGATGGCGTTCCACTACGGCGGCCTGCGCGGGCTGCGTCCCGCTCGATGAAGCGCGGCTGGGAGCCCCTGGCGTACGTGGCGCTCCTCGCCGGCGCCGTCGCTGTGCGGCTGATCGGGCTCGAGGACCGCCCGTTCCACCACGACGAGAGCCAGGACGCGTACTTCTCGTGGCTCTTCTTCACCGAGGGCGAGTACTCCTACCAGCCGATCCTGCACGGGCCGCTGCGCTTCTACCTGACCTCGGCCGCCTATCTGGCCTTCGGCGACTCCGACTTCACGGCCCGGCTGGCGCCCGCCCTGATGGGCGCCCTGATGGTGCCGCTGCCCTACCTGCTGCGCGACCAGCTCGGGCGCGTCGGCGCCTTTGCCGCGGCCGCCGCGCTCGCGTTCGGCCCGTCCTACCTCTACTACAGCCGCTTCGCCCGCGAGGACATCTACATCGCCTGCATCACGCTCGCGCTGCTCGCGGTCACGTTCCGCTTCCTTGCGCGCCCGCGCCGACACCAGCCCGCGCTGATCGGCGCGCTGCTGGCGCTCAGCTTCGCCACGAAGGAGTCGACGTTCATCACCGTCTTCGTCGCGGGCACGTTCTTCGTCGCCGCGCTGGCGTTCCAGACCCGCCGTCATGGGTTGCGCGGCGCGCCGCTCGTGCGCGCCGTCATCGACGTCGGCTGGGTCGCGTGGGCGTGGGGGCTCGCCGCCTTCGCGCTCGTCTTCACCGTGCTCTTCACGGTCTTCCTGACCAACCCCGGCGGGCTCTGGGACGGCATCTACGAGGGCCTCGCCTACTGGCTCGCCCAGCACGGTCCCGGGCGGGGCGAGAAGGAGTGGTACTTCTACGCCGTCGTCCTGTTCGCCGAGGAGTGGCCGGCGCTGTTGCTCGGGGCGATCGGCGTGGGCGCAACGCTGCGCCGGCCGACGTTGCTGCGCTGCTTTCTGATCTGGGACTTCGCGCTCTCGCTCGCCGTCTACTCGTGGGCCAACGAGCGCTTCTCCTGGCTCGTGCTGCACCCTTTGTTGCCGCTGCTGCTGCTGGCCGGCCTCGGCGTCCAGGCGGTCTGGGACGCCCGGGCGCGCTGGAGCGGGCGGCTCGGCCTCGCGGTGCTGCTCGCCTGTGTCCTGCACACCGGCTGGTCGTCGTGGTGGGCGAACGCGGAGAACGGCGCCGACCCGCGCGAGTTCCTCGTCGCCACGCAATCGGCCGAGCAGGTCAAGGGAGTGCGCGACGAGGTGGCCGCGGCCTCCGTGCGTGCCGGGCGCGAGGGGCGCGACGTGCGCATCCTCGTCGACTCCGCCGAGGGCGCGACGTTCCCCTGGGCGTGGTACTTCCGCGATCTGGAGGTCGGCTACCTGGACCTCTCGGGCGCCGGGGTCCCGGGCGACACCGACGTCGCGATCCTCACCGACGGCAACCGCGCACGGCTGCGCGACGAGCTGGCCGGCTACGACGCCCGCCGCTTTCCGTTCCGCGTCTGGTGGGTGCGTGACTACGGCGCGATGTCGGCCGACGCGTGGTGGAGCTGGTTCACGCGCCGCGAGCCGTGGAACGAGACCGGCGGGATGGCGGAGTGGCTGTATGTGCGCCAGGGCGCTTGACGTTGCCGCAGGGTCAAACTCAACGCGGCATTAGCGGAAGCGGGTTCGATCGCGGGCGGCGTCCCGCGAGGCGCTGGGCGACTTGACCCGGCATGGGGAGGGCGAGGCGCCCGGCGGCCGGGAATCGTCGTCCCATCGAGCCGAACCCGCCCGGCTCAATGCCGCAGTTGACGTAGACGCGCCGGCTACCCCCGCAGCCGCCAGACGACCGTCCCTCCCTCCTCGTACCCCCGCTCCCCGAGCGAGTCCCACTTCGCGACGCCCGCTTCGCCGTGGTCGGCGAGCTCGAGCGGCCCGACGACGACGTAGCGCACCCGGTAGCGGCGCAGCAGCTCGGCAGCCGCCCCCGTCGTCGGCGACCGGTACATGGTCGCGACGTCCTCGCGCCGCGTTCCGACCTGATGCCCCCACTGCAGCTCGTGGCCCGGCCAGCCGAGCACGGTCGGCAGCCCGGTGAACGTCGAGATGCGTGCGTGTCCGAAGCCCGAGTAGTCCTCACCGACGGCCTCGAGCACTACGTCCCCGTCGGCGGCCGCCTCGTTGAGCCATTCGATCGCTCCGACGTCGCCCGGCGCACGATCGCGCAGCCAGCCGAGGCCGTCGAGCGTCGGCGCGCGGCTGAACGCGTCCTTGCGCGCGTAGGTGCCCGCGACCGGGTACACGAACGCAGCCGCGACCAGCAGCGCCGCCAGCGGTCCCAGCGTCCAGCGCAGCCGGCGCCGCGGCAGCCACTCGGCGCGCCAGGCGAGCGCGCCGACCGCTGCCAACCCGAGCAGCAGCCAGGCCTGGAAGCCGAGCTTGAACACGGTGTTCATCCGGTAGAGCGGCCCGCCGTCGAACTCGTCGCGCACGTAGAGCAGCTCCGGGACGAGCAGGCACGCGACGCCGCCCGCCGTAAGCAGCCACAGCAGCCGCGCAGGAGCCGCGGTGCGCGCGGAGAGCAACGCGCCGAGGGCGACCAGCAGCGCGACGGCGAGCAGCGCCACGTGCAGGACCTCGAGTGCCGCGAGCAGTGAGCCGGCGAACAGCGCCGCCACGACGATCCAGGCAGCGTTGCGGCCGGGGTGGCGTGTCGCGGTCAGGCGACCGACGTAGGCGAACGCGACGAGCCCCGCGAGCGAGCCGTAGAGCAGCCCCGCATCGCGCAGCCAGCCGGCGAACCCGCGGCCCTCCCCCACGAGCCCGACCCCACGCGCCGCCGGGTCGAAGGAGAGGTGGAACGGCAGCATGAGCAGCACGCTCGCCGCGAGCACGAGCAACAGCCAGCGCACGGCGGCCGGGCGCGCCGGCTCGCTGCGCGGGTCGCGCAGCCAGGCGACGAGCGCGAGCGCGAGCATGCCCGCGAGTACCGGATAAGACCATGCGTTGACGGCGTAGAGAAACCCGACCGCGAGCGCGCAGGCTGCACCCTCGCGCAGCGCGCGCCCACGCGGCGCCAGCCGCGGTCCGTGGAGCACGATCTGCATCACGAAAGCGAGCGCGAGCAGCGTGAAGGGGAGCGCGAGCACGTGCGCGTGCAGGTCGGCGAGCAGGAACGAGAAGGACGGGAACTCGTTGATCGTGTCGTCGATCACGCGCGTCACGGAGAACCAGTCGTAGGTGCGCAGGGGCCCGCCTTCGGCGATCAGCCTCCGCGCGCCCTCGAGGTTGCCCGCCACCAGCACCAGCGCAACGGCCGCGAGCCCCGCCCGCGACGCGCCGTGCGCCCCCCGTGCCGCGGCCCACAGCGTCGCCGCCGTCGTGAACAGGGCTGCGGCGGTGAGCGCGAACAGCGCCGCGACGGCGAGGTTGTAACCGTGATCGGGAGCGACCGCGGTCAGCCTGACCAGCACCGCCATGGCCAGCTGGCCGAGGTAGTAGTAGTTGAGCTCGGCACCTGCGAGCCACGGATCCTCCGGCGGGAACGTGGTGGCCCGATTGGCCGCGTTGAGAAACGCCATGTCCATCGGCTTCTCCGTGTTCCAGACGTCGGGCGAGTAGGCGACCAGCAGGGCCATGCCCGCGAACGCGACCAGGAAGACCGCCTCGGCACCCCAGAACAGCCGCCTCCGCAGCGGGTCGGGCTCAAGGTTCGAGCGGACCGCCAGCCGGCGCCGGCGCCGGCGCGCGAGCCGGCCGCGCGGCTCAGGGCGCGCGAGCACGCGCCGCACCCGGCGCCCGTGGACCCACGCCAGCAGCCCCAGCCCGCACACGAGCGCGATCCAGAGAACGGCGCTCAAGGCGTCGTAGGGGGCGAGCGTCGAAGATCCGCCGAGCCAGATCAGCCACGTGACGAGCAGCAGGCCCAGCGCCTTGCCGAAGCCGAGTCCCGCCCCGGGCAGGCGCGCGAGGAACACCCCGGCCAGCGGTGTCGCGCCGAGGCCGATCAGCTCGATGAGCGCCCAGAAGCGCAGCGCCTCGGTCACGGCATCACATGTTGGCTGGTGGGCGGGACGGTACTGTCAGCGGCCTCATGACCATGTATGACACGCTCGCTGAGCTCCCGCTCCGGATCGACCGCTACGCGCTCGAGGGGAGGGCCCGCCGCATATCGCCGGAGTTCGAGCGTCTGACGACCATCGTGCACCTGCAAGGAGCAGGCGAAGAGGGCCTCGGCGAGGACGTCACCTACGGCGACGTCGAGCAGCGCGCGCAGCAGGAGCTCGGGCCCGTGCTGCCGCTGGCCGGGGACTGGACGATCGACTCGTTCTCGCGCCGGCTCGACGAGCTCGACCTCTTCGGCGGCGCAGAGCCGGGCATGCCCGCATATCGCGACTACCGCCGCTGGGCCTTCGAGTCGGCGGCCGCGGACCTCGCCCTGCGCCAGGGCGGACGCTCGCTCGCCGATCTGCTCGGCCGTGAGCCCGAGCCGATCAACTTCGTCGTCTCCCTGCGCCTGGGCGAGCCACCCAGCGCCGAGCCGGTCACCCGGCGCGTGGCGGCCTACCCCGGGCTGCAGTTCAAGCTCGACTACTCGCCCGCCTGGGACGAGGACCTGCTCGCCGAACTGGCGGCTACGGGCGCCGTCGAGTCGATCGATTTCAAGGGCGCCTACAAGGGCACTCCGGTCGACGTCGAGACCGTGCCCGCGCTCTATCGCCGCTGTGCCGAGATCTTCCCGGACGCATGGCTCGAGGATCCCGACCTCACCGACCCCGAAGCCGATGAAGCGTTGCGCCCGCACCGCGACCGGATCACCTGGGACGCCCCGATCCACGGCGTCGACGACATCGAGGCGCTGCCGTTCCAGCCGCGGACGATCAACGTCAAGCCGTCGCGGATCGGAACCTGGACGGGGCTGCTGCACACCTACGAGTGGTGCGCCGAGCGGGGCATCACCAACTACGGCGGCGGGCAGTCCGAGCTGGGCGTGGGCCGCGACCAGATCCAGTACCTCGCCTCGATCTTCCACGCCGGCGAGGCGAACGACATCGCGCCTGCGGGATACGACTGGCTGGAGTTCCCGCAGACCGGCCTGCCCGCGAACCCGCTGGCGCCGGAGATCGAGCCGACCGGCTTCCGACGGCGCTCGTAGACTGGTCGGCGATGGCCAAGCCGCGACAGGTCAGGATGGAGCAGAAGGGCGCGCTCGCCTCGATGCAGCAGCTCGAGTCGCGCTCGGACGAGCAGCTCGAGTCAGAGACGCGCTACAAGGCCGCCGCGCAGGCGATCCTCGGCGCGCGCGCCGCCGAGCGCATGGACGCCAAGCGCTCGCGCGAGCACTTTCGCGTCGCGATCGCAGCGGCCCGCCCGCAGGAGCGCCTGCAGCTGCGGCGCATGGCGGAGGCGTCGCTGGCGCTCGCCGAGCGGCGCCCCGGCGATCTGAAGGCGGCCGCGGAGAAGCTCGGCCAGACGCCGCCGACGAACCGCCAGCTGCTCGCATTGCGGTTGATGGGAGTCATCGCGCCGCCGCCGAGCGCGGGCATCGCACGGCGGATCGGTGGGGTCCTGCTGCTCGTCCTGGCGGTCGTGCTCGCGATCCTGCTGGGCTGGGCGATCGTGCAGCTGATCGCGCTGCCCTTCGGCGGCATCGGCACCGGTGTCTCGTTCTTCTGGGGCTTCCTGCTCGTCTGCATCGTGCTCGGCGGCCTGATGGTGTTCGGCCGCCGGCGCCAGAAGCGCGCGCGGGCACGCGCAGCCGAGCAGCGCGCCGCGCAGTACAAGCGCTGACATCTCGATCCGCCCGTTCGGGCAGTTGCGACCCGGATAGTGTCGCTCGATGTCGCGGCGGCCGCCCAGGAGCGGCCGCTCGGCGCGTTCGGCAGCTACCAGGTGATCCGCCGGGCCGACGAGCGCGTGATCGGGGACGTCGGCTTCCTGGGCCCGCCGGACGCGACCGGCGCCGTCAGTGTCGGCTGCGCGATCACGGAGGACGCGCGCCGTCGGGGCTATGCGACCGAGGCGCTGTCGGCGCTGCTCGGGTGGGCCCGCGAGCAGCCCGGACTGACCTGCGTGGTGGCCGACACCACGCGCACGACTGCGCGCGCGAGGGAGTGGCCGCCGTCGGGGCCGCGGTGGCTGGCGACGATCCCGGCCCGGCGCAGCTCGAGCAGGATGTTCTGGAGGAACTTCCGCGGGATGCCCTGCGCGTCGGCCAGCCGCTCGGCGGTGATCTGCTTGCCGCCGCCCGCGGCTGCCAGCTCGACGAGCGCCCGCATCGCATAGTCCACCTTGGCCGAGATCCGCACGCCGACATTGTGGCGGTCGTGCTCACAGCGGCGCGATCTGCCACGTTGCACGTCGGTGAGCGCGGTCGTCCTGCCCCCCTTCTGGTCGCTCGTCGAGGCGCACGGCGGCGAGCTGCTCGTGCACGCCCGCCGGATGACCGGTGATGCCAACGGCGAGGACGTGCTGCAGGACGCATTGCTGCGCGCGCTGCGGGCCTACCCGCGCCTGCGCCACGCCGAGCACCTGCGTGCGTGGCTCTACCGCGTGACGACTACCACTGCGCTGGACCACCTGCGCGCGCGCCGGCGCGAGGTCCTGACCGACGAGCCGCCGGCCACCGTCTCAGAACCCGAGCACTACGACAACGCCTTCGACTCGCTGATCGCGGAGCTGCCCGACGGCACCCAGGCCGCGCTGCGGCTGCGCTTCGTCGAGGACCTCGACTACGAGGGCATCGCCGCGCGGCTCGGCTGCTCTTCGGTAGCGGCGCGCCAGCGCGTCTCCAGCGCGATCCGCACTCTCCGCAGACAAGGGGTCCCCGCATGAAGAGCCTGCCCGCCCGCCTGCTGGACTCGATCGCCTCCGCCGCCGTGCGCGAAGGGCTCGCGGACGCGGTCTACACGCGGCTGGAGACCCCGATCGGGAGGCTGCTGATCGTGCAGGGCGAGCGCGGGGTGGTACGCGTGGGCTTCCCCGAGGAGCCCGTCGACGCGCTGCTTGCGCAGGTCGCCGCCCGGCTCGGGTCGCGGATCGTCGCCTCCGACCGCGAGCTCGGCAACACGCGCGACGTCTTCTCGGCCTACTTCGACGGCGACGACGAGCGCCTGGACCTCCCGGTCGACCTCGCGCTCGTGCGTTCCGACTTCCGCCGCGAGGCGCTCACGCTGCTGCGCGCCGAGATCGGCCCCGGGCAGGTCGTGACCTACGGCGGCCTCGCGGCGAAGGTCGGCCGGCCGCGTGCCGCGCGCGCGGTCGGCAGCGCGTGTGCCACCAACCCGGTCCCGATCATCGTGCCGTGCCACCGCGTGCTGCCCGGCGGCGGCGGCGTCGGTGGATACGCCGGCGGGCCCGCCCGCAAGCGCCTGCTGCTCGCCCACGAGGGCGCGGCCGTCGGCTAGCTCGCCGCGACCGCCACGGACTCGATCACGATCGGCTCCACGGGCTGCTCGTCGGGACTGACCGGGACAACGCCGATCTTGTCGACGACCTCTTGGCCCTGCGTGACCTTGCCGACGAGCGCGTACTCCGGCGGCAGCCCGGCGTCGCCGGTGACGACGAAGAACTGGCTGCCCGAGGTGCCGGCCGCCTCGATCCCGGTCTTCGCCATCGCGACGACGCCCTTGACGTACTTGAGCGTCCTAGGGGGTGCCTCGACGACCGAGTAGCCCGGCCCGCCGCTGCCGTCGCCCTTGGGATCGCCGCCCTGGATCACGAAACCCGGGACGATGCGGTGAAAGCCGAGCCCGTCATAGAAGCCCTTGTCGGCGAGCGACTTGAACGAGCCGCCGGTCCTCGGCGCGCGCTTGGAGTCCAGCGTGATCTCGAACGCGCCGCAGTTCGTGGTGACCGTCGCCACATAGGTCTTGCCGGGGGCCAGCCGCTGCTTCGGCTGCTCGAAGCGGGCGTCCTTCGGGACCGGCCGCTCGGCAGGCGTGCAGCCGCTGCCCTGCTCGCCGCCGGTGTCCTCCGGCGTCGCGGTGCTCGACGCCGCCGGCTGCTCATCGTCTCCACCGCAGGCGGTGAACGCGAGCACGAGGCAGGTCAGGAGAGCCGACAACGGTGGTCGCACCGGCGGCGATGATAATGAGCGCGCGTGCCGCTCTCCCCCGCTCTCGCCCACTACGACCATCTGCTGCTGGACCTCGACGGCTGCCTCTGGGTCGGCGAGCAGGCGCTCGACGACGCCGTCGAGGCGGTGGCCGCGCTGCGCGAGGCCGGCAAGGGCATCGCGTTCTTGACCAACGATGCCCGCCACGCGCCCGAAGAGTTCGTGCGCAAGCTCTGGCGACTCGGGTTCCAGGCCAGCCTCGACGAGGTCGTGACCTGCGGCGCGGCGCTGCAGTTCGTGCTCGCCGAGCAGCACGAGCGCGGCACGGCGTACGTGATCGGCTCGCAGGCGCTCGTCGACCACGTGGCCGACGCGGGCATGCGGATCGTCAACAACACGGAGTTCGCGACGCGCGCGGACGTCGTCGTCGTCGGCGGGCATGAGGAGTTCGACTTCCGCGAGCTGCGGATCGCGACGCAGGCCGTGTTGCGCGGTGCGCACCTGATCGGCACCACGCGTGACCGGACCTATCCGATGCCCGACGGCCCCTGGCCTGGTTCGGGCGCGATCCTCGCCGCGGTCGAGACGGCGACGGCGCAGGACGCCGAGCGCACGGTGGGCAAGCCCGAGCCCGCCATGTACTCGCTGGCGCGCGACCGGCTGGGCGATGGGCGCTACCTGGCGGTCGGCGACCGGCTCGACACCGACGTCGAGGGCGCGCGCCGCGCAGGCTTCGACCAGGCGCTCGTGCTGACGGGCGCGACGTCGCGCGCCGAGGTCGAGGCGGCCGCGCTGCGCCCGACGCACGTGGCCGCTTCGCTCGCCGCGCTCGTGCTGGGCTGATCACCTACCGTCTCTCCTCCGCGATGGACCGGCGCGCCCTCTGCCTGATCGTCAATCCGAGCGCCGGCCGTGGTCGTGCGGCGCGGCTGCTTCCGCGCGTCATGCAGGCGCTGCGTGCGCGCGGGATGAGCTTCCGCGTCGAGCGCACGCATTCGCTGTCGCACGCGCGCCAGCTGGCCCGCAGTGCGCTCGCCGCCGGCGAGGTGGCGGCGGCGATGGGTGGCGACGGGCTGCTCGGCGCCGTCGCGGGCGAGCTGCGCGGCAGCGCCGGCGTGCTCGGCGTGCTGCCGGGCGGCCGCGGCAACGACTTCGCGCGCAAGCTCGGGATCGGCAACGATCCGGAGCTGGTCTGCGACGTGCTGGCCGCCGGCCGCACGCGACTGGTCGACGTCGCCGAGGCGGGCGGGCGCACGTACCTCGGGATCGCCTCGGCGGGCTTTGACTCCGACGTGCAGGACATCGCCAATGCGACGCGGCTCCCGCTCGGCGAGCTGGTCTACGTCTACGCGACGTTGCGTGCGCTGCGCGGCTGGAGCCATGCGCGCTGGAAGGTCGATGTCGACGGTCAGGCGCACACGTTCGATGGCTACTCCGTCGCCGTGGCCAACTCGGGCGTGTTCGGCGGCGGCATGCACCTCGTCCCGGGGGCGTCGCTCGACGACGGCCTGCTCGACGTCGTGCTCACGCGCGCGGCGTCGAAGCGCAGCTACCTCGCCGGCGTGCCGCGAGTGTTCAGGGGCACGCACGTCGACAACCCGGACCTCACGTTCCTGCGCGGCCGCGAGATCACGTTCGAGGCCGACCGCCCGTTCGCCGCGTACGCCGACGGCGACCCGATTGCGGAACTGCCCGTCACCATCAGGGTCGTGCCGCGCTCGCTCGGGGTCCTGGTCCCGTGACGCTGCTGGGCCCGAAGGTGCTCACCGCCAAGGCGGTCGGCAGGCTCGTGCGCGCGGCGCGGCGCGGCGGCGGCACCTCCCTGCCCGGCAAGGTGCTGACGCGCCTGGAGCCGCACGCGATCGGACTGCTGGCGCGGCGCCTCGCGCACGGCAGCGCGGTGATCAGCGCGACCAACGGCAAGACCACGAGCGCGGCGATGGCCGCGGCGATCCTCGAGCGCGGCGGCGAGACGCTCGTGCACAACCGCGCCGGCGCGAACATGGCGGGCGGCGTGGCCTCGGCGCTGGCGGCGGCGGCGCGCCGCGGCGGGCGCGAGCTCGACGGCGAGCTGGGCCTGTTCGAGGTCGACGAGTTCTGGCTCGGCCCGGTGGTCGAGGAGCTCGAGCCGCGCGCGCTGCTGCTCGCCAACCTGTTCCGCGATCAGCTCGACCGCTACGGCGAGCTCGAGATCATCGCCGGGCGCTGGGCCGCCGTGGTGGCGGCGCGCGCGGACGGGATGGCGCTGGTGCTGAACGCCGACGACCCGCTGGTCGCTGATCTCGGCCGCGATCAGGACGCGCTCTACTTCGGCGTCGACGACGACTCGCTCGCGATTGCCGAGCTGCAGCACGCCGCCGACTCCAAGCACTGCCGCCGCTGCGGCCATGCCTATGCCTACGAGGCCATCTACATGGCGCATCTCGGGCGCTACGCGTGCCCGAACTGCGGCGCACGGCGGCCAGAGCCGGCGGTCGTGGCGCGGGCGGTGGAGCTGCGCGGGATCCGCTCGGCCGCGTTCACGCTCGTCACGCCGGCGGGCAGCGAGCGCGTCGAGCTGCCGCTGCCGGGCCTCTACAACGTCTACAACGCACTCGGCGCCGCAGCTCTCTGCCTGACTCTGGGCGCCTCGCTGGGGGCGGTGGTAGCGGGGCTGGAGGCGGTGGCGCCGGCATTCGGGCGCGCCGAGACGCTCGACCTCGCCGGCAGGCCGACGTCGATCCTGCTGGTCAAGAACCCGGCGGGCGCCAACGAGGTCTTGCGCACCCTGGCGCTCGAGGGCGAGCAGCTCGACCTCTTCGGAGTGCTGAACGACAACACCGCCGACGGCCGCGACATCTCGTGGGTATGGGACGCCGACTGGGAGCTGCTCGCCGCGTCGGTGCGGCATATGACCTGCTCGGGGACTCGAGCGGCGGAGTTGGCGCTGCGGTTGAAGTACGCCGGCGTGGAGGCCGGGCGGCTCAGCGTCGTGCCGGAGCTCGCCGAGGGGCTGGACGCTGCGCTCGCGAACGGTGACGGGCCGCTGTACGCGCTGCCGACGTACACGGCGCTGCTCGAGCTGCGCGACCTGCTCGCCCGTCGCGGGCAGGTGCAGGGGCACTGGCGATGACGAGCGCGACGTTCTCCCCGCTCGTCGTCTGGCACGACATCGAGTGCGGCGGTTACCGGGCCGACCTGCCGCTCTGGCGCCAGCTCGCGTGCGCCGAGGCCGGGCCGGTGCTCGACGTCGGCGCGGGCACCGGGCGCGTCACGCTCGACCTCGCTCGTGCCGGGCACTCGGTGACGGCGCTTGACCGCGAGCCGGAGCTGCTCGAGGTGCTGCGCGGCCGCGCCGCGGGGCTGCCGGTCCAGACCGCGCTCGCGGACGCGGCCGCCTTCGCGCTGGAGCGCCGCTTCGGACTCGTGCTCGTACCGATGCAGACGATCCAGCTCTTGGGCGAACGCGCCGGACTACTCGCTTCGGCTCACCGCCAGCTCGCGCCCGGCGGCCTGCTCGCGGTCGCGATCACGACCGCGCTGGAGGACTTCGACGGGCTGGCGGAGGAGTCGCTGCCGCACCCGGACGTCGGCTCCCTGGACGGCTGGCGCTTCGCCTCCCAGCCCACGGCGGTCCACACGCTGCCCTCGACGACGCGGATCGAGCGCGTGCGGCGCGCGGTCTCCCCCGCCGGCTCTGTGAGCGTCCAGGATGACGCGATCGAGCTCGCCCACCTGAGCGTCGAGCAGCTCGAGGCGGAAGGCCGCGCCGCCGGTTTCGCTTCGGAGCCGGCGCGCAGGATCGCGTCGACGGCCGACCACGTCGGCGCCGAGGTGGTGATGCTGCGTGCCTGAGCAGACGCTGCGCGTCTGCGCGCTCTACC
>Ga0136622_10000903_pt1 | contig 12220 bp, 10 predicted proteins | sample AntDrymUQ4482106_2_FD_104803 | JGI IMG/M metagenome (GOLD analysis project Ga0136622, IMG submission 104803) | Polar desert sand microbial communities from Dry Valleys, Antarctica - metaG UQ448 (21.06) | ecosystem: Environmental > Terrestrial > Soil > Desert | place: Antarctica: Dry Valley...
GCCGAGCCGGGCGGCGACCTCCTCGCTCGTCGGCCGCGTGCCCTCGGCGAAGAGGGCCCGCAGGCGCTCCCCGGTCTCGGGCCGCCGCCACCAGTCCTCGCCCACCTCGCGCTCGAGGTTTGCGCGCAGCTGCGCCGACCGCACCCACGCGCGGAGGTAGTCAGCCGAGTAGAAGCCGGCGTCCATGTCGGCGAGGTACCCGTGCGAGCGATAGCGGACTCCCGTCGCCGCCGTGAGGCGCTCCTCGTACCCGGCGGGCGTCCCACTGTCCTCGGCGAAGCGCTCCCAGAACTCGAGCTCGAACCCCAGCTTGGCCGCGTAGCGGCGGAAGAGCAGCGCCTCGAGGAACACCGTCGCCTCCGCGTTCTCGGTCGCCTCCTCCTCGGAGAGCCCGAAGTGCTCGGCGTGCCAGCCCGGCTCGCGCGAGATCGCCTCGACGATGTAGGAGTAGATCTCCGTGAGCGCATGGTCGCGCGAGATCTTCCTGAACGTGTAAGGCAGCCGCGGATCGCAGCCGGCGTAGTGGAGTGCGTGGCCGGCCTCGTGCAGGAACGCCTGATAGTCGTGGATGCCGCCCTGCGCCCTCGTGATCAGGTGCACGACCGAGGGTGGGTCGGATGCGATCACGCACGCCCGCGGGGACTTCTGCGGGCGGTCGTCGAGGTCGAGGCGGATGTTCGCATCGGCACCGAGTGCGAAGCCGAGCCGGTCGAGTGTCGCAAGGCACACCGCGACGGCGCGCTCCTTCGAGTAGGTCGGCTCGAGCGGCGAGAGGCGCCGCATGTACGGCACGTGAGCAGAGCCCGGGATGTCCTCGCGTCCCGCGCCGAGCAGCCGGTCGAACCAGCGCTCGCGCAGCCGGCTCCAGGCCTCGTCGACCTCCGCGCTCACGCCGGCGACGGCGCGCTCGAGCTCCCGCAAGGAGATTCCCTTCTCCTCCTCGTTGCGACGGATCGGGTCACGCTCCCCGGAGAGCTCGGCCTCCAGTTCCTCCCCGACGTGCAGGAGCTCGAGCCGATCGGGGTTGAAGGCAGCGGAGGCCTCCAGGTGGATCGCCCCCAGCTCGTCCCGGGACGCGTAGTCATCGAGCACGGCCAGCCGCGCCTGCGCCGAGCGCAGCGGCAGATCCTCGCCGTGGAAGCTGACGCGCGTCGAGAGGATCGCGTTCTCGAGCGCATCGTCCCGTTCGGCCAGCGCTGCCGTCACGAGACCGCCCTCGCAGGTCTTGCGCAGGCGGTAGAGGCGTTCGCGCTCGTCGCTCGACTCGCTCTCCTCCGCCGCGCGCAGCCGTTCCAGCTGTTCGCGCGTGAAGAGGCTGGCATAGCGCGCGACGATCGCGGCCTGCTCGGAGACCTCCTTCTCGCCGACGCGAACGGCGCGGGCCTCCTCGGAGCGCTCGTAGAGGTAGCGCTGCAGCTCGAGCTCGTACTCGGCCGGTGTTCGGACTGCGGTCACTCCCACGGCGGAGGAATGTACCCGCTCGCCGTATCCGGTTGCCGCTTCGGATCGTTACCCCTGCGATGACCCAGGCCGGGCGAACCAGCGATGCGAATGACCACTGGCGGCTGAGCAAGCTCCCGCCCCTGCCGTCCGGCCGGTTCCGGCGGCGCGCCTGGCTCGATTTCCAGCGCGCGCTCGACCCGCTCGCGCCGCCTAAGTGCTCCCCGCCGCAACTTTGGTCGGGTCAGGCGGCGAGTCGCAGCGGCGGGTGGCGGTCGTGTTGGTCGAGGCGGTCGAGGAGCTGGGCGAGGTCTTGGCGGCTGAAGCTCCAGTCGAATGGTTTCGCGATCTCGTTGTAGCGGCGCTCGAACTGGTTGAGCGCGCGGGCGAGGGCGGCGGTGTCCTCGAAGTCGTTGGCATCGAGCAGCTTGCGTTGGATGATCGAGTGGTAGATCTCGACCTGGTTGAGCCAGCTGGCGTGCACGGGCAGGTGGACGAGGATGAGGTTGCGCCAGCGGCGCTGGAGCCGATCGATCGAGCGCTGGCCGCGATGGTCGGAGCCGTTGTCGACGATCCAGAAGACGCGCCGCGCGGAGGCGTATGGCTGCTTGGTCATGACCTGCCAGACGAGCCGGTCGAAGGGCTCGATCCCGCCCTTGGGTTCGCTGCGCCCGATCACCCGGCCGCGGCGCACGTCCCAGGCGTCGAGGTAGCAGAGCGCACCCCTGCGCTCGTATTCGTGCTCGACCAGTTGCCCGCGGCCGGGGGCGGGCGGGGCGCTCGGGTGGATGCGCGCTCTGGCTTGGATCGAGGGTTTCGCGTCGGCGCAGATCACCATGTCGGCGGGCTCGAGCAGCCTGCCCTCCCAGCGGCCCTGGTAGAGGTCGAGCACCCGCCCGGCCTTCTCCAGGAAGTCGGGGTCGCGCGGGAAGATCCAGGAACGCTGCTGCCAGGGCTTGATCGAATCCTCTGCGAGCCAGCGCCCGATCGTCGATGCCGACGCCTCGCTGACTGCGCGCTCGACGACGAAGCGGTGCAGCTCAGCGCGCGAGAAGCGCGACAGCGGCACGCCCTGCCGGCTGGGCAGCTCGCACGCGACTGCCTTGACCTGGGCGACTTCTTCCGGGGGGAAAACGGCGCGGGCGGCCCGCGCGCGCTCGATCCTCGAGCCCTTCCAGCCGCTCCTCGTGGAAGCGTTTCCGCCAGCGGCCAACCACGTCGGCGTTCATCTCCAGGCGCCTTCCGATCTCAGCGTTCGTTGCGCCCCCAGCCGCGTAGAGCACGAGCTTCGCGCGCTGCACCCGCTTATGCGGGAGTGTGTAACACGCCGCCCGATGCTCGAGTTCTGAGCGCTCCTCCTCGGCCAGCACGATCGCATATCCCTCGCCGCGCGCCATCGCCCAACCTGATTCACCGCGGACACCAGAACTCCTACCGCCAATCAGACCGAACTTGCGGCGGGGAGCACTTAGGATGAGGCTCGTGGTGGACGTCGTCACCTTCGGGGAAGGGCTGCTGCGCCTCACGCCGCCCTCCGCCGGACGGCTCGAGGGCGCGCGGAGCCTCGAGGTGTGGCCCGGGGGCGCCGAGCTGAACGTCGCGATCGGGCTCGCGCGCCTCGGTACGCCGGCCGCGTGGGTCTCCGTCCTGCCGCGGACGGCGCTGGGCAGAACGCTCGCAGCCCATGCGCGCGCTCAGGGCGTCGACACGAGCCACGTCCTCTGGCGCGAGGAGGGACGGGTCGGACTCTACTTCGCCGAGGTCTCCGCTTCGCCGCGCACGAGCTCGGTGCTCTACGACCGCGCGGGCTCGGCCTTCTCGACGCTCGAGCCCGACGAACTCGACTGGCCGACGATCCTCGCGGGCTCGCGCGCCTTCCACGTGACAGGCATCACCCCCGCCCTCTGTCAGGGCGCCGCGAAGGCGACGGCCGACGCGCTCGTCACCGCACGCGCAGCCGGCTGCCACACCTCCTATGACGTCAACCTGCGCCGGCACCTCGTCGAGCCCGAACACGCCCGCGTTCAGCTCGAGTCCGTAGCGCATTCGCTCGACACCGTCTTCTGCTCCCTGTCCGACGCCGACCTGCTCTGGGGTCAGACCCCTTCTCCACAGCCAGAGGGGCCTGACCCCTTTCCACAAGGGTCCGGCCCTACGGAGGCGCTGCAGGAGCACCTGACCCTTTCTCCACAGCCACAGGGGTCTGACCCCTTTCCACAGGGGTCTGACCCCGCGGAGGTGGCGGAGGCGCTGCTGGAGCGCCTCGGGGTTCCTCGGATCGTGCTGACGGCCTACGTCGACGGAACCCGCGTGCGGGTCGCCGCCGGGCACGGGTCCGACAGGCTCGAGGCACCGCTCGCCGTTCCCGTCGATCCGATCGGCGGCGGTGACGCCTTCTGCGCCGGCTTCCTGCACGGGCTCCTCGGGGGAAGCGTGCGCCGCGGGCTCGAGCTCGGCGAGGCGGCGGCCACGCTCAAAGGAACGATCCCGGGCGACGCGCCGCTCCTCGGCCCCGAGGAGGTCTCGGCCCTCGCCAACGGCGGTGCCCGGACGAGGGTCGCCCGGTGACGGGCACGCGCACCGTCCGCCTCCGCGGCCCCGACGGGGAACCGCGGAGCGGCAGCGTCCACGACGGGCTCGTGCGGCTCGACGGCTCGGAGGAGACGATCGAGATCTTCGACGCCGAGACGCTCGACCTCGCCGAGCCCTGGCGCCTCCTGCCGCCCGTCGACGCCCCCGAGGTCTGGGCGGCCGGGGTCACCTACGAGCGCAGCCGCGACGCTCGCCTCGAGGAGAGCCAGGCGAAGGACGTCTACAGCCACGTCTACGAGGCCGACCGGCCCGAGCTCTTCCTGAAGGACGCCGCCGGCCGGCGCACCGTCGGTCCGCGCGATGCGATCGGCATCCGCTCCGACGCGACGTGGACGGTGCCCGAGCCGGAGCTTGCCCTCGTGCTCGGCGACTACGGCCCCGTGGCGGTGACGATCGGCAACGACGTCTCCTCCCGCGACATCGAGGGCGCCAACCCGCTCTATCTGCCGCAGGCCAAGGTCTATGCCGGCGCGTGCGCGCTCGGGCCGGCGCTCCTCGTCCCCGACGACTGGACGCAGCCGTTCGAGATCGAGCTGCGCATCCTGGACGAGGACGGCTCGGTGGTCTTCGAGGGGCAGACGTCGACCGCCCGCATGAAGCGGACGTTCGAGGAGCTCGTCGAATACGTGCGGCGCGACAATCCGCTCGAGCCGGGCACCGTGCTGCTCACCGGGACGGGGCTCGTCCCGCCGGACGAGGTCTCCCTCCGGCCGGGGCAGACGGTCGAGATCCGGATCGACGGGATCGGCACGCTCGTGAATCCGGTCAGGCGGGCGGGGGAGCTCCTGTGATCGGCGGGACGATCCCCGCGCTCCTCACGCCGTTCACGCCCGGCGGTGCGGAGGTCGACCTCGACGCGATGGACGAGCACGTCGCCTGGCTGCACGAGCGCGGCGTCCGCTGCGTCTCGCCGATGGGCACCACGGGCGAGGGTCCCTCCCTCGCACTCGAGGAGCGCAGGCGCATCGTCGACCGGCTCTCCCGTCATCCCTCGGGCATGACGCTCCTCACGGGCACGGGCTGCACGAACCTCCCCGAGACGATCGAGCTCTCCCGCTACGCGGTCGAGCGCGGCTCGGCCGGCCTGCTCGTCGCGCCGCCGTCCTTCTACCCGCCGACGACGGCCGGGACGACGCGGTTCTTCACCGCGCTCCTCGAGGCGCTGCCGGCCGAGACGCGCGTCTTCGTGTACCACATCCCGAGTCACACGGGCGTCCCGGTCGAGGACGAGACCCTGCGCGCGCTCGGCGAGCGCTTCGCGCCCATGCTCGCCGGAGCGAAGGACAGCGGCGGCGACTTCGCACACTCGCGGCGCTGGATGCGGGACTTCCGGGAGCTGACGATCCTGCCGGGCTCCGACGTGAGCGTGGCCGATACCTACGAAGCCGGCGGCCGCGGCACGATCACACTGCTCGCCAACGTCGTCCCCGAGGAGCTCGAGGCGATTCGTGCGGGCGACGACGTCCAGGCCCGTCAGCGCTTCCTCACGGAGCTGCGCGACCTCGTCGGCGGATTGACGCGGCATGCCGCACTGAAGCACCTCCTGCGCCTGGTCTCAGGCCTCCCCCGCTCCGCCGTGCGCCCGCCGCTCGAGGAGCTCGACGCCGAGGCGATCGACCTGCTCGAATCCCGCTACACGACCCTCAAGGGAGAGACCCTGCATGTCTGACACGCTCGAGGCCCCCGCCCGGCCGGCAGCCGCAAACTTCATCGGTGGCGAGTGGCGGCCCGCCGCCGACGGCGAGACGTACGAGAAACGCAATCCCGCGAGTCCGTCGGAGGTCGTGGGCGAGTTCCCGGCCTCCGGCGAGGCCGATGTCGCCGCGGCGGTCGAGGCGGCCGCGGCAGCCTTCCCCGGCTGGTCTCGCACCCCCGCGGCCGGACGCGCCGCCGTGCTCCTGCGGGCAGCCGACGCCGTCGAGGCCCGGGTCGAGGAGATGGCAACCGACATGACGCGCGAGATGGGCAAGCCGCTCCGCGAGGCGCGGATGGAGTCGGCGCGCGCGGCCTCGATTCTCCGCTTCTTCGCCGGCGAGGCCTGGCGTCCCACGGGCGAGCTGTACGAGCAGTCGGCAAGTGGTGCGCCCGTGTACACCCTGCGGCGCCCGCTCGGCGTCGTGGGACTGATCACGCCCTGGAACTTCCCGGCGGCGATCCCGATCTGGAAGACCGCGCCGGCGCTCGTCTACGGAAACACGATCGTCCTCAAGCTCGCGCAGGAGGCGCCGCTCACCGGCCTCCACCTGGCCGCGTGCTTCGACGAGGCCGGCCTGCCCCCGGGCGTGCTGAACGTGGTGATCGGGCGCGGCTCGGCGGTCGGGACGCCGCTCGTCCGGCATCCGAGGGTGAGGGCGATCTCGTTCACGGGCTCGGTCGAGATCGGACACCAGGTCCGTGAGCAGGCGACGGCGCTCGGAAAGCGCGTGCAGCTCGAGCTCGGAGGCCACAATCCCCTGATCGTGATGGCCGACGCGAAGCTCGAGAAGGCGGTGGAGGCGGCCTACGCGGGCGCCTTCTGGTCGGCCGGGCAGAAGTGCACGGCCACGCGCCGGATCTACGTCCAGGACGAGATCTATGACGAGTTCCGGCAGCGGCTGCTCGACCGGGTCGAGCGCGGCAAGGTGGGCGACCCGAGCGATCCCCAGACGGAGGTGGGCCCGGTCGTCAACGAGAAGCAGCTCGGTGAGATCCTGGAGGCCGTGGAGCGCGGCAAGCGCGAGGGCGGGCGGGTGATCGTCGGCGGCGAGCGGCTCGACGACGACGCCTACCTGATCGCGCCGACCGTCTTCGAGGGCGTGGGCGACGAGGACATGCTCTCGTGCGAGGAGGTCTTCGGCCCGGTCACCTCGCTCTATCGCTTTGGGACGCTCGACGAAGCGATCGAGCGTGCGAACGGCGTGCGCTTCGGGCTCTCGGCGTCGATCTTCACGACGAGCCTCGAGACGTCTCAGCGCTTCGTGAACGAGGCCGAGGCGGGCCTTCTCCACGTCAACTCGCAGACGGCCGGCGCGGAGGTGCATGTCCCGTTCGGCGGGATCAAGGGCTCGGGCTTCGGTCCGCACGAGCAAGGACGGGCAGCGCTCGAGTTCTACACCGAGGTCGTCACCGTCTACCAGGACGTTTAGCCGTGTCCGAGCGGTTTCTCGTCACGGGAGCGCTCGGCTGCGTGGGTGCGTGGGCGTGCCGTCAGCTCGTCCGCGAGGGGGTTCCGGTCGTCTCGTACGACCTCGGCGAGAGCCGCCACCGGCTCGAGCTGATCATGGCGCCGGAGGAGGTGGCGCAGGTCGAGTTCGTCCGCGGCGACGTCACCGACCTCGCAGCGCTCGAGCGTGTCGTCGACGAGCACGAGATCACGCTCATTCTCCATCTCGCAGCGCTGCTCATCCCGCTCGCGAGGGCGGATCCCGTGCTCGGCGCCAGGGTGAACGTCGTCGGGACCGTGAACGTCTTCGAGGCGGTGAAGCGCCGGCACGGGCGTGTGCGAGGGCTCGCGTACGCGAGCTCGATCGGCGCCTACGGCGCCGCGGACGGTCAGCGCGTGCGGGAGGATGCGCTCGGCCATCCGCTGACGCACTACGGCGTTCACAAGCAGGCGAACGAAGGCACGGCCCGCGTCTACTGGCACGACGAGCGGGTGGGGAGCGTCGGACTGCGCCCCTGGATCGTGTACGGGGCGGGGCGGGACACCGGCCTGACCGCCGATCCGACACTCGCCATGGTGGCGGCCGCGCGCGGCGACGAGTACCGGATCGGCTTCGGCGGAAGCTGCCAGTACCACTACGCGCCCGAGGTCGCCGGAGCCTTCATCACGGCGGCGCGGGAGGAGAGCGAAGGTGCGGTCGTGCGCAACCTGGGTGGCCCCGCGGTCGCGATCGCCGACGTCGTCGCAGCGATCGAGGCGGCGGCGCCCGAGTCCGCCGGGCGCATCACCTACGAGGAGACGCCGCTGCCCTTCCCGCCGGAGTTCGAGGCCGGCGCACCCCTCACCACGCCGCTCGAGCGCGGGGTGCGCGAGACGATCGCCCTGTTCAAGACAGGAAAGGTCACCTAGCATCAAGGCATCAGCAATGATGATGCTTTGATGCGACGGTGCGTACGACCATCACGCTCGACCCGGACGTGGAGGCCCTCGTGCGACGCGCGATGCGCGAGCGAGGTCTCACGTTCAAGCAGGCCGTCAACGAGGCGATCCGGCTCGGCATGAGTCCGGCCGTAGCGGGCGCTGCGCAATCTCAGTTTCCGACCTACGACATGGGCGAGCCCCTCGTCGACATCACGATAGCGCTCCGCCTGGCCGGGGAGCTGGAGGCCGAGGAGCTCGCGCACGAGCTGACCTGGGGCGAGTGACGCGTGCTCCTCATCGACGCGAACGTGCTTGCTCTACGCGGTGAACGAACGGGCACGTGAGCACGCGACTGCCCGGCGATCGCTGTCAGACGCCCTCGTGGCGACGGAAACCATCGCGTTCGCGTGGACGGTGATCCTCGCCTTCCTGCGGCTCAGCACCCACCCGGCCGTCTTTCCCCGCCCGCTCTCGTCCGAGCAGGCGATCGGAGCGCTCGAGCGCTGGATCGCCGCGCCGCCAGCCGTGATCGTCGAGCCGGCCCGACGGCATCTGGCGCTGCTGCGCGGGCTGGTCGGGGCGAGCGGAGCGGGAGGGAACCTCGTGTCGGATGCCCATCTCGCCGCCCTCGCACTCGAACACGGGGCGACAGTGCTCTCGTTCGACCGCGACTTCGGTCGCTTCGAGGGCCTGGCCTGGCGCCTCCCGGGTTGACCGGGTCGTCCCGGACTGTCACGGTCGCCCTGTGACCGACCTCGCTCGCCGCTTCAGCGCTCTCTACACCGCCGCCGTCGCCGACGTGCTCGACGGCCTCGGCTTCCTTCGCCAGACGCTCCCGCCGGAGCTCGTCCCGCTCATGCCCGGGATGCGCCTCGCGGGGCCGGCCTTCACCGTCGAGGGCCGTCCGCTCGAGAACGACGACTACGACTCCTCGATCCGTCGCTTCCTCTCGACCCTCGGAGAGGTGCCACCGGGGACCGTCGCGGTCTACGCGACCGGTGACCGGGAAAGCGCGCAGTTCGGCGAGCTCTCGGCCGCCTCGCTGCAGGGGCGCGGCTGTGCCGGTGTGGTGCTCGACGGCGGGTGCCGCGACGTCGACTTCATCGTCGCGACGGGCTTTCCCGTCTTCGCTCGGTACACGACGCCGCGCGACTCTGTGCTGCGGTGGAACGTGACCGCCTCGGGCGAGGACGTGACGATCGGCGACGTCACCGTCGGGACGGGCGACTACGTCCTCGGGGACGCCGATGGGATCGTCGTCGTGCCCGCGGCGCGCATCGACGAGGTACTCGAGCGGGCGGAAGCCGTCGCCGGGACCGAGAACGAGATTCGCGCCGCCGTCGGCCGCGGCCTCACCCCGCTCGAGGCGTACGAGCGCTACGGCAAGTTCTGAGCCGGCGAGGTGTCTAGCCGGCGGCCCGAACCGGGTTCGTCAGCGAGCCGATGCCTTCGATCTCGACCGTCACCTCGTCGCCGGACTGCAGGAAGATCGGGGGCTCCCTCGTGAACCCGACCCCGGCGGGCGTGCCCGTCGCGATCAGGTCACCCGGCTCGAGGGTCATCGTCTCGCTGATGTAGGCGATCAGCTCGGCGACGCCGAAGACCATGTGCTCGGTCGACGAGTCCTGCAGGAGCTCACCGTTCACGAAGCAGCGGATCGCGAGACGCTGCGGATCGGGGATCTCGGACGCCGGAGCGAGCCGCGGCCCAATGGGGCAGAAGGTGTCGAACGACTTGCTGCGCGACCATTGGCCGTCCTCGAACTGCAGGTCGCGCGCGGACACGTCGTTGACGCACACGTATCCAGCGACGACCTCGAGCGCCTGCGCGTCCGGGATGTTCCGGGCCTGCTTCCCGATGACGACGCCGAGCTCGGCCTCGTAGTCGATCTGCCGCGACTGGGCCGGCAGGGCGATCGTCTGACCGGGCCCGATCAGGGAGTTCGACCACTTCGCGAACAGGATCGGCCGCTCGGGCACGTCCATCCCTGCCTCCTCGGCGTGGTCGCGGTAGTTCATGCCGACGCAGACGATCTTGCCCGGCCTCCCGATCGGGAGGCCATCGGGGTGGTTTCCTCGTGTCATCGTACGAGATAATCCCTGATTCACCGATGCGTGTTCAGCTCTTCGCCACTTGTCTCGGCGATCTCCTCTTTCCGGCCGCCGTGGAGGACGCCGAGTTCCTGTTGCGGGAGGCCGGTTGTGCGGTCGAGTTCCCACGCAGCCAGGTCTGCTGCGGACAGCCTGCCTTCAACGCCGGGCACCGCGGAGCCGCGCGCCGGGTGGCTCGGACATTCGTGAGCGCCTTCGACCGCGGTGCGCCGATCGTGTGCCCGTCGGGGTCGTGCACGACGATGGTTGCTCACTCTCTGCCGGAACTGCTCGGCTGCGAGCCCTATCCCGTGTGGGAGCTCTCAGCCTTCCTGCACGCCCAGGGCTTCGTTCCGCCCGCGCGGAACGGCGGACGCCGGCTCGCCTACCACGACTCCTGCCACATGCTGCGTGAGCTCGGAATCTCGGAGGCGCCTCGGGCTCTGCTCGAGCGCTCGGGCGCGGAGGTCGTCTCCCTGCCCCGTGCGGATCTCTGCTGCGGCTTCGGCGGCACCTTCTCGGTGCGCCAGCCGGAGGTGTCGGTGGCGATGGCCGACGACAAGCTCGGCGGAGCGCACGGCGCGGACGCCCTCGTGACGGCGGATCCCGGCTGTCTCATGCACCTGCGCGGGCGGGCGCAGAAGGCACGGTTCGGCCCGCCGCTCGTCCACCTCGCAACCGCCCTCGCCCGGGGGGTGCCCGAGTGACGGAGCTCGCCCAGCCGCCCGGGCGCTTTCGCGAGGTCGCCCGCGAGAAGCTCGCCGACGCGCACGTCCAGGGGGCGCTCGACGCGGCCACGAACCGGCTCTACGGCCTCCGGGAGGCGGGCTGGGCCGGGCTCGACGACGTCGAGGAGTTGCGCGAGCGCGCCCGCGCGATCCGCTCGGCCACGATCGCCGACCTCGACCGGCACCTGGCGGACTTCACCCGGGCGGTCGAGGCGCGCGGCGGCCACGTCCGTTTCTGCCGCACGGCGGCGGAGGCGACCGAGTACGTCGTCGAGGTGTGCCGGCGAACGGGCGCAAACGTCGCGGCGAAGGGGAAGTCGATGGCCTCGGAGGAGATCGCGCTGAACGAGGCGCTCGAGGCCGCCGGCGTCCGGCCGGTCGAGACGGATCTCGGCGAGTACATCCTCCAGCTCGCCGGCGAGCACCCCGTCCACATCATCGCGCCGGCGATCGAGAAGACGGCCGAGGACGTGGCCGCGCTCCTCAGCGCGGTGGAGGGCGAGCCGGTGAGCGCTGAGCTCGAGGAGCTCACGCAGACCGCGCGACGCCAGCTGCGCGAGGTCTTCCTGACCGCCGACGTCGGGATCACCGGCGCGAACTTCGGCGTCGCCGAGACGGGCTCGATCTGCCTCGTGACGAACGAGGGCAACGGCCGCATGACCGCCTCGCTCCCGCGCGTGCACATCGCGCTCATGGGAATGGAGCGCGTCGTTCCAACGCTTGCGGACCTCACGGTGCTCCTCCGCCTGCTCGCCCGCAGCGGGACGGGCCAGAAGCTCTCCACCTACACGACCCTCTTCACCGGGCCGCGCCGGGGGGACGAGCCGGACGGACCGGAGGAGCTCCACGTCGTGATCCTCGACAACGGGCGCTCGAACCTGCTCGGAAGCCGCTACGAGGAGATGCTGAACTGCATCCGCTGCGGAGCCTGTCTCAACGTCTGCCCCGTCTACCGCAAGACGGGCGGCGCCGCGTACGGGCCGGTCTACTCCGGGCCGATGGGCGCCGTGCTCACGCCGCTCCTCGTCGGCCTCGAGCGGGCGCCCTCGCTGCCGCACGCCTCGTCGCTCTGCGGCGCGTGCACGGCGGCGTGCCCCGTCAAGATCCCGCTCCACGAGCTGCTCCTCGATCTACGGCAGGATCTCGCCGAGCGCGGCCTCGCCTCGCGCGTGGAGCGGCTCGGCTTCGCGCTGTGGTCGCTGGCGTGGTCGACCCCGCTCGGCTACCGGCTCTCGACGACCCTCGCCCGGCTCGGCCAGCCGCTCGCCCTGCGGGCCGGCCTCGCGCCACGTGCCTGGACGGCAGGC
>Ga0136622_10000904_pt1 | contig 12216 bp, 10 predicted proteins | sample AntDrymUQ4482106_2_FD_104803 | JGI IMG/M metagenome (GOLD analysis project Ga0136622, IMG submission 104803) | Polar desert sand microbial communities from Dry Valleys, Antarctica - metaG UQ448 (21.06) | ecosystem: Environmental > Terrestrial > Soil > Desert | place: Antarctica: Dry Valley...
ACCAGGCACAGAGCACGGTAGCGGCCACGATCGGCCCAACACCGAGTTGCGCGAGCAGGTCGGGCCGCCAGGAGCGGACGATGGCCAGGATCGCTTTCTGATGCTCGGCTGCCTCGAGGGTCAGCGCCCGGAAACGACGCGCCAGGGACCGCAACGTCACCACGGTGGTGGTGGTCTCGACGTCCCAGGAGGGGTGGACCCGCAGGGCTGCGGCGGTGGCGAGCATCCCGGGCAGCTTCTGGCCGCGGAACCGGGCACGGATGGGTTCGGGTGCGGCGATGACCAGACTGAACACCTGGAGCTGGGCCTCGGTAGCGGCGTTGACCGCGGAGCGGCGAGCCGCCAGCAGCACCGACAGAGCTTGGCGGTCCCCACCGCTGCGCGGGGTACCGAGCCGGGTTCGTGCTAACGCCTCACGCGCAGCTCTGATGGCATCGAGCGGGTCGGACTTCGCGCCGTTGCGGCGCTTGGCTCGTTTGGGTCGGTCGAGCTCGACCACGATCTCGTGCAGGTTGCTGAGGTGGCGGCTCAGGCCGGCACCATGACCGCCGGTCCCTTCGATCGCCCAAGCGCGCAGGGTGGCGTGTTCGCCGGCGAACTCCACCAGAGCGGCGTAGCCCTCGGCCGTGGCGTCGACGGTGATCTCGCCGAGGACACCACCGGTCGCGGCGTCGATGGCGGCCGCTGAGTGGGTATGGACATGGGTGTCGACGCCGATGACGACATCGACCACCTCACGTAGATCGGTCAGACTGGTCATGCGTTCTCTCCTTCGCCGGATGTGGGACGCGGTTCCGGTCCGGGACGGAGGTTCGGCAGGACTGTGATGAGACACGCCAGGCGCTGCTAACGCCAGGTGGTCAAGCTCCTGATCAGGCCAGCTCCTCTAACCGGGCCGGGGCCAGCAACCACGAGCGGACAAGTCGCAGCAAGGCAGGAACGCCAGTCTTTCCAGGGGTCACACCCGCGGTCACCAACCACAGCCCATCACCATCAGGCTGCAAAGGCGATCCTCACAGTCTTCCCATGGTTCGGGACGAGTTTGCGGGTGCGAAGGCCCCGACACCCTCAGCTTCGTCCCAAGTCGCGAATGGCAGGCTGGTCCCATGCGGACCACGACAGCGGACCGGGAGCTCGAGTCGTTCTACCGCCGCTACCTGCGGCTGTGCAACGCCCACGAGTTCGAGCGGCTCGACGAGTTCGTCGCCGGCGACGTTGTGGTCAATGGTGAGGTTCAAGGGCTCAAGGCGTACGTCGGAGGGCTCCAGCTCGTCGTCCAAGCGTTCCCGGACTACCGATGGGACCTGCGTCACCTGTTCGTCGAGGGAGCCTGGGTGTCCGCGCACTTCACCGACACCGGCACGCACCTGGGTGAGTTCCTGGGCGTCCCCGCCACGGGGCGGGCGATTAGCACCCAGGAGTTCGCGGTGTACCGGATTGACGCCGCCAAGATCATCGAGGTTTGGGTGGCCGCGGACAACCTTCGCCTGCTGAGCCAGCTGCGCTGATCTGGTTTTCCAGCTTCGCCGCTATGGCGAAGGACCGGCACCTGCGGAGGATCGGTCACGTGCCAGGTGGACCGTCAAGCGAACCAGTTCCCGTCAGGCACACGTGCCCGCTGAGGACCACCCGGCTGATGTCGTCGCGGCTGCCGCCGACTTCAACACTCATCACGCTTGGCCTGCCCAGGAATCGGCCTTGTTCAAGACGTACGGTCGACGCCGGTTCTGCTCGGCCATGCCGGACGAGATAGGCGGCCGCTGGACCCGATGCGCTGCCAGTGGCGATGTCCTCGACGCTGCCGTCGTTCACCCAGTTTCTTCCCTCCCTCCCATCGGGGTCCAGGACGTACGCCAGTATCGCGCCGGCCTCGTCGAGCAGCTCACCGAAGCTCGCGGTAGCGATCCGGGCGTCGGCTAGGCGGGACGCCTTGACCGGGACGATCAGATATTTCAGACCGGTGCTGACCCATTGCAGGGGTAAGTCCGCAATCAGGTCAGCTGGCTGCAGGCTCAGCGCACGAGCGACCCGATCGCGGTAGGACTGGGGCATGGGCTCACCGAACTCGGGGCGCCCTTGGTCCATCGAGACCTCGAAGCCGCCAGCGCCGTCAGGTCTGCTCCGCACCGCCACCTCCCGCCGGCCGAGTCGCAGGATCCAGGCCATCTCCAGACCGGCGGCTTCTGCGCTGGCTCCCGACACGAGGTGCCGTTCGTGCAGGACGGCAGCGGCTCCGAGCACCGGATGACCCGCGAAGTCCAGCTCACGGTCGACCACGAAGATCCGGGTCTCGAACACGGCGGCGGCGGGCGTTGACCACAGGTAGGCGGACTCGAACTGTCGGACCTCCACAGTCACTGCTTGCAGTTCCGTCACGGACAATAGAGGCGGATCGAGGAAGACAGCGACCCCATTGCCCTCATAGCGGCGCTGCGCGAAGACATCGGCGAGCCGGTAACCGAACGCGGCGCCAGTCATGAAGCGCTCCCGAAGGCGCCGGGGGGTGCCGGATCGCCGACGTCGACCCGGGTTCTGTCGGTTCAGCAGAGGCAGCCGGAAAGAGACCCGATCCTCACCCGGACCAGAGTAGTCGGCCACGACCTCGTCGGAGAATCCGAGCCGTCGATGGAACGCGATCGACCCGGTGTTGACCACGCTGGTCATCGCCTCGGCGCTCACGGCGCCAGAAGCGCGGGCAGCAGCCAGAAATGTCTCGTACAACAGTCGACCCACCCCTCGGCCTCGATGCTCGTGGTGGGTTGCGACGATGTGTACGTAGCCCAGATGGTGTGCCGTCACGGTGCCGAGAAGGTATCCGGCTAACACGCCGTCCCTACGAGCGAGGACGGCGTCACCGGCGAACTGGCGCCACCACATCGGGTGATGCAGCGCGCGCATGTCTCGCGTACCCCAGAACGCAGGAAGCATCGCGAGAACCTCGGTCTGCGCGGCTGCGCCGTCCTCGGGTCGTAGCCGTTCCACCCTTAGTGGTTGTCCATCGCCCATTCGTGTGCCACTGACTGTCAGTCGGTCGGAGGATCGGCGCGGGAGAAGGTCAGCGTCTCGCCCCGGGCGCCGCCCATCCAGATGTCTTGGCACGCCGCCGCCATCTCCGCCAAGCCCGAGACCACCGTCCCGAACACGTTGCCCGGTATCCAGCCCTGGTCGCCGTTGATGAGCAGATTGTTGCGGCCGTAGAAGACGGCGAGGTCGATGATCTTCGCCAGCTGGGTGTGCCCCCCGTCCGCCTCGTAACCGTACGCGGGGTTTCCGAGGTCGTCGGAGTCGAAGGCGAAGTAGCACAAGTCGCCGGGGATGGGGGTGATGGTGGTGTTCTCCTTGCCCGGCTCGGCAGCGGCCAACCCCGGCAGCAGGCTGTAAATCTCGTTGCGGGCGTACTTCCCGTGGAACACCTGCCCCGACAACGGCAACGCGTCCCACACCGCAGCGGCGGTGCGAGGCGCTTCGTCGTCGAGCAGCCGGGCGATGCACTGCACGTTCCGATGCTCGAGCGTCACACTGATGAACCGCGACATGTTGGCCTCCTGGGACCGGTAGAAAGGGTCAACGAGACCTACCGCTGAGATGCCGGGCGATCAGCGTCGGGACGGCTTGGGCCCAGCTCGTGCGTTGCTCGTACGCCCGCCCCGCCCGGAGCACCAAGGCGTCGCCGTGCCGCGGCCCGACCACCTGCAGGCCGACGGGGAGTCCGGCATCGGTGAAACCGCACGGCACGCTGAGCGCCGGCTGTTGGGTCATGTTGAACGGATAGGTGTACGGCGTCCAGCTCGTCCAGAGCCGAGACGGCCAACCGTCGGGGGCGTCCTGCCCGGCGCGGAACGCGGTGATCGGCATGGTCGGGGTGAGAAGAAGGTCGTAGGTCTGGTGGAACTCGCCCATCATCGAGCCGAGCTCCATCCGCACCGCGGTGGCTTCCAGATAGTCGCAGGCGCTGTAAGTCCCGCCCTCCTGGGCGGCCGCCAGCAGACCGGGATCTATGCGCTCCAGGGCCGCGTCGGAGAACCTCTCCAGCACCTTCGCCGCCCCCGCGAACCACAACACGTGGAAGGCCTCGACCGGGTCGTCGAAGCCTGGGTCGACCTCGGTGACCTCAGCACCGGCCTCGACCAGGACGCCGACCGCGGCGCATACGGCCGCCTCGACCTCGGGCTCGTTCGAGCCGTAACCGAGCGTCGGGGAGAACGCGATCCTCAGCCCGGCGACACCGTCGTCGAGCGCGTCGAGGAACGAGCCAGACGCGGTCGCCGACGCCGACCAGTCGCGCGGGTCGAACCCCGAAATCACGTTCAACAGGGTCGCGTTGTCGCGCACCGAGCGGGTCATCGGGCCAGCATGGGCAAGCGTGCCGAACGGGCTCGCAGGCCACAGCGGCACCCGGCCGTACGTCGGCTTGATCGCCACGGTGCCGGTGAACGAGGCCGGGATCCGCACCGATCCGCCACCGTCGGTCCCGAGCGACCAGGTGCCCATGCCCAGACCCACGGCCGTAGCGGAGCCACCGCTGGACCCGCCGGAGGTCAAGCCTTCGCTCCACGGATTCGCGGTGACGCCGTGGCGGAGCGAGTCGGTGACCCCCTTCCAGCCGAACTCCGGCGTCGTCGTCTTGCCGAGGAACACCGCCCCGGCCTGTCGCAGACGAGCGACCGCGGGAGCGTCCTGAAGCCACGGGTCCGCCGCATCGATGAGCTGGGTGCCGCGCAGCGTGGGCCACCCTTCGGTGAGGAAGAGGTCCTTGATCGAGGTCGGCACGCCGTCGGCCGGCCCGCGCGACTGCCCCGCCCGCCAGCGTTGTTCGGCCTGGCGTGCGGATTGCAGTGCACCCTCGTCGTCGACGAGGACGAAGGCGTTGACCTGTTCGTCGTACGTCCGGATGGCCTCTAGCGCCGCACGGGTCGCCTCGACCGGGGAGAAGTCGCCGCTGCGGTAGCCGTCGACCAGGTCCGCGGCGGTCATCCGGCTCAGGTCGGTCACGCGATCGTCCCTGACCCGGCCGACGACGAGGCGGGTACGAAGCCGAGCCGCTTGTCGACGACGTTGAGCAGCGCCTCCCCGTCGAGCCAGCGCAGGGCGTTGGCGACGAACTGTTCGGCGAGCGTGTCGCGCCATCCCCGCTCGTCCCCTGACATGTGCGGCGTGACGGCGACGTTCGGCATCGACCACAGGGGGCTCTCAGCAGGCAGCGGCTCGGTGACGAACACGTCGAGGGACGCCGCCGCCAGCTGACCGGCGTCGAGGGCGGCGATGAGGGCGGCCTCGTCGACGATTGCGCCCCGGCCGACGTTGACGAGGTGGGCCGAAGCCTTCATGGCCGCCAGCACTGCCGTACCGATGAGACCACGGGTCTGGTCGGTCAGTGGCGCGGCCACGACGACATGGTCGGCCCAGCCGACATGATCGGCAAGGTCGCTGCTGGCCACCACGGTGCTGAAGTCGGGGTCGTCGGCTCTGGCCGTGCGACCCGCTCCGCGCACTGTCATGCCGAGCGCGCAGAGCAGCCGCGCCGTCTCACGCCCGATGGCACCGGTTCCGACGATGAGGACATTCTTGCCGGCGACACGTTCGGTCTCTCGATGCTGCCAGGACCCCTCTCGCTGCAGATCTTGGCTCGTGTGCAGGTCCTTCGCCCGGGCCAGGATCGTGGCGAGGACGAACTCCGCGATCGGCCGGTCGAACACGCCGCGGGCGTTGGTCACCACCACGTCGGACTCGGCCAGGTCGTCGAAGAGCAGCTTGTCGACCCCGGCTGCGGCCACATGGATCCACCGCAATCGGTCGGCGCGGGCCCATACGTCCTGGACGGCGCTGGAGAAGAAGTCCCACAGCAACAGGGCATCGGCGCCGTCGACGGCCTCCGCAAGCCCGCGAGCATCGGTGTAGGTGACGTCGGCGCGGGCTTCCACCGCGTCGAGATGAGGGGGTCGGTCGTCAGCGCCGGCACACAGGACGGCGATCGCGGGCCGTCGGTCCGGTGACATCACCGGGCCGAGCCTAGGAACCACCGAGTAAGATTGTCAACAATCTCCGGGGTGGGGCAGGATGGGTCCATGGATTTTCCGCCCATTGGGCAGGCCGGTATGGGCATCGTCGTCCCCCACGACATGGCGCTCGACCGCGAGCTGTGGAGGTGGGTCCCCGGCGATGTCTCACTCCATCTCACCCGGACACCGCAAAGCTCCTTGGCGGTCACCGTCGAGATGGTGTCCGACATCAGCGAGCCGGACATCGTGGCGCGCAGCGTCAGGGACCTCACCACGACCGCGTCGCAGGTGTACGCCTACGCGTGCACCTCTGGCAGCTTCATCCGCGGGACATCGGGCGAACGTGAGCTCGCCCGGGCGATGACGGCAGCGGGAGCCCCAGCGGCGGTGACGACGAGCGGGGCCCTGCTGAAGGCGCTGACGGCCCTTGGTGTTTCACGGGTCGCGATCGCGACGCCGTACGACGACGCCATCACCGCGCGCCTCGAGGAGTTCTTGCTGGACGCGGACGTCGACGTCGTCTCCAGCGCCAACCTCGGATTGGTGAGCGGCATCCAGAACGTCCCCTACGAGACCACCGCAGGCCTGATCCGACGTGCCGACGACCCCTCGGCGCAAGCCATCTTCGTCTCGTGTACGAACCTGCCGACGTACGACCTGATCGCCTCGCTCGAGGCTGAGCTCGACAAGCCGGTCATCACCGCCAACCAGGTCACGATGTGGCACAGCCTGCAGGTCATCGGCCGGAAGGCGGTGGGTCGAGGTCAGCGACTCTTGACCCACTGAGTTGGTACGCCCGCGTGCCGTTGGAGGTCTAGTCAGGCACGCCGGCTTCCCAGCGGGCTCCCACCGCTACGAGGGCAGAACCGATGGTTGTGACCGCTGGTGATTGCCAGCGGCGGTCGTTGGTGGCGAGGGTCAGGTCGATGCTCGGCCTAGCCGGCTCCGGGAGTCGAACCATCGCCGGCAGTCGGTGGCGGGTCTTGGTGGCGACGCGTGGAAGGATAGACGGGCCCAGCCCCGCCTCCACCCAAGCCCGGGTGGCTTCGATGCTGCCGAAAGCGCGTGATCGTCGGTGTCGCCACGGTCATGGCGTTGATGTCATCGATGAACTTGTCGCTGTAGCTGCATCCTTCCTCGCGCAGGAAGTAGGGAAACTCCACCAGGCCGCGCCAGTCAACACGCCTGGACGCAGCGGGGTGACCGCGGGCGGCCACCAGGTCGATCCACTCGCTGCCGATCCGTCGTGCAGTCAAATTGGCCAAAGGCTTGCGATCGTCGAGGATGAGTCCGATGTCGAGCCGCCGGTTCAGCAGACCCCGGAATGTTTCGTCGGTCCCGGCGGGCACCAGATGGACGTTGATCTCGGGGGACGTCTTCCGCACCGAGGCGATGAACCCAGGGAGTCGGTACGCACAGACCGACTCCGGGGCACCGAGCACCACGTCTCCTGCCGCGCCATGCAGCGAGGCCGCGGACTGAAGAAGCCGCTGCTCGGCATCGAGGATGTCCTGGGCGTGCACCACGGTTTCCGCGCCCTGCCGCGGTGAGCTTGGCGCCGTCGGGTAGGCGGTCGAAGAGGCGTACCCCCAGCAGCTTCTCCAGCGCCTGTATACGCGTGGTCACCGTGGACTGGACGAGATGAAGCTCGGCGGCCGCCGCGGTGAAGCTCTCGTGGCGGGCGGGCCATCGACAGAAAGGTAGATAGGAGGGCAGTGTCCACGCGCCAACCTATCGAGAAGATCGATAGCAGTTATGGAGAACGATCGTTGGTCTTGATCCAGAGTCGCGTGCAGAGTGGGCACATGACACAGATCCTTCGGTACTCCGCCTTCACCACACGGCCAGAGGGAGGCAACCCGGCGGGCGTCGTGCTGGACGCCCGCGGCCTCGACGACGAGCAGATGCAGAAGATCGCGACCTCGGTCGGCTACTCCGAGACCGCGTTCGCTCGACCAGTGAACGGAAAAGGTCAGCGTTTCGCGGTGCGGTATTTCAGCCCAAGAGCGGAGGTTGCCTTCTGCGGCCACGCCACGATCGCCACCGCCGTCGCCATCGCGGAGCAACAGGGCAATGGAGAGTTGGTCTTCGACACTCCAGCCGGTTCGATCGGGGTCGTGACCGCCCGGTGCCAGGACGGCTATCGCGCGACCCTGCGCAGCGTCCCGACGCATAGTCGGCCGGCCACGCCGAGCGATGTGGCCAAGGCACTCCAGACGTTGCACTGGTCGGCCGACGATCTGGACCCAGACTTCCCGCCCCACGTCGCATTCGCGGGGAACGAGCACCTCGTTCTTGCCGCACGGACGAGACACCGACTGGCGCAGCTGGACTACGACTTCGAGGACCTAAGAGACCTCATGACCCTCAAAGGGTGGACCACACTCCAGCTGTTCTGGCGGCAGAACGACGAGATCTTCCATTCCCGAAACCCCTTCCCGATCGGAGGTGTCGTCGAGGATCCCGCCACCGGAGCAGCCGCCGCAGCCCTCGGCGGCTACCTACGCGCTCTCGGCCATGTCACCGCGCAGCGCACCATGAGCATCATTCAAGGTGAGGATATGGGCCGCCCCAGCCAGCTGGCGGTCACCGTCGACCCCCACGATCCCCAAGTCAGCGTCGCCGGCGCCGCTGTCAAGATTGGAGGCGACACCACCTCGCGGCGGCATTCGGAGTAGGCGTGGCCACGATGCTCTTCTAGAGTCAAGCAGTCGTTGCAGGCACGGGCGTCTCGAGGATCAACCGGGTGGTGAAACCCTTTGAGCCTACGAACCGCCCGTGCCCCGAACTACACAGCCCCAGAGTTCACGCGCCACAGCGCGCGTGCGGGGAACCGACTGGGGAGTGTCATTTCGATCGTCTAGAACTCAACTGGAAGGTACGGCTGCGTGCACCCGCCCTTCCCGAACGACCCGTCGGTGCCGGCAAGGCTGCCGCAGACCTTGTACGAGCCCTGTAGTTCCACGGTCGACGCCGAGGTCGCGCCTGGCGGTACCTCGGTCCACGCCTGCGGTGGTCCAGAAGTGATGGTTCCCTCCTTGAGGAACACGTTGTCACCCGGCGCCGCATTGACGATCTCACCATGGAGCCCACCGGTCGACGTGTTCCGCCACAAACGGATCTCCCGACCCGCGAAGCTGTCAACATCTGCCAGCTCATAGCCAACCGATTGGCTAACGCTCGCTCGGTAATCCGTGGAGGCAGCAGCGTCAAAGGTTTCTGCGCTGGCCGGAGAACCAGCCAACACACCTCCGGAGAGAACGGCGCATGCAATGGCGCTGACGATCGAACCACTCTTCAGGTACTTGGTCAAGGATTCACACCTTTCCTGGTGTTGTGTCGCATACATCGTTAATCGGACGGATGCGACAGTACGAAGGTGATCCAGGTTTGTCAACAATCTGCTTGTCGACAAGACTGCGGGTACGGGCGCCCTGACCCGACCCGCTGACGCGGGCTTGCATCCGGCGAAGACGCCGCCGTACCCTTCGTTGTCAACAATCTGCAACTTGGCAACCAAGACGAGGTCCTCCGCGTGCCGCATACATCGCCCGAAGAGTTCCGGAAGGGCGTGGCCAGCGCAGAGTTCGACCAGCGGCTGGCAAACGTTCGGGCGGCGATGTCGAAGCGGTCCCTGTCGGCGCTCATCGTGACAGATCCCGCCAACCTCTTCTACCTGAGCGGGTACGACGCCTGGTCGTTCTACACCCCGCAGTGTCTGATCGTCCCGGCCGAGGGTGAGGTGCACCTGTTCGCGCGAGCCATGGACGCCGCCGGCGCCCGATTCACCGCGATACTGCCGGACGAACAGGTCCACGGCTACCCCGAGGAGCTCGTACACCGGCCCGACGTCCACCCGTTCGACTGGATCACTGCCGCCGCACGCGAGCACGGCACCCTCCGCGACAGCGCCGGGTCCACCATCGCGATCGAAGGGGACTCCCACTTCTTCTCCCCGCGGGCGTACCTGGCCCTGACCGCGAACCTGCCGCAGAGCCACGTCGTGGACAGCGTCGAGCTCGTCAACTGGGTACGTCTGGTCAAGTCCGAGCACGAGATCGCCCAGCTGCGCATCGCCGGTTCCATCGCCGAGCAGGCCATGCGAACGGCGTTCGAGTCGATAGGTGTCGGGCGGAGGCAATGCGACGTGGTGGCGGAGATCATGGCCGCTCAGGCCGCCGGCACCCCCGAACACGGCGGAGACTACAGCGCCCTCGTGCCGCTGCTTCCCACCGGTGAAGGCGCTGGAACCCCGCATCTCACCTGGACCGACCTGCCGTTCGCGGGCGGTGAGGCCACCACCATCGAGCTGGCCGGAGTCTTCGGTCGCTACCACGCCCCCCTCGCGCGTACGGTCATGCTGGGCGAGCCGTCGCAGCAGCTCGCCGACACGTCCACGGTGGTCCGCGAGGGCATGCACGAGGCTCTGGCGGCCCTCGTACCCGGATCGACCGGCGGCGACGTACATGCCGCCTTCAACTCGGTGATCCAGCGTCACGGGCTTCGCAAGGACTCGAGGATCGGCTACTCGATCGGAATCGGCTACCCGCCGGACTGGGGCGAGCGCACAGTGAGCCTCCGCGCAGAGGACAAGACCGAGCTCGCACCGGGGATGGCGTTCCACGTCATCCTCGGCATGTGGATGGACGGTTGGGGCTACGAGCTCTCCGAACCCGTCGTCGTCACCCCATCCGGGGTCGAGAGACTGACCGACCTGCCGCAAGAACTGATGATCAAGAGGTGAAAGAGACGATGCACACATCCGCCAAGCTTCCCCTCGCCGCCCGAACGGACGGGCTGGTCGGCTCCGTCATCGACTCGAGCACGTCGCTGCTGCACAAGCAGACCCACGACATCGTCCGCTTCGCCATGGGCAGCCCTGCCCCAGAAGCCATCCCGACCGGCGTCCTGTCCGAGATCGGCTCCGTCGCGCTGGGACCCGACGCCCCAGACGCCTTCGACTACGGCGCGACCGAAGGCGACCCGCCGCTGCGTGCTGCGCTGCTCGACGCCTTGACCGGTACGAGCGACGAGACCACCGCCGACCGGCTGGTCATCACGGCTGGCGGAATGCAGGGCCTCGACCTGGTCTGCAAGCTGTTCGTCGACCCCGGTGACCTGGTGGTGGTGGAGTCTCCGACATACACCAACGGCAGTGCCACTGCGCTGTCGTACGGGGCCGAGCTCCTCGAGGTGCCGGTCGACCAGGACGGCATGGTGGTCGAGCAGCTGGCCGAGCTGGTCGAGCAGAGCGGCCGCATCCCGAAAGCTGTCTACACGATCCCGACCTTCCAGAACCCGTCCGGGGCGACTCTCTCGATCACCCGTCGCCACGAGCTGCTCAGGCTCGTCCGGCAGTGGGGATCGGTGCTGATCGATGACGACCCGTACGGCATGCTCCGGTTCGAGGGCGCGGAGCTGCCGACGCTGCGCGAGCTCGGCGGCGGCGATCCGCTCGTCTTCTCCGTGCGGACCTTCTCCAAGATCCTTGCGCCAGGACTTCGGGTCGGCTGGGTCGACGCCGCTCCGGAGCTCCATCAGCTGCTGATCAACGCCAAGCAGGCGATGGACACCTGCACCAACCTGCCCGGCCAGCGCCTCGTCACCGGGTTCCTCGAGGGTGGGCACCTTGCCAAGCACCTCGCGACGCAGCGCGAGGAGTACCGACGCCGCAAGATCGCCATGCAGAAGTCGCTGACCGAGCACCTCGGCGACATCGCGACCTGGACGGACCCCGAGGGCGGCTTCTTCCTCTGGGTGACGTTGCACAACGGTGTCAGCACACAAGAGCTCTTCGACGTGGCGTTGGCGGAGGGAGTGGCGTTCATCCCCGGTCCCGCGTTCTCGCCGGCAGGACACTTCTATGACGCGCTGCGCCTGTGCTTCGCCTCGACCGCCCCGGAGCGCACCGAGGAGGGCATCGCTCGACTGCGGCGGGCCATCGATCGGCTGTCGATGCGAAGCGCTGACAGCAGTGGGTGACCGCCCGGTCACACCGCAGGAGCAGGCGATCCTCGACGCGATCTCTCTCGAGGATCTGGAGGGCCTGACGCGGGCTCTGGTCAAGGCCCCCGGCGAGAATCCGCCCGGCGGCGAGGCGGCCACCGTGTCGGTACTCGCTGATGCGTGCGTCGACCAAGGACTCCAGTGCCGGATGAGCGAGGTCGAGCCGCAGCGCCACAACCTGGCGGCGACGTTGCCCGGCGGAGACGGGCCG
>Ga0136622_10000905_pt1 | contig 12210 bp, 13 predicted proteins | sample AntDrymUQ4482106_2_FD_104803 | JGI IMG/M metagenome (GOLD analysis project Ga0136622, IMG submission 104803) | Polar desert sand microbial communities from Dry Valleys, Antarctica - metaG UQ448 (21.06) | ecosystem: Environmental > Terrestrial > Soil > Desert | place: Antarctica: Dry Valley...
CGGTGGGACGGGAGGAGCGGCGAGGCTGGCGGACGCGGGCGGCGCGGGCGCGGCGACGAGCGCGAGCGCCACGACGGCGGCGATCGGCAGCGGCCGCCGCCGGCCCCGTCTTGGCGCGGTTCCCTGGCTCATCCCGCGACCGATGCTAGCCACGGCCCGCGGCCGGGACGCCGGCTCCGGGGCCCTGCCGGGACCGGCTCGAACGCCTCGGCTGACCGAGCCGCTCGCGGTCAGCTCTGAGCGGCGACCGCGCGCGCGTCGCGGACGCGGATCTCCGCGTCGAGCTCGGCCTCATACGTCGTGGCGGCGAGGATCTCGTCCGCCGCGCGGCAGAGGTCCGGCTCGAGGTAGCCGCAGAGCACGTCGCGCAGCAGCGCCCTGAGGTGCTGCTCGACCTCCCGCACCACCGCCCGCGGCGACTGCAACGCCAGCCCGGAGTCGAGCCCGCCGCCGTGAATCACCTCGCGCTCGAGCGTGAAGGCCAGCCGCACGCCGACTTCGGCCTCCGGCCGGTCGACGGCCGGCGCGCAGAGGGCGGCGAGCCGGCGGACGATCGTCTGCTCGAGCCCGTCTCCGGCGTCGCCGACCAGCGCGCGCAGCCCGAGGAGGTAGTCGGACAGGGCCTCGACCTCGAGCCCGCGCTCGCACCCCATCTCGAAGCGGTCGAGCGCCCTGCCCACGGTCGCGTCGTGGCGCGACAGGGTGAGCACCTCGAGCAGATCGCGCAGCTCCTGCTCGTCGGTCGCCCGGAGCTCCCAAGACTCCGCCCGCGCTCGCGCCGACACGCCGAGCGCCACCGGGTGCCACGCGCCCTCGCCCGCACGAGCCCACGCGAGCGGCCCGAGCGCGGTCCCGCCCGCGCCGCAGAGCCTCAGCGCGGTCAGGGCGCGCCGAAAGCGCGTACGCGCGGCATCGACCGGAAGCCGTGCGCCGGGCCGGACCTCGCGCTCGAGCAGGCAGAAGACGTCGAGTGGGTCCGACTCCGGCTCGTCCGCGTCGCCGTCGTCGACCGCCGCGGTGCGCTCCGGCGCCCGCACGGCGCCCTCGATCGCCGCCGGCGGCGACCCCGCTGCGGATCGGCGCACGAGGAAGAGGCCGTCGCCGAGGTCCACACGCGCGGACGCGATTCTCACGCCGTGGAGGGGCGCCACCACCGTGGCCTCGACGGCTGCATCCGCCAGCGTCGCGTCGATCTCGGCGTGCAGCCGGCGAAAGCGCTCGTCGGGCAGGTCGAAGCTCGTGGCCTCGTCGAAGAGCCGCTCCATCAGGTCGCGCAGCGCGACGTCGGGGTCGCTACCGGGCAGCCCGCGGTGGCGCAGGTACGGGCCGGCCGCGTGGGCGCCGAGCAGGCGGACGGCGCGCCGGTAGGGGTCGAGCTCGCGCGCGATCGCCCACCGCTCCGCCACGAACGCCGCGGTCAGCGGCCGGTAGCGGTAGAGGACCGGCCCGCCGCGCTCGCCGCCTCCGGCCTCAAGCACCTCGAACGGGAGGTCAGCGCCGCTTTCGAGCTCGCGCTTGACGAGCATGCCGACCTCGCGCCCGAGGTCGCGCAGCGCGTCGCACAGGGCGCGATTGTGCATGGCCGCGACTTCGCCGCGGCGGTGAAAGCTCCTGCCCTGGAGCGTCGGTCTACGCGGCCCGGGCCGGCGCGTCGCCGGTGCCGGAGAGCCACTCGCGCCCGAAGCGGCGCATGTCCTCGACGAGCGGCAGCAGCGCCCGCCCCTTCGGCGTGAGCGCGTATTCGACGCGCGGCGGCACCTCGGGGTAGGTCTGGCGCTCGACGATCCCGTGCTCCTCGAGCGCCCGCAGCCTCAGCGAAAGCGTGCGCGGGCTGATCCCGGCCAGGGAGCGCTCGAGCTCGCAAAAGCGGCTGCGCCCCTCCGCCAGGTCGCGGATGACGAGGATCGTCCACTTCGCGCAGACCAGCTCGGCGGTCGCGCAGACCGGACAGACGTCGCCGTCTTCGGCGACGCGCCGGCCGTCCATGTGAGTGGCGGTGGCCATCGTCAGAACGCATTCTACCGCAATGCTTCACCAAATGAAGCAGCTATCCCGATGGCCCGGGACGGGGCGCTCGCCGCCCCGGCCCCAGGTCTAGCCCCTATTGGCCGAGCTGGCTCAGCAGGCCGCCGCCGGACTGTCCGCCGCCGGGCGCGGCGCTCTTGACGAGGCCCTCGCTCGGCTGCACGAGCACCCAGCCGACGCCGGAGAATCCCATCTGGATCGTTTCGCCCGACCCGCGACCGATCAGCGTCTTCATGTTCACGTCCGATTTCACGTGCGTCTGGATGCCGCTCGACCACGTGATCGCCGCCTGCGGGTCGCAGAACGTGGGCGCCTCGCCGGTCGAGAGCAGCACCGGCGGACCGTTGGAGATGATCGCTACCCAGCCGGTGCCCGCGAGAGCCATGTTGAAGAGGCCGCCCGCCATGGCCCCTGCGACGCCGCCTTCCACCTTCCTGATGTCCCAGTCGATCCCAGCGTCGAACGCCAGGACGTTCTGGCCGTTGCAGGTGACCTGGTCGTTCTCGAGCTTGATCAGGTGGATGTCCTGGGCGAGGTCCGCGAGGAACACCTCGCCGGTGCCGGAGATTTTCATCAGCTGGGTGCCCTCGCCGGTCATCTGCTTCTTGATGAAACGACCGACGCCCCCGCTGCCCGCGTGCTCGAACGACACGTCGCCCTGGTAGGCGACCATCGCCCCGAGCTTCGACTGGACCGTTATCTGGTTGAGGGAGACCTTCAGGAGCTTCGAATTCTGAAGCGAGAAGGCGTCCTGCGACTGAGTCTCCTGGTACTCGCCAAGCGTGCTCTGCACGTGTCCTCCATTCGTGAATCGAGTGTTCGGCCGCACCCTCGCCCGGCGACCGGCGCTTGTCAAGGTAGCGAGCGGCGATTCGCTCCCGCGAGGCTCTCTCGCAGATCCGCCCGACTTGGACGCAGCGATCGGCGCCCGGGTGCGACGGTCTCGCTACGCGCGGGCGAAGGTCGAGGTGCGCTGGGTAGCCGAGCGCCTGAGCCCTAAGCGACTTCGCGGAGCTTCTGAGCCTCAGCCAGCGACTGGAGCTTCTTGAGCGACTGATTCTCGATCTGGCGAATGCGCTCGCGCGTGACGTTGAAGGTGCGGCCGACCTCGTCGAGCGTGCGCGGGTGCTCGCCGCCGAGGCCGTAGCGCAGCTCGAGGACGCGCCGCTCGCGGTAGGAGAGGTTCTCCAGCGCCTCGCGCAGCGCCTCCTTGGTCAGGATCTCGGCGGCCCGCTCGTACGGGGACTCAGCTCGCTCGTCGGCGATGAACTGCCCGAACTCGGACTCCTCTTCGTCCCCGACCGGCTTCTCGAGCGACACCGGCGCTTGAGCGGAGCGCTTGATCGAGTCGACCTCCTCGGGGTCGATACCCGTGTGGTGGGCGATCTCCTCCGGAGTCGGCTCGCGGCCAAGCTCGGTGACGAGCTTGCGTTCGGCGCGTCCAATCTTGTTCAGCTTCTCCACCACGTGGACCGGGATCCGGATCGTGCGCGCCTTGTCGGCGAGCGCGCGTGCGATCGCCTGGCGGATCCACCAGGTCGCATACGTCGAGAACTTGAAGCCCTTGCGGTAGTCGAACTTCTCGGCGGCGCGGACGAGGCCGAGCGTCCCCTCCTGGATCAGGTCGAGGAACGGCAGGCCCTGGTTGCGGTAGTTCTTCGCGATCGAGACGACGAGGCGGAGGTTCGACTCGACCATCTTCTGCTTCGCGTCGAGGTCGCCGCGCTCGATCCGCTTGGCGAGGTCGACCTCCTCCTGGGCCGTGAGCAGCCGCACCTTGCCGATGTCCTTCAAGAAGAGCTGGAGCGAGTCGGTCGTCATGTCCGGCTTCAGCTCGATCTGAGCCTTCTGTCGACGGCGCCGCCCCTTGCCGTCGGGCGCTCGCTCTTCCTGCTGCGGGGGGCCCGCCGCCGGGTCCACGTCTTCGACGAGCTCGATCTCGGCCTTCTCGAGGTACTGGTGGAGGTCCTCGACGTCGCCCTCCTCGAGCTCGACCTCCGCGAGGGCGGTGGCGACCTCGGTGTAGGTGAGGACGCCGGCCTGCTGGCCCTTGGTGACGAGGACCTTTACCTCGTCGAGTTCCTGAAGCTCGGTCACTGACATGCGTTCTCGTTCGTCCTTAGGATGGGTCGCGTTGACGGTTGAGGCAGCGGCCGCAAGCCCCGCCATTGAAGCATCCGAATCGAGTATAGGCACTATACTTAGTGAAGTCAACGACAGGGTCGGGCCGCTCCCGCGGGGCGCCTGACGGTTGAAGGTACCCCGAGGTTTCGATTTGACACGCGAAGGCACCAGGGGCGGCGCGTTTCGGCGGCGAATGCCTTCGAGACCGGTGGCGCGATGACCGACGAGCCGAGCATCCTCGGCAACCTTCCGCGGTCGCGGCCGGGCCGGCGCAGCGAGCGGCGCGAGCGTGCGGGCGAGGCCGGCGGGCGCAGGACGTCGGGCGGGGCCAGCGCCGCCGCGAGCCCCTCGACCACGTCCGCGCGCAAGGCCGAGGGGGGCTCGCGCGGTCGATCCGGCGCGGGGCCGCCGGCCGGAGAGGCGGTCCGCGAGGGCCGCACGGCCGCCGGCGCGCCGCGCGCGCGTGAATCGGCGGCTCCGGACGACCTGATCGGCGGGGCCACGCGGGCCGCGGGTCAGGCAGCGACCGCCGGGGCGAAGATCGCCTCGCGGCTTGCGAGCGGTGCGCTGCGCCGGTTGCCGAGGCCTTGACCGCCCCGGACCGACCGTCGCAGGAGCCCGCGCCCTCGCCCGCTCACGAGTCGGGCGGGAGCATCAAGCGCCTCTATTGGCGGGCCTTCGACGACAACCTCACGGGTATGGCGGCAATGGTGGCCTACAACCTGCTGCTGTCGATCTTCCCGCTCGCCCTGCTCTCACTCTTCATCGCGAGTCAGGTGCTTCAGTCCGAGCAGCTTCAGACGAGCGTCTTCGAGGACCTTCGTCGGCTGTTTCCGAGCGCCGCCGAGTCCACGCTGCTCAACGTGCTCGACAGTATCCGCACGTCGACGACGGGGCTCGGGATAGTGGCGCTGGTGGCGAGCATCTGGATCGGCTCGTCGTTCTGGGGCGCCCTCGACACCGCCTTCTGCCGCATCTACCACCTCGAGTGCCGTCCCTGGCTCAAGCAGAAGCGGTTCGGCGTCGCGATGCTCGCCGTGTCCCTGGCCTTCATCGCGGCCACGGTCGCGGTTCCCGCGCTTCAGAGCATCATCGTCGCGGGGGCCGAGGACCTGCCGTTCGGGCTCTCGGAGGTGAGGGTGCTCGTGTTCGCGGCGACGCTCGTGGCCGGGATCGCGCTCCTATTCGCGATCCTCAGCGTGATCTACTGGACGGTGCCCCACGGGCGCCTGCCGTGGCGCGCCATCTGGCCGGGGGCGCTCGGCGCCACGCTCGCGATCGCGGTGGTGGACTACGCGTTCCCGGCGTACCTGTCGAGGATCTCCACGCTCGCCGGCCTCGGCACGTCGCTCATCTTCATCGTGATCGTCCTGCTCTGGTTCTACGCGCTCGCGATCATCATCCTCGCGGGCGCGGAGATCAACGCGCTGCGGCTCGCGAGCGCGAACGAGCCCGCTGCGGCCGCGACGGCGGCGGAGACTCGCGAGGACGGTCAGCCGGCGCCCGGCTCAACCGACGTCGCAGCGCCGCGTGGACGCGCTGCAGGCGCCGAGAGCTAGCCGGCTTCTAGCGGTCGCCGTCGCCGGCCGCGCGAGCGAGCGGCGGAGCGGCGATCACCACGATCTCGCCCGAGGCCTTGGAGCGGTACATGGCTTCCTCCGCGAGCTCCAGCAGGCGCTCCTCGTCGACGGCGTGCTCCGGGCAGCCGACGACTCCGATCGCGATCCCGACGCGCACGCCTTTCGGGTCCTCGAGGCGCCCGACGCCGTCCGCGAGGCGCTCGCCGATCGCGCGGCCGCCCGACGCCGTCTGGTGCGGCGCCAGCACGCAGAGCTCGTCGCCGTCCAGACGAGCGACGGTGTCGGCGGCGCGGAGCGCGCCGCGCACGACGGCAGCCGCGTCCGCGAGCATCCGGTCGCCGGCCTCGCTGCCGTGAGCGTCGTTGATCCGTCTCAGGCCTTGGAGGTCCAGCGCGAGCAGCGCGAACGGATGGCCGTAGCGCTGCTCGATGGCGACGAGCTGTGCGAGCTGGCGCCTGAGCTGACGACCGTTCGGGAGCCCGGTTAGCGCATCAGTGTCGGATAGTCCCTCGAGCTCGCGCGACCGGCGCTCCTGGAGCTCTGAGACCGCCACCCCGAGGACCGCGAGCAGCTCGCTCGAGAGGCGGTCCACCGCGCCGAGGACCCCGCGCGCCTCGTGGTCGGACAATGAGCTCGCGAGCGCCTCAGCCATCACCGATTGGAGCGCCGCAACGTCGCGCGTGAGCTCGACCGGGTCAGGGCGGTCGCGCCCGCGAAGGTTGGTGAGCAGCCCAACGATGCGCCCTACGCTCGCCGGCTCGGCGCCGTCCTGCGGTCCGCCGGCGGCGGCTCGCACGAGCTCGGACACGAGGCCGGGAAGCTCACGAGCGATTCGCTCGATCGGCAGCGCTGCGACCTCGTCGAGCGAGGAGCGCTCGATGACGCGCATGAGCCAGCGACGGGCTAGGTCGTCGCGGGCGCTCTCGAGGCGCGTCAGGGAAGCGTCCAAGTGCTGGGATCGGGATGGCGCGGCGGCTCCGCCCCCTCCCTCGGTCGAATGGCAGGCGATGCTAACCATCCGAGCGGCGCGAAGCCGTTGAGATGATGGGGGGATGCCCGAGCTGATCGACATCGCCTCCGCACGGCGGCTGGTCCTCGACTCCGTCTCGCGGCTCGAGGCCGAGCAGGTGCCGGTTGCCGAGGGCCTCGGTCGGGTGCTCGCGGAGGACGTCCGAAGCGACGGCGACCTGCCGCCGTTCGACTCGTCGGCGATGGACGGCTACGCGGTCGTGTCGGGAGCGGCGGGGACGCTGCGCGTGGTCGCCGAGTCGCGCGCGGGCCATCCGGCGGAACGCGCCCCGGCTCCAGGGGAGGCACTCGCGATTTCCACCGGCGCACTCGTGCCGCCGGGGAGCGACCTCGCGGTGATCCCGGTCGAGCGCGTCACGCAGCGCGGCGACGAAGTCGTCGCGGTGCCGGAGTCCGAGCCGGGCGTGAACGTCCGGCGCACCGGCGAGGACGTGCGCGCGGGCGACACCGTTCTGCACGCCGGGACCGTGCTCGGGCCGCCCGAGCTTTCGATCGGCGTGGCAGCCGGCCGTGCCCAGCTCCGCTGCTCGCTCCGGCCGCGAGTGTTCGTGCTCGTCACCGGCGACGAGCTCGTAGAGCCCGGGCGGCCGATCGCCCCCGGTCAGATCAGGAGCTCGAACGGCGTCGCGCTGGCAGCGCAGGCCGCGGCGGCGGGCGCGGACGTGACCGGCTCGGAGATCGTGCCCGACGAGCCCGAGGCCACCGCGGGAGCGCTGGCCCGCGCCCTCGAGCGGGCCGACGTCGTGTGCGTATCGGGAGGCGTCTCGGTGGGACGCCACGATCACGTCAGGCCCACCCTCGAGCGGCTCGGCGTGGAGGAGCTCTTCTGGGGAGTGAGCCTCAAGCCCGGTAAGCCCACGTGGTTCGGCGTCCGCGGCGACGCCGCGGTCTTCGGCCTGCCGGGCAACCCGGTGTCGGCGATCGTCGCCTTCCACCTCTTCGCACGACCGGCGCTGCGCCGGCTCGCGGGCGCGGACCCCGAGGAAACGCGGACGACGGCGCTTCTGGACGCGCCGGTAAGGCGCGACCCACGACGCGAGCAGGTGCTCCGGTGCCGCCTCTCGGCGGAGGCCGACGGCTGGCACGTGGCTCCGGCGCCGAACCAGGGCTCGCACATCCTGACGTCGATGCTGGGAGCGCGGGCGCTCGCGCTCGTCCCCGCGGGCGAGGGGGAGCTGGCGTCAGGCGCGCGGGTCGCAGTGGAGCTCCTGGGCTCGTGGTGAGAAGGCGGCCGCGCCAGTCGGCGCGCGTCTCGGTCCGCGAGCCGGCGGTGTCGCTCGCGGCCGCCGACGGCGCGGTCACGACGCGGCAGATCGCCGACGTGTCGCTGCCCGAGGGCGAGCTCGAGCGGATCTGGTCGGCCGAGTACCTGGAGCGGCTCGCGCGCACGTACTGGCGCTTTCTCGAGCGGATCTCGCTCGGGCTGCTGCGCGTCATCTACACGCCGCAATCGCGGGACGTCGTGCTCGTGCGCAACCCGCTCGTGCTCCTCCGCTTCAGCGCGCCCGAGTACGACGTGTCGGCGGACGGAGGCGCCGTCACGTGGCGGATCGACCGCGGGCTGCTCGTCATTCCGCGCGGGCGCGGCAGGGGCTTTCTGAGGATCGCGGTGCGGCGGGGAGGCCGGCCGGTGGGACCGGCGGACGAGGCCACTGTCACGGTCTCGTCCGAGGTCGCGAACTTCTACCCGATGATCGCCGGCTCGGGCCGCTTCTCGCGCGTAGGCCGCGTCCTCTACCGCGTCACCCAGCTGCGGATCCACGTGATCGTGACGAACGCCTTCCTGCGCTCGCTAGCGCGGCTCGACCTGGTCCCCTCGGTTGTGGGCACCCTCGAGCCGGCGCGCGAAGGCGCCGCCGACGGCGCGTCGACCTAGACGACTGATTCCACGGCCGCGTGGGGCTGGATCGTGGGATCAGTCATCTAGCCCGCGCGCCCCCCGGTCATCTCGCGCAGCTTGACCCGGTCGTGGGTCGCCTGGACCTTGCGGACCGTGCGCGAGCGCGTGCGCATCACCAGCGACTCGGTCGTCACCCCGACGGGCTCGTAGTGCACGCCCTGGAGCACTTCACCGTCGGTGACGCCGGTGGCGGCGAAGAAGACGTCCTCGCCCGTGACCAGCCGCCCGACGTCGAGGATCTCGTCGAGGTCGTAGCCGCCGTCGAGCGCCGCGCGGCGCTCCTCGTCCGAGCGCGGCCACAGCCGGCCGAGCAGCTGGCCGCCGATGCACTTGATCGCCGCGGCGGTTATCACGCCCTCGGGCGTGCCGCCGATGCCCCACAGCAGATCGACCGGAGAATCCTCAGCGACCGCGATCAACGCGGCGGACACGTCGCCGTGCGGGATGAAGCGGATCCGGCCACCCGCCTCCCGGATCTCGCGCACCGCGTCCTCGTGGCGCGGGCGGTCGAGCATCACGACCGAGACGTCGCTGACGTCGGTGCCCTTCTCGCTCGCGATCAGCCGCAGCGTCTCTCCGAGCGGGCGGTCGAGGTCGAGCAGCCCCACGTAGCGCTCCGACGCCGCCATCTTCTCCATGTAGACGCACGGCCCCGGGTCGAACATCGAGTCGCGCGCACCGAGCGCGATGATCGCGAGCGCCCGCGGGGCGCCAGTCGCCGCGAGCTCCGTGCCCTCGAGCGGGTCGACGGCGATGTCCACCTCGGGCGGCGAGCCGTCGCCGATCGCCTCGCCGTTGTAGAGCATCGGCGCCTCGTCCTTCTCGCCCTCGCCGATCACCACCCGGCCGTCCATGCGCACGGTCTCAAGCATCAGCCGCATCGCGTCCACGGCTGCCTGGTCGGCCGCCTCCTTGTCGCCCATCCCGACCCAGCGGGCGGCGGCGAGCGCCGCGTACTCGGTGACGCGCACGAGCTCGAGCGCCAGGTTGCGGTCGGGCCGCGCCCCGTGGGCCCCGTCCGACCGCGCGCCGGTGGCGCCGTCGGTGACGGCGGTCGGCTCGCGCGCCATCGGGGTCAGACCCCCGGGGGCTTGCGCCTGGTGCCCTGGAGCTGGCGAAGGAAGCCGCTGATCGCGACGCCGGCCGCCGCGATCAGGCCGACCAACCAGCCGATCGCGAGCGAGATCTCCACGCCGTCGCCCGGCTTGCCGAACACGATCCCGTTGCAGATGATGAGGACGAACGCGGTGAGGCCGACGATCGCGGTGACCTCGCCGGGCCGCCAGCTCAGGTCGTGACCGCGCATGATGATGTAGGCGAGGATGAACGGAGCCGTGCAGGCGGCGACCAGCAGCAGATCCAGCGTGGCGAACGTCTCGAAGGCGGTCAGGGGTCCCTTGCGCCCGCTGATCAGCGAGTTGACGTTGCCCGAGGTGTCGAACCAGGGCAAAAACAGCGAAACGAACAGCACGGCAGCCGCCAGGAAGCCGAAGTACTCGGCCTTCTGGAGACGCCCCAACTCGATGAAGCTCCTCCTGCGTTCGGCCTGCGAGGCCTCCATGGCGTAAACCTACACCGGCGACGCGGTCGATTCCAGCGCCATCGGGCGTGATCGCGAGCGGGGCCGTGGGGTGGGGTCACTTCCGCCGATAGGCCCGACGAAAATGACCACACTCCCCGGGAGCGCGACGTCGGGCGGCGCTACTCGCCCGAGTCGTACTTGAACGAGATCGCCAGCCGGACCCGGAAGCCGGTCACCTTGCCGTTCTCGATCCTGACGTCCTGACGAACGACCTCGGCGATGCGCAGGTCGCGAATCGTCTTCGCCGCCGTCTCGACGGCGTTGCGTGCGGCAGCCTCCCAGGACTCGCTGCTTACTCCGATGACGTCGGTGACGCGGTAGACGCTTTCGGCCATCTCGTCGCTCCTCTCCTCCGCTGGCAGTTGCAGGCGGACTCTCTCACGTTTTCCGGGTTGCCGTCCGGACCAGCGCCCCGGACCGCACGCGCTCGCGTCCGTCGTTACCCTCGCGCGCCGTATGGAGTTGAGCGGCATCGGCGCGATCGTCACCGGCGGCGCCTCCGGGCTCGGCGCGGCCACCGCGACGGCGCTCTCAGAGCGCGGCGCCCGCGTCGCGATCGTGGACCTCGACGGCGACAAGGCGGAGTCTCACGCCGCGGAGCTGGGTCCAGGCTGCGTCGCCCAGCAGGCCGATGTGACGAGCGAGCCCGACGTGGAGCGGGCAGTGACGCACGCGGTGGACGCCCTTGGCGAGGTTCGCCTCGCCGTCTCCTGCGCAGGGGTTGGGTGGGCCGAGCGGGTGGTGGGCCGCAACGGACCGGCGCAGCTCCAGCCGTTCGAGACCGTGGTCCGAGTCAACCTGATCGGGACCTTCAACGTGCTCCGCTTCGCGGCGGCCGCGATGGCGGCCAACGAGCCGGACGCCGGCGGCGAGCGCGGGGTGGTGGTCATGACCGCGTCGATCGCGGCCTACGACGGCCAGATCGGCCAGAGCGCGTACGCGGCCTCGAAGGGCGGCGTCGTAAGTCTGACGCTGCCGGCCGCGCGAGATCTTGCTCGCGCCGGTGTTCGGGTCTGCACGATCGCCCCCGGGACGTTCGACACGCCGCTGCTCGCCGCGCTGCCCGAGGAGGCGCGTCAGGCGCTCGCGGAGCAGATCCCCCACCCCTCCCGGCTCGGCGCGCCGTCCGAGTTCGCGGAGCTCGCGTGCCACATCGCCGAGAACCCGATGCTGAACGGCGAGACGATCCGCCTCGACGGCGCCCTCCGCATGCCGCCGAAGTAGTAGATGCGTGCCGCCCTGGTCGACGAGATCGGCCGGCTCCCGACGGTCAGGGACGTGCCGGAGCCCGAGCGCGGCGAGGGGCGTGCCCTCGTCGAGGTCACCGCCGCGCCGCTCAACCCGATCGACCTCTCGATCGCCGGCGGGCGCTTCTACGAGCGAGCCACGGAGCTTCCCTACGTCCCCGGCAAGGAGGCACTCGGTCGGGTGCTCGAGAGCGACTCGCTCTCGGCCGGCACGCGGGTCTACTTCCCGATGCCGGGCGGCCTCGGCGGAGCCGGGGCGTTCAGCGAGCGGGCCGCGCCACTGGAGGAGCAGGCGATCACCGTGCCCGACGGCGTCGATGACGCGCTGGCCGCGTGCCTCGGCGTGGCGGGCCTCGCCGCCTGGCTTCCGCTCGAGTGGCGTGCGGACCTGCGCGAGGGCGAAAGCGTGCTCGTGCTCGGAGCGAGCGGCGCGGTGGGTCAGATCGCGGTGCAGGCGGCCCAGCTCCTGGGCGCGCGGGTCGTCGTGGCCGCCGCGCGTGACGCCGGCGGGCTTGAGCGAGCCCGCGAGCTCGGGGCGGACGCGACCGTTGACCTGACCGCGGTGGACGAGCCCGAGCGGCTCGCCGAGGCGATCGAGGCGGCAGCGGGTGGGCCGGTGGACGTCACGGTCGATCCGCTCTGGGGCGCGCCGGTCGCGGCCGCCGCCCTGGCCGCCGCGCGCGGCGGGCGCATCGTCCAGATCGGCCAGTCGGCGGGCCCCGA
>Ga0136622_10000910_pt1 | contig 12184 bp, 12 predicted proteins | sample AntDrymUQ4482106_2_FD_104803 | JGI IMG/M metagenome (GOLD analysis project Ga0136622, IMG submission 104803) | Polar desert sand microbial communities from Dry Valleys, Antarctica - metaG UQ448 (21.06) | ecosystem: Environmental > Terrestrial > Soil > Desert | place: Antarctica: Dry Valley...
CTCGACCTGGCACGGCCCTCGACGACCGGCGATGGCGTCCGTCAGGCGACCGCGCTGCCGCACGGCATCGCGCTGCCGCCGCTGGAGGCTCCGCAGGCGGTACGCGAGATGATCGAGGCCGCGGTCGATCTGGTCGCAGACCTGCGCCAGGCGATCGCGGCCGTCGCGCCCGCGGTGGTCGGCTGAGCTCAAGGGTCTGAGTGGCTCCGCCGATCCTGCTCTAGGTGCGCCTGTCTCCCCCTGATCCCGGCATGCGGCGCTCACGCTGGTCGAGATGCGCGCGCCGGCGCTGATCGCGACGGCGCTCACCTGCGCTGCCGCGGGGGGTGGGGCGATCGCCCTCGCGGCGAGCGCGGGAGAAGGCGACGCCGCAAGCGCGCCGCCTCAGCGCACCGCCGCGCACGCGGGGCGCCCGCAGACCGTGTTGCCGCCACTTCCGGCCGAGCACAAGGCCAAGCTCGTCGAGCCGGTGGCCGGCGAGTCCGGCAGCACGCCGGGTGCGACGCCGGAGCCGGCGCAGGCCCCGCCGACCGGAGCGCCCAAGCCGCACCGAGCCGCCTCGGCAGCGGGCGACCTCGACCTGGCACGGCCCTCGACGACCGGCGACGGCATCCGTCAGGCGACCGCGCTGCCGCACGGCATCGCGCTGCCGCCGCTGGAGGCTCCGCAGGCGGTACGCGAGATGATCGAGGCCGGCAACGTGATCGCGCGCTCGCCATATCTCTGGGGTGGCGGCCACGGCAAGTGGGTCGACCGCGGCTATGACTGCTCCGGCTCGGTCTCGTTCGTGCTTGCGTCGGCGGGCTACCTCGAGGCGCCGCTCGCGTCCGGTCCGCTGATGTCCTGGGGCGAGCCCGGCCCCGGCAAGTGGGTCACGATCTTCTCCCACGAGGGACATGTCTTCATGGAGGTCGCCGGGATCCGCTTCGACACCTCGGGCGCGAGGCAGACCGGCTCGCGCTGGCAGAACGAGCTGCGCTCGACGGCGGGGTTCGTCGCACGTCACCCGCCGGGGCTCTGACGACTGGGGTTTGCACCCTATGCGGGACCGGGCCGCGGGGCCCGATGAATGGAGTGCAGCACGCCTCGCCCTCCTGGAAAGGATCCGCCCCGATGTCCCGCTTCCGCTCGATGACCTACGATCTGCCGGCCGGCCCGCCTCCTGAGGTGCTGCAGCAGATCGATGTCGCGTGGGAGCGGGCACGGGAGCTTCTGGAGTCCGACCTCGAGATCCATTTTGAGGTCGACACCGAGCTCGGCCACGTGTGGGCCGAGGTTCGGAGCGCGGATGGATCGCTGGTGGAGCGGCTCTCGGCACCGGAAGCGCTGGCGCTCGCGTGTGGTGACGCGACGCCGGCTTTCGCGCTCGCAGTCTGAGCCCAAGAACGGTTCGGCGGTCCCTTGTACCCGGCCGCCCCCCCGGCGGCAGCAGCGGCCGGTTCCGCAAGGGGCCGGCCGCGCCGCCGTCCGCCGTGACGCGACCGCGCCCGCGGTGCGGGTAATACCGTGCGCTGATGCGTCCGATCGGGCTAGGACCTGTGCTCGGACGGCGCGGTCGTGGGCGGGCGGAGCGGGCCGCGCTTGCACGCGCGGGAGCGCGACTCGAGCGGGCGGCGCTCTACGACGAGCCGCTGCGGCTCGACCGCGTCCGGATCCTGCACGTCCCGTGGCTGTTCCGGCTGCCCTGGTTCCGGCGCTTCGCCGGCTACAACATGGGCCATCTGATCCTGATCGCGCGACCGCTCAGCGACGTCTCGGACGACCTTGTCACACACGAGCTCTGCCACGTCTGGCAGGACCAGGATCACCGCCTTCGGATGTGGCTGTCCTACCTCGTCAAGGGCTATGCGCAGAACCCGCATGAGGTCGAGGCGCGGCGGGCTGCGCGTCAGCCGTGAAGTCGGCGGCGAGCGCGCACACGAGCGCCCCGAGCCCCGCTCCGACGGGCTCGCCCTGCGGCACGCCGGCCAGCAGCCGCTGGCGGTGGTCGCCAGGGGCGGCGGCGAGCGCCGCGACAGCGGCCAGCTCGGCCTCGCAGTCAAGCGCCTCGGCGTGCGGCCCGCAGGCGGCCAGCAGCTCCTCGAGGATCTCGCGCGCCGGCCGGCGCGCGTCGTGCTCGGGGTCGATGAACCGCGCCCGGATCCCATCGCGCGTCGCCAGGAAGCGGTTCTCCTCGAGCACCTCGGGCCGCGCGGCGAGCGCCTCGTCGGCGTAGCCCTCGGTCGCTTCCAAACAAACCGCGCACTGGACGAGCGCCGCGAGCGCGGCGTTGTCGCCGACCCGCGTCTGGGCATCCATGATCCGCACCTCGATCGTGCCGAACCGCGGCTGCAGCCGCACATCCCACCAGAGGAACGTCGGCTCGGGGAACGCGTCGCAGCGCAGCAGCACGTCGACCGCCTCGACGTACTCGGCGTAGTCCGCGAAGCGGCGCGGGATCCCGACGCGCGGAAACGTGCCGAAGACAGGTACGCGCGCCGCCGCAAGGCCCGTGTCGCGACCCTGCCAGAAGGGCGAGTTGGCCGCGAGCGCGAGCAGGAGCGGGATGTGGACCCGCAGCCCGCGCAGCGCGCGCACGGCCGACTCGGCGTCGGGCACCGCCACGTGGACATGCAGCGCGAACGTCGGCTCGCGCCGCGCGAGCTCGCGCATCGAGTCGTAGATCGAGCGGTAGCGCTCGCCCTGGGAGATCTCGATCTCCCGCCACTGCGCGAAGGGGTGCGTTCCGGACACCGCGGCACGCAACTCGAGCGGCGTCAAGGCGCTCGCGAGCCCGGAGCGCAGCGAGGCCAGCTCGTCGATCGCCGCACGAACCGTCCGGTGCGGCCGGCTGGCGAGCTCGAGCGCCGATCCGTGCGTCTCGGCTGCGGCGCGGTCCGCGACCTCCGCGGGCAGCCTGGGCAGCACGTCGTCGATGCGCGACGCCAGCGACCAGTCGCGCGGGTCGAGCAGCATGACCTCCTCCTCGACGCCCACCGTCCAGGGCGCTGACGTCGCCTCCCCGTTCCACTCCGCCCAGCGCGGCAGGCCCGTCACGGCAGCTCCGGGCCTGCGTGGTCATAAGTCGGCGCGGATCGCATCGCGCCAGAGCATGACGCTTGGCGGGAGGGCGGGCGTGAAGCTACTCGCCCGCGCCTGGGTCCAGCTCGCGCTCAACGTTCTCGACGAGGTCGGCGCGCAACCCGCCGGCATGATGCGCCGACCCGCGGCTACAGCACCCAGGTGTCCTTCGCGCCGCCGTTCTGGGAGGCGTTGACGACCAGCGCGCCCTCGTCGAGCGCGACGCGCGTGACCCCGCCCGGGAGCACCTCGACGACGTCGAGCGCCGGCATCAGCACGAACGGCCGCAGGTCCACGTGGCGCGGGCGCAGCTCCCCGTCGATCACGGTCGGGTGCGTCGACAGCTCGACGAGTCGCTGCGCGACGAACGCGGCGGGGTCCGCGCGCACCCGCTCGCGCAGCTCGTCCACGTCGGCGCGCTCGGCGCGCGGGCAGATGACGACGCCGAGCCCGCCGTAGGAGCCGCGGTCCTTGATCACGAGCTCGTCGAAGACGTCGAGCGCGCGTTCGAGCGTGCGCGGCTCGCCGAGGTCGAACGTCTCGACCTGCGGCAGCAGCGGCTCCTCGCCGATGTAGAAGCGGATCATCTCCGGCACGTACGCGTGCGCGAGCTTGTCGTCGCCGATGCCGTTGCCGAAGCCGTTGACGAGCTTGACGTTGCCGGCGCGAAGCACGGGTGCGAGCAGCGCGCCGACGTCGGAGTCGACCTCGTCGGCATTGGTGCGGCGGTACACGCCGTCGACCTGCTCGCCGCCGTGCAGCAGCAGCTTGTCGCGCAGCTCGAGGTCGCTGGGGACAACGAGCGGGATCCCGAGCTGCCGCGCGACCCAGTCGTGCTCCCAGTGGGCGGAGTTGTCTGGCCCGTCGGTCATCACCACCAGGCGCCCGTCGCCGAACACGCGGCGCAGTGCGTCTGGGATACCGTCGAGTGACGCGGGCGCAACGGGCACCTCGAGCCGGCGCAGCAACGCGTCGCGCGCGGCGGACCAGTACGCGAGGCCGCTCGGCGTGCGCACGTTGTCCTCGAGCACGAGCCACTCGCCCGCGGGGTCGCGCACCAGGTCGAGGCCTGCGATGCCGATCCAGACGCCGTCGCGCGGGCGCACGCCCATCATCGTCGGCTCGAGGTTCTCCGCGCTGTCGAGCACGCGCTGCGGCACGATCCCCTCGGCGACGATCCGGCGGTCCGCGTAGACGTCGGCGATGAACGCGTTGAGCGCGCGCACGCGCTGCGCGAGGCCGGCGGCGACGCGCTCCCACTCGCCGGCGTCGACTGCCCGCGGGACGGGGTCGACGTGCCAGCTGTCGTCGCCGTCGACCGAGGCGAAGCTGATGCCGAGCGCCTCGACCTCCTCCCGCACGCTGTCGGCCAGCGCCGTCAGGTCGTGGGCGAGCACGGCCTCCATGACGGTGCGCGCCACGGGGCGGACGCTGCCGTCCGGTGCAACGGCATCGTCGTAGGTGGAGGAGCGGTAGCCGTTGAGCGCGCTCACGCCGGTGCGCCTACCCACTCGCCGCTGCGTGCAGACGCGTCACAATGCCCCGCACGCGAAGCGCTCCCGATCAACTCCCAGTCGTGCTCGCGACGGTGCTGGACTTCGCCGCCCGCGCCGGCGCCGAGCGCGTCGCGGTGCTGCTCGACCAGGAGCCGCCGCTGCTCGTCGAGCGGCTCGAGGACGCGACGCTGCAGGTGACCGAGGGGGAGACGACCCGGGTTGCGGAACCCGAGCACGGCACCGCTGGGCTGGTGCTGCCCGGCCTGCGCGCCGTCCCGGCGAGCGCGCTGACCGCCGATCCCGATACGGGCGAGCTGGCGGCGCCGATCGGCAGCGTCCAGCTGCTGGCCGACTCGGTGTTGGCGCTCGCGCGCGCGCTTGGCGGCCGCTCCGTCGCGACGGCGACGTTCGCGACGCGCGATCCCGACACGCCGCTGACGGTGGCCGCACGCGAGGGCGAGCCGGTCGTGCTCGACATCGCCGGCCGCCACTTCACGCTGCCCGGCTGAGCGACGTCTCCCGCGGGAGGTGCGGTCGCGGGGCTCGCCATCGGGGCGTGGCGGGTCCTAACCTGGCGCTGCTCACCGTGCGGCTGGCGCCGACTGAGGCGTTCGGGTGGTTCAGCTCTGGGAGCTACGGCACCGACTCCGCGATCGCCACGGCCTGGTCCCTCGCCAGCTCTCCCTCCACCCGGATCAGCAGTCCGTCCGCGCGCTCGACAAGCAGGGTGTTGCCCGCGATGCGCTGGTCCTCGAAGCGCACCCCGGCGTCGTCGTCGTACGCGAAGCCGTGCGCGCCGGTGATGAAGTACGCAGGATCGCCTGCGATGCGGAGCCGCTCCAGCCCCGCCGCCGCTCCGACCGTCTTCTGGATGAACTGGCCGACGCGGGCGGGGAACTCCTGGACGAGCAAGGCGGCGCCGGTCGTCGTCGAGCGCGCATAGCCGTCTCGATCGCCGTAGACGAGCGCGACGCTCCGGCGTCCCAGGTAGACCGCGTCGGGGCGCCCCAACCCGTCCGCCTCCGGCACGCGCAGGAACGCCGCCCGTCGCCGGGCCTGCTCGAGCGTCACCGGGGTGCCGAGACCGAGGCCCGCGCCGAGCGTGCCGGGACGCGGCGGCGGCGCGGTCGGCTCGCGCCGCTCGAGCTTCACGCTCCGAAGGCCAAGCCACTCGAGCACGGCAGAGCGAGCGTCGGGGGAGGCGGCCATCGTGACGGCGAACGCCGCCGCCAGAGCGGCGAGGCCGTAGGCCAGCGCCAGCGCCGGCCGCCGGCGGCGGCGCGGGCGTGCCCGCTCGGCGATCCGCGCTTCGACCGCCCCGGCGAGGTCAGGCGTCCCGGGCCACTCGACGCGCAACTCGGTCAGCTCGTCGTGCAGCTCACGCATCGGCGTCTCCAAGCTCTGCGCGCAGCCGCTCGAGCGAGCGCGACAGTCTCGACTTCACCGTTCCCGGCCGGATGCCCAGCGCCGCAGCAGTCTCCGCCTCGGACAGGTCGAGCAGATAGCGGCAGCCGACCACGAGCCGGTCGTCCTCGCGCAGCCGGCCCAGCGCGCCGAGCAGCGCGTCCCGGCGCTCGCCGGCGAGAAGCGCCGCCTCGGGGGAGGGGGCCGCCTCCCCCGCCAGGCGCTCCTCGCCCGCGGCGCGCAGCACCAACGCGGCGCGCCTGCCGGCCGACCGGCGCCGGTTGCGCGCCTCGTTGGCCACGATCGTCAGCAGCCACGGGCGCAATGGCTCGCCGCTCCGGAAGCGGCGTAGCGCGCGGTGGGCCTTCACGAAGCCCTCCTGCGCGGCATCCTCGGCGTCGGAGGCGTTCCCACAGATCAGATAGGCGGTCCTGAAGGCGATCTCCTCGTGGCCGCGGACGAGCGCTGCGTAGGCGCCGGCATCACCGGCGCGGGCACGCTCGACCAGCTCGTTCTCGTCCAGTGGTCGGCCCACCACCAATCCCCTTCTACACCCGCGGCGCGATTCCGGTTCCGGAGGGACAATCCCCGTTTCAGGTTCGTGGCCCCGACGGGTCGCCCGACGGGGGACAGTCCTCGTCAGGTTCGTCGTTCCAGACCGGGGCGGTGCCATCTAAGTTTGGGGGATGCTCCCGCCCGGCCCATCGGCGCCGCCCGCTGTGCAGACGATCGAATGGATCGCGCGGCCGACCGCACTCATGCGCCGCTGCGCCGCCCGCTACGGAGAGCCCTTCACTTTGCGCACGCTGTGGGCCGACGCGCCGATGGTGCTGGTCTCGGATCCCGAGACCGTCAGGCGGGTCTACGCCGCGCCGGAGAGCTCTCTGCGCGGCGGCGCGAGCTCGACGGTGCTCGAGCCGTTCGTGGGCCCGAGCTCGATCCTGCTCACGAGCGGCGCGGCGCACCTGCGCCAGCGCCGGCTGATGCTGCCGCCCTTCCATGGCAAGCGCATGGAGGCGCACCGCGGAGCGGTCGCCGCGCTGGCGGAGGCCGAGCTCGACCGCTGGGCGCCCGGCCGGCCGCTGCGCGCGCTGCCGCGTATGCAGGAGCTGACGCTCGACGTGATCCTGCGCGTCGTGCTCGGCGCGCCCGACCCGCCGCTGCGCGCCGCGCTCAGGGATGCGCTCGACATGACGACGTCGCTGGCGCGGCTGGTCGCGCTCTCGCTGGCGCCGCGGGGATCCGCGCCGTGGCGGCCGTTCGAGCGCGCCGTCGCGCGCGTGGACGCGCACCTCCGCGCCGCGATCCGGGTGCGCACCGCGGCCGCCACCGGCGGGTCGCCGCCCGTTCCCCCGGGCGCATCACAGCCCGCGACCGCGGCGTCGCCCGCGGTCATCGATGAGCTGATCGCGGCCGGCGCGACCGAGGACGAGCTGCGCGACCAGGTCGTGACGCTGCTCGCCGCCGGCCACGAGACGACGGCGGGCTCGCTCGCGTGGGCGCTCGAGCGGCTGGCGCGCCACCCGCGTGTCGTCGCGCGCCTGCGCGACGGCGACGAGGCCTATCTCGAGGCGACCGTCAAGGAGGTCCTGCGGTTGCGGCCGGTGCTCTCGATCACCCCGCGCAAGGTCGTCGAGCCGTTCGCGGTGGGAATGTGGACGCTGCCCCCCGGCGTGCACGTGACGCCCTGCATCTACCTGGCTCACCGCCGGCCCGAGCTGTGGCCCGACCCGACAGCGTTCCGGCCCGAGCGCTTCCTGGAGGGAGCCGCCGCACCGTACTCGTGGCTTGCGTTCGGGGGCGGCGTGCGACGCTGCGCTGGGGCCGCCTTCGCCACGATGGAGCTGCACGAGGTGCTGCGCGCCGTCGTGCGCCGCTTCGAACTGGAGCCCGACCGCACACAGGGCGAGCGGATGCGCCGTCGCGGCGTGACGCTGACGCCGTCGCGCGGTGGCCGCGTCGTCCCGCTAGCCTTTGGCCGCGGGCGATGACGTCGCTGTTCTGCCGCCATAACCGCATGACCGCGCGCTGCCCGATCTGCTCGAAGGAGCTGGAGGCCGAGCTGATCGCCAAGGCTCCGCCGCGCCCACCCGGGATCCGCCGGCAGCCGGCCGCACCCCGCCCGCGGCGCGCCGCCCCGCAACGTCCCGGCGGGCTGGTCACGCGCAGGCTGGCCCGTGCCGAGGACGACGGTTACCGCAACCCGCTGCTCCCGGGGCTGCGCGCGACGGCCGACGCCGAGCGCCTCGCAGCCGCGCTGGCGCTTGCGGCGGAGCGGCTCGAGCCGCCCGGTCCCCACGACGTGGTCGCGACGGAGCCCGATCTCGAGCAGGCCACCTGGCTCGCGCTCCTGCTCGCGCTCGCCGGCCCCGGCGCGCCCGACCGTCAGGCTGCCGTCGCCGCCGCGGCGCCGCGCTTCGAGGACGGCGACTTGCCCGAACAGGTCGCCGGGCACGCCGGGGCGATCGCGGCCTATCGTCAATGGGTGCAGCGCGCCGGGTCGCAGGTGGCCGGCTTCACCGGCGAGTCCGACTGGTCCCCGCAGCGCCGCTTCGCGCGCGTGTTCGAGCGCCTGGCGCTGCCCGGCTTCGGTCGCGCGCCGCGCTTCGAGTTGCTCACCACGCTCGGCGCCGCGGGGCTCTACGAGCTCGAGCCCGACACGCTGCAGCTGAGCGTCGACGACGATGCCACGACCCAGGCGGCCAAGCGGGCGCTGCAATCGGGCGACAAGATGCTGCTCGAGCGCCGCGCGCGCGACCTCGCGCTCGCCTGCGAGCTCCCGCTGGCAGCCCTCGATCGCGGGTTCGCGCTGTGGGACGACCCCGGCGCGGAGGTCGAATGGGCGGGGGAGCCCTCCGCGGCCATGAGCTCCGCCCTCGCGCTGCAGTGAGCGTCGCCGCGGACGGCGCGTCCGGCGCGGCGCGGCCCTGGCGGCTGCTGTTGATCGCCTGTCTCGTCCTGGCGGCGCTGGCTCACGCGCTTCCCGCCGGGCCGACCTACGACCCGTGGGCGTGGATCAACTGGGGCCGCGAGATCACCGAGTGGGACCTCGACACGCGCGAGGGCCCGTCCTGGAAGCCGCTGCCGGTGCTCTTCACGACGCCGTTCGCGCTGGCCGGCGACGCCGCGGCCCCGGAGCTCTGGCTCGTGATCGCGCAGGCCGGCGGGTTGCTCGCGTTCGCCTTCACGTACCGGCTTGCCGCCCGGCTGGCGGGCTGGCCGGCGGGGATCGTCGCGGCGCTCGGGCTCGTGCTCGCCGACGAGTTCATCCGCAACTTCGCTCGCGGCAACTCCGAGGGACTGCTCGTCGCACTCTGCCTGTGGTCGGTCGAGCGCCATCTCGACGGGCGCCGGCGCGACGCGTTCCTGCTCGGCGTCGCGGCCGGGCTGCTACGGCCCGAGCTGTGGCCGTTCCTGCTGCTCTACGGCCTCTGGCTGATGTGGACCGAGCCGCGCACGCGCGTGACCGTCCTGGCCTGCGGCGCCCTGACGGTGCTGGCGTGGCTCGTGCCCGAGTATCTCGGCTCGGGCGACCCCGTCCGTGCCGCGGCGCGCGCGCTCGAGCCCAATCCCGACTCGGCGGCGTTCGCGGACTTCCCGTTCGCCGAGACGTTCCGGCGCGCGAGCGCGGTGTTGATGGTGCCGATGCTGCTGGGCGCGGCGATCGCGGTGGCCCGGGCGGCGGGGGTGGGTCGTGGGGACGGATCACGCGACCGCGTGCGGCTGATCCTCGGCGGCGTGGCTGCGGCGCTGATGGTCGCGGTCGCCGCGATGACCCAGGTCGGCTTCGCGGGCAACCTGCGCTACGTCGCGCTGCCGGCCGCGCTGGTGTGCGTGCTCGCCGGCGCGGGCTGGGTCGAGCTCGTGCGCGATGCCGCTCGCCGGCTCGGGCGCCCCAGGGCCGGCGTGCTCGCCGCCGCGCTCGCCGCCGCCGCGCTGCCGTTCGCGCTGGCCGACCTCGACAAGCTGCGCGTCGACCTCGATGTCGTGCGCGCGGAGTCAGAGCTCTATGACCGCCTGCCCGCGATCGTCGCGAAGGCGGGCGGGGCTGAGGAGCTGCTTCGCTGCGGCCCCGTCTACGCGCCGCCGTTCGAAATCCAGGCGGTCGCGTGGGCGATGCACGTGCACTCCTCCCAGGTCGGGATCTTCGCCAACCCGCCCGGGACCGTGCTCGGCGGGCACTTCTCGGCGCTGGGCCACGACCCGCGCTTTCCCGAGATCAACAAGAACCGGCGCTGGTTCGTCGGTCGCAACTGCCTGGGGCTCTAACCTGATGCCCATGGCCACCTACGCCTCCCGTCCGGCGTGGGAGCTGCGGGCACGGGCGGTCAGCAGCGCGCGGCTCGCCGCGCCGCTGGGGATCGGCGTGCTGCTCGCCGTCTCCGTCGCGTTGCGCACCACCGAGCTGGGAGCGGGGTTCTGGATCGACGAGGGGCTCTCGGTCGGGATCGCGGACCGGCCGCTCGGCGACATCCCCGGCGTGCTCCGCCAGGACGGCTCCCCGCCGCTCTACTACGGGCTGCTGCACCTCTGGCTGGGGCTCGCCGGTCGCTCCGAGGAGAGCGTGCACAGCTTGTCGGTGCTGTTCGCGACGCTCTGCGTGCCGGTCGCGTTCTGGGCCGGATGGAGCCTGTTCGGCCGCCGCACGGCGTGGATCGCGGCGCTCGTCGCGGCGGTCAACCCGTTTCTCACCCGGTACGCGCAAGAGGGCCGGATGTACGCGCTCGTGATGCTCTTGGGCCTGCTGAGCCTGACCTGCTGGTGCCTGGCGTTCACGACCGCCGCCGACGCCCTGCGGCGCGGGCCGGCGATCGGCTTCGCCGTTGCATTCGCGGCGATGCTCTACACGCACAACTGGTCGATCTTCTTCGGCGCGGCGACAGGCATCGCCTGGCTGCTGCTCGCGTGGCGCGCCCAGAGGGGCGAGCGCCGGCGGCTGCTGGTCACCGGTGCGCTCGCCTACGGCGGGGCGCTGCTGCTCTACTCGCCGTGGATCCCGAGCACGCTCTACCAGGCCGCTCACACCGGAGCGCCGTGGTCGAAGGCGCCGTCGCTCGCGGCGCTCGCCTCGGTGCCGGCCCGGATGCTCGGGGAGGTGGGCGAGGTGGCCGTCCTGCTGGCCGCCGGCGCCGGCATCGTCGCGCTGTGCCGGCTGCGCGACGCACGCAGCCGGGCGGTCGTCGCCCTGCTGATGATCGCCTTCTTCACGATCGTGCTCGCCTGGATCGGCTCACAGCTGTCGCCGGCCTGGGCGAACCGCTACCTGGCCGCCGGGATCGCGCCGTTCCTGCTGCTCGCCGCCGCCGGCTTCGCCCACGCAGGGAGGCTCGGGCTCGTCGGGCTGGCGGTGATCGCCGTGCTGTGGGCGCTCGAAAGCCCGCTGGCGGTGAAGAGCAACGTGCGCGTGGTCGCAACTTCGATCTCCCCGTCGCTGCGGCCCGGCGACCTGGTCGTGGCGACGCAGCCCGAGCAGGTTCCGGTGCTCGACTACTACCTGCCGGACGGCCTGCGCTACGCAACACTCACCGGGCCGGTCCCCGACACCGGCGTGACCGACTGGCGCGACGGCGTCGAGCGGCTGCGCGACACCTCCGCCGAGCGCGACCTCGCCCCGTTGCTCGACTCGCTCGAGCCGGGTCAGCGGCTGGCGCTCGTGGTGCCCCAGATCTACGCGATCGGGCGCTGGAGCGCGCCGTGGACCGAGCTCGTCCGGCTGCGGTCGGAGGAATGGCTCCAGTTCGTCTCCAACGACTCGCGGCTCGGGCTCGTCGCCGTCGAGCCGGCCAACCCGTTCCCGTCGGGTCCGAACCCGGTGCGCGCGCAGGTGTATCTCAAGCGCTGACGCGGTCGCGTTCCCCGCGCGGTGGATCGGCGGGCGCGTGCGCGGACTGCAGCGCGAGCACGAAGCGGGTGCCGGGCACGTCCGCGGCATCGACGCTCAGCTCGCCTCCCATGCGCCGCGCCAGCTCGCGGCCGATCGCGAGACCGAGGCCGAAGCCGCCCGCCGACCCGGCGGCGCTGCCGCGGTGGAAACGCTCGAAGATACGGCCGCGCTCGTCGGGCGGGATCCCGGCGCCCTGATCGGCCACCGTGATCACGGCGAGTCCTTCGAGAATCTGCGCCTTGACCCGCACCGGAGCCCCGCGCGGGCCGTAGCGCAGCGCGTTGTCGAGCAGGATCCGGACGACGCGCGCGACGGCGTCCGGGTCGCCGCGTCCCCAGCA
>Ga0136622_10000914_pt1 | contig 12158 bp, 10 predicted proteins | sample AntDrymUQ4482106_2_FD_104803 | JGI IMG/M metagenome (GOLD analysis project Ga0136622, IMG submission 104803) | Polar desert sand microbial communities from Dry Valleys, Antarctica - metaG UQ448 (21.06) | ecosystem: Environmental > Terrestrial > Soil > Desert | place: Antarctica: Dry Valley...
GCCGCGTGAGGAGCGCCTCTACGAGGCCGCTCTCGACGACGCCTGATCGGATCAGGCGCTCGCTTGACATCGTTTGGGCCGTGATCCAGGCTGGGCCGCGTGCCGATCCGAGTGGGAATCGACCTGGTGGCCGCCGAAGCTGTGCAGGCGGCGCTGCAGGCCGCCCATGGCGAGCGCTACCTGGAGCGCGTCTACACCGAGCTCGAGCTCGAGGACTGCCGCACGGCTGCGGGCGTCGACCCCGAGCGGCTGGCGGCGCGGTTCGCGGCCAAGGAGGCGACGCTGAAGGTGCTCCCCGCGGGCGGCGGCGGGGTCTCGCTGCGCGCGATCGAGGTGCGGCGCGACGCATCGGGTCGGGTTCACCTGCGGCTCAGCGGACGCGCCGCGCAGCTCGCCGCGGATGCCGGCCTCGCCGATTTCGCGATCAGCCTCACGCACGAGGGCGGGTTTGCCGCCGCGGTCGTCGTCGCCGACGGTCGAGGCGCGACGCCCGCGGTGCCCGACACGGCTGACGGCGCCACGACATGAACGATCAGATCCGGCAGGTCCTCAGCGACCATGCTCGACTTCCCGTCGACGTCCAGACGCTCGACGACGACGCCGACCTCTACGAGGCGGGCATGACCTCGCACGCCAGCGTCAACGTCATGATCGCGCTCGAGGACGCACTCGACCTCGAGTTCCCCGACGCGATGCTCAAGCGCAGCGTCTTCGCTTCGGTCGCCGCGATCGCCGAGGCCGTCACCGCGCTGAGGACCGCGGCGATCAGATGAGCGTCGACGTCGATCGCGACCGCGCGTTCCTCGACGACGTCCGCCGGCTCGCCGACGAGGTGGCCGCCGTGCACGCCGACGACGTCGACCGCGACGCGCGCTTTCCGGTCGAGGCCGTCGAAGCGCTGCGCGAGCAGCGCGCGCTGTCGGCGTTCGTGCCGGAGGCGCTGGGCGGCGGCGGCGTCTCGTTCGGTGCGATCGCGGCCGCCTGCTTTGAGCTCGGCCAGCGCTGCGGCGCGAGCGCGATGGTCTTCGCGATGCACCAGATCCAGGTCGCGTGCATCGTGCGCCATCTCGAGGACGCGCCCTGGTTTCAGGACTATCTGTCCGATCTCGCGGGCGAGCAGCGGCTGATCGCCTCCGCCACGTCGGAGGTCGGGACCGGCGGTGACATGCGCCGCTCGGTCGCCGCCGTGACCCGCGGCGAGGACGGTCGCGCCGGCTTCGAGAAGCGGGCGCCGACCGTGTCCTACGGGGCCTACGCCGACGACCTGCTGACGACGCTGCGCCGCGCTCCCGAGGCCGACTCCAGCGATCAGGTGCTCGTGCTCGCGTGCGGCGAGCAGATCGCGCTCGAGCCCCAGGGCACGTGGGATCCGCTGGGCATGCGCGGCACGTGCTCGCCGGGCTACGTAGTGCGCGCGCAGTTCGGCGCCGAGCAGGTGCTGCCGACGCCGTTCGCGCGGATCTGCCCCGAGACGATGGTGCCGGTGTCGCACATCCTGTGGTCGCACCTGTGGCTGGGCCTCGCCACCGACGCGTTCGAGCGCGCGCGCGCGTTCGTGCGCGCCGCCGCCAAGCAGAAGCCGGGAACCACGCCGCCGGCCGCGCAGCGCCTGTCGCATCTGATGAGCGAGCTGTCGCTGCTGCGCGCTGAGGTCAGCTCCGGGCTGCGGGAGTTCACGGATGCCACCGGTGAGGCGGGGCGCGAGCGGCTGTCGACGATGGCGGCCGTGCTGCGCTTCAACAACCTCAAGATCGCCGCCTCCGAGCAGGCGCCGCGCGTCTGCCAGGGCGCGCTCGGCGTCTGCGGCATCGTCGGCTTCAAGAACGACACCCCGTTCAGCGTCGGGCGTCACCTGCGCGACTGCATGTCGGCGTGCCTGATGGTGGCCAACGAGAGGATCCACCAGACCAACGCGAACTTGCTGCTGATCGCCAAGGAGGTCTAGCGGTGGTTCCTCCTGCTCGCTGGAGGGGCCGCTGAATGGCGGAGTACCGGCCGGCCACCGGCGACGAGGCCGAGTTCCTCGCGGAGCTGATCGGCCGCGGGCTGCTGCTGGCGGGCGGAGCGCCCGGCGTGTACGGACGAGGCGACGCCTTCGAGGACGTGCGCGAGCGCGTCGACGCGCTCGTCTCGCGCGCCGCCGAGCCCGACGGGGCCGAGCGGCTGCGCTTCCCGCCGCTGCTGCCGCGCCGCTACCTCGAGTCAACGGGCTACCTGAGGTCCTTCCCCCATCTCGCCGGGACGATCTTCGCCTTCGAAGGCTCCGAGCGCGACGCGGCCGAGCAGGAGCAGCGCGCCGGCCGCCACGAGGACTGGAGCGAGTTTCAGACGATGACCGACCTCGTGCTGGTGCCGGCGGCGTGCTATCCGGTGTACCCGGCGATCGCTTCCCGCGGCGCGCTGGCGCCGGGCGGGCTGACGGTCGACGCCGGCGGCTCGTACGTGTTCCGGCGCGAGCCGTCGGCAGACCCGGCGCGGCTGCAGATGTTCCACCAGCGCGAGATGGTGCGCATCGGCGAGCCCGAGGCCGTCGCCGGCTGGCGCGGAGCGTGGTGCGAGCGCGCGGTCGACGTCCTGCGCCGCCTGGGCGTCGCAGCAGAGCTGGAGGTCGCCAGCGACCCCTTCTTCGGCCGGCCCGGGCGGATGCTCGCCGCCAACCAGCGTGCCCAGGAGCTGAAGTTCGAGCTCACGATCCAGATCGCCTCGCCCGAGCCGACGGCCGTGGCGTCGTTCAACTACCACCAGGACCACTTCGCCCAGACGTTCGGGATCGAGCTGCACGATGGCGCCCCCGTGCACACCGCCTGCCTGGGCTTCGGCCTGGAGCGCATCGCGCTGGGGCTGTTTCGCGCCCACGGGCTCGACACCGCGCTGTGGCCGGCCGAGGTCAAGGAGGAGCTGTGGGACGTGTGAGCACTCAGGCGGGCAGCTCGGTCAGCCTCTTCGGCCACGATCCCGCCAGCTACCGGCCGCATGCCCTGCACGGCGCCGGGCGCACCTATCAGGAGACCAACTGCTACTCGGACGTCCTCATCGAGCTGCTACACGCGCGCGGCGACGAGCCGCTGGCCGTCATGGGCTCGACCGTCAGGCTGGACTTCGAGGGCGACCAGTGGACGTTCTTCAAGCCCCACCCCTCCGACCTGCAAGCGCTGTTCGGGATCGACGTCCACGAGATGCAGCCCTACCGCCCGCTGCCCGAGCAGATCGCCGAGCAGATCGCCGCCGGTCAAACGCTGATCGTCGAGCTCGACGCGTGGCATCTGCCCGACACGGCGGCGACGAGCTACCGCCGCGAGCACGTCAAGACGTCCGTCGCCGCAGAGGCGATCGACCCGGACCGCGAGCGCCTGCGCTACTACCACAACACCTCGCTGCACGAGCTGCAGGGCGACGACTACCGCGGCGCGCTGCGCGTCGGCCGGTCGTTCTCAGACGACGTGCTGCCGCCCTACACGGAGATCGTGCGCTTCGACTCGCGGCGGCGGCTGCAGGGCGAGCAGCTGCGCCGCGCGGCCCGCGACCTGCTGCGCGGGCACCTCGATCAGCGGCCCGCCACGAACCCCTTCGACCGCTTCGGCGAGCGGCTCGTCGAGGACTTCCCCGCGCTGCTGGCCGGTGACGCGGCCGACTACCACGCCTACGCGTTCGCGACGGTCCGCATGGCGGGCGCGGGCTTCGAGCTGTGCGACGCGCTCGCGCGCTGGCTGCTGGGCGCCGACAGCGCGGCCGCCTCGGCTGCGCTGCAGCGGATCGTGGATAACTCGAAGCTGCTCGGCTTCAAGCTGGCGCGCCGCCGGGCGTTTGACCCCACGGACGCACTGGCGTCGCTCAGCGAGGCCTGGGACGAGGCCATCTGGGCGCTCGACGACGCGCTGGGGTGATCGCGATGTCCGAGCCTCGCACGACCGCGCACGTCGCCGGCCACGAGCTGCGAGCGCTGGACGAGGGCTGGCAGGCCGCGGCCAGCGCGCCGGGCGCCTGCGCCGGTCCCGGCGATCTCGACGGCCTGCGCTGGCGCGCGGCGCGCGTGCCGGGGACCGCGGCGGCGGCGCTCGCCGATGCCGGTGTCGAGCCGGCCGAGGACCTCGATGCGCAGGACTGGTGGTTTCGCACTCGCTTCGACGCGCATGCCGCGCAGGACGGCGAGCAGGTCGTCCTGCACCTGGACGGCATCGCGACCGTCGCCGACGTGCACCTCAACGGCGAGCGCGTCGCACGCGGCGAGTCGATGTTCGCGGCCCACGCGGTCGACGTCGGCTCGCGCCTGCGCGAGTCAAACGAGCTGTGCATCCGCTGCCACGCGCTCGAGCCGCTGCTGCGCGGACGGCGCAAGCCCCGCGCTCGCTGGCGCACGCGGCTGGTCGCCGACGGCGAGCTGCGCTGGTTTCGCACGATGCTGCTGGGCCGCGCCCCGGGCTTCGCGCCCGGACCGGCGGCGGTCGGGCCGTGGCGGCCGGTGTGGCTCGAGCGCCGCCGGCGCTTCGCGCTGCGGGCGCTTACGCTGCGGACCGCCATCGCGGGCGACGACGGGGCGCTGAGCGTCGACGTGCGGCTGCGCGGGCTGGGGGGAGGCACTCCCAGCGCGATCGAGATCGAGCTGGACGGGCCGACGGGGCGCCACGCGGCCGCGCTCGCGCTCTCCAGCTCCGGCGACGGCGACGAGGTCGTCGCCCGCGGGGAGCTCGCGCTGGCGTCGGTCGCGCGCTGGTGGCCGCACACGCACGGCGAGCCGGCGCTCTACGACGCGCGGCTGCTCGTGACGTGCCCGGGGGAGGGCGCCGCCGTCGCCGTCGACGCCGGCCGGGTGGGCTTTCGCACGCTCGCGCCAGGGGCGCGCGACGACCACGACATCGAGCGCGACGGCATCCAGCTGCACGTCAACGGCGTCGCGATCTTCGCCCGCGGCGCGCTGTGGACGGGCGCCGACCCGATCGCGCTCGCGCCCGGCGCGCAGGAGCTGCGCGGCATGCTGCAGGCCGTCCGCGACGCGGGCATGAACATGCTGCGCATCCCCGGCACGAGCGCCTACGAGCAGCCCGCGTTTCACGACCTGTGCGACGAGCTGGGCATCCTCGTGTGGCAGGACTTCATGTTCGCCAACCTGGACTACCCGTTCGCCGACGAGGACTTCGCTGCGCTGGTGGCGAGCGAGGCGCGCGAGCTGCTCGCCGGGCTCGCGCGGCGCCCCAGCCTCGCTGTCCTGTGCGGCAACAGCGAGCTGGAGCAGCAGGCGACGATGCTCGGCCTCGACGCCGACGTCGCCAAGGGAGAGTTCTTCTACGTCACGCTGCCGGCGCTGATCGAAGCGGCCGGGGCCGATGCGGTGTACGTGCCGTCGGCGCCCTGCGGCGGCGACCTTCCGTTCCGGCCCGACCGCGGCGTGGCCAACTACTACGGCGTCGGCGGCTACCGCCGCCCGCTGACGGACGTGCGCGCGGCCGGGGTCCGATTCGCGGCCGAGTGCCTTGCGTTCGCCAACGTCCCCGACGCAGCGGCGGTCGAGGCGCTGCTGCCGCATGCCCCCGCGGACGTCGTCGTGCATCATCCGCGCTGGAAGGCCGGCGTTCCGCGGGACGCCGGCGCCGGCTGGGACTTCGACGACGTTCGCGACCACTACCTGGCGGCGCTGTTCGACGTGGACCCCGGCGAGCTGCGGCGCATCGACCACGAGCGCTACCTCGAGCTCTCGCGGACGGTGACCGGCGAGCTGATGGCCGAGGTGTTCGGCGAGTGGCGGCGCGCCGGCTCACCCTGCGGCGGCGGGCTCGTGCTGTGGCTGCGCGACCTCGTGGCGGGCGCCGGCTGGGGGGTGCTCGATCACGCGGGCAGGCCGAAGGTCGCCTTTCACCATCTGCGCCGCGCGCTGGCGCCCGTCGCCGTGTGGACGACCGACGAGGCGCTCGGCGGAGTCGTGGCCCACGTCGCCAACGATCGCCCCGACGCGCTGTCCGCCCGCCTGCGCGTCGCCCTGTATCGCGACCTCGAGCGGCCGGTCGGCGAGGCCAGCGAACAGCTCGAGCTCGCGCCGCACGGCGCCGCGGAGCGCAACGTCGAGGCGCTGCTCGGTCGCTTCGTCGACGCCGCCTGGGCATACCGCTTCGGCCCGCCGGCGCAGGATCTGATCGTCGCGAGCCTCGAGCGCGACGGCGGGCAGGGGACCGAGCTGCTCGCGCAGTCGTTTCGCTTCCCCGCGGGCAGGCCCGCCGGCGCCGAGTCGCGCAGCCGGCTGGGGCTCGAGGCGAGCGTTCGGCGGGCGGGCGCCGGCGAGGTGCTGCTGGCCGTGCACAGCCGGCGGCTCGCGTACGGCGTGCGCGTGCACGCCCCCGGCTTCGTCGCCGCCGACGACGCCTTCGCCGTCGAGCCCGGAGCGACCCGCGTCCTGGCGCTGCGCGCGCTCGAGCCGGACGCCGCCTTGAGCGGCGGCGCGCTGACCGCTTTGAACCTCGACGGCCGCGTCCCGATCGCCGCGGCGGGCGCGGCCCCATGAGCAGCCTGCCCGCCGCCGAGCCGGTCTACCTGAAGCTGGTGCCCGATCCCGTCTTCGGCCTGCTGCACGCGCCGCCCGGCGCCGCGGCGGCGACCGCCGTGCTGCTGTGCGCGCCATGGGGCTGGGACGACGTGGCCTCCTATCGCAGCCGCCGGATCTGGGCACAGCAGCTCGCGCGAGCGGGCCATCGCACGCTGCGCTTCGACTTCCCCGCGGCCGGCGACAGCGCGGGCTCGCCCGCCGACCCCGGCCGCCTCGACGCCTGGAGCGGCGCGATCGCCGCCGCCGCCGCGTGGCTGCGCGCCGGCGGTGGTTGCGAGCGCGTCGCCGCCGTCGGCCTGGGCCTCGGCGGACTGATCGCATGCAGGTCGCTGGCCGAAGGAGCGCCGATCGACGACCTCGTGCTGTGGGCCGCTCCGCTGCGCGGTCGCTCGTTCGTGCGCGGGCAGCGTGCGTTCTCGCGCTTTCAGAGCTCGCGCCACTCGCTGACGGGCGAGCCGCTGGCGGCGGGGATCCCCGCCGGATGGATGGAGGTCGGAGGGTTCGTGCTGAGCGCCGAGACGGTCGCCGCGCTCGAGCGCCTCGACGTTCGCGAGTTGAAGCCACAAGGGCTCCAGCGCGCCCTGCTGCTGGGTCGCGACGGCGTCGCTGTCGACGAGCAGCTGCGATCGGGCTTCGAGCAGGCCGGAGTACCTGTGACGGTCGGCGCCGGCGACGGCTGGGAGGCGATGGTCGCCGACCCCGAGTGGCCGCAGCCGCCGCTGGAGGTCTTCGCCCAGGTCTCGAGCTGGCTCGCACGGGCGCCGGTGCCCGACGGCGACTCTCCCGCAGGCCCCGGGCCGCCGGCGGGCCGCGACGTGGTGCTCGAGGTCGATGGCGCGGGCGTCGTCGAGTCGCCCCTGGTCGTGGAACTGTCGTTCGGGCGCAGCTTCGGCGTGCTGGCCGAGCCGGCGGGCGGCAGCGGCTCCGCGCTGTGCGCGGTGTTCGTCAACGCGGGCGCGGTCCGCCGGATCGGGCCCAACCGGATGTGGACCGAGGCGGCGCGGCGGTGGGCGGCGCGCGGCGTGCCGACGGCGCGTATCGACATCGAGGGGATCGGCGACGCCGATGGTGACGGCTCGCGCTACCGCGACGTAAACGAGTTCTACGTGCCGAGGCTCTCAGATCAGGTCGCGCACGTGCTCGACGAGCTGCAGGCACGCGACGTCGCCCGGCGCTTCGTGCTGATCGGCCTGTGCTCGGGCGGGTACTGGGCGTTTCAGGTCGCCGCCCGCGACGAGCGCGTCAGCGCCGCGCTGCTCGTCAACGCCGGTGCGCTGGTGTGGGACCCGGAGCTCGTCACCCGCCACGCGGCGCACAAGCTCGAACGCCTGCGCAGGCTCGCGTGGTGGAAGATGGTCCTGCGCGGCAAGGTGAAGCTCGCCAACATGCGCGCCGTGGTCAGCGCGCTGGCGATCAGCGCGGCGCGCGTCGCGAGCCGGATCGCACGGCGCGGCCCCGAGCATGGCGCCGCCGGGCCGTGCGTGCACGACGCGCTCGATCGGCTGCGCGACGGCGGCACCCGCGTCGTGATGGCGTTCTCGGGCGACGAGCCGCTCCACGCCGAGCTGGCGCGCGAGGGCGTGCTCGCGCGGCTGCCCCGCTGGCCCAACGTCACGCTGGAGAGCCTCCCTGGCCACGACCACACGCTCAGGCCGATCGTCGCGCAGCAGGCGGTCCACGACCTGCTCGATCGCGAGCTCGAACGCGAGCTCGCGCGCGCCGCACCTCGGCCTCCGCTCACGCAGAGGCCGGCGCGGCGCTGACCGATCGCCACCCGCGGCCAGGCGATCGACGAGCGCTCAGCGCCATCGCGACGTGCGTGGAGGTCGGGCCGCCCCGGCTCAACGTCGACGGCGCTGGAACCGATACGGATACAGTGCCATGGAGGTTGACGTCGCTCCCGATTCGCGCCCCGACTTTGCTCGCTGCGCTTCTGACCACGCTCGCGCTGTACGGAGCGGCGCTCCCGTCGCCCGCCGACGCCGCGCGGCGCACGTTCCGGCCCGCGCCATCCAGTACGCCGCGCCTGTTGAGGTTCAAGCTCGAGCAGATCGACCCGCGCGACGTCAGGTCCGCGCGCCTGTACACCGCCGGCGGCGCTACGAGCATTCGCAGGGCCGTCGTCCGCAAGGCGATCGCGACCGGAGTGCTCAAGATCAGGCGCTCGCGGCGCCAGGCACGCAGCGACCGGTCGCGTGCGCCGCGTCGCCGCGGACGGCCGAAGCTCGTCATCCGGATCAGGCGCGCCGGCCGTGGCGCGCTGACGCCGATCAGCGGCAGGACGTACTACGTCAGCGCCGGCGGCTCGGACGCCAACTCCGGCCGCTCCCGCCGCGCCGCCTGGCGCACGGTGCGCCGGGTCAACACGGCGTCGCTGGGCGCCGGTGACGGGGTGCTGTTCGAGGGCGGCCGCAGCTTCTCGGACAGCGCGCTGAGCCCGCAGCGATCGGGCAGCGCGCGCCGCCCGATCGTCTTTGGCTCCTACGGGTTGCGCCAGGCGCGCCTGCCGGAGGGCGTCTACCTGCTCGACGTCAGCGGCCTGGCTTTCCAGAACCTGGAGGTCTCCGGCGCCGGCCAGGCCGTCCTCGCCAGCGCGTCCGGCGAGGCCTCGGACATCACGATCGAGCGCATGACGATCTCCGACGCGGCGATCGCGATCAACTCCGCCAGCGACCGGGACGCCGGCTGGACGATTCGCGACAACACGATCTCGCACATCGGCGATTCGGGCATGATCCTCAACGGGTCGAGCTTCTCGATCACGGGCAACTCGATCTTCGACACGGGCATCGACGGCTCGATTGGCTACCCCAAGCACGGCATCTACCTCAAGGTCGTCGACGCGCGCGTGAGGCACAACACGATCCGCGGCTTTCAGACGAGCGGTGTCTCGGTGCGCTACCGCAACAGCGTCATCGAGCACAACGACATAGGCGACGGCCGCTTCGGCTTGGCGTGGCACCAGTACGACCCCGCGGCCGGCACGAGCCAGTGGCGCTACAACACGATCTCGCGTACGACGGTGGCGGGCATCTACGTCTCGCCCGAGGACATCGCCGGACCGACGCGCGAGAGCTTCGTCATCACCAACAACATGCTGTCCAAGCGCTCGGGCGTCTACAGCGACCTCGAGCCCACGCGCGGCGCCTACACCGTCAAAGCCAACAGGGAGAGATGACCGCGGCGGGTCACGGCACGCGCGGCTCGACGGTCGCCGCGCGGCGCCCCGGCCAGCGCAGGTAGCGCCTCGTGCCCTCGCGCCCCAGCTCGTCGAGCAGACGCTCGATCTGGTCGAGCGTTCGCTTGGCGGTGAAGGACCGCTCGACGATCGCCCTGCCGGCGCGGCCCCGAGCACGTGCCGTCTCGGGGTTGGCGCCGGCGTCGATCATCGCGGCGGCCAGCGCGGCGATGTCCTCGGGCGCCACGAGCCAGCCCGACTCGCCGTCGCGCACGACGGTCGGCGTCCCGCCGACGGCGGTCGCCACGAGCGGGCGCTGCAGCGCGAAGGACTCCAGCGCGACGATCGGCAGCCCCTCACGGCGCGACGGCAGCACGGTGATGTCCGACGCGAGGATGTACGGCGCCGGGTTCAGCTGCGCGCCCGCGAAGCGGACGCGCTCGGCGACCCCGAGCTCGGCCGCGAGCCGGCGGTTGGCCTCGAGGTCCTCGCCGTCTCCGACGAGCGTCAGCGTCGCGCCGGCGAGGTCCTCGAGCACGCGCGGGAGCGCGCGGATGAGGACGTCGACGCCCTTGGGCGGGTCCTGGCGCGCGACGCAGCAGAAGCGGGGGGAGCCCGACGGCACGTCGTCGACGAGCTCGCCGGCAGCGGCGACGATCCGGTCGAGGTCGATCCCGGTCCGCAGCACCTCGACGCGGGGCGCCAGCCGCCGTCGCCGCAGGCCGGCGGCCGACGCCTCCGACACCGCCGTCACGCGCGCGGCGGTGGCGCGCAGGATCAGCGCGGCGAGACGCTCGTCGCTGTCGTGGATGCCGTGCACCGTGACGAGCAGCGGCAGCCGTGGCGCGGACAGCGTCGCCACTAGCGCAGCCGTTATCGACTGGGCATGGATGACGTCGGGCCGGAAGCTTGTGATGGCCTCGCGCAGCGCGCGCCGCCACTCGCCCAGCGTCGCGAGCCCGAGCTCGTGGTCGGACGTCCTGAACAGCTCGACGCCGTGGTCGCGCAGCTCACCGACGCGCTGGTCGCGGGCGCCGTAGGCGACGGCGACGGTGTGCCCGCGGCGCTCGAGGCCCACCGACCACGTGACCCCCAGCACCTCCGCGCCGCCGATTCCCAGCGTCGGCGTGAGCATCAGCACCCGCATGCGCCGAAGCGTACGTCGACCCCGCGAGCCGCGAGCTGCGAGCGGTACAGGTCGGCGTGCCGGCGGCGCATGTCCTGCAGCGAGTGGTGGCGCTCGGCGCGGGCGCGCCCCGCCGCGCCGAGGCGTCCGCGCAGCAACGGGTCGCGCGCAAGGCGTGACAGCGCGGCGGCGAGCGCCTCCGGGTCCCCGGGCGCGACGAGCAGACCCGTCTCGCCGTCGACGACGAGCTCGGGCATGCCGCCGACGGCCGAAGCGACTACTGGCAGGCCGGCGGCCATCGCCTCGAGCACGACCATCGGCATCGCCTCGGAGCGCGATGACAGCACGAGCACGTCGGCGGCCGCCAGCCGCTGCGGCACGTCGCCGCACTCGCCCGCGAGCGAGACCGGCGCCCCGATCCCGAGTCGCTCGATCTCCCGCGCGATCGCGCCGCGGTCCGGCCCGTCGCCGATGATCTGCGCCCGGTAGGAGCCGCCGGGCAGGCGCGCGAGCGCGCGCACGAGCGTGATGAAGTCCTTCGGCGCGGCCAGCCGCCCGACGCTCGCGACCCGCAGCCGGCCGCCGCTTTCGGCGTGCGCGCGCGGGACGTCGAGCGGGACGGCGTTGGGGATCACGACCGTGCGCTCGCGGGTGCAGGTTCGCGCCCGCAGCCCGCGCTCGAGCTCGCTTCGCGAGACGCAGATCGTCGTCGTGGTGAGCGGGCGCATCATGCGGTCGCACCACTCATACAGCCGAGCGCTGGCGCCCAGGTGAGTCGCGAACGCCCAGCCGTGCGCGCTGAACAGCCGCACCGGCACCCGCGTCAGCCACGCTGCGAGGCGCCCGAGGACGCCGGCCTTCGTGCTGTTGGCGTGCACGACGTGCGGGCGCACGCGGCGGCACAGCCCGATCAGCTCGAGCAGCCCGCGCGGGTCGTGCAGCGGTGAGATCGCGCGGCGGACCTGGCGCAGCTCGACGAACTCCGCGCCCGCCGCGCGCACCGCCTCGCCGAGCGGACCGGGCCCGTGGGCCGCAACGGTGACGTCGTACTCGGCGACGAGCCCGGGCACGAGCGCGCTCAGGTACGAGACGACGCCGCCCCGCTCAGCGAGCGTGACGACGAGCAGGACGCGCGGCCGGGCGGGCGCGGAGTCTGGCTGTGCGCGCCGTCGCATCGCGACCCAGCCTAGATGGCCGGATTGGCCACCGCGCGACGCGCTAAGCTCTTGGCACATGACCAGGAGAAACGGAGTCCTCCCGGTACATGCAGCTGTGACCGACTCTCACCGACCGCGGCCCAGAGCTTCCGCCGAGTAGTGCCC
>Ga0136622_10000915_pt1 | contig 12156 bp, 11 predicted proteins | sample AntDrymUQ4482106_2_FD_104803 | JGI IMG/M metagenome (GOLD analysis project Ga0136622, IMG submission 104803) | Polar desert sand microbial communities from Dry Valleys, Antarctica - metaG UQ448 (21.06) | ecosystem: Environmental > Terrestrial > Soil > Desert | place: Antarctica: Dry Valley...
CGGCTCGCAGTGCGAGATCTTCCGGACGCGTGGAACGCGCGCTTCACGGAGCTGATCGGCCTCGAGGTGCCGAACGACACCGTCGGGGTCCTCCAGGACACCCACTGGGCGAGCGGTCTCTTCGGGTACTTCCCGACGTACCTGTTGGGCAGCGTTCTCTCGGTGCAGATCTGGGAGAAAGCCCGCGAAGCCCTCCCCGACGTCTTGGAGCAGATCGAGCGGGGCGAGTTCACGGAGCTGCACACCTGGCTTCGCGAGAACCTGTACTCGCTCGGCAGCAAGTTCACGCCTGCGGAGACGATCGAGCGGGTCGTCGGAGGGCCGATCGACCCACAGCCGTACCTGCGCTACCTCCGCGGCAAGTTGACCGCGCTCGCCGTTTCGTAGACCCGCACGCCTGCGGTCTATCCTCAGCGCGTGAACATCAGGGGGAGCCTTCCGGGAGCTGAGCTCGTCGAGCGGGGCATCGGCGACCTCGCGCGCGGCGAAGAATCCACCGAATCCCTGCTTGCCTCGATCGGGGCGCCGCGACTCGAGACGATCGGCTACACCCTGGCCACGCCCATCCCGTCGCCCGAGCACCGGCTGTACAGCAGGCTCGCCGCCGAGGACGCGGACGCGGCCCACTCGCGATACAACGCGCTCATCCGCCGCCTCGTCAGCTACGAGCGCGCGGCTGAATGCGCCAGCTAGCCGACGCGGAGCGGATCCGCCGCTTCATGCGCGAGCTCGGTTTGGCCGCCGACGCCGACGGCGCGTGCTTCTTCGCGGGCGGAGCCACGGCTGTCCTCCTCGGCTGGCGCGAGACGACCATCGACGTCGACATCGAGCTAGCGCCGGACACCGAGGCGCTCCTGCGCGCCCTCCCACGTCTCAAGAACCAGCTCCAGATCAACGTCGAGCTCGCCTCCCCGTCCCACTTCATTCCCCTGCCGGCGGGGTGGGAAGACCGTAGTCCGTTCGTGGGACGCGAGGGACAACTCAGCTTCTACCACTTCGATCTCTACTCCCAGGCTCTCTCCAAGCTCGAGCGCGCCCATCGGCAAGACCTCGAAGATGTGCGCGCGATGCTCGCGAGAGAGCTGGTCGAGCCTACGCGGCTGCTTGCGTATTTCGACGAGATCGAGCCCGAGCTCTATCGTTTCCCGGCGGTCGACCCGCCCTCGTTTCGTCGTCGCGTGGAGACAGAGCTCTCACACCTCGGGTAGGCGCAGACGGAGTCGCCTCAGAGCGACCCGCGCGGCGCGAGCCAGCTTGTCGGCTGGCCGGTCACTGCCGCGATCGCCTCGAAGTCGGCGTCGTAATGCAGCACCGACAGACCGGCGGACTCTGCCGCTGCCGCGATGAGCAGATCCAAGTGCTTCACCCGTCGATGGTGGAGCCCGCCTTGGTGCGCCAGGACCTCGTAGACGTGCAGCGCTTGCCGCCACTCCCGAGGTCCGATGAGGCATTGCCGGAGCATGTCGAGGCGCGTCCGGACGACCGAGAACTCTTCGGCGTTGCGCGCTCCATGCAGCAGTTCGAGCTTGACCGCATCGCACGTCGCGATCTCGCGCGCCTCGAGTGCGCTATCGAACCTCTCGCGGAGTAGATCGTCCCGGTCCGACCAAACCCAAGCGCTGGTGTCCGCTAGCTCGGCCACTCGAACGATGGAAAGCGTGGCTGCCGCATTCGCTCGAGCTTTTCAGGCGTCAGCTCCGGACGCCATTCCGCAAGCTTCCGGAGCTCCTCTCGCCGCACGACTTCGCCCAAGGCACGGTGGATGGTTTCCGTCGTCGTGCGCGTGTCGAGGACGTCGCGGGCCTGCGCGACGAGGTCGAGGTCGAGGTTGAGCGAGGTTCGTTTGATCATTCGAGAATACGCATCAACTTATCACGAGAGGCATACGGATCTGCAACGAATGCGTATCCGATGATCCGTCAGACGGCGATGGCGAGCTGGTCGTCGCGCTCCCGTGCGAGAACGCGCTCGAGCGCATCGACAGAACGCGCGTCGAAGATGGTGCCCGCGCTTCCGCGCAGCAGGCGCATCGCCTCTTCGTGCGTCCAGGCCGCGCGGTAGACACGCCGCGACCGAAGCGCGTCGTAGACATCGCACGCGCTCAGGATCCTGGTGTCGAGGTCGAGCTCGCTGCGTCCCAGCCCCTGCGGGTATCCGCTCCCGTCGAGCCGCTCGTGGTGGTCGTGGACGAGGCGCAAAACATTCTCGGAGAAGCCGCCGAGCTCGCGCAGGAGACGCTTACCTCGCTCGGGATGCTCTTCCACCAGCTCGAACTCCCGCTGCGAGAGCGGGCCAGGACGCTTGAGGATCTCGTCGGGGATGCTGAGCTTGCCGATGTCGTGCAGGAGACCGCCGAGGGCGAGGTCGCGAAGCCGCTCGGCTGCAAGTCCGAGCTCGTCCCCTACCTGCACGGCGCGAAGAGCGACCCGGCGCGTGTGCTCCTCCGTGTACGTGTCCTTGTCTGCCAGGTCGACGAGGAGCGCCCGAACATGAGAGCCGAGGAACGCCTCCTCCTCCGCGACGAGATCGGCCCCCCTCAGATCGCCCAGGAGCGGGCGCGAGCGGGCGGCGCCCCGGCGCAGGTCGAGCGCGACGGGAATCCCGACGATCGCGATCCCGATGACCTGGAAGACGTGTCCGAGCCACCACCCGAGCTGACGGGAGTCGAGGAGAAGCGCGGCTGCCAGGGCGACGGCCAGCCAGACGATGCCGAGCGCGACGAGGATGTCGGACCAGCGCCGCGTGAGACGGAAGGTCCGGGCCGCCCGCCAGACGAGGACCGCGTAGAACCCCGTGCCGGCCGCGAGGACGAGCCATGCGAGAAGGCTGCGCGGCTCCGGCCCTGGAGGAACGAGGCCGGGCTCCGCGATCGCCGCCAGGCCGAGCACCAGGATGAGCACCACGCCTCCGGCGAGAAGCCAGAGGAGCGGTCCCACCGCCGCGGGCCGACGCAGCGCTGGAACGACTCCGAGTGCAAGGATGGCGCCTCCGACCGGAAGGGTCGCAGCGCCGGTGAAACTGACGACGCCGTTGGTCCCGACGAGGACGCCGGGCGTGGCGAGCCCGTGTAGACAGAGAAGCGCAGCCATGACCGAGAACGCGCAGCCGACGAGCACTGCGTGGCCGTCGCGCAGGCGTGCCCCCGCGACGGTCAGGGCGACGGCGGACCCAGTAGCGACTCCTGCGCCGAGCGCGACCCCGACGAAGTGGATCCAGCCGTCGATCGCGACCGTCTGGCCGCCCACGAAGTGGAGCAGCGCGACGGGGAAGACCGCCACAAATGCGGCCGCACCGAGAACCCGAACGCTGCGGTTCGCCACGGATCATGTATCGGCAGCAAACGGCAGATGCTGAGCGGTCTCCACGCGGGCGGCCAGCCGAACGGAACCCTCGATTGAGTCATGACATCCCCTATTCGAACGCGGATGATGTGGGAACTGCGGTTCTTCCCGAGAAAGGGCTCCTTCCACGATGATGAACTCTGCGGCTCGTCTCTTCATCCCGGTGGCCTCCGTCGTCGCGACGTTCCTTCTGGTCCTTGCTCCGGTAGAGGCTGGGGCCTCCGTGTCCACGTGCGAGGCCCGCGTCGTCTCGCAGCCCTTCCTCTCGTGGTCGGATCCCAGGCACTACTTCCTGATGCCCGGAGGCGATCTGGAGTCGAGCGCGGGCTGGACCTTCTCGGGGGGCGCACGCCTCGTAGACGGCAACGAGCCCTTCTACCTCCACAGCCTCGACGACCGGCGCTCCCTCTTTCTTCCCTCGGGCGGGTCGGCCCGCAGCGCCTCGATGTGCGTCGATTCGGACGAGCCGACAATGCGCTTCTTCGTTCGCAACACGGGCTCGCCGCTCTCGCTGCTCGCGGTCGAGGCCCGGGTCCGCTCGACGGTTCTCGGCGTGACCGCGACGACATCGCTCCCCCTCGGCGTCGTGCTCGGGACTCAGCAGGCGTGGCAGCCCTCGCTGTCGGTCATGTTCAAGTTGTCGGTGAACCAAGTCCTCGGCGGGACGACAACCGTCGACTTCCGCTTCACCGCGCTCGGCCCGGGCGGCAAGTGGCAGGTCGACGACGTTTACGTCGACCCGTTCAAGGACCGCTAGCCGTAGCAGTGAGGCGCTGCGCGGTCTTCTCGGCGTAGAGCCGCTCGTCTGCAAGCCGGATGGCCTCGGCAAGAGACGCGCAGGGCGGGCAGGCTGCAGCACCGAGCGACGCGAGGACCGGTACGTCGCCGACGGCAAGACCGGCCAGCTCGGAGCGAACTCGGGAGGCGAGCTCCGCATAGCCCCGCTTTCCCGCGCCCGTCGTCAGGATCGCGAACTCATCGCCTCCGATGCGTGCGAGCGTGTCCGCGTCCCGGACGGCACGGGAGAGCTGGGCGGCAAGAGCCTGTATCAGGCGATCTCCGACGTCGTGACCGTGCGTGTCGTTCGTCTCCTTGAGCCGGTTCAGGTCGACGAGGACGACCGTCGAGCCTACGCCGTCCTCGGCGAGGCGGCGCTCGCCCTGTCTGACCGCTTCCTGCCAGGCGAGCCGGTTGCCGACGCCCGTCAACGGGTCCAGACGCGCCTCCTTCTCGGCGTCCTGAACGGCCTGGCCGAGCAGCAGGCGCTCGTCGATCCGGCGCCTACGCTCGGCTCCCAGCAGGTGCAGGAGTCCGGCGAGGGGGAGCACGCAGACGACTGAGAGCGGCGCGTCCGCGGCGACGAACGCGACCACGAGCGCGACCGGCGCGAGGGCGCAGTCGACGAGCATCACCCAGGCGAGCGGTGAGACGAGCTCGCGCACGGCGACGCCACGTCCCACTCGGTGCCGAACGAGGACAGTGCTCGCATCGAACGCAACTTGCGCGAGGAGTGCGAGGAGGTACACGGGCACGTCCTCCCAGCGCGGAGACCCTGGAGCAAGCAGGCCGATCACGAGCGCCGGTCCCACGCTGTGCCACGCCGAGGAGAAGAGCATCGTGATCCGTTCGCCGTGCCGCCGCGAGCGCAGCCGCTCGACGAGGCCGCCGAGGACAAGCCCGGCCGCTACGCAGAGCGGCACCGCGCCTGGAGGAAGGACGAACAGCATCGGAACGAGCACGAGCTCGGTCGGCACAGCAGAGCCGGGCCCGATCTCGAACTCGATCTGCGAGCCGACGGCATAGATGGCGATCAGGAGGACGGTGAAGCCGATCGAGAACGCTCTCTCGGACGGGATCGTGAGAGCACACGCCAGTGCGGTCAGCACGAACGCGCCCGCGAGTGCGAGTGTCACGGTCCGCTCGCGACCGAGCAGCCGCGAGCGCATTCGCTCCCGGGAAGCCGCGATCTCGGCCGCGGCTGCAAGTGATCTCGCGAGGCCCTGCTCGGCCCGGCTTGCGGGCTCGACGCTCATGCTAGAGGTATCGGGCGACGAGCCGGGCGGCGTTAGCGACTACGCCGCGCGGCCGAAGCGCTCCGCTGCTCGAGCACGAGCGCGTTCGGCCTCGACCTCGCGGTCGCGCGGCGCGGCGTTCGTCACGAGCTCCGCGAGAAGCCGTTGCGTTATGTCCGCGACCTCGTCAACCGCGCGCGCGAACGCAGCCTCGTTCGCCTTCGCCGGCTTGGAGGCGCCGCTCACCTTGCGGACGTACTGGAGCGCGGCTGCGCGCACCTCGTCCTCGGTCGCGGGCGGCTCGAAGTTATGAAGCGTCTTGATGTTCCGGCACATGAGCTCTCCTATCCCGTGGCTTGCGCAAACGCCTGTAGCTCCCGGCGCAGCTCCTTGATCTCGTCCCGCAGCTTGGCGGCGTACTCGAAGCGGAGCTCCTCGGCCGCAAGGTACATCTCCTCCTCGAGGGTGATGACGAGCTTCTCGAGCTCCTCGCCGGTCATCCCCTCCACCTGGGCCTTCCCCCGCCGACGACGTGACGAGGGAACGTGCGGAGACTCGAGCGACAGGAGCTCGGCGATGTCCGACACTCCCTTGACGATCGTCTGCGGCGTGATTCCGTGCTCCTCGTTGTAGGCGATCTGGTACTCCCGCCGGCGATTCGTCTCCTCCATCGCGCCGATGATCGCCTCGGTGCGCTTGTCGGCGTAGAGGAGGACCTTTCCGGCCGTGTTCCGCGCGGCGCGCCCGGTCGTCTGGATGAGCGCGGTCTTGCCCCTCAGGAAGCCCTCCTTGTCGGCGTCGAGAACGGCGACGAGTGACACCTCTGGCAGGTCGAGCCCCTCGCGCAGGAGGTTGACGCCGACAAGAACGTCGTACTCGCCGAGGCGGAGCTCGCGGATGATCCCGATCCGGTCGAGTGTGTTGATCTCGGAGTGGAGGTAACGCGCGCGGACGCCGGCCTCGAGCAGGTAGTCGGTCAGGTCCTCGGCCATCTTCTTCGTCAGCGTGGTGATGAGGGTGCGCTCGCCCGCCTCCTCGCGGTGGCGGATCTCGTTCAGGAGGTCGTCGATCTGATTCTTCGTCGGGCGGAGCTCGACCTCGGGATCGACGATTCCGGTCGGCCGGATCAGCTGCTGGGAGATGACCTTCGAGCGCGAGAGCTCGAACGGCCCCGGTGTCGCGGAGACGAAGACGAGCTGGTTGACCTTGCTCAGGAACTCGTCGAAGCGCAGCGGGCGGTTGTCGAGCGCCGAGGGCAGCCGGAAGCCGTAGTCGATCAGCGTCTGCTTGCGCGAGCGGTCGCCCTCGTACATCCCGCCGAGCTGAGGGACGGTCTGGTGCGACTCGTCCACGAAGACGACGAAGTCGTCGGGGAAGTAGTCGATCAGCGTGAACGGATGCGTGCCCGGGGCGCGACCTTCGAGGATGCGTGAGTAGTTCTCGATCCCGCTCGTGAAGCCGAGCTCCTTCAGCATCTCCATGTCGTACTCCGTCCTCTGCCGGATCCGGTGCGCCTCGAGCATGCGATCCTCGGCCTCGAACTTCGCGACCTGCTGCTCGAGCTCGGCCCGGATGTCGTCGATGGCTCGATCGATCGTGGGCTTTGAGGTCACGTACTCGGTGGCGGGCCAGATGACGAGATTGTCGAGCCGCGCGTATACCTCGCCGGTGAGCGGGTCGAAGTGGGTGATCTGCTCGACGTCGTCGCCGAAGAACGAGACCCGGTACGCCGTCTCCTGATTCGCCGGCTGAATCTCCATCACGTCGCCCTTCACCCGAAAGCGCCCGCGACCGAGAACCGTGTCGTTGCGCACGTACTGGCTCTCGATCAGCTTCCGCAGAACCTCGTCGCGGTCGTGCACCTCCCCCACCTCCAGAATCAACACGCGCTCGCGCCACTCCTCCGGCGAGCCGAGGCCGTAGATGCAAGAAACCGAGGCAACGACCACCACGTCGCGTCGGGTGAGGAGCGAGGACGTGGCCGACAGCCGAAGCCGCGCGATGTCGTCGTTCTGGGACGAGTCTTTCTCGATGTAGAGATCGGCCTGCGGGATGTACGCCTCGGGCTGGTAGTAGTCGTAGTACGACACGAAGTACTCGACCGCGTTCTCGGGGAAGAACTCCCGGAACTCGTTGCAGAGCTGCGCGGCGAGCGTCTTGTTATGAGCGATCACGAGCGCGGGGCGCTGGATCTTCTCGATCGTCCACGCCATCGTCGCCGTCTTGCCGGTACCCGTGGCCCCGAGCAGCGTCTGGAAGCGGTTGCCATCGGAGACCGACGCCGCGATCTCCTCGATCGCGCGCGGCTGATCGCCCATGGGCGCGTACTGCTCGGTGGACCGGAATGCCTGCATGCGATCTAGCGTAGCCAGCGCCGATTACGTCTCGTACTCCGCCTCCACGAGTGCGCGCATGTGCGTCGGGAGCTCGTAGAGCTCGTACACCTGTGCGTCGGCTTCGCGCTCGAGGAGGCGGCTGTTGAGCAGGACGAGGACAGTAGGAAGGCCCAGACCACGCTCGGCTCCGAGAATCCCGTTCACCCTGACGTTGTGGAAGTAGACGTCGCCCTCCAGGTCGGCGGAAACCTCCAGCCTCTTGACGGTCGCAGCGACTCCGAGTTTCGGCGAGTCGTGGAGGCCGAGGCTCTGGGTTCGACCGAACGCGTACCAGCGATCGTGATCCATCCTTCCGTTTTCGCGAGCTCGCAGACGCCCTTCATGTTGCTCGAGATAGCCCCACGTTCGCGGGACATGCGTCAGCTCATCCCGCGATAGGAGTCGCATAGCGTCTGCCTCCCGTGCGTACGGGAACAGCAGGGAGTCGACAAGCGCGCGAAACGCGTAGTGCCCGGTGTCCTCGCCGCTCGCAAGCGGGTGGAGGAGATCCGGCTCGATCTCGAGCTCGCGGTCGGATGCGCGCGAGTAAACGACCCGGAGGCCGGAGCGCTCACCGCGATCCTCCAGGACGTACACGTCGTCGGCGCTGGTGATAAGCCCCTGAAAGATCTGGCGTGTAACGGCGTCGAGCCGCTCGCTTCCTTCGCTCGACGTGCGAATGACCGCCGCTTCCTCCGGCGGAACGAGGACCCAGGGCGCGCCTCCGAGAGTGCGGGTCGGGAACCGTTGCGCCGGAACCGTCGACGGAGCCGCCAACTCCGCCAGCAGCTCGTCACGCGTCCCTTGGATTCGACGGTAGGACAGTTCCTCGACTCCTCCGCGGTCCAGAACGAGAAGGCATGTGTAGTTCGTGGCTTCGGTGAAGACCTGGCTCGCTCCGAAGTCGAGCACCTCGTCGACCAACGCACCCGCCGAAAGCGCTCCCCGAAGCCGCTCGCCGTAGTCGAGCTTGAAGAGCTTGTTCGGGACGATGAAGCCGAGCCGACCGTGAGGCGAGAGAAGACCAAGGCCGCGTTCGAGGAAGACGACGTATGCGTCGAAGCTCCCCCTTGCGGTCGCGAAGCGTGCGCGGCAGTAGTCGGCGAGGTCACGGCCGAGCTCCTGCACCCGGATGTAGGGCGGGTTCCCGATCACGGCGTCGAAGCCGCCGTCGTCGCGAGGCTCACCGCGCTCGTCCACGAAGACCTCGGGGAACTCGATGGGCCAGTGGAGGCGCGGTCGGTTCGCAGGTGGACGAAGATGCTCGATCGCCTGTTCGGCGAAGACCTCGAGCGGCAACCGGAGCCCGTCGATCCTCTCGGCGAGCCGGCGCTTCTCGCGAGCGTCCGTCCCCGTGTGAGTCACTCGCTGCTGAAGCTCGGTCGTCTCCCGCAGCAACTCGCCCGCTGCGGCGGCGAGATGAGTCTCGAGGAGGCCCGTCGTTCGATCGAGGAGGGTCTCGCTATCGGCGCCGACGAGCGAGTCGCCGACACGAAGGTTGCCGAGGAACGTCAGCGGCTCCCCTTCTCTTGCCGTGACGAGCCAGAGGGAGAGTCGGGCCAGCTCGACGGCGAGCGGGTTCAGATCCACGCCGTAGAGGCAGCGCTCGGCGACGAGACGGCGAAGATCGGCGAGCGAGAGATCGCCGTCATACGACGGATCGGTGGCAATCGCCTGAGCGAGAAACTCGGCAGCGCCGACGAGGAAGTGCGCGCTCCCCATCGCCGGGTCGAGGACGCGGACGGAGAGCAGTGCCTCCAACGCATCGGACTCGGCAAGCCCATGCTCGCGGATCTCCTCGGAGCGTCGTGAGACTAGCGGGTCGAGAGTCCTCTCGACGATGGCATCGACAATCGGCTCCGGAGTGAAGTAGGACCCCAGCTCGTGACGACGCGGCGACTCGGCCAACGCGAGGCTGTCGTCGCTCTCGACGAGCTCCCATGCGAGGAGGCGCTCGTAGACCGTCCCCAGCGTTCGCACGGAGAGATCGCGATAGTCGACGAACGCGCCTCCGACGCGGTAGATGCCGTCAAGCGCTGGAGCGAGGAGTGCGTCGGGCACAGAACGCCCCTCGAGCCACGGGTGCTGCGCTGGATCGAACAATCCGCCGTCGTACTCCGTCACACCGAGGGCCGCCTCGCCCCGGTCGATCATTCGGAAGAGAGCCCGAAGCGTCGCGAAGAGGCCGTCATTCGTGGTGGAGAGGTATCGCCTTGCGTCGAGAAGGGTTGCAACCTCCAGGCGTTGCTGCAGGATGGAGTAGTGGCGGTACCCAGGGTCGGCCACGGGAAGCAGATCCCGCGCTTCGGCGAAGAGACAGAAGAGCGTCCGGTACAGGAAGACGAGTGCGTTGGCGAATGCAAGGTCGAGGGATTCCCGAGTACGTGGCTCGTCGCCTAGAAGACCGTCGGCGATCGTGGGGACCGCAGCGAACACGGCTTGCTCGAGAGCTGCCGAGACCTCCACTGCATGCAGCTCGCTGTCCTCGAGTGCACGCTCGAGAAGCGTGCGGCCATCCAGTCCGGGGAGGAACGCCTGCACGCCGAAGAACGCAAGGAAGTAGCGTAGATCGAGCGGGTCGCGCTCCTCGAGCAGCGCGACCAGATCGACCTCGTGGCAGGCGCGCTCGACGAGCGCCGACTCGCGTGCGTAGAGGCGCCAGAGGCGTCCGTTCGTCAGGATCCCGAAAGGGCGGCGCGACAAGAGCACGTAATCGCGGACCTGTGCGACGGGATCGCCGTCGACGCTGCGCCGGTCGAGGGCGAGGTCGAAGCGCTTCGCGTCGCCGACGGCAAGGGCACGCTCCACCTTGGCAGCAGGACCTCCGAGCTCCGCCGCCGAGCGGTCGGCCTCGGTCGCATAGAACAGATAGTCGGGTGTTCGCCGAGCTCCCGGAATTTCGGGAAAGAGTGTGAACGCGTGTCCCAGCTCCTTCAGAACCGGGCGAATGAAGCGCTCTTCGGTCAGACCTTCGTTCGCGTCGGCTCGGAGCGTTGCTTGCTCGCGCTCCCAGAGCCCGCGAAGCTCATAGTGGAGCCGAGTCGCGTCGATGCTGTTGAACTCGTTCCACTCGACGAGCCGTTCGGTGAGGAAGTGCTGTGAGAAGAGCCATCGCGTCGACGCGGAGCCGACGCCCGGCGGGAGAGCCGCACCACTCACACAGCAAACAGCGTCGGGCGCTCTGCGGGAGTCTTGGGCTCGGCGTCGTGCTCTTCGTAGATCACGATGTAGAGATGTCGGCGCCCGACGAAGCTCGAGATCTGCTTTTCGGCGCTATAGGTTTTCCAGCTGGCGTCGGGGAACCTGCCGGCCATCGCCCGCAGAATCTCGTCCTTCTGCGCGGCGCCCGGTGGAGTCGGATCAACAGCGATGAACGCGTGTGAGCGGCTGTCGTTGTCGAGGTCTCGGAGGATCACCGTCAACGTGGCCGGCTCCCCGAGTTGCCAGGAGCGCTCGTCCGTCTCGATCCCATACTCGGCGAGCCAATCCACGCGGCGAGTGTATCGGCGGTTCAGGATGACCCTTCTCCGCTCATGCTGGGTACCGGTACCGTCGCCTCGTTCAGCCGAAGGACAGCTCGCGCTCTTTCCGGTGTCAGCTCATGGCCGGTCGCGCGCAGCCGCGCGAGGACGGAGCACCCGTAGCGACTTGTCGGAGTTGACGCCCACAGAACGACGTGAGTGGTCGCGGCCCGCGGTAGCCAAACGTGCCCTGCGCATCACGCAGCGAGGCGGATACGCCGGGATACCGAGCGTGTTCTCGTTCCTTAACTCGGGCGATTTCGAAGGGGTTGACGTCGAACCAGAACTCGCGAGACTGCGGGGAATGGCGCTGCGGGTGGCGATGCTCTTGCTCTGCCTCGTGCTCTCCGCAGCGGCCGGCGCTGCGCGATGTCGAGGCGCACTGGGTCGTTCACGATCTCACTCGCCAAGAGGCCAAGACGCTTGCGTCGTCACCCGCCGCACCACAGACGCCTGCGAGAGCAGCCGCGACCTGGTGCGGGACGCCGGTGCAGGCCGACCTCGCGCCGAACGCGGTGGCCGGGAGTCCGGTGCACTGGGTGTATGCGATCCCGTCGGACGGGCCCGATCGGTTCGGCACATACGGAAGCCGAATGCAGTCCGATGCCGAATCGATCGACGCGTGGTGGCGCGGGCAGGATCCACTCCGGACGCCGCGGAACGACCTCGCCCCGTTCTCGTGCGGGTCGCAACTGGATCTGACGCTGTTCCGGCTCACCCAGTCGAGCTCGCAGCTTTCCTCGGTCGATGCCCGTGTCAACGCGATCACCTCCTCGCTGGCGATGCGTGGATTCGCCTCACGCCACACCAAGTACCTCGTGTACTACGACGGGCCGGTGGAGCCCGACATCTGCGGCCAAGGCGGGAGCAGCTCGTCCGGTCTCGGATTCGCAGTCGTCTACGTGCA
>Ga0136622_10000918_pt1 | contig 12141 bp, 14 predicted proteins | sample AntDrymUQ4482106_2_FD_104803 | JGI IMG/M metagenome (GOLD analysis project Ga0136622, IMG submission 104803) | Polar desert sand microbial communities from Dry Valleys, Antarctica - metaG UQ448 (21.06) | ecosystem: Environmental > Terrestrial > Soil > Desert | place: Antarctica: Dry Valley...
AGTAGGCGTCTCCGTCGGCGGTGGTGGTGGTGCCGCCGTCGGTGTAGGGGGTGCGGTGGTCGATGTCGTCGATGTGGTGGTCGCACCAGGGGCGTTGGCAGTGTTGGTCCACGGCACGGATGAGGTCACCGAGTGGTCCATCGAATCTGCGGCGTCGTGGGTCGCGGCCGATGATCTGCTCACCACCACCGGGTTGGTTTTCACCGCCTGCGGGTCGGGTGAACAGGCGGCGTACCCACACCTTGGTGTGGCCGGTGATGTTGTGGGCGATACCTGGTGGGATGGGCCCGTACCCGGCGAGGACGGCGGGGGTGTCCTCATCGGCGAACAACGTCTCGGGCCGCATCAGCAGCCCGATCTCGGCCGCGACGTCGGTGGCCCGGGTCTGTCCGGTGAGGCGTTCGACCAACGTGTCGGCCATCCGCTGGTTGATCGTGCGTGCATCACCGTCGGCTTTGAGCCCGCGGGCTTGGCCGTCCAGGGCGGTGGAAACACGCCACCGCCTGGTCTGCTGGCAACGTGGCGCACAGTCGGCCCATCGCATCGGGTGCTGCGGTGATCCAGACGCCGCGGTGGTGTCGGGCTTCGACCGCCATGTGCTCGGCATGGTCGGGGTCGATCCCGATCACCAACCTACGTGCCGCCAGCCCGGCACGTCTGGCCGTCATGATCGGCAGTCCGGGTGCGAGCTGGGCGTCCACAACGCCGCGGTCGGCTACGCACAGGTTGGTGCACTCATCGCTCACCGCCTTGGCCACCCGGTAGGAGATGCTGCCGTCTTCGAGCAGCTGCGCGGTGTGCGGGAGGTGCTGCAACACCCGGGCGAACCCGAGCGCGTTCTGTGCAGCACCAGAGGAGATCTGTCTGGCCATCGCGGTCTCTGTCACCACCGAGGTGACCAGGTCCCGTTCGTCGACCAAACCCGCAGGGTGCCGCCCAGACGGCGGGGCGTCCAGATCTTCGGGGACGGTTGGATCGACCACGATCGGGCCGGTACCCAGCTGCCGGCGCCTGGTGGCGAACAGCGCCGCGGTGTGCTGCGCGATCACCGCCTCGGCATGGCGACGCATCCGCTCACCGGCGACGATCGCGTCCACACGCTCGGCACCGTTGCGCTGCTCGAACGTCCCCACCCGGCCCGCGCCGTCGAAGTCGTGGGCGGCCAACACCTGGGGCAACTCCGCGACGCGAATGTTTTCGAACAGTGTCCAGATCGCAGGACCCGACCGACACTTTACGTTCGTCCACAGCTTGATCTTCGACCGCGCGATTCGTCCAGCACCACCATCGCGGTCTGCTTGGCGCCGGTAGGCTGCCCGACATGGCATGGACATGGCAGTTCGAGTCAGCCGACGGCACCGTGGTCGACCCCGGCACGGTTGACCAGACGGAGTTCCCGAGCCGCGGCGACGCCGAGTCCTGGGTCGGAGAAGGGTACGCCGACCTGGCCGCCCAGGGTGTCGACCAAGTGCGCCTCTTCGAGGACGGCCGCGAGGTCTACGGCCCCATGAGCCTGCACCCCGCCTGACCGCTCAGCGATCGCGGCCGGCAGGCGCGGCGCTCAGCGGTGGGCGACCGGCTTCTCTCCCCGGGCAACCTGAGGCTTGGGCAGCCTGAACCTGCGCAGCTGCGTGCTGCGCAGGACGGCGTACGTCGACGCGCCCTTGGCGTTCTCACCGGGGAGCTCCTGCTTGAGCGCCCGTTTGAGGCTGATGACGAGATAGACGGTGTCGAGGACGCTGCCGACGATCATCAGCGCCCAGACCGCGAAGACCGCCCGGACCGCCCATGGCGTGTTGACAACGCTCAGCAGCAGCACGATGACAAGGATCGGCATGAGGTACTCGGCCACACTGCGCCGGGAGTCGACGAAGTCGCGGGAGAACCGGCGCACCGGACCGCGGTCACGCGCAGGCAGGTACTTCTCGTCGCCGGTCGCCATCGCCGCACGGGCCTTGGCGCGGCCCTCGTTGCGGTGTTGGCGCGCGATCTTGGCGGCTTCCTTGCGTGTCGTCGGCGGCTTCATTCGCAGCCGCCGCGCCGCCTCGGCCTCCTTGCGAGTCGGGGTCCTCCGACCCTTCCCACCGAGGTCGCTCTCCTGACCCAGCGCGGACGCGGAGTCGGTCGGGGCGGGTTTGCTGCGTGAGAACACTGATCTGCTGCCTTCTGTACGGCTGGCGGGGCCGCCGGGGTACGGGTCAGCGGCCAGACTACCGTCGACTCATGCCTCCCCGGTTGCCACCACGTGGCCGTAAGGTAGGCGTAGACCGATTTCTGCACGTGCATGAGCCACGTGCGGCTCTGGATGAGAAGACGAAGGGGACCGACAGCGCGATGAGCGGCATCATGAAACGAATGACCATGATCTTCCGGTCCAAGGCCAACACCGCACTGGACCGCGCCGAGGATCCCCGCCAGACCCTCGACTACAGCTACCAAAAGCAGCTCGAGCTCCTGCAGAAGGTACGCCGCGGCGTCGCCGACGTGGCGACGAGCCGCAAGCGGGTCGAGCTGCAGATGACCCAGCTCGAGCAGCAGGGCAACAAGCTGCACGACCAGGCGCAACAGGGGCTGGCCAACAACCGCGAGGACCTCGCCCGCGAGGCACTGACCCGGCGTTCTGGTCTACAGCAGCAGATCTCCGAGCTGCAGACGCAGCACGCCAACCTCCAGGCCGAGGAGGAGAAGCTCACCCTCGCCTCTCGTCGGCTGCAGACGAAGGTCGAGTCGTTCCGTACCCGCAAGGAGACGATCAAGGCGACATACACAGCCGCTGAGGCGCAGACCAAGATCAACGAGGCGTTCACCGGCATCTCCGAGGAGATGGGTGACGTCGGGCTGGCCGTCCAGCGGGCCGAGGACAAGACCGCCCAGATGCAGGCGCGGGCCGGCGCCGTCGACGAGCTGATCGCCTCCGGTGCCCTGGAGGACGTCACCGCGAGCCCCGGCGACGACATCGCCCGCGAGCTCGACGCCCTGTCGGCCGGCACGTCGGTCGATGCTGAGCTCGCTGCCATGAAGAACCAGCTCGGCTCGGGCTCGCCGGCACCGGCGATCGAGGCCCGCGACAGTGACTCCGCCGCGGTCGAGACCCCCGCTCGCGAGACCAAGCCGGAGGGCCAGGCATGATCGTGCGCATCTTGGGCGAGGGACAGCTCACCGTCGCCGACGAACACCTCGACGACCTCAACGCTCTCGACGGCGACGTCGAGCGCGCCATCACCGCCGGCGACGAGGCTGCTTTCGCAATCGCCCTCCCGGCGCTGCTGGACGCGGTGCGCGCACACGGCGTACCGGTCCCCGATGAGGAGCTCGTGGACTCGGACCTGATCCTCCCCCCGTCCGACGCGACCCTCGCCGAGGTCGCCGAGATGCTGGGCGAGGAGGGCCTCATCCCCGGCTGAGCCTCGTGTCGTCCCTCGCAAGCACTGGCAGGACGCGTGCTCGGTGGCGGAACGTCCAGAGGCGGCCGTACGTTCAGCCAGGTGAGAGCGACAGGAAGGACAGCTGGTGGCCAAGACCAGATTCCGCAGTGATGGGGGCCTGACCGCCCGCATGGGCGTCGTGACGTTCCTGCTCGGGGCGGTGTACGTCGGGTTCGGTGCGGTTCTCGTCTACTACTCCGGCCCTGTCCTGGGCATCGTCATCGTGATCGCTCTGGCCTGGGCTCAGTGGTACTTCTCGGACAAGCTCGCGCTGGCCTCGATGCGGGCGCGAGAGGTCACACCTGAGCAGGCGCCGGAGCTGCACGGCGTGATCGACCGTTTGTGTGCCCTTGCGGACATGCCGAAGCCGCGCGTCCACATCGCAGACACCGACCTGCCCAACGCGTTCGCGACCGGCCGTTCACCGCAGCACTCGTCGATCTGTGTCACCACCGGCATCCTGCAGCGCTTGAGTGCCGAGGAGCTCGAGGGCGTGCTGAGCCACGAGCTCGCCCACGTCGCCAACCGCGACGTCGCCATCATGACTGTCGCCTCGGCCCTCGGTCTGCTGGCCGGTTTCATCACCCGCTGGGGCCTGTACTTCGGTGGTGGCCGCCGTGACAGCAACGGCGCCCCCGCGATGCTCGTCATCTGGGTCGTCAGCATCGTGGTCTACGCGATCAGCTTCCTGCTCACGCGTGCGCTGTCGCGCTACCGCGAGCTGAGCGCCGACCGTTCTGCCGCCTACCTGACCGGCAAGCCGTCAGCGCTCGCGTCCGCGCTGGTGAAGATCTCCGGTGACATGGGTCGCATCCCCACCAAGGACCTGCGCCAGGCCGAGGCGATGAATGCCTTCTTCTTCGCCCCCGCCTTCAGCCGCGACTCGCTGAGCGCACTAATCTCGACGCATCCCTCGACCGAACGCCGACTGCAGCAGCTGTCCAGTGTCGCGGCCGATCTCGGCCGACCGATGCAGTGACGGGGGAGACGAATGGGACTCTGGGACTCACTGCTCGGCCGGCACAAGCCGGTCGAGGCCAACCTCGACGTGCTGTTCGCCGTGCCGCAGGCCGCTCTCACGCTCCAGGCCGGCGGTGGCTTCACGCCACTCGGTACCGGCGCGGTCTGCTACCGCGCCAACGAGGGTGCGGCGTTCTCGGTAACGCAGACCGACGTACAAGCCCTGCTCGACGCCGACGGAGGTCCTGCTGTCGAGCGGAGCACCGACTCGTACGGCTTCACCTGGCTGCTCGATCGCCAAGATCCCGCCGACCTCAGTGGGCTCGTCACCGAGCTGCATGCGGTCAACACATCCTTGCAGGACAACGGTTTCGGGTCGTCCCTGCTGTGCTCGTTGATCGGGTTCACGGCCCCCTCCGGTGCCCCGCTCGGACTCGTCTACCTCTACAAGCGCGGCACGTTCTACCCGTTCGCACCCGCTGGCAACCAACAGCGCGACAACGTGCTGGAGCTGCAGGTCCGCGGACTGATCGAAGGTGACCTGCCGGTCGAGCCCGAGCTAGGACGCTGGCTCGGCTTGTGGGGTGCCCCCGGCCTCGGTTGAGGGTGCCGGAGGTACGCCCGACACAATGGCGTCATGCGCGTCCTGATCGCCCCCGACAAGTTCGCGGGCACACTCAGCGCCGTCGAGGCAGCAAACGCCATCGCCGACGGGTGGTCCCGGCGGGCCCCCGAGGACGATCTCACCCTCGCACCCATGGCCGACGGCGGCCCCGGCTTCGTCGACGTCCTGCACGCCGCTCTCGGCGGTGAGCTGCGTGTGGTCACGGTACGCGGCCCGCTCAGCGACGCCGTACCCGTGACGATGCTGGTGACCGACCGCGACGCCGGCGACCGTACGGTCTACCTGGAGTCCTCGCAGGCCTGCGGCCTGCACCTCGTCGCAGCGGACAGGCGCGACCCGGAGTCTGCCACCACCGTCGGGGTCGGCGAGGCGCTGATCGCGGCACTCGACCTGTCGCCGGGGCGGATCGTGGTCGGCTTGGGGGGGAGCGCAACCAACGACGCCGGCGCCGGAATGTTGGCCGCTCTCGGAGCCACCGCCGACGGTCCGCTCGACCGGGGGCCGCGGCACCTGGCGGGGGTCGGCTCGGTCTCGGTCGACGCGGCACGGCAACGGTTCGAGGGGGTCGAGCTCGTCCTCGCGAGCGATGTCGACAACGTGCTGCTGGGCATGTTCGGTGCGACCAACGCCTTCGGCGCCCAGAAGGGGCTCGAAGATGACGCGCGCCAGCGGGTCGACCGGGTCCTGGACGGGTTCGTCGACGCGGTGTGCGGGTCGTCGCCGGCCGAGCGGAGGGTCGCCGACGCAGCAGGGTCTGGAGCGGCCGGTGGGCTCGGGTTCGCACTGCTGCTCCTCGACGGTACCCGCTGCTCTGGGATCGCGCTGGTCATCGAGGCGACCGGGCTCGCCGGACGTACCGCCGAGCACGACATCGTCGTGACGGGGGAGGGGGCGTACGACTTCTCCTCCGGTTCGGGCAAGGTCGTCCACGGTGTCGCCCAGCTCGCGACCCAGGCGGTACGCCCGTGCGTGGTGCTCGCAGGCCAGGTCCTCGTCGGGTCGCGGGAGATGCGCGCGATGGGTATCGAGGCGGCGTACTCCGTGGTCGAACTGGTCGGTGAGCACGCAGCCCTGGAAGATCCGTACGCCAGCCTTCGGCAGCTGGCGAGCCGCGTCGCACGCACGTGGTCGTTCTGATTGGCACTGTGCGTAGACTGGAGCGCAGTGAACACCCAAGACATCGGGAGCGACACATGACTGTCCAGGGCACCACAGAGTCCACCACCGAGACCGCCGCTCCAGGCGTCTCCTTGACCCCGGGAGCGGCCGGCAAGGTCAAGAGCCTGCTAGAGCAAGAGGGGCGCGACGACCTGCGTCTGCGCATCGCGGTCCAGCCGGGTGGATGCTCCGGGCTGCGCTACCAGCTGTTCTTCGACGAGCGCAACCTCGACGGCGACGAGGCCTACGACTTCGGTGGCGTCTTCGTCGTCGTCGACCGCATGAGCATCCCGTACCTCCAAGGGGCGACGATCGACTTCGTCGACACCATCGAGAAGCAGGGCTTCACCATCGACAACCCCGTGGCGACCGGCTCGTGCGCCTGCGGCGACTCCTTCCACTGAGTCGCGTACTAACAACTGCATTCTGAGCTGAGCCAGTACAGGCGGAGAATGTCGTGTCCATAGCCGTGACCGGGTCGATCGCCACCGACCACCTGATGACGTTCCCCGGCAAGTTCGCCGACTCGCTCGTGGTCGACCAGCTGGACAAGATCGCGTTGTCGTTCCTCGTCGACGACCTTGAGGTGCGCCGTGGCGGCTGCGCCGCCAACATCGCCTTCGGGCTGGCGGTGCTCGGTCAGCGGCCACTGCTGGTCGGTGCGGTCGGCCGCGACTTCGATGACTACCGCGAGTGGCTCGAGAGCCATGGCGTGGACTGCTCGGCGGTGCGTGTCTCGGACACCAAGCACACCGCGAGGTTCGTGTGTACGACCGATCACGCCATGGCTCAGATCGCATCCTTCTACACGGGAGCGATGAGCGAGGCGCGTGAGATCGCGCTCGCGCCGCTCGTCGACCGGTACGGACCGTTCGACCTCGTCGTCGTCAGCCCCAACGACCCCGACGCCATGGTCCGCCACACCCGCGAGTGTCGCGACCGTGGCTACGCTTTCGCCGCCGACCCCTCCCAACAGCTCGCCTGGGCCGGCGGCGAGGTGATCCGCGACCTGATCGACGGCGCCGCGTACCTGTTCTGCAACGAGTACGAAGCGGCGCTGATCGAGCAGAAGACGGGCTGGTCCGCAGAGCAGGTGCAGGCGCGGGTCGGCACGCGCGTCGTCACCGAGGGTCCGGCCGGCGCCCGCGTCCATCGACGCGACGAGGACGTCCTTCAGGTCCGGGCCGTCCCCGGCATCGAGGCGGTCGACCCCACCGGCGTCGGTGACAGCTTCCGCGCCGGTTATCTCGCCACCATCTCGGTCGGGCTCGGCGACCTGCGCGCTGCCCAGGTCGGATGCACACTTGCTGCAAGCGTCGTCGAGACCACCGGCACGCAGGAATATGCGCTGGACATGGAGCTGTTCTGGGGGCGGTTCGCCATGGCGTACGGCGACGAAGCGTGCTCGGAGGCGAGTGCCGTTCTCGGACGGGTGTGAAGCCTGGCAGGGCGTCGGCGCACGCGGCGCCGAGCCTCACCTGGCGGATGCGCCTCGGCGTGGCTGCAGTAGGGTTCTGATGTCGATGAGTTGCCCGCGCGCACCAGGTTCGCGTTGGCAGTCCGCCGGTCGATCCGGACGAGGTTCGAGCGAGAAAGGCGCCCCGTGGGTCTGCACCTCCCCCCGCACGACGACGTAGCGTGCGACCCGCGTCGCCCGGGTCGTCGCATTCCTTTCCGCGTGATCGTGCTCACCGCCTTGGCGATGGTGTTGCTCAGCGGGTGCGCCAAGGACGCCTCCAACTCGTGGCAGCGGCTCGCGCTGCCAGTGGCGGCCAGCGACCGTACCGACGCGATGTTCAACTTGTGGGTCGGCGGGTGGATCGCTGTCCTCGTGGTCTTCTTGATGGTGTTCGGACTGATGATGTATACCGTCGTCCGCTATCGTCGGCGCTCCGACAGCGAGGTCCCGACGCAGGTCCGCTACAACCTGCCGATCGAAGTGCTCTACACCGTCGCGCCAGTCATCGTGGTCGCTGTCTTCTTCTTCCACACCGTCAAGGCGCAGAACGACATGCTGGCGAAGGTCGACAACCCCGACCACACGATCACCGTGGTGGGCAGCAAGTGGCAGTGGACGTTCAACTACCTCGACGAGGAAGCCACCAACGGCGAACCGGTCTTTGACACCGGAGAACCTTCGGCGCCGACGGACATCTACCTCCCTGTCGGTGAGTCGGTGCGGTTCAACCTCAACTCTCCCGACGTCATCCACTCCTTCTGGATCCCGGAGTTCTACTTCAAGCTGGACGTCGTCCCGGGCAAGACCAACACCTTCGATCTGACGCCTACCCGCGAAGGCAGGTTCACCGGACGTTGCGCCGAGCTCTGTGGGCTCTACCACTCGCGCATGATCTTCAACGTCAACGTCGTCTCACCCGAGGACTACGACGCCCATCTGCTCCAGCTGCAACAGGCTGGTCAGGTCGGTGAGCCCGAGGGCGGCGAGGAAGCCAACACGATCGCCGGCCTGGCCGAGAACGGAGCAGAGTCGTGACTACCGCTGAGCGCACCGCGACGATCCCCGGCAGAGGCGTGCCCGTCGCCCGCCCCCTAGGACAGCGCATCGTGCGCGTGCTGACCACGACGGACCACAAGGTCATCGGCAACCTGTACCTCATCACGTCCTTCGCCTTCTTCCTCTTCGCCGGCGTCCTGGCGCTGATGATCCGCGCCGAGCTTGCGGCGTCGGGGACACAGTTCGTCGACGACGAGACGTACAACCAGCTGTTCACGATGCACGGCACCATCATGCTGCTGCTTTTCGCCACGCCGCTGTTCTTCGGGTTCGCCAACGCGATCATGCCGCTGCAGATCGGTGCGCCGGACGTGGCGTTCCCGCGGCTCAACATGTTCAGCTACTGGCTCTTCCTGTTCGGCGGCCTGATCGTCATCAGCGGGTTCATCGCCCCCGGCGGCGCCGCCAGCTTCGGCTGGTATGCGTACGCCCCTCTCAACGACGCCGTGAACTCACCGAGCCTCGGTGGTGACCTGTGGGTGATGGGCCTGTACACGGCGGGCCTCGGCACGATCCTCGGGGCGGTCAACTTCATCACCACCATCTTCACGATGCGAGCACCGGGCATGACGATGTTCCGGATGCCGATCTTCACCTGGAACACCCTGGTCACCAGCCTCCTGGTCATCATCGCGTTCCCGATCTTCGCCGGTGCGCTGCTGTTGCTGGAGGCGGATCGACGCCTCGGCGCGCACATCTTCGACGCCGCCAATGGTGGCCCCATCTTGTGGCAGCACCTGTTCTGGTTCTTCGGCCATCCCGAGGTCTACATCATCGCTCTGCCGTTCTTCGGCATCGTCACCGAGATCCTCCCCGTCTTCAGCCGTAAGCCGATCTTCGGCTACGTCGGGCTCGTCGGCGCCACCTTGTCGATCGCCGCGCTGTCGGTCGCTGTCTGGGCTCACCACATGTTCACCACCGGGGCGGTGGACCTGGCCTTCTTCTCGTTCATGACGTTCCTGATCGCGGTGCCCACCGGCGTGAAGTTCTTCAACTGGATAGGCACGCTCTGGGGGGGATCTCTGTCCTTTGACACGCCGCTGCTGTTCTGCCTGGGGTTCTTGGTGACGTTCCTGTTCGGCGGCTTGACCGGCATCATTCTCGCCTCGCCGGCGCTGGACTTCCAGCTGAACGACTCCTACTTCGTGGTCGCACACTTCCACTACGTCGTCTTTGGGACCGTGGTGTTCGCGATGTTCGCGGGGTTCTACTTCTGGTGGCCCAAGCTCACCGGACGGATGCTCGACGAGCGGCTCGGCAAGATCCATTTCTGGCTGCTCTTCACCGGATTCCACGTCACCTTCTTGGTCCAGCACTGGCTCGGTGTCGCCGGCATGCCTCGGCGCTACGCCGACTACGGTGCGCTGGACGGATTCACCGCCCTCAACCAGGTCTCTTCGATCGGGGCGTTCATCCTCGGCGCATCGACGCTGCCGTTCCTCTACAACGTCTATGTCTCGCGCCGCAGCCCGCTCGTGGGCGTCGACGACCCATGGGGGTGGGGCCGCTCCTTGCAGTGGGCGACCTCCTCCCCACCGCCACGGCACAACTTCGCCTCGCTGCCGCGCATACGTTCTGAGAGCCCGGCATTCGACCTGCACCACCCTGACGTCGCCGCGGCCGAGCTTGCGCAGAATGAAGCCGAGGGTAAGCAGAGCTTCGTGGACGCACCAGACGTAGCCGGCCGCGGTGGACATGTCGCCGAGGAGAAGGGGGACGACAAGTGAAGGCCGAAGCCTGGGTGATGGGCGCCTGCGGCATCTTCTTCGCGGTCGTCGCACCCATCTACTGGTTGTTGGCAGGTGACCCGACGGGTACGGCCGCTCTGGTGATGACGACCCTGCTGGCTTCCCTCGTCGCGTTCTACGCCGGCGTCGTCGCCAAGCAGATCCCTGCTCGTCCAGAAGACCGCAGCGAGGCCGAGATCGTTGAGGGTGCCGGCGAGCTCGGGTTTTTCCCTCCGTACAGCTGGTGGCCGTTGTTCTGTGCGATGGCGTTCGCGGTCATCGTGCTCGGTGTCGCGATCGGCTGGTGGCTCTTCATCATCGGCGCCGGGATCGGCGCGGTGTGCTTGTGCGGATGGGTCTTTGAGTACTACCGCGGAGTGCACGCGCACTGACGCCCCGACGTGTTCGTGTGGGCTCGGTCCACTTGCTACCCTTTGCCGTGGGGGGCAACGACGTGCGAGGAGGTCGGATGACACCGCCGGGGCGTACCGGGCTGCTCAGACACCGGTCGCGAGGTCGCAGCATCACGGCGGCCATCGCGGCGAGTGTCGTCGTGCTGTCGGCGTGCACCCCCTCCAGCGGCGACTCCACCGATGACCCCACCGATGACTCCGCAGCCCCTCCGGTGTCGGCCGGCGAACCTGACACTTCGCCCGACTCGCTCTCGGTCAACGTCGACGACAACGAGCAAGGCGTCACCGTCGACACCGTCGTCAAGGCCACCGCCGCAGACGGCACGTTGCGCAACGTCACTGTCTACCGGGGCCGCAAACCGTCCGACGACACCCGGATCGGCGGTGCGATGAGCGAGGACAAGACGTCGTGGGTCGCCGCGGATCTCCTCGAGCCTGGCGAGACCTATCACGTGGTCGCCAAGGGTGAGAACACCGACGGACAAGCCGAGACCATGGACACGCGGTTCACCACCGAGGCGCTGACTCTGGACCAGCAGACCTATCCGAGCGTCTTTCCGCTGCAAGGGCAGACCGTCGGTGTCGGTATCCCGATCATCGTGACCTTCGACATCCCCGTCGACCGGCGCGCAGTTGTGGAGAAGCGCCTCGAGGTGACCTCCAAGCCGCGCGTCGAAGGTTCCTGGAGCTGGACGAGCGACTCCGAGGTGCGCTACCGGCCCAAGTCGTACTGGCCCGCCGGCACCGACGTACAGGTCACCGCAGACGTCAACGGTGTCGACGTGGGCAACGGCATCTACGGGCAGGAGAGCCGCGACGTGGGCTTCTCCATCGGCAGCGCCAGGGTCAGCACGGTCGACGTCGCAAACCACAAGTTGACCGTACGTTCGGGGGGCGAGGTCGCACGTACGCTTCCCGTCACCACCGGCAAGGCCGGCTTCGCGACCCGCGGCGGCACCAAGGTCATCATGGAGAAGTACCTCTCCAAACGCATGGACGCCGCCACGACCGGCATCGACCGCGATGACCCGGAGTACTACAACATCAGCAACGTCCGGTACGCGATGCGTGTCACCAACAGTGGCGAGTTCATCCACGCCGCACCGTGGTCGGTGGGCTCCCAAGGCACGGCGAACGTCAGCCACGGCTGCGTCGGCATGAGCACCTCCAACGCGCGGTGGTTCTACGGCAGCAGCCAGATCGGTGACGTCGTAAAGTTCGTCAACTCCTCGCGGACCTTGGAGCAGGGCAACGGTTGGACCGACTGGGACCAGTCGTACCAGGACTTCAAAGCCGGTTCCGCCCTCACCTGACCCCA
>Ga0136622_10000919_pt1 | contig 12135 bp, 10 predicted proteins | sample AntDrymUQ4482106_2_FD_104803 | JGI IMG/M metagenome (GOLD analysis project Ga0136622, IMG submission 104803) | Polar desert sand microbial communities from Dry Valleys, Antarctica - metaG UQ448 (21.06) | ecosystem: Environmental > Terrestrial > Soil > Desert | place: Antarctica: Dry Valley...
AGCCACGGCACCGAGCCGAACTGGATCGAGTGCGTCTGCTCGTGGATGAGGACCCAGTGCAGGAAGGCGCCGGCATCGACGCCGAGCTTTCCGGCGGCCTCTGCCAGGTTCGCGCCGACCAGGAGCATGCGCGGATCGCCGGGCTCGGGACGAAGCGACACCTGGTACTGGCCCAGGACCCGCTGCGACGCATAGCCGACGACGGCTCCGGCCTCGGCGCCGGCTGCGGCCCCCAGGCCCTTCCGCGCGATTGGCCCAAACGGACCGGGAAGATCGACCTCGGATGCCAAACGCTCCTCGGTTGGCGTCATGAGCTTCATCAGTTCGGCGAGGTTCGAGTCGATCCACTCGTCGCGCGAGACGATCTCGACGGGCGGCACCGGACCGGTGGGCTCGAGCGTCGTGTAGGCGAGAGCCTTGGCGAGCGCGTCGGCCGAGGTCGTCGCGACCTGGGTGGGGTCGAGGGGCGACTCGCCTTCTCCGGCCATGCGGCGCCCAAGGCGTGAGGCCAGTCCCCAGTCAATCAGGCCCGAGCCCAGCGGCTCAGGCATCTGGCGAGCGCTCCTGCGCGGCTCGCACGCTTTCGAGAAGCTCTGTATTTCGCGCAGCGCGGACGGCATAGCGGGCGTCAAGACCAAGGTCGGCCTGGCCCAGGTCGAAGCCCTCGAACTCGACCGCGCCCCCGGCTTCTGAGACCAGGAGCTGCGCGGCTGCGGCGTCGACCGAGCGGCACGGCCGCGCGCTCAGCATGCCGTCGAGGCGCCCGGCAGCGACGTAGGCAAGCGTGATCGCGATCGAGCCGATCACGCGGACCCGATAGGCCGAGCCCGCGAGCGCGCCCACGACGGGGGCGATCCGCGCCGGCTCGGCCGACTCGAGGCCGACGACCTCGAGGCCGTAGCCCGGTCCCTCGAGCTCCAGGCGACGGTCGCCTAGCCAGGCGCCCTCGCCGCGCTTGGCGGTGAACTCCTCCGCGGCACCGAACTCGTAGACGAATCCGAGCTCGACGTCGGCCATCGAAGGGCCGGAGGAGATCGCCACGCTGAGCGAATGAGAGGGAAGAGTGCGCCTGACATTGAGCGAGCCGTCGATCGGGTCGATCACGACGCGCCCGGGGGACGAGGGATCCCCGAATGCCACTTCGCCGCGTTCCTCTGAGATCGCGACAAAGTCGGCGCCAGAGTCGCTGTGAAGCTTCTCCAGCTCGGCGAAGACGGCGTCCTCGCACCGGCGGTCGAGCACCAGCGCGTGATCCCCGCCCTCACCGACCCCTTCGTAGGCGGTCCGGCCGGCGATGGTGGGCTCGGCCTCAAAGAGCGCACGATGGGCCTCGACGGCCCGTCGCATGGCACTAAACCAGTCGAGGTCGAGCATGGCCATGAAGTTAGTGAAGCGCCGAGTGGGGTCAGACCCAACGCCCGGGGTCAGACCCCACGCACGGGGTCTGACCCCACGAGAGGGGTCTGACCCCACCTGTGAGGCGGTAGCGTTCGATCCCGATGGACGAGCGGCGAGGCGATGGGGGTGAAGAGGCGCAGCGGCGCGTGATCGGCCATCGGCGCGGGCCGCTCCTCGTCACGGGTGCCGCGGGGTCGGGCAGGACGGAGGCGCTTGTCAGACGCTTCGGCTCGCTGGTCGAAGACGGGGTTCGCGCCGAGCGCATTCTCTTGTGCTGCCGGACGCGGGCGGGCGCCGCTGTCCTTCGCGAGCGGGTCGAAACACTCCTTGCCCACGCGCACGAGGAGCCCTGGATTGGCACCTACTCGGAGATCGCCGAGCGCATCCTGCGCGAGCATCCGACCGAGGCAGGGCTCGACCCGTTCTTCACCACGGTCACCGCTGCGGATCGCCTGGCGATCCTGCTCGACCGCGTTGACGACCTGCCGCTTCGCCGTCATGAGATCCGCGGCAACCCGGCGGGGCTTCTCGCACGCCTTCTGCGCCGCATCGACCTGCTGAAGATCGAGTGCGTGACGCCCGAGGCGCTTCGCGACTGGGCAGCCGCGCGTGACCGAGAGGCCAAGCGTCCCGCCCAGCGTGAGCGGGCACGGCGCGAGATCGAGTTCGCCGAGCTCTACGCCCGCCACGACCGCATGGTCTCCGAGGCGGGAAGCCTTGACGACGGCGACCTGGTGATCGAAGCGACGCGCCTCGTCGCAGACCGCGCTGATGTCGCCGAGGAGGTAAGGGGCCGCTTCGAGCACGTCATGGCGGACGAGCTTGAGGATGCCGCCCCGGCGCACATGCGCCTGATCGAGGAGGTCGTCGATCCGGATCGGGCAAACGTCGTGGCGACCCACGATGCGGAGGGATCGATCAGGCGCTTCCGGGGGGCGAGCGAGGGCTCGCTCGAGTGGTTCCGGGCGACCTATCCGGAATCGGACGAGGTCGAGCTTTCCGACCAGCACCGGTTCGGCCCGGTGATCGAGGCGGCTGCACTTGCGCTTCGGGGCGAGGTGACCGGGGTGCACGGCGATGCCGGCGGAGCAGTGCGGTTCTGGCGCTGCGAGGGTGAGCGTGCGCAGGCTCAGGCGGCTGCTCGCGAGGTCGAGGCTCTGCTCGCGGCCGGCGAGACACTGCCGGAGCGGATCTGCATCGTCGTCGGCTCGGGCTGGCGGGAAGGCCGTCTGGTCGCGGCCGCTCTCGAGGAGCGAAACGTCCCGTTCCGGGTCGCAGGCGACGCTTCGTTTTTTGCCCGGCCGGAGGTTCGCGACGCGCTCGCGTGGCTTCGCATGCTCGCCGACCCGTTCGATGCCGCGGCGGTCGTGCGTGCGCTCACCCGCCCGCCGGTCGATCTGCGCTCGGCCGACCTGGCGCGGGTGACCACGATCGCTCGCCGGCGAAAGCTCGACATGGTCTCGGCGCTTGACGCCGCGCTCGAGAGCCCGCAGCTCCGCCCGGAGGCCCGCGACCGGATCCAGGCTTTCCTGAAGCTCCAGCGCTCGGCAGCGGCCGCGATGGAGGCGATGCGCCCCGACGTCTTCGTCCGCCGTCTGATCGAACGGGTCGGCATGCGCCGTCACCGCCTGTTCGCGGCCACGCCTGAGACTGCGGAGCGCCTGGTCAACCTCTCGCGTCTGGCAGAGCTGGCCGCGGACTGGGCACGGCGCTCTCCGCGTGGGTCGGCGCGCGATTTCGTTCGCCATATCGCCGCCGTCGCCGAAGCTGGCGAGGTGGGCACCGAGGAGGCCGACCCACCCGCGCCGGGTGCGGTCCTACTTGCCGAGCCGGCACAAGTGAAAGGGCTCGAGTTCGACGCGGTCTACCTCCTGGGGCTGGCCGCAGGATCAATGAGGCTCGCGCCGTGGGAGGACCGCTGGGTGCCATCAGAGCTCGCCACGGGCGCGCTTCCAGAGGCGGACGACGACCTTGCGAGCGTCCGCCAAAAGAGGCTGGCCTACCTGGCGGTAACGCGGGCCACGCGTTCGGTCGTCCTCTCATGGCCCCAGGAGGCGGACCGCGAAGAGACGAGCCCGGCACCCTTCTACGAGGCGGCTCGGGATGCGCTTGGAGCGGAAGAAGAGGTTCAGGCCGAGGAGGTGTTCGGCCCAGCTGAAGGCCTCCACGCCACCTACCGGATGATCCGCGACGAGGTCCTCGAGTCCTCGTGGCGAGCGGGTTCGGCACTCTCAGAGATGCGCCTCGACACCGCCGAGGACGTGAACGCGGCGGTCGCGAGATACCTGGAGCTGATCAAGCTCGCGTCGCTCTTACAGCGGCCGGACCGAGAGGCTACGCGGGAGGCGCTCGGTGCGATCAACGAGCTGCTCTCGCGCGTAGCCACGCCTGAGCAGCGTCCGGTGTTCGAGACGTCTGCGCTCGACGACTACGTCCTGGGCGAGGAGAAGACCCGGGAGGGACGGCGCGATGCCGTCGCCGCGAGGCGCGAGCCCTCGCTCGAGCAGTTCATCCCGAGGCGCGGAGACGGCTTGGCGCTGTCTGCGTCCGACATCGGCCTCTACCGGACCTGTCCGCTCAAGTACAAGTTCGCGCGCGTTTTCTCGATCCCGCAAGAGCCGACGATCAACCAGCGCTTCGGAATCCTCATCCACAACGTCCTCGAGCGCTTCCACTCTGAAGAGATGCGAGCGAAGTCCTCCCGCGCAGACGAGCCAGTCCGTCCCGGCAGCCTCGACCGCCTGCTCGGGCTGCTCGAGGCGGGTTGGCGCCGGACCGGCTTCGGCTCCTCCGACGACGAGCTTCAGTACCGCGATCGCGCCGTCGCGGCCCTCGCCCGCTACCACGAGCGCCACCTTCGCGAGGCCTCAGAACCGGTGTGGCTCGAGCGGAGCTTCTCGTTCGCGATCGGTGACCATCACCTCCGTGGCCGGATCGACCGCGTCGACAAACGGCCGGACGGGGCTTATGAGCTGATCGACTACAAGACGGGCGAGTCGTCCGCGGCTTCCAAGCTCTCCGAGGATCTACAACTGGCGCTCTACAGGGTCGCCGCTCGCGAGGCGTGGCAGCTCGAGGCAACCCAGGGCGCCTACTGGTACGTGCTCTCCGACCAGCGCGTCGAGGTCTCGCCGGCGCCCGACGACGCCGAGCGGGTCGAGCGCACCGTGCTCGACGTGGCGGGCGGGATCGAGGCTCAGGACTTCGAGCCACGCCCGTCGTTCGAGATCTGCTCCTGGTGCGACTACCGGCTGATCTGCCCGGCTTCGGAGGCGTAGGGGTTCAAGCGCCAGATGGGAGTGGGAGTCGGCGGCGGCCGAGGGTCAGACCCCCATGCCCGCCGCGAAGCTCAGCGGCGTTGAGGGTCTAGGGGTCAGACCCCGGCTCGTCTTCTTCGTCGTCGTTTCGCTGTCTGAGGAAACGCTGGAAGTCGCGGGCCAAGGCATCGCCTGAGGGGACCTCGGGCAGCTCGATCTCGTCGTCCTGCTCGGACTCGAGCCGACGGACCAGTTCCTCGATCTCGGGGTTGGCCGAGACGGCGCGGTTCACCTGGTTTTCGAAGCGCTCCATTGCATCTTCGAGCTCAGACGCCTCGAGCGCGACACCAGTCAGGCCCTCGAGGCGGCGTAGCAGGGCAAGCGCCGCCTTCGGATTCGGCACGGCCGCGACGTAGTGGGGTACCGCGGCCCAAAGGCTCGCGGATGACATTCCGCGCTGGCGAGCCTGGTCGTGGAGGACGCCGACGATGCCGGTCGGCCCCTCGTAGTTCGAGCGACTGAGGCCGAGCTCCTCGACCAGGGACTCGTCGCTCGCGAGGCCGGTGATCGGCACGGGCAGAGTGTGGGCGACATCGGCGATCAAGGCGCCCATGCTGATCAGCATCTCGGCGCCCATTTTTTGAGCGACATCGAGGATCGCGGTCGAGTAGCTCCTCCATCGCAAATTCGGCTCGACGCCGGTCATCAGGATGAAGTCCTTGTCGGCCCCCGGGATTGAGGCGGCGACGAAGGTGTTTTCCGGCCAATCGACGTGGCGCGTGCGGCCTTCGATCAAGCGGATGGTCGGGCGGTTTACCTGGAAGTCGTAGAAATCCTCGGGGTCGAGCTTGGCGACGACCTGCGATTCGAAGCCGGCGGCGATCGTCTCGAGCGCCGTCGAAGCGGCGCCCGCGGCGTCGTTCCAGCCTGCAAATGCGCAGACGAGCGTGGGCGAGCGGAGCTCCGGCACGTCGCCTTCCCAGATCACGTGGTCCATCCACGGCGAGACTACTCGCGGAGGAAGCCTGGCGAGCCGCGCCGTCCGCCTCATTTCGGACAATCGGACGGTGAGCTCCCTTGCCGCCCAGACCACCCCCGAGGCGCCTGACGCGCCCCGGATCGCCGATCTGCGGCCGGGCCAGCGCCTCTCGGGCGCGTTTGCCTGCGTGCGCAAGGACCGGCTGACGGCGCGGAACGGCTCGACCTACCTGTCGCTCCAGCTCCGCGATCGCTCGGGCACTCTTTCTGCCCGCGTCTTTCGCGAGGCGGACCGCATCGGCCTGCGCTTCGAAGCAGGCGACGCGGTTCAGGTGCAGGGGCGGATCGAGCGCTTTCGCGGCGATCTGGTCGCAGAGCTAGACGACCTGAAAAAGATCGAGCCAGGCTCCTATGACCCGGGCGACTTTTTGCCCGCCGCCTACCGCTCGGTCGAAGAGCTAGAGGGATTCCTGGAGCACCTCGTCTCCGAGATCCATCACGACGGCCTTCGCGGCGTGGCGGCCGGGCTCGTGCTCGAAGGCCCATATGCCGCCGAGTTCCGGCGCGCTCCGTGTACCCAATGGGGCCACCACGCCTACCTCGGCGGTGTTCTCGAGCACACCGTCGCGGTCGGCACCCTCGTTCTCGAGACCTGCCAGCTCCACCCCCGCCTCAACCCCGACCTTCTGCTCTCGGCCGCCCTGGTCCACGACATCGGCAAGGCTCGCGAGTTCACCTTCGGCGCCCAGTTCGGCATCTCGGAAGAGGGCCGGATGCTCGGCCATCTTCAGCTCGGGGCGGGGATGGTGGGCGAGGCAGGACAAACGCTCGACGCAGAGCTTCGCCTTGCCTTGGTGAACTGCGTCTTGAGCCACCACGGCCCGCCCGACGCTGCTCGCGGCCGCGAGCGCTTCGCGACCCCCGAGGCGCTCGCGCTCTACCGAGTGAACGCGCTCGACGCTGGGGTCAAGGGCGCCCTCGAGTCCGGGCTCTAGGTCTCAGCCGGCCGGCGCGACGCTCGGTGCACCAGCTGCGCTGCGATCACGAGCGCGAGGATCGCGAAGCCCACCTCGAGCGTTCGCTGCGACACCTCGTTTGCCACCACGACTCCGACCGCGACCCCGGCGACCGACGTAGCGCCGATCACCCCCGCATCGCCGAGTCGCACGTTGCCGTAGCGGCGCTGACGGATCGTGCCTGCGATCGCGACGATCACGATCGCGAGGAGCGAGGTCGCCTCGGCCTGGACCTGCGGTTCGTCGAGGAAGATCGCGAGCGCCGGGACGAACAGGATCCCCCCGCCCACGCCGACCATGCCGCCGACAAAGCCGCCCGCCAAGCCGAAGATGATCACTAGGGCTATATCCATTTGATTTGTCTCAACGGATCAGGAGCTCGACGGAGACAGCCACCAAGAGAGCGGCAAAAAGATAGGAGACAAAGCGCTGCGGAACGCGCTGCTGGAGGGCGGTTCCGGCCAGGACTCCGCCGACCGCGGGGATGCCGATCGCGAGACCCTTCACCACGTCCACGTTGCCGTAAGCGCCCTGCCCGGCCGCCGCCAGGGCTGCGATGATCACGATCGCGGCGAGGCTCGTGCCGGTCGCCTCGCGTTCGCCATAGGCGAACCACAGGATCAGGAGCGGCACGATGATCGTGCCGCCGCCCACCCCGAAGAGCCCGCTGAAGACGCCCGCGCCTGTTCCGACGACGGCCAGCTTTGCGAGGCGTTGGGGGTCGTCGAGCACGCGCGGGCGATACTAGTTCGATGCCCGCATCAGACAGCGCTTTGCTCGAGCCGTTCCTCGCGGCGCCCGAGCGCTGTGCCGTTCTCATGGACGTGGACGGCACGCTCGCTCCGATCGTCCAGCGCCCCGAGGACGCAGCCGTCCCGGCCGAGACGGCTGCGGCCTTGACGCGACTTGCCGAGCGCTTTGGGCTCGTCGCCTGCGTGACCGGACGCCGAGCGCTCGAGGCGCGGCGGATGGTCGGCGTGCCCGAGCTCGTTTACGCCGGAAACCAGGGCTTCGAGCTGCTCATGCCCGGCGACGATCAGCCCAAGGTCGACCCGGCCGCCAACCCCAGCGCCGACCGAGCCCAGAAGTTTCTCGCCGGTCTCGAACCGCAGCAGCGCTTCGAGCGGGTTGGGATCCGCCAAGAAGACAAGGGACCGATTCAGGTCCTTCACTGGCGTGGCGCGCCGGACGAGGAGAAGGCCTCAGAGCTCGCCGAGGCGATCGCAACGCTTGCCAGCCACGCCGGACTGATCCCACTCTGGGGGCGCAAGGTGCTCGACCTGCGGCCGGCGGCGGGAGTCGACAAAGGAACCGCCGTCCACCGCCTGCTGGTCGATCGCGCGCCGCTCGATGCGGCCATCTTCGCCGGCGACGATCGCACGGATCTCGACGCCTTCCGGGCGATGGCTCGCCTCGCGGGGTCATCCCGGCTGGGCACGGCGGTCCGAGTCGGCGTGTTCACCGAGGAGAGCCCGGCCGAGATCTCAGAAGAGGCGGACATGGTCGTTACCGGCACTGCGGGAGTGCTCGACATCCTCAGAAGGCTGGGCGCATAAATGCTCTTCTCGGAGCTTCTCCGCCTTACGGTCCTACTGGTCGCAGGAGTTGCCACGGCACTCGGCGCCATCTCGGTTCTGCTCGCCCAGCGAGAGGACCCGTCGGTCCTCGCGCTCGCCGTTCTCGGCGGATGGTGGGTCGTGGCGGCGGCGGCGGGCCTTTGGTTTGGCACGAGCGCCCGCGCGGCCGAGGCGCTCAGTCCGGTCCTTCGCGCCGCGAGGACTCAAACCACGCTGCCGAACGAGTCCGAAGGGCGCATCGCGTTCATGCGTCTGTGGCCGATCGGCGCCTTCGCGCTGATCTGCGTGATCGCCGGGATTCTCTTCCCCCAGATCGCAGCGATCGGCGCCGGCTACGCGATCCTCATCGCGCTCGGGTGGCGCCGGCGCGAGGCTGCCGTGCAGGCGATCGAGGACCGTGACGGCGTTCGCTTCCATGTCGAGCCGTCGCCGGCTCACCAGCCCGTGAAGCTCGTTCGCACTCCGGGTCTCTATCGGGACCGGAGCCCTCGTGCGAAGCCCCCTCCGCCCCCTCCGGCTCCGAGCTGACCGGGCGGCCGCGCAGGCGCCTGAACGCGATCGCCGCGCCCGCGCCGGTCGCGAGTGCCGAGATCCCGGCAAGGGCGAGAGCGGCCCGTGCGTCCCATGCGCCGGAGAGCCAGCCGACGATCGGGCCGCCGATCGGAGTCGATCCCAAAAAGACGATTCCGTAGAGGGCCATCACCCGGCCGCGCATGGCGGGCGCCGCGGTGAGCTGGAGCGTCGAGTTCACGCCGGCCGCAAAGGTGACGCTGGAGGCGCCGACGGGGACCAGGGCGGCGGCCGCGAGGGTCAGGCTCGGCGCTGCGGCTGCAATCAGCGCAAAGATCCCGAACGCGCAGGCGGAGCCCACCAGCCAGCGCTCGCCGATCCGCTCTCGCGCACCGATCACGATCGCGCCGGCGACGGCGCCCGCGCCCATGGCGATCACCAACCCGGAGTAGCTCTCGGGACCTCCGCCAAAGGTCTGGCGTGCGAGCAGAGGCAGCAGCACGTGGAAGTTGAGTCCGAACGTGCCGATGACTCCCATCATCGCCAGCGGCACCGCGAGCTCGGGCGTGCGCCGGACGTAGCGAAGTCCTGAGCGGACTGCGCCCCGCTCGCGAACGGCGAGCTTCGGCGGGGCCATCGCGTTTCGGTCGAGCGAGTGGAGGGCGACGATCATGCCCGCGAACGAAAGCGCGTTGATAAGGAAGCAGAGCTCGATCGACCCGCCCGCGATCAAGAGGCCGGCGATGGCGGGCCCCGTGATCCGCGACGTGTGGATCAAAACGCTCTGCAAGCCGACAGCGCTGACCACCCGGTCCGTGCCGACGATCTCGATCACGAACGAATGCCGGGCGGGCATATCAATGGCCATGACGATCCCGCGAGCGAAGACAAGCGCCATGACCATCCACGCCGCCGCGTTGCCACTGGCGGAAAGCGCGAAGAGGACGAGTGGCGGGACCGCCATCAGCGTCTGGGTGAGGATCAAGAGGCGCCGCTTGGGCACCGAGTCCGCGACGAGCCCGCCCCAAGCTCCGACCAGGAGGATCGGCAGGAACTGAAGAGCAGAGGTGACGCCGACGGCAAGCGCGCTGCCGGTGAGGGTGAGGACGAGCCACATCTCGGCGACGATCTGCATCCAGTTGCCTGAGATCGAGACGAGCTGGCCGGCGAACCACCGGCGGTAGTTGGGGACCTCGAAGGAGCCGACTGTGCGTCTGAGGGCCGCCGTCACGACGGGTCTTCGAGCATGCGTTCCAGGACCTCTGTCGCTTGCTCGAGCGTTTCCACGTCTGAGTCCTGAAGCTTTCGAAGGCGGCGCGAGAGGTAAGCGTTCTTGCGGGAGCGCACGCGCTTCATCAGCGCCTGGCCCTTCGGGCTGGTGCTGAGAAGAAAGGCGCGCCCGTCATCGGGGTCTGCGGCGCGGGCGATGAGCCCGTCGCGCTCGAGCGCCGCTGCGATCCTCGTTGCGGTGGGGCGCTTGACGCGCTCCGCGTCGGCGAGCTCTGAAGGCGTCAGCGGCCCGAGGCGGTCGATCGACGCGAGCGCCGCGATCAGCGTGGGCGACAGCTCGCCGCCGGCCTCCTGGCGCATCCGCCGAGACGTGCGGACGATCGCAAGCCGAAGCCGCGCCGCGGCGTCCGCAATGCGCTCGTCCTGAGAGGCGGCAGAAGTAGTTACCATAGCTAATTAGCTTAGCAAACTACCTTCCGAGGTCCGCTCACCGCGCGCTAGAGAGGGCGCTTCAGGAGCTTCTTGAACTCGCCCCAGGGGCGAGTGTTCGCGACGTCCGCCTTGGTGAGCCACGCGCGGCGGGCGTTCGCGACCCCGTAGCGCATGTTCGCGAGGGTCGAGATGCGGTGAGCATCCGTGTTGAGGCAGATCTTCACGCCCGCGTCCGCGGCGAGCCGCGCGTTCTGCTCGGAGAGATCGCGGCGGTTCGGGTTGCCGTTGATCTCGATCATCGTGCTCGCGCCGGCCGCCGCCTCGACCACCGCTTCGATGTCGAAGTCGTAGCCCTCGCGGCGCAGGAGCATGCGCCCGGAGGGATGACCCAGGCAGTCGACCAAAGGATGCTCGACGGCAGCGACCATCCGCTCGGTCATCTTCTCGCGCTTCATCCGAAACGACGTGTGGACGCTCGCGACCACCCAGTCGAGGCGCTCCAGCAAAGAGTCCTCGTAGTCGAGGGAGCCGTCGGTGAGGATGTTCACCTCCGAGCCTGCGAGAACGCGGAAGCGCCGCGACGCGACGCGCTCGTTCAGCTCCGCGATCTCCTCGATTCGCTCTTCGAGCATCGCCGGCGTCACGTGGTCGCCGAATCCGTGGGAAGCGGAGTGGTCCGTGATCGCGAAGTACGAGTAGCCGAGCGAGCGGGCCGCCTCGGCCATCTCTGAGAGCTCGTTCTTGCCGTCGGAGAGCGTCGTATGGGAGTGGAGATCGCCCTTGATCTCGTCCTGGGTGACGAGATCCGGAAGCTCGCCCTCGCGCGCCGCCTTGATCTCGCCGCGCCCCTCCCGGAGCTCGGGCTCGATGTACTCCAGGCCGAGCCGCTCGTAGACGTCGGTCTCGGTGGCGAAGCGCTCGACCTTGCCGCTCTCGACATCGGTGATCCCGTGCTCGGAGACCGAGAGGCCCATCTTCACGGCGCGCTCACGAAGCGCGACGTTGTGGGCGGCCGAGCCGGTGAAATGCTGAAGCAGGTTGCCGTAGGCCTCGGGAGCGACGATCCGCAGGTCGATTGAGACGCCGTTCTGCGTCGTGATCTTGGCACCGCCCTGTCCGGGGTTGCCAGAAGCGGCGGCAAGCGGATGCTCGACGAGCGCGGTCGCGAGCGCTTTCGGATCCTTCGCGGTGGCGATCAGGTCGACGTCCTTGCAGGTCTCGGCCAAGCGACGGGCCGATCCCGCGACCGCGACTGCCTCGGAAGCGGGATGCTCGCGCAGGTCGGCTGCGAGCTTTTCGGCGACCGGCAGGACGTCGGAGAGAAGCACCCGCTCGGCAGGCCCGTCCGAGCCGAGCTTTTCGAGCTGCGCCGCGATGTTCTCTTCGGCCTTCGGCCCGAGGCCCTTGATCGAACGGATGCGCTCCTCGTCGATCGCCTGGCGCAGGTCGTCGATCGAGGCGACGCCGATCTCGTCGAAGAGCCGGCGCGCGGTCTTCGAGCCCAGGCCCGGCACACGAGTTACCTCGACCAGGGTCGCCGGGAACTTCGCCTTCAGCTTCTCGGCGGACGGGATCACGCCGGTGTCGAGAAGCGCCTTGATCTTCTCCTCGGAGGTCTTACCGATCCCCGGCAGCTCGGTCACTTTGCCTGCGCGGGTAAGCTCGGCGATCGAGACGGGGCTCTGGCGCATCACCTTGGCGGCGTCGCGGTAGGCGTTCACCCGATAGCGGACGGCT
>Ga0136622_10000921_pt1 | contig 12118 bp, 13 predicted proteins | sample AntDrymUQ4482106_2_FD_104803 | JGI IMG/M metagenome (GOLD analysis project Ga0136622, IMG submission 104803) | Polar desert sand microbial communities from Dry Valleys, Antarctica - metaG UQ448 (21.06) | ecosystem: Environmental > Terrestrial > Soil > Desert | place: Antarctica: Dry Valley...
TACCGCGGGGCAGCCCCGAGGACGCACTCGACACCGCCTGCGGCGGCTGCCTCGGCGACCCCACCGCCTGGATCAGGCCCCCGAAGAACTAACAACGAGAAGCACTAGTCGGCAAGCAGGCGACGCGACGAGATCGCAGCGCTGAGGGCTGCGGCGAGCCGCACCATCGTGGGTGCAGCGTCGGACAGGTGCCAGTTCTTCGGGGCGCCGTACCAGTAGATCGGCGCGTCGGGGGTGTCGTCGGGGTCGGTGGCGGCCAGGGCTTGGGCCCAGCGCTCGCCCAGCCCGAACACCAGGGCGTAGGGGTAGAACCGCGAGATGAGCTCCTCGCGCTGCCCCATCGGGATCTCATCGACCTCGGGGTCCTCGAGGTAGCTACGGAACTGCTTGAGCTCCGCCAGCACCCGGCTGCCTCGCGCAGTGCGCGCTGGGGCGACCTGGCCGACGCCTGCCAGGGCCACCCCAGCGAGGACCACCGCGATCCCGACAAGACCGAACGCGCTCACCGCGGCGAGGACCACGGTGAGGACGGCCCCGGCGGCAAGCAGGACCCAGCCGGCAGTCGTCCACCGACTGCGTGTGGCGTCGGGTCGCTCGTTGAACCACCCCTGGCCCACCATGTCGTCATACATCAGTGCCTGGACCCCGGGGAGCCGGTCGCGCAGCACACCCTCGAGCTCGCTCACACGCACCTCGTCACCGGCGGCGAAGATCGCCTGGAACACCTCCCGCTCGTAGGCGAGCAGCTCGTCGCCGGCATCGTTGCGTCGCCGCAGCAGCCAGTCGTAGTGGCCGAACTCGCTGCGCGGGAGCTCCTCGACAAAGAGGTAGTTGCGCACCGCCAGGTCGATGATGGTCGACGACACGTCGACGACGTCGGCACGCTCGTCGACGAGCGTGCCCATCTGCCCCGGCCTGACGGCGCTCGGTGGGCAGAACAGCAGCTGCTCGTCCGGCCCTCTCGAGAGCGGTCGCACCTTGCCTGTCGGGGAAGCGCTGCTGTCGCGGCCCCGGAGCCAGTAGAGACCGAGAGCGAACAGCAGGCCGACGAGCAGCACCGCCAGCGAGACCCACAACGGCGTGCCCTGCGCCGAGAAGGAGCGCGCGAGAGTCCATCGTGTCCGCAGATCGGTGCTGGCGGTCACACCTGAGTCGGCGCTCAGCCCCAGGATGCCCACCATCTGGTTCCCGGCAGCGAGGTCGTCCTGCGTCATCGTGGGAGCAGCGACCTCCGCGAGCTGCGCGGTCGTGCACGGCCGGCTCGACCCCGGGGCACCTGCCAGGCAGGACAAGAAGACGACGTCTGGCGCATTCCACTGGACGGTCGCCCGCTCGATAGGAGAGTCGAACCCCTGCACAACCGGCCATCGCACCTCGAGCCCATCGGCGGTCTGGGCGACTGCACCGGTCACGTCATAGTCGAACGTCACCGTCACCTGCTCGGACTCCGGCTCCGGAAACGTGACCGAGATCGTCGCCTCGGTGTCGCCGGTCGTGATCTCGGCATCGACGTCCGCCTGGACCGCGTCCACCGCCACGTTCGACAGCTCGTAGACCCGGTCGTCGCTGGCGTCGTAGCTCTCCCGAGTAACGATGGCCCGGTCGACGCTGGAGGTCGCTTCGCCGGCGAAGTCGTAGGTGACGGCCTCCGCGATGTGCAGGCTGCCGTCGGTGTTGACCCTGACCGTCGCGGAGTAGTCCTGGATCGCTGTGCCTGGTTCGGCCTCCAGCTGCGCAGACGCGGCGACGGTGGGAACCACAGTGAGGGCAGCCACGGCGCACAGGGAAGCAATCGTCCGTGCCCGCCGTTGCCCAAGACCAAGGACGGGCTGCCGTGACATCCCGCCAGGGTAGTCTGCCGCTCGGCGCACGACGCGCAGAACTCCCCGCACCACGAGGAAGGGAGGCAACCGATGTCCGAGTCCGAACCCACTCGGCCCTTGCCTCCCGCACGGGTCCTCCCACCACCATCCCTGCGCCCCGGCCACTACTCCCAGACCGGCCGTTTCGGGCACCGCCAGGGTCGCGGCAACCAGGCTCCGTCGTACGCGGGCGTGCCGACGATCCCACGGCCACAGCAGGCCTACCGCGGACCGGCACAACCGCAGCCGTACGCCGGCCCAGGCCAACGGCCACCGGTCGGCCCGCCGGCCCAAGCGTCGTACCCGCCCCAAGGTCAGCACTACTACCCGCCCGACCAGTACACGCCGGGCCAGTTCGCTCCGCACCCCCATCAGCAGTACACGCCGTACGCCCCCCGCCCCGCCCCCTATGGCAACGCCCAACCCCATTGGGGCTACGGAGGATGGGCACCGCCTCCACCTCCGCGCCGACGCTCAGGCGGCCGGTTGGCGCTGGGCATGGTCGGAGTCAGCGCTGTCGTGTTCTTCGCCCTGATCGTCTTGAGCGCGGTCACCGGAGGCTCGCCCGGCAGCCAGAGCGACGTCGCCGTGGACCACTCGCCCGCACGGGCGTCCAACCCCAACACAGAGCCTGTGGACGCCAGCGATGCGACGGCCGTGCTCGAGCGCAACACGCTCTATCAGCAAGGGGGTCTGGCCAACGGTGTCTGTCCGGCACAAGACCTCGGAACTGCCAGCACGGAAGAGCAGACGCGATTCTACGAGGCCCTGATCACCTGCCTCAACGATGAGTGGCAGCCGGTCGTCGAGAGCGCCGGGTACGACTACGCCGACCCGGGACTCGTCGTCTTCGACGCGGCGATCACGACGCCGTGCGGAAGCTTCTCACCCGAGAACGGCCGGACCCTTGCGTTCTACTGCCCGAGCGACCAGGTGTTGTATGCCGACGTGCCTCAGATGCGCAGGTTCTTCGGCACCAACGACGTGGCCTATGCCATCGTCATCGGGCACGAGTTCGGGCATCACGTCCAGGAGGAGATCGGGTTGCTCACCGCGTTCGACGACTCGGTGTACGACGACTTCGACAACCGGCTCGAGCTGAGCCGTCGGGTCGAGCTCCAGGCGAGCTGCATGGGAGGGCTGTTCCTCGGCGCCATCGCGGCGAACTACCCGATCGACGAGACCAGGCTGCGTCAGCTGGACCGAGTGTCCGGTTCCTTCGGCGACGAGCCGGGCGCCGACGACGACCGCGACCACGGCTCCGGGGTGTCGAATCGCGAGTGGATCATGAAGGGTTACACCGACAACGACCTCCAGAGTTGCAACACCTTCTCGGCATCATCCGACGAGGTCGACTAGGCCGTGCGCCGCGCCGCCGCGCACGCCTTGCACCCGCGGCGCCACGCGATCGCCCCTTGGGCTACGTGGACGAGACGTCGACGTTGATGGTGTGCCAACCCGTCGCACCGTCAGGGACCACGTCGGCCAACGCGCTCGTCTGCGTGTACCCGGAGGTGTCCGTGGCGCGGACCGAGATGTCGTGCTCACCGCCCGTCGCCGACCATACGTGCGACCACTGGACCCAGGTGTCGATGGAGGGATCAGCGCCCAAGGTCGCCTCTGCCCACTCGCCGTCGTCGACCCTGACCTCGACCTTGGCGATGCCGGTGTGCTGGGCCCAGGCGATCCCGCCGATCGCCACATCGCCTGCCGCAAGGTCAGCTCCAGCCCTGGGGACGTCGATGCGCGACTGTGTCTTGACAGGTCCATCCTGAGACCAGCCGCGGTCGGTCCAGAACGCCGAGAAGTCAGAGAACCGGGTGACCTCCAGGTCGACGACCCACTTCGTCGCCGAGACGTAGCCGTATAGCCCCGGCACCACCATCCGCACCGGGAAGCCGTGTTCCGGCGTGAGGGGTTCGCCGTTCATCGCCACGGCGAGAAGCGCGTTGCGGTCGTCGGTGAGCGCGGCGAGCGGCGTGCCACACGTCCAGCCGTCCTCGGACGTCGACAACACAGCGTCGGCGTCGTTGTGGACGCCTACCTCTGCCAGCACGTCGGCGATCCGCACGCCGGACCATCGCGCGTTGGAGATCAGGTCGCCGCCGACTTCGTTGGAGACGCAGCACAATGTGATCCAGGCATCGTCGAGCCCACGGTCAAGGAGGTCCTGGTAGGTGACTGTCACCTCCTTGTCGACCATTCCATGGATCCGCAGCTCCCAGTCGGCAGGGAGGATCTGCGGCACCGACAGTGCAGTGTCGATGCGGTAGAAACGCTCCTGCGACGTCACCCACGGCTCGATGCCTTGGACATCGAGCTGAGTCCCGGGCGGAGCCGACACGGCTTGGACAGGCAGCTTGAGCCTTCGCCGGGCAACTTCCACGACGGTTCGGCTGTGGGCCAGGAACCGTCCGGTGCCGCCTGCGACGACCGCTGCCAACGCCAGCGCGCCCGAAAGCACGAGGAACTGTCGACGCGATGCCTCATGGTCGCGCCACGACCCTTCATCCCCCGCCGCCACGGTGGGTTCGGGCCGCACTGACGACGCCGCCCGCGGTGCGAGCACGGCGAGGATGGCGATGGCCACCACCGTTCCGACGATCGCGGGGACATACGTCGACGCCGACGACGTGAGCCGTGCGTTGACCGCGAGGATCGCGATCACACCCATCGCGATGAACGCCCCTTCGGCAGCGACAACGAACCGCAGTGCCAGCATCCCGACAGCCGCACTCAGCACGAGCAGTCCCGCGATCGTCATACCGATGAGCAACGGCTTGTCGTTGTTGCCGACCAGCGAGATGAAGAACTCGGCTACTCGACCCGGCGTCAGCGCGATCACGCCCTCGGCGACGGCGATGATCGGCGAGACGCGCTGATGAAGGAGTCCGCTCAGCAGCTCGGAGACCGCGAGGCCCGACACGGCGGAGACCACGCCGAGCGTCGCGCCGAGTCGCCGAGATGTCCCCATGCCTTCGATGGTGCCTTACTGACCACGCGATTGGGGCGGTCAGGCATCGATGTCACGAAGTCGTCACACCTTTGCTGGCATGATCGACGCGTGACAGACAGTCCGCAGCTGCGCGTGGGGATCGCCTGCGACGTGCACCCGCTGGTCGAGGGTCGTGTGCTGCGGGTAGCCGGCCTCGAGTGGCCGGCCGCCGTCGCCGGGCTCGACGGCCACTCCGACGGCGACGTGGTGGCACACGCGGCATGCGACGCGCTGCTCTCCGCCGCAGGCATGGGCGACCTCGGCAGCCAGTTCGGCACGGCCGACCCGTCGTGGTCGGGCGCCAGCGGCACCACCCTGCTCGCCGAGACAGCCTCCCGGCTGACTGCTGCCGGTCTGACGATCGGTAACGTCGCCGTCCAGCTCATCGGCCCGGTCCCACAGCTGGGTCCGCGACGGATCGAGGCGGAGCAGGTCCTCTCCGCCGCCTGCGGGGCGAGCGTCACCGTCTCGGCCACCACGACCGACGGTCTCGGTCTCATCGGCCGCGGCGAGGGTCTCGCGGCGATCGCGACCGCCCTTGTCTACCGCTGATCCGCTATGACGGCCTCCGCCAGCAGCAGGTCGAGCGGCGTGGTGATCTTGAACGCTCGCGGGTCCCCTTCGACGAGGGTGAGGGCGTAGCCAAGTCTCTCCACGAGCGTCGCGTCGTCGGTGGCCTCAGCATCGGCGGCCGCCGCGTGAGCCCGCTCGAGGACCGCGCGTTGGAACCCTTGGGGCGTTTGCACAGCGCATACGGTGGACCGGTCGAGCGGCCCCTTTGCCTCCCCGCCGCAGCGATGGCGGAGCGAGTCGGCGACGTCGACCACGGGGACGACCGCTGCCGCGCCCCCGACAAGGAAGTCCAGCACCCGTCGTATGACGTCCACGGGCACGAGCGGACGAGCGGCGTCGTGGACCAGGACAAGGTCGAGCGCATCATCGAGCGCCGTGAGTGCCGCAGCCACTGAGCGTTGGCGGGTCGGACCCCCTCCGACGGTCTGCACTCGCGACCCCAGCGGGCTCAAGTCGGCGCGTACCGCCTCCACGTGGGCAGTGGGAGCAGCGACCACGACGTAGTCGACCGCGTGCAGGAGCTGCTCGACGCACCGATGAACCATCGTGCGACCCGCGAGCATCCGCAGTGCCTTGGGCCGCTGACCGTCAGCTGCGAGCGCGGCGGGGTGCACGAGGCGTTGCCCGGATCCGGCAGCCGGGACGATCGCAGCGCTGGCTCGGGTCACCAGCCGACTGTCTCACAGCACGTTGAGCACAGCCGCCCCAGGAACCGGGATCGCCCCGGCCAGTCAAGACCCCGCCGACGCGGGGTCGGCTGCTCAGGACGCGAGAACCTCGTCGAGGATGGTCTCTGCCTTGTCCTCGTTCGTGTGCTCGGCCAACGCGAGCTCAGACACCAGGATCTGGCGAGCCTTGGCAAGCATGCGCTTCTCGCCCGCTGACAGCCCACGCTCACGCTCGCGGCGCCACAGGTCGCGCACGACCTCGGCGACCTTCATGACGTCACCCGAGTGCAGCTTCTCCAGGTTGGCCTTGTAACGACGGGACCAGTTCGTCGGCTCCTCGGTGTGCTCTGCCCGCAAGACCTCGAAGACCCGCTCGAGTCCGGCCTGGTCCACGACGTCGCGGACACCGACCAGGTCGAGGTTGCAGGCGGGCACTCGGACGATCAGGTCTGTCTGGGAGACGATGCGCAAGACGAGATAGAGCTTGTCTTCACCTTTGATTTGACGGGTCTCGATATCTTCGATGACAGCGGCCCCGTGATTGGGATACACCACCGTTTCGCCGACCGTAAAAGTCATGTGCCAGTTACCCCTTTCAAGGGGTTCAGGATACCACGTCATGAGGTGGGTCGGAAGCACGTTTTCCCAGGTCAGAGCGTTGATTTGGGCTTGACAAACGGCCGATCTCGTGCCCTCTGGGGGTCGCGCAGCCCCATCGATCACGCTTTCGATACGCTGACGTCGCAGCGGCTCATCGCCCGAAACCCGGCGACCCAGATCGATCCGCGCGTGCCTGAGGAGGACCCAGCGATCGTGGATACCACGGCGTCCACACCGGTTCGCGACAACACCCGGAGCCGTCGGTGCAGAGCCGGAGCTTGGCTGCTCGCGCTCACGTCGCCGCTGATCGCCGGTTGCGGAGCCGGCTTCGGGGCGCAGACCCAGCAGGTCTACCAGCCCGCCGACGGCGTCACCGTGCGCTCGAGCATGGTGTACGTCGTCAACGCGCTGGTCGTCACCGACGGCGACGGGAACGGCACGGTCGTGGTAGCGCTCATCAACCAGGCCGCCGAGGCCGACCAGCTGATCTCGTTGACCGCTGAGGGCACCGCTGGCGACCCCGTCGAGGTGACGCCGATTCCGGTCGACTTCGCGCTGGCCCCTGGAGAGTCGGTCCAGACCGCGGAGACCAGCACATTGCGGCTGAGCAGTCCTGAGCTCGAGCCAGGAGGCCTCGTGACGCTCACGTTCGAGTTCGAGGAAGCCGCGCCGGTCTCCGTCGAGGTCCCCGTGGCGCCTCAGAGCACCGACTACGCGGACGTCGAGGTCGGCCCTTCCTCGAGCACAACGGGCAGCTAGACCGAGGCGTCGTACTTGTAGCCGAGACCCCGAACAGTCACGAGATGGCAAGGGCGGGCCGGGTCGGGCTCGATCTTCGCCCGCAGCCGCTTGACGTGGACGTCCAGGGTCTTGGTGTCCCCGACGTAGTCAGCGCCCCACACCCGGTCGATCAGCTGGCCGCGCGTGAGCACGCGTCCCGCGTTTCGCAAGAACATCTCGAGCAGCTCGAACTCCTTCAGCGGCAGCCTGACCTCGCGGCCCGACACGGTCACCACGTGTCTCTCGGTGTCCATCCGGACACCGGCGGCCTCGAGCGTCGCCGGCACGAGCTCTGACTCCTGGCCCCGCCGCAGCACCGCTCGGATGCGCGCCACGAGCTCCCGGGGACTGTACGGCTTCGTCACGTAGTCGTCTGCGCCGAGCTCGAGCCCGACGACCTTGTCGACCTCCGCGTCCTTGGCGCTGACCATGATGACCGGGACAGCTGACATCTGGCGCAGCTGCCGGCATACCTCTGTGCCGGGAAGGCCCGGAATCATCAGGTCGAGCAGCACGATGTCGGCACCGTTGCGGGCGAACTCCTCGAGCGCCAGGGGGCCGGTGTCAGCGAGAGCCACGTCGAAGCCCTCCTTGCGCAGCATGTAGGCAAGGGCGTCGCTATAGCTCTCTTCATCCTCGACGACGAGCACTCGGGTCACGAGAGGTCCTCCTGTGTGAACGACAGCTGGGGCGCCGGGCGCTCCCGGCTGATCTGGCGGGGCATGTCCTGGGGAGGTCTGGGATCTCCCCAGGCCGGGCGTTGGTGGTCATTCGCGGGGACATCGACTGGTGACGCCGACTGATTCTCGGCGGCCGGCACACTCAAGGTGAAGGTCGAACCCTCCCCCTCGACGCTCCATACGCTTGCCTCGCCACCGTGAGTGGCCGCGATGTGTTTGACGATCGACAGGCCGAGACCCGTGCCGCCGGTCGCGCGGGCCCGGGCAGGGTCAACGCGGTAGAAGCGCTCGAAGATCCGGTCGATCTCGGCAGCGGGTATGCCGACCCCCTGGTCGGTCACGACGATGTCGACCATGTCCTCGCGACGCCGAGCAGCCACAGCAACCCGAGCGCCGGCGTCGCTGTAGACCACGGCGTTCTCGATCAGGTTGCCGAGGGCGACGACAAGCTCTTCCTCGTTGCCGAGCACCGCCAGCTCTCTTTGTCCGGCGTACACAAGCTGCACTCCCATGTCGTTGGCGTCGACTCGCACCCGGTCCATCGCCCGCTCCGCGACCACGTCGACAGCGACGAGATGCACCTCGTCCAGCGGGTCGTCACCCTGCAGACGCGACAGCTCGATGATCTGCTGGACGAGTCGGGTGAGCCGCTCGCTCTCGGTAAGCATTCGCGCAGAGAAGCGGTGCACCGCCTCGGGGTCGTGGGATGCCTCGCCCACCGCCTCTGCCAGCAGGTTGAGCGCGCCGACAGGGGTCTTGAGCTCGTGGCTGACGTTGGCCACGAAGTCACGGCGGATGGTCTCGACGCGACGCTCCCTGGTGCGGTCCTCCACCAGCACCAAGACCAGCTTGCTGCCGAGCGGCGCAACCCGGGCAGCCACCTGCAGGGCGCGGCCACGACGGGGATGGAGCACAAGATCGTCCTCACGGATCTGTCCGTCGCGGCGTACCTGGCGCACCAGCTCGAGCAGCGCCTCGACAGCGACGTCCGAACCACGCACCAGACCCATTGCGTGCGCGGGAGCACTCGCCTTGAGCACGGTGTCGTCGGAGCCGACGACCATCGCCGACGACTTGAGCACGGACAGCACCGCAGCCACGCCCGGAGGAACGACCGGCTCGTCCGGCGGTGTCGTGACGCGCGCCTGGTCGCGCTCGCTCATGCGGAAGGCAAGGATCGTCACAGCACCGCCGACAGCACCGATGACGCCGCCGAGCACCGCCGCGGTCGAGGGGTCCATGACTCGATGGTACGCAGCCGGGCACCCAGGGCCGTGAATCACGAGGGCACTCCTGCCCGTTGTTTAGGCCAGTGTTCACGCGCCGTTCACCGTGCGTCGCCGACGCTTCACCGAGGACATCTACGGTCGGCACATGCGCGACCAGTATCAGCAGCAGCTCGACAGCGTCCTCGACGAGCTCGTGGAAATGACCGGTGACGTCCGGGCCGCGCTCTCCTCGGCTACTCAGGCGTTGCTCGACGCCGACATCTCCAGCGCTGAGGCGGTCATCACCGGAGACCTCGCGATCGACGACGCACGTGAGCGGATCGAGGAGGACAGCTTCGACATCCTGGCTCGCCAGTCTCCCGTCGCGGGTGATCTCCGCATGCTCGTCGCGTCACTACGCATGGTCGCCGACCTGGAGCGGATGGGCGACCTCTCGGTCCACATCGCCAAGGTCGCACGGCTGCGCTACCCCACCGCCGCCGTGCCGGATGTCTTCATCCCCACCATCCAACAGATGGCGAAGACAGCCGACGAGATGATCATGGCCGCTGCGGAGATCGTCGCCAGCCACGACGTCGAGGCCGCCCGCGCGCTCGAGGCCGCCGACGACGACATGGACCGGCTGCGCCGATCGATGTTCCGGACGCTGCTCAGCGACGACTGGGCCGATGGGGTCGAGCCGGCTGTCGACATGGCTCTCATCGGGCGCTATTACGAGCGCATCGGTGACCACGCGGTCTCCATGGCGCGCCGCATCGTCTTCTTGGTGACAGGGCATCACCCAGCAGGAGTCTGACCCTCCACCACAGGCCACTAGGCTCCGGGCATGACCGAAGCGCCGCACCGGATGGTGCTGCTCCGCCACGGCGAGAGCGACTGGAACGCCAAGAACCTTTTCACCGGCTGGGTCGACGTACCCCTCACCGACAAGGGCCGAGCCGAGGCAACCCGCTGCGGCGCACTGATCACCGAGCGTGGCGTCCTGCCCGATGTGCTGCACACGTCAGTGCTCCGCCGCGCGATCCAGACCGCGGAGCTCTGCCTTGAGACAGCCGGCCGGCCCTGGCTTCCTGTTCGGCGCTCGTGGCGGCTCAACGAGCGCCACTACGGCGCGCTGCAGGGCAAGGACAAGAAGGCGACCCTGGAGCAGTACGGCGAGGAGCAGTTCATGCGCTGGCGTCGGTCGTACGACACACCACCTCCGCCCATCGACGACTCCGCAGAGTTCTCCCAGACCGGAGACGTCCGGTACGCCGGCCTGCCGGACGAGATCGTACCCCGCACGGAGTGTCTGGCTGACGTGGTCGACCGGATGCTGCCCTACTGGTACGACGCGATCGTCCCCGACCTGCGCAGCGGTGCGACCGTGCTCGTGGCCGCCCACGGCAACTCCTTGCGGGCACTCGTCAAGCATCTGGACGGGATGTCGGAGGAGGCGGTGGTCGGCCTCAACGTCCCGACCGGAATCCCCTTGCTCTATGAGCTCGACTCGGACCTGCGTCCGATCACCGCAGGCGGCGAGTACCTGGACCCGGAGGCGGCTGCTGCGGCTGTCGAGGCGGTCAAGAACCAGGGGCGCTGACGGTCGGCGGCTCGTGCGTCATACCGCCGGACAACCTCGAGTTGCTGGCGGTGGACGGTCGGGTCGTGACGGTCGCGGCCGGGGGGGACGAGCGTTCCGCGAGGAAGTCAGTGTTTGAACGGCTGCCCGGCGATGTGACTGTCGATGCGCGCGATGCGGCGGCGCATCCGGCGCTCGCGGTTGGCCAGCCGCGCCACTGCGACCGACACTGACTCCCTTGCCTCGGCTCGCCTGGACACGCCGACCTCGCGCGCGAGGTCGTCCGCTGCGGTGAACATGAGTGTCTCCATCTTCTGACCCGGTGGGTCTCCCGTTATGTAAGACTTCGTAACGCCTTTTACCTCTTACATTCTAGGCTCGTGACGTTGGCCGACCAAATCCGTGACACGTGATTGCCGACACGCTGCACTGCTCAGTCCGGTGCGATTCGTCCGCTCCAACGCGGGCCACCCCAGCCCGACCCACCCGGACGAATCCCCAGGTATGCCGGAGAGCAAGCCAAACCCCAGCAGCGCCAGTGCCTACGTCGGCGGGTCGCCGTCGCGTTCCAGCCACCCGCGGAAGGCCTCGAGGTTGCGGGTCGACTCGCCCCGACTCACCCTCCACTCCCACTCCCTGCGGATCGAGGAGGCGAAGCCGAGCTCGAGGATCGTGTTGAACGACTCGTCGGCAGACGCGAGCACCGATCCGAGCAACCGGTCGATCTCGTCGAGGGTCACCGTCGACAACGGCAACCTGCCGTCGAGGAAGATGTCCCCATTGTGGTCGACGCCGAAGGAGACTCCGAACAGCTTGAGGTTGCGGCCCAGGAGCCAGCGGTAGACAGCCTGGTGGTTCTCGTCGGGGTTGCGGCACACGAAGGCATGGACGGCCAACGCGTGATCCCCGACGACGAGCTGGCACGGCGTGGACAGCTTCCGCTCCCCCGGCAGGTCGAACGTGAACACTCCTGCCTGCGGCTCCGCAGCGTCGATCTCCGCCTCGGCGAGGGCGGCCCGGATGGTCTCCGCAGCACGCGCCTTGTCCGGTGCTGCGGCGCTTTCGCTGCTCCGTGGGTGCGAGGCTGCCCCACCGTCGGACACCGGGCTCACTCCGCCAGCGCCACCGCGTCGTCGCGCATCATCGCGACCGCCTCGCGGTACGCCGCCA
>Ga0136622_10000922_pt1 | contig 12110 bp, 13 predicted proteins | sample AntDrymUQ4482106_2_FD_104803 | JGI IMG/M metagenome (GOLD analysis project Ga0136622, IMG submission 104803) | Polar desert sand microbial communities from Dry Valleys, Antarctica - metaG UQ448 (21.06) | ecosystem: Environmental > Terrestrial > Soil > Desert | place: Antarctica: Dry Valley...
TGCGACGACAAGGACCTCGTGACGCAGGACATGGTCATCGCGACCCTGCGCGACGAGGAGGGGCACCGGCGCCTGTTCGAGGGCTACCTGCGCGAGTTCGAGGCCGAGGGGCTGGCGTAGGCGGCAGCGACCCTCGGCTTCCCGGCGGGGGCGAAGCGAGCGCGCTCACTCCTTTCCAGGGCGTGAGTCACGCGGCACATGACGAGGCACGGGCCTTCATCGAGGAGGTTCTGCGGGCAGGCCTCATGCTCAGTGACCTGATCTCCGGTCTGTACGAAGACCTCTCCGAGGACGCGTTCCCGGGCGAGGACCGGATGGAGGTGCTTCTGGAGATGGTGGCGGGCTCGATCCAACCCGCTGTCGACGCGGCCGGTGCCCCCGCGATGCGAGAGACCAGGATGCTGCTCGGAGCGCTCGGCGATCGGGTCCTCTCGGACCTCCGCGCGGCCGCAGTGCTCGCGAAGTCGGAGTGACGCGCGCTCCTAGTGCGGAGCTGGCAGCAGCCGGCGCAGCTCCGCCAGCATTAGCGACCGGTCCTCGGTCACGTCGCCGTAGGTGTAGCGGCGGAACTCGTCGCCTCGTGCGCGCGCCTCGCGCTCGCGACGGCGGTCGCGCTCCCAGGCGTGCCGGGAGTGGTGGTAGCGATAGCCGTCGAGCTCGATCGTGAGCCGGTGCTCGGGCCACCGGCAATCGACGCGGCGGCCGTCGACGAGGCGGTTGGTCTCGGGCAGCGGTAAGCCCACCGAGCGGAGGACGGCGAGGAACTCGCGCTCGAGCCGGCTCAGGGTGGTGCGCGCCTCGCCGCGGAAGATCGCCTGCAGTTTCCCCACCCCGGGGACGTTCGGCCGGCGCGCCAGGGCGGCGTCCACCATCGAGGCGTCGACGCGATGACGAACCCCGGCCTCGTGACACGCGGCGGCCAACGCGTCGAGCGAGAGCCCGGCGGCGATGTCGATCAGCGTGCGCGCGACCGTGGTGATTGGGATGGCGCGGTAGGAGGTGACGTCGCGCGGGTCGAGGCGGCGCACGCGCCGCGTGATTACGCCCCGGACGCGCCGGGTCGCCGCGCTCGTGACCTCCGGCGCCGGGGGCGAGCCCTTGACCAGCCCGAACACGAATGCCGCTGCCATGCCGCTGAGCACGGCGGTCTCGCCGCATGCCAGGACCGCGGCGAGGTAGCGCGCATCGGTGCTCGGCGCTCGATGCCCCACCCGGTACACGCCCCACCGTTCTCGGTGAAGCACTCCCTTGCGGACCCGCCGCGAGACCGCCTGGCGGCTGAGACCGGCGTTCAGCAGCTGCGCGATGGTGACTACACCGTGCTGGCGGGCGGCGATCCGGGCTACCCGCTGGTCCGCTGATCCGACTTTGTCTCGCATGCCGACACAAAGCCGGATCAGCACGGAGTTCACCCCCGGGGGAGGCTACGAAGGCACGCGCTAGGGAGTGGCGAGGCCCGGAATCGAACCGGGGACACCACGATTTTCAGTCGTGTGCTCTACCAACTGAGCTACCTCGCCAAGGCCGGTCGATGGTACCGAGCGCCGCGCTATCGTCCGAGGCCGTGAGCGAGCTGATCCACACCTGCTATCGCGTGCTGGACGTCGACCGCTCGGTGGACTTCTACGAGCGCCTCGGGTTCGAGGAGATGGCGCGCAAGCCGATTCGCGACGAGGCGACCAACGTCTTCATGGGCATGCCGGGCGACGGCGCCCGGCTCGAGCTGACCTTCAACCACGGTCAGGATCAGCCCTATGAGATCGGCACGGGATACGGCCACATCGCGCTGGCGGTGGACGACCTCGACAGGACGCTCGACCGCCTCTCGCAGCAGGGGATCGAGCCGGAGAAGCCGCCCTACCAGGTCAGCGACGGAGGCTCGCGCCTCTGCTTCGTGCAGGATCCCGACGGCTACCGGGTCGAGCTGATCGAGCGCTCGGGCTGAGCCGCCAGCAGGGAACGCATGATTTCGACAACGCTCCGCTGCTCGCGCGTGACCTGTCGGTAGGTGAAGCGGACGACCCTGTAGCCGGCGGCGATCAGCCGTGCGTCGCGGGCGCGAACGCGAGGCGGGTGGCGTGGGTCGCGTGCCCGTCGGTCTCGACGATCAGCCGCCGGTCCGGCCAGAGGAAATCCACCTCGTACGGGCCAACCCGCCGGTTCACCCGCGGTCGCGGAAGACCGGAGGCTGTGCAGAGCTCGACGAACAGGCCCTCGAGCTCGCTGCGGGTCACGCCGCCGTCGGGCTCGTGCTGCGCCAGGACTCGCGCGAGCACGCTCGCGCCGTGTCGCTTCGGGTTCGCGTCGAGGACCGCCCGAACCCGCCGCAGGTCGAACAGCCGCAGCGCCTCAGCGCGCTCGACCGCCCGCGCGAGGGCGCCGGCGTCGAGCACTCCGGCGAGGTCGAGCAGCGTGCGCGCCGGCGATGTGACCGGAATGCCGCGCTCGGTCGTGACGTCCGCGTCGGAGAGGCATTGAGAGCGGTGTACCTCGATGCCCGGTCGATGCGTGCGGCCGTTCGACGTCGGAACCGTGACTTGAACACGCGGGCTTGCCGTCGGTCGAAGTCCCAACAGCGCGCCTGCGCAGCGGTGGCTGAGCACGGATCCCGAACCACAGGCGAGCACTGCGGCCATCCAGCGGCCCTCGGCGCTGAGGATAGAGTGGCCCACCGCATAGACGCCGCGGTGTACCCGGTGAAGGCGTCCGGTCTGCGAGCGCTTGAGCACTCCGCGTGCGCTGAGTCCGGCGTCTCCCAGCTGAGCGAGGCTGATCACTCCGTACTGGGCCCTCGCCAGCCGAGCGATGCGGCGATCAATGGCGGGTTTCCGACCCATAGGTGTCGGTAAGCCGCCAACGTTCGGTTCTCGCCCCCGTTGAAAGCCGAGGGGGCGGGGCGCGGCCTACCGCGCGCTGACCGTCACGTCCACGTTGTCCTCGCCGACCGCGTCGCACATGACCGTCGCGCTCGGTACGCGCGCGGTGTCGCCGGTCGCGCATTCGAGCTCGGCCCCGTTGGCGGTCAGCCGCGCCACGCCGTCGGCGGCCTCCTCGAGCGTGAGCGTGACGCTCGGCGTCTCGAGCTCGACGCTCGCGCCACCGCCCTCGAGGCTCGCCTGGCACAGGCCGCCCGAGCACGTGGACGTGGTGGTCTGACAGCCGAAGCCGCTGACCAGCGCGCCGAGCGCAAGCGCGCTGGCCACCGCCACGATTCTCCGCTTGCTACCGACGATGGACGAAAACTAACGCTCGCCCGAGCCGCCGCGAGCGAAGGCTTCTAGTCCTTCTCGGCGCCCGGGTCGTCCGGCACGCCGACGTCGTCGTCGTCGGCCGGGTGCGCAGTCTGGCCCTTTACGCCCTGTTCCTCGATCCTGGGCGTGGCGTCGGCATTGACCTCGCCGGGCTTCTTCTGGCCGGCAGCCGTCTCGCCCGAATCCTCGGCGTCGTCCGGCTTGCCGCCAACCGCCTGGTCGCCCGCGTCGGGCGTGTCCCTGAGCGGGCCATCGCCCTGGGTTTCGTCGATCATCGCGACTCCTCTCTTCGGCGCTCATCGCGGACGATGGCGCTTTCCAAACGGATCTACCGCAACTCCGGTTCCCTCAAACCTGAGGGTGCAATCTAGATGATGAGGGCATCGCCGAGGCCACGAGCCAAGGGGTCGGCGCCCGCGCGGACCCTCGCAGCCCGCGCAGGCCGAGCCCCGGCGGCTAGCCTCTTTCGCCCGTGCGAGTCCCAGCGCCGCTCCCCGCTCTCGTCGGCGCGCTCGCGCTGACGCTGCCGCTCGCGGTAGTCGCGTGCGGCTCCGACGAGGCAGAGAGCCCCCTCGACGCGGCGCTCGGCTACCTGCCGTCGAACGCGCCGATGGTGGCGGCGGTCACGACCGACCCCGACGACGCCGGCTTTCAGGCGCTCGACCAGCTGGTCGAGCGCTTCCCGGGCGGCGCGCAGGTCGCGGAGAACGTGCTGGGCACGGTCCTGCCGGCGGGCCTCGACTTCGAGGACGAGATAGCGCCGCTGCTCGGCAATGAGCTCGTGGTGGGGGCGCCGGACGCGCAGGCGCTCGGGGAGGGCGGCTTCGTCGCCGCGATCCAGGCGCCCGACATCGAAGCGGCCGAAGGGCTCGCCGAGGCACCGGGCGTCAGCGAGGTCGGCGAGGCGGAGGGCGCCACGCTCTATGGAGTAGAGGGCGGTGTCCTCGCGATCGACGAGGACGTCGTGCTGTTCGCCGACACCCAGAAACGCCTCGAGGCTGCGCTTGCCCAGCGAGCCGAGGAGGACGGAAGCCTCGACCAGCAGATCTTCGACGAGGCGCTCGCGGACCTGCCGGAGGACGCGCCGGTTCGCGTCTACGCCGACGCTCCGGCGATCCTCGCCGCGGTCCCCGAGGTCCAGCAGGCTCGGTCGGTCGCCTGGATCGCCGCGCTCCAGACGCTCGGCATCGCTCTGTCGCCGGAGGGCGACCGCCTGGGCCTCGAACTCGACCTGGCCACCGACCCGGCGGGGCTGACCGACGCCGATCTGCCGCTGGCCGCGACGGCCGGCGAGGATCCTCCGCGCGTCATCGCTCGTCCCGGCGAGCTTGGGATTGGGATCCGCGAGCCTGGCCAGACGCTGCTGTTCGCGAAACTCGTGGCCGATGCGCTCGCGCCCGGCGGCGCCGAGCTCGTGGAGTCGCAGCTCGGTATCGGCGTCGAGGAGCTCGCGCGCCAGCTCGGCGACGAGGCGTTCGTGTCGCTTGGCCTTGAGCGCGGGAGCTTCCTACGTGCCGACTTGAAGGATTCCCAGGCCTTCCAGGTGGCGCTGGCGCGGATCGCTCGGGTGCTGCCGCTGCTGACGGCGGCGGTGGGGCTGGAGGGCCTCGCGCTCGATCCGGTCGATTCGCCGCTCGGCGACTTCTACGAGCTCCGGACACCGGGCGCACCGCCGACGACCATCGGCGTGGTCGGCCAAATCCTGGTTGTGACGGACAATCCTGCCCAGGCCGCCGTCACTCCCGTGGCGCCGCGGATGGTCCCCGGCGTCGAGGGCTCGGTGGTCGTTGCGGGCCACGGGAAGCTGCTGCTCGAGCAAGCCCTCAGCCCGCTCACCGGCCTGCTCGGGGCCCCGCTCGTGGACGCGTTCCTCCAGCCGATCGGGGATGTCCAGGGGTCGCTCGAGACAGACACGACCGGGATCCGCGGCAGTTTCCAGCTGGACCTCGAGTAGCAGGCTCAGCCGGCGGCCGCTACTGACCGCTTCACGGCGCCGCGCATCCGGTCGAGCAGCTCGAGCGCGCCGCCCTTCGAGAGCGGCTCGTTGAGGTTGCCGCACTTCGGCGACTGGACGCACGACGGGCAACCCGCGCGGCAGGGGCACTCGCCGATCAGGCGCCGAGCGTCGTCCACGAGCGCTTCGAACGCATGGAAGCCGGCGTTCGCGATCCCGATGCCGCCGGGGTGGCCGTCGTAGATGAAGACCGTCGGTCGGCCGGTCTGGGGGTGGAGGTTGGTCGAGAGGCCGCCGATGTCCCAGCGGTCGCACATCGCGATCAGCGGCAGCACCGCGATCTGCGTGTGCTCGGCGGCGTGAAGCGAGCCGAGCAGCCGGTCGAGCGGGAAGTCGTCGCCGAGCAGGTCCGCGGGCACCTCGTACCAGAGCGCCTGGGTCACGAAGTGCTGCTCGGGCAGGTCCACCGGCATGAGGTCGATCACCTCGTGGTCGGTCACGCGCTTGCGCTGGAAGGCGACCACCTGCTCGGTGACCGAGACGGTGCCGAGGAAGAGCTCGACGCCGAGCGCGTCCCGCTTGTGGGCGATCCGCTCGATGAAGGTGTTGGTCTCCTTCTTCGGCTGCGTGTACCAGTCGCCGGCGAACGGCCGCACCACCGCCCGGCGGTCGCCCATGTCGAGCTGCTCGACTTCGTAGCTCTGGCCCATGTGCAGGTAGACGGCGCCGGGGTGGACGGTGCCCGGCGCGCGCGCCGCCTCGACCGTGCCGAGCAGCTCGCCGGAGCTTGTGTCGAGGACCGCGAAGGAGTCGGTCGAGCTCGAACGAAGCGACACCCGCTGCGCGGGGAAGCCAGGCCCCCGCGGCGTGTAGCGGCCGCCGCGCTCGCGCAGCTCGCCGGCGCTCACGAGCCGCTCGGCGTACGCCTCCCAGCGCGGCCCGAGCGTCTCGGCGTCGGCCGGCGAGAGCGGCATCTCGTACGCCGCCGCCGCGAGGTGGGCGCGGTGAATCTGCTCGGACTCGTGATCGAGGATCGCCGCCTCGACGCGCCGGTCGAGGAACTCGTCGGGGTGGCGGCAGAAGAACTGGTCGAGCGCGTCGTCGCCGGCGACGTACAGCGCCAGCCCGGTGTCGCGCCGTCCGGCGCGACCCCACATCTGGCGCAGGCTCGCGACGGTGCCCGGGAAGGTCACGCAGATCGCGGCGTCGAGGTGCCCGACGTCGATCCCGAGCTCCAGCGCGTCGGTGGCCACGACCGCGAGCAGCTCGCCCTCGGCCAGGCGACGCTCGATCTCGCGGCGCTGCCACGGCGTGTAGCCCGCGCGGTACGGCGCGATCCGGTCGGCGAGGTCGCCGCGGCCCTCCTCCTCGAGGCGCAGCCGCGCGAAGCGCTGGATCAGCTCGACGCCGCGGCGCGACTTGAGAAAGCAGATCGTCCGCACCTCGCGCGCCACGAGCTGCGCGAGAAGCCCGGCAGCCTCCGACAGCGCCGAGACGCGGGCGCCCGTCGCCTCGTCCACCAGCGGCGGGTTCCACATCGCCACCTGGCGCTCCGCCGCCGGCGAGCCGTCGCGCTCGACGAGCTGGAAGTCGAGCCCCGTCAGCCGCTCGGCCAGCTCGACCGGGTTGGCGATCGTGGCGCTCGTCAGCAGGAAGCGCGGCTCGGTCCCGTAGGCGTTCGCGAGCCGGCGCAGGCGGCGCAGCACGTTCGCGACGTGCGAGCCGAACACCCCGCGGTAGACGTGCGCCTCGTCCACCACGACCCAGGCGAGGTTCGCGAGCGCGTCGCCCCACGCCTTGTGGTTGGGGAGCACGCCGACGTGCAGCATGTCCGGGTTCGTGAGCACGAGGTTCGAGCGACCGCGGATCGCCCGGCGCTCCTCGCGCGGCGTGTCGCCGTCGTAGATCGCGTGGCGCAGGAACGGCGCCTCCAACGCGGAGAGCTTGCGCGCCTGGTCCTGGGCGAGCGCCTTGGTGGGGTAGAGGTAGAGGGCGCGCGCGCGACGGTCGCGGGCGAGCGTGTCGAGCACCGGCAGATTGAAGGCGAGCGACTTTCCGCTCGCCGTGCCGGTCGTGACGATCGTGTGGCCCCGGAGCGCCGACCGAAGCGACTCGGCCTGGTGCGAGTAGAGGCGCTCCACGCCGCTGCGGGCGAGCGCGGACTGCAGCTGCGGGTGGAGATCGTCGGGGACCGGCGCCGTCTTCGCGCGCCGGGCGCCGTAGCGCGCGGTGCGCACGAGTTGCTCGCCGCGGGCCGGCTCGAGCACCTCCGCCCACGGAGCCTGGGTCCGCGCCTTGGCCACTGCTTGCCATAGTAGGCGCGCCCTCCGGAACACCTCCTCGATGGCGATCCGCTGCGTCTACACCGATCTCGACGGGACCATGCTCGGCCGTGGGGCGTCGCTCTTTCGCGACGCCGAGGGCAACTTCACGATGCTGGCCGCGCGCGCTCTGGAGGCGTGCCACCGCGCCGAGGTGGAGGTCGTGATCAAGTCCGGACGCCGCCAGGCCCAGGTGATGGAGGACGCGCGCCTGATCGGCCAGACCTCCTACATCTTCGAGGTCGGCTGCGGCATGGTCGTGGACGGCGAGGAGATCTTCCTGACCGGCGAGCTACAGCCGCGGGACGACAGGACGATCCACGACCTGATCGAGGACTCCGGCGCGCCGCGGCTGCTGCTCGAGACCTACGCCGGCCGGCTCGAGCACCACGCCCCGTGGCACCGAAACCGCGAGGTCTCCCACCTGATGCGTGGGCTGGTGGACTCGGTCGAGGCCGACGCGCTCTTGGACAGCCACGGCCTCGGCCAGTTGCGCTTGGTGGACAACGGCGCGATCTCACGCGGCGAGTCGACGCTTGCGATCGACGGACTTCCGCACGCCTACCACCTGATCCCGCGCGTGGCCTCGAAGGGGGCGGCGGTCGGCCACCACATGAGGGCCCGGGGTTACTCGCCGGACGAGTGCATCGGCGTCGGCGACTCGCGCGAGGATCTCGGCGTGGCCGAGGCCGTCGGCCGCTTCTTCCTGGTACGCAACGCCGTCGAGAAGGACCCCGCGATCGCCGAGGTGGTCGCGTCGAAGCCGAATGTCGAGGTCACCGAGGAGCGAAACGGCGCCGGCTTCTACGAGGCGGTGGTGCGCTCCCTGGCCGAGGCGCGCGGTTGACCCGCCGCGCCGTCCGGCACCGACGCCAGGAAGTCGAGCACCGCACGGTTGAACTCCTCCGCGCGCTCGAGGTTGACGCCGTGCGGCGCCCCGTCGATCACCGTGAGCTTGGCGTCGGGGATCAGCTCGGCCAGCTCGCGCGACTTCCAGACCGGGACGAGCACGTCGTGCTCGGCGCCTATTACGTGGACCGGCATCGACAGCGCGGAGATCCGCTCGCGGGCCTCGTGCCGCCCCGACGCCTGCGCCTGGCGCGCGAACGCCTCGGGGTGCTGGCGGTTGGGGTTCTGAAGCATCATGCCGCGCAGGTAGTCGACGGCGTCTGGGTTCTCGTAGAACGCCTCCGACATCGTCAGCAGGAGCAGCATCTCCAGGTGCTCCTCGATCGGGACCTGGCGTGCCGAGGCGCCCAGGATGCGGCCCCGCTCGGCCCCGTAGCGCCCGCTGCCGGCCCAGGTCACGCAGAGCGTCAGCGTGCGCACGCGGTCGGGGGCGGCGAGCGCCACCTCCTGCGCGATGGTGCCTCCCATCGACACCCCGAGCAGGTGGAAGGAGTCGAGCTCCAGCTCGTCGCAGAGCGCCAGCGCGTCCGCCGCCATGTCCGCGACCTCGTAGGGGCCGTCGCTGTAGTCGGAGCGGCCGACGTCGCGGTTGTCGAAGACGATCGTCCGGTAGCGCTGGGAGAAGGCCGGGATCTGCGGAATCCACCCGAGCGTGTCCACGCCGAGCCCCATGACCAGCACGAGCGGCTCGCCCTCGCCGTGGACCTCGTAGTAGGTGCGTCTGTCGGTGGTCTCGGTGAAGGGCAGCGGTCGCTCCGTGCGCGGGTGCGGACGCGGGGACCCTAGCCCGGCCGTGAGGCAACCGCGATCGCGGCGCCGGCGTCCTCGAGCTCGGTGATCGTCGTGGCCTCGGCGACGCTCGCCAGATCGAGCACCCGCGCCTGGAACGGCTCTAGCCGTTCCTCGCCCACCACCGCGTGGCAAGCGACGCCCGCCTGGCGGCAACGGGTGGCGACCTCCGCCACCGCCTTGCCCGCCAGCGTCTGCTCGTCGAGCCTGCCCTCGCCCGTGACCGCGAAGCGCGCGCCGTGCATGACCACGTCGAAGCCGACCTCGTCGAGCACGAACGCCGCGCCGGGCACCAGCCGCGCCCCTCGATGCGCCCACAGCGCACCCGAGAGACCGCCCGCGCAGCCGGTCATCGGCACGCCGCGCGGGTCGCGCGGGGCCGCATCGGCCAGGTGCTCGAGTCGGCGCTCGAGGCGCGCCACGAGCTCGGGGTCGGCACCCTTCTGGGGCCCGAACACGCGCGCCGCGTCCTCCCACGGGGTGCGGACGTCGCAGACCACGACCAGCTCGACCCCGACATCCGCTTCCGACAGCGCCTCTAGCGCCCCTGCGCCGCCGTCCGTGGTGGCGCTGCCGCCGACCGTGACGATCACCTCGCTCGCGCCCGCCCGCGCAGCCGCCGCGATCAGCTCGCCGGTCCCGCGGGTCGAGGCCGCCCACGCGTCCCGCTCGTCCTCGGCGACGTGGTGGAGTCCGCTCGCCTGCGCGGTCTCCACGACTGCGGTCCGCCCGCCCGGGAGCAGGGCGAACTGTGTCGCCACCGGCCGGCCGATCGGGTCGGGGGCCGTCGCCTCGACTCGCTCTCCGCCGCGCGCTGCCAGCAGCGCGTCCATCGTGCCCTCGCCGCCGTCGCCGATCGGCATCTCCACCGCATCGCGGCCTCCGCGCCGCAGGCCGCGCGCGAGCGCCGCCGCGACTTCGATCGCCGCGAAGGTGCCCTTGAAGCTGTCCGGCGCCACGAGGACGGGCGCCTCGCCCGCGGCGGTCAACCCTCGGCGATCGCCGACTCGAACGCCCGCCGCGCGTCGCTCCCGTGGACGCAGAATACGATCCGCTCCAGCCCGCCGCCGTGCGCCCGCGCCACCCCGGTCATGAGCTGGGCCGCCTCCGCGAGCGGAAAGGCGCCGACGCCGGTCCCGAAGGCCACGAGCGCCACGGAGAGGCACCCGAGCCGCTCGGCGCAACGCAGTGTGGACTCGGTGGCGCGCTCGATGATCTCCGCCGAGGTGGGGCCGCCGAGCACCATCGTCGCCGCGTGGATCACATAGCGCGCGGGCATGTCGCCGGCGGTCGTCTCCACCGCCTCGCCGAGCTCGATCGGCGCGCGCTCGTCGGACTCGCGCTGCACCTCGGGCCCGCCGGCGCGGCTGATCGCGGCTGCCACGCCTCCGCCGTGCTTGAGCTCGGTGTTGGCCGCGTTCGCGATCGCGTCGACCTCGAGCTGCGTCACGTCGCCCTCGATCACCTCGAGCCGGGCCACCGTCATATCTTCCCGCACATCGCCGAACGCGACCACCTGATGCTCGAGCTCGAGGGCCGCGAGGTTCGGTTCTCGAACCCGGACAAGGTCTTCTTCGCCGAGCGCGGGCCTACCAAGCCGCGACCAGCTAGCCGCGCAGCCGAAAGACCCGCCCGGCGCTCGATACGACGTAGAGTCCGCCGCCTGAGCCCTGGCCGAAGGAGACCAGCGTGAACTCGGCCAGCCTCGCGCCGCGCACGCGGCGGTCGCCGACCGCGCGGCCTTGTCGCAGCTCGGCCGAGCGCAGCCTGCCGGTGCAGAAGTCGCCGTAGATGTAGCGCCCTCGCAGCGAGCCGAGCGAGGGATGCCGGGCCACGTAGCCGCCGATGATCGAGCAGTCGCCGGTCGCGTGCGACCGTTGGAGGACCGGCGGCACGTGGCGCCCGTAGGAGAGCCGGCACCCCGGCGCGGCGCCCTCGTAGCGGTCGCGGCCCTCGAAGCAGGGCCAGCCGAAGTTGGGTCCCGGCGCCTGTCGCCTGAGCCGGTAGTCGACCTCCTCGAACCGGCCCTCGCCGACGTCCCCGATCACCAGCGCGCCGGTCGCGCGGTCGAACGAGAAGCGGTACGGGTTGCGCAGGCCGAGCGCGAAGACCTCGTCGGCGCCGGCGCGCCCCACGAACGGGTTCGAGCTCGGGACGGCGTAGGGACGGCCGGCGGAGCGCCGGCTCGGGTCGATCCGCAGCAGCTTGCCGAGCAGGCTCGTGGTGCTCTGGGCGGGCGCGCCGCTGCCGCCGCCGTCGCCGGTCGAGACGTAGAGCAGGCCGTCTGGGCCGAACTGCAGCTGGCCGCCGTTGTGGTTCGACCGCGCCGAGTGCTCGACCTCGATCACTTTGCGCCGGCTGTCGCCCAGCGCGCGGTCCGGGTTCGCCGGTGAGCGCAGGAACTCGTCCACGCGCAGGTCGCCGCCACGGTCGGTGTAGAAGACGTAGAAGCGCCGGTTCGCCTGATAGCCGGGCGCGAACGCGATCGAGAGCAGCCCCCGCTCGCCGGCGGTCGAGACGCTCTTCGAGATGCGCAGGAACGGCCGCTCGAGCTTCTTCCCGCCGCGGACGACGCGGACCGCGCCGCCGCGCTCGACCACGAACAGCCGCCGTGTGTCGCCGGGGGCGCCGGTCGCGTAGATCGGGCTCTTGAAGCTGCCGATCGAGTTGAGCCGCGCGGCGCCGGCATCCTCGACCGCGGGCGACGCCGCGGCCCCCGCCAGGAGGGCGAGCATGCCGGTGAGCAGCAGGGCCGCTCGCCCGAGGCTCGTCACCGAACCGCGCTCGGCGACCTTCGTCTCCATGGACACGATTATGCGGACTCCGACGTCACCGCGAGCTGGTCGATCCGGCACTCCTTCGGGTCCTTGTCCTCGCGCCAGCGCA
>Ga0136622_10000925_pt1 | contig 12083 bp, 11 predicted proteins | sample AntDrymUQ4482106_2_FD_104803 | JGI IMG/M metagenome (GOLD analysis project Ga0136622, IMG submission 104803) | Polar desert sand microbial communities from Dry Valleys, Antarctica - metaG UQ448 (21.06) | ecosystem: Environmental > Terrestrial > Soil > Desert | place: Antarctica: Dry Valley...
GGATGCTCCTTGACGAAGCCGTGCCCCCCGAGCAGCTGCACGCCGTCGTTGCCGATGCGCATGCCACGGTCGGCGCACAGCCGTCGAGCGAGCGCCACCTCGCGGGCGAACGACTTGCCCTGCGCGGCCCGTGATGCAGCGCGGTAGGTGACCAGGCGCATGCCTTGCAGCTCGATGCCGATGTCGGCGACCATGAACGCCACCGACTGACGGTGGCTGATCGGCTCGCCGAAGGCCTCACGCTCGTTGACGTAAGGCACCACATAGTCCAAGACCGCCTGCGCGGTGCCCACCGCCAACGCGCACCAGGCCAGCCGCGAGAGCCGCACGCACTCTGCGTAGGCGTCGCCGTCGGTGTCTCCGAGAAGCCCGATCGAGCCGACCCGAACGTCGTCAAGAACCACCCGGCTCAGCGACGCGGCGCGCAGTCCCATCCCGGGGTCGGCTTCGATGACGACACCCTCGGTCGCCGACTCGACGAGGAAGAGGGCGGGAGTCCCCTCGAGACTCGCCGCAACGACGAAGAGCTCCGCCTCAGCGCCTCGCGGCACCAACGACTTCACGCCGGACAGGACGTATCCGTCACCGTCGCGCACGGCCGACGTGGAGAGCTCGAAGGGGTCGAAGAGCGCGTGGGGTTCGCTGACCGCGAGAGCGGCGGCGGGCACGTCGTCGCCGGTGAATGCCGGGAGGTACGTCGCCTGCTGCTCCTCGCTGCCCCAGAGGGAGAGCGCCGTGCTCACCGCACCCGGAGCAAGACACGCGACTGCGAGACCCATGTCCCCCGCTGCCAGCGCCTCGGCGACCAGCGTGCCCGCCATCGCGGATCGTTCCGCGGAGATCCCGCCGAGCTCCTCGGGCACCCCGAGGATGGGCAGCCCGATGTCGAGACTCGACTTGAGCACGGCCTCGGGCGCAACGGACACGTCGTTCGCCTCCGCCGCGGCCGGTCGCACCACCTCGGTAGCGAACTCGGTGACGACGTCGACCAGCATCTGCTCGTCGTCGGTCGGCGTGAGGTCGAAGACGCCCGTCGCAGCGGTCGCGCGCACGCGCGTCGGGGACCCGGTTCTCGACCCTGCCCGGGCGAACGTGCGGTTGAGCGCTCCCAAGGTGCGAAAGCCCGACTTGGTCGCCTCGAAGACGACTCGCTCCACGGGTTTGCGCAGACCCAGCCGGTCCAGCGCCGGGTTCTGCGCGATCCGGTTGAGCACCGCAACCGCGAACCCGATCGGGTCGCGGCTCTCGCCGGCCACCAGCCCGTGTCGTCCGGGTCGCTGCGCTGCCATGGCCGAAACTGTAACCAGCGGTTACAGCAAGGGATAGATAGCGGTGACGTGTCACGTCTCACGCGAGTCGCACTCCTAGGATGTCGCCCATGTCGCAGCCAGCCGCCGACGGGACCGCCGGGTCAGGCGCACTGCCCACGGGCGGGACCGTGCGTCCCATCACCCGCTGGGGCGAGCCGGTGATGCACCGGATGCAGGAACCGATCACCGAGTTCGACGACGCGCTGCGTGAGCTCGCCGCGGACATGGTGGCCACGATGTACGCCGCCGAGGGGGTCGGCCTCGCCGCCTGTCAGATCGGGGTGGACCGCTCGATCTTCGTCTTCGACTGTCCCGACGACGAGCGCCGACACCACCGTGGCGTGGTGTGCAACCCCACGGTGTTCCTGCCGGTCGGGCGCGACCGCAAGCTCGACGACGGCGACGAGGGCTGCCTGTCACTGCCGGGCGCCTTCGTGGACTGCGCGCGGCCGGACTACGCCCGTGTGGATGGCCAGGACCTCGATGGCGACCAGATCAGCTACGCCGGCGACGGCCTCCTCGCGCGCTGCCTGCAACACGAGACCGACCATTGCAAGGGCACCGTGTTCGGCGACCGGTTGAACAAGCGCACCCGGAAAAAGCTGTTCAAGCAGGCGGACACCTCCGCGGAGGACTATCCGGCGGACTGGCCCCAGTCCAAGCCACTGTCTAAGCCACTGGAGCGCGACCAGCCTTCAGACTGAAACATCTCCCGGACCCGCCTGCGGAGCTCGCCGCCGGCCGCGAGCCCCCGCATCACCGCGCGAGGACCGTCGAAGTCCGCAACCCATGCCGCGTAGGGAGGACACTCACGCTGCAGCCGCCGGACCACGTCTTCCTGAGGGGTCTGCGGCCACGGCTGCCCGCCGGGGCTACCGAGCACACCCCACCTCGAGACGTAGACCATGAACGATTCGGGCTCGTCCCCCCAGTCCATCTCGAGCCGACAGGCCGCGCCTGTGGACGATTTCACCCTTGTCCGGTGGTAGTTCGGCTCGGTCCGGTCGAGCGCGCCGAGCTGGTCGGAGTCGAGCAAGGAGGCGAAGGTCGCGGTGACGGCTCGCTCCTCCAGGAACGGTGCCGCGGGGATGTGCCCGTGGATGCTCACGTACGCACCGTGCCCCACGGCGAGGCCGTGCAGCCTGACCGAGAGGAAGGGCAGCGTCGTACTCACCCCGGCGAGCGCGAGCTTGCGGGTCATCACCGCGGGCGACGCGTTCGACCCGACCGCGACCACCAGGGCCCGGTCCTCGAGGCTCACCTCTGTCGGCACGAGTGGGCTCAGCTCACCGTCGCGCAGCAGGCCTGATCCGGACGCGGGCGTACCCGGATAGGTCCACGGCGTCCGCGACCAGTCGCCCTCGCCCGGATCCCGCAGGGTCCCCTGAGGGTTCATCGCCGACCGAGCGCGTAGCACGCCACGGCGCTCGCGACGGCGACGTTGAGCGAGTCGACCCCGGCAGCCATCGGGATCACCGCGCGGATGTCGGCCGCCTCCTGCCAGCGAGTAGTCAGTCCCGGCCCCTCGGAGCCGAGCAGCAACGCCACCTTGTCCAGCCCCGCCACCGCCTTCTCGATCTCGACCGCGCCCTCGGCGACGGTCAGCGCTACCGTCGTGAAGCCCGCATCGGACAGTGCCGAGAGATCGGCGTGCCAGTCACTCATCCGGGCGTAGGGAATGCTGAACACCGCGCCCATCGCCACCTTGACCGAGCGCCGGTAGAGCGGGTCAGCGCATCGCGGGGACAGCACGACCGCGTCGACACCGAGCGCGGCAGCGCTGCGGAAGACGGCGCCGACGTTCGTGTGGTCCACCACGTCCTCCAGCACGACCACAGTCCTCGCCCCGGACACGACGTCAGCGACGTCTCGCGCGGGCAGTCGCTTCATCGAAGCCAGCGCGCCGCGATGGACGTGGAACCCGGTGACCTGCTCGGCCAGGGCCTCGGAGACGACGTAGCACGGCGCTGGGCTCGCATCGAGCACGTGCGCCAGCCCGTCCAGCCACCGTGGCGCCATCAGGAACGACCGCGCCGCGAAGCCCGCTTCCGCCGCACGGCGCACGACCTTCTCCCCCTCGGCCAGGAACAGCCCCTGCTGCTCGACCTCCAGATGCCGACGGAGCTGCACGTCACGCAGGTCCCGGTAGTCCGCGAGGCGCGGGTCGGTTGCGTCGACAATCTCGATCAGCTCCGCCACGCGCTCACCTCGTGAGACCCGCACGGCTCGCCGGGTAGCGGTCCGGGTTCGCCACCGCCACCACACCCCCCACCACCACGACAGCCGGTGGTCGCACCCGCTCACGCTCGACGTCGTCGGCGACGGTGCCGAGCGTGGAGAACAGCCTGGACTCCTTCGGCATCGTCCCCTCGGCGATCACCGCCACGGGTGTGTCCTCCTTGCGACCACTGGCGACGAGCCGTCGCGCGATCGCGGGTAGGTTATCCACGGCCATCAGGAGTACGACGGTGCCACGCAGTCGCGCGACGGCATCCCAGTCGACCAGGGACGACTCGTCGTCAGGTGGCAGGTGACCGGAGACCACCGTGAAGTCGTGAGCCACTCCCCGGTGCGTGACCGGGATGCCGGCTACGGCGGGGACCGCCACTGCACTCGTGACTCCCGGCACGACCGTGTAGGGCACCCCCGCCTCGGCGCAGGCGATCGCCTCCTCGAACCCACGACCGAAGACGAACGGGTCTCCACCCTTGAACCGAACCACCCGCTTGCCCGCCCGGGCCCGGTCGACGATCAGCGCGTTGATCTCGTCCTGGAGTGCAGCACGCCCCCCGGGCAGCTTGGCGACGTCGACGAGCTCCACGTCCGGCGACAGCTCGCTGAGCAGCTCGCGAGGCGCGAGCCGGTCGGCGACCACGACTTCGGCCTCGCTGAGCGCCCGGCGGGCGGCCACCGTGACGAGCTCGGGGTCCCCCGGGCCACCTCCGACGAGGACCACTCCGGCCGACCTGTCGCGCTGCGCGTCCGCGTGGATGACCCCATCGCGCAGCGCGGCGACGATCTCGTCGCGCACCGCAGCCGAGCGCTGCGGCTGGCGGTTCCCCAGCACGGCCACGGTCACCCCGGCATGGCGTCCCACGGCGGGGGTCCACGCAGTCGCCTTCGGGGCGTCGTCACTGCGCACGCAGAAGATCCGGCGCTTCTCGGCGGCGCGGCTCACCGACTCGTTCGCCTCCGGGTCGTCGGTGGCTGCGACGACGTACCAGGTCTCGTCCAGGTCGCTGTCCTCGAACCCGCGCTCGAGCCAGGTCACCTCCTGGGACGCGACCAGTCCTTCGAGGGCGGGGGTCACCTCGGGCGACACCACGACGACCTGCGCCCCGCAAGCCAGCAGCCCGGGCACGCGCCGCTGCGCCACGTGCCCGCCACCCACGACCAAGACCCGCTTGCCGGCCAGCCGTAGGCCGGAGGGGTACGGCGGGAACGCGGGATCGACGACGGCCTGCGACATGCGATCCATTGTTCCCGCATGCGCGACGCGGTGGGAATGTGACCGCTCCGCGGACTCGCTATGGTCGAACTGGCCCAGCCCGCACGATCTGGAGGATTAATGAGTCTCGAACGCCCCGTCGCACCTGACCCCTACGACCTGCTGCCGTCTGTCGCATCGTTTACCGTGACCAGCGATGACGTCCGGGACGGCCAGCCACTCGACGAGGCGCAGGGACCCGATGGCAACACCTCGCCCCAGCTGAGCTGGTCCGGCGCCCCGGACGGCACGAAGAGCTACGTGGTCACCTGCTTCGACCCCGACGCCCCCACCCCCTCTGGTTTCTGGCACTGGGTGCTCGTCGACATCCCCGCCGACGTGACGGCGCTCGACACGGGCGCCGCAGCCGACGACCTGCCGGGGAAGGCGTTCCACTGCACCAACGACGGCGGCGAGCAGGGCTTCATGGGCGCCGCGCCACCCGAGGGCGACCAGCCGCACCGCTACTACTTCGTGGTGCACGCGGTGAAGGAGGAGACCCTCGGCGTCGACTCCGACGCGTCACCGGCGGTGGTCTCGTTCAACCTCGCCTTCAAGACTCTCGGCCGGGCGATCCTGCACGGCACCTACCAGCACTGAGTACGCCGAGTTGTCAGGCACTGAGGTGGCTATAGCGCCAACAGCGCCTGACAACTCTCGCAGGCACCCTCAGTTTTCTTGACTGGTTCCAGAAAAGATGTTTGGCTGGCCGGGATGTACGTCGAGGCAGCCACCGCGCTCCGGGACTCCGGCCTCCGGGTGACCAAACAACGCGTGGCCGTGATGAGTGCCCTCGACGCCGCCCCTCACTCGGGGGCCGACGCCGTGCTCGCCCGGGTGCGTGACGAGGTGGGGCAGGTCTCCACGCAGGCGGTCTACGACGTGCTCAACGTCCTCACCGACCGGGAGCTGGTGCGGCGGATCCAGCCGGCGGGATCCTCGGCGCGCTACGAGCTTCGGGTCGACGACAACCACCATCACCTTGTCTGCCGCGAGTGCGGCTCGGTGCAGGACGTCGACTGCGCGACGGGGGCCGCGCCCTGCCTTGACACCGGCCCCAAGACCAATGCAGACGCACCCGCCGCGGGTTTCGTCGTCGACGAGGCCGAGGTGACCTTCTGGGGCGTGTGCTCCACCTGCTCCACGTCGACTGGCGAGCAGAGGCAATCCCGCAACGACGTACTGCCCACCCACACATCCGGCAACACAACTGGAGGAACTCATGGCTGACTCACACCCGAACGGCGGGTCCTACACCGGCACCGGTGCACCGGCTCCGAGCGACCGCAACTCGCTCACCGTCGGCGCGAACGGGCCGATTCTGCTGCACGACCACCACTTCATCGAGCAGATGGCCCACTTCAACCGCGAGCGCGTGCCCGAGCGCAACGTGCACGCCAAGGGCAGTGGTGCGTTCGGCGAGCTCGAGACCACCGAGGACGTCTCTCAGTACACCAAGGCGGCGCTGTTCCAGCCCGGCGTGAAGACCGACATGCTCGCGCGCTTCTCGACCGTCGCGGGTGAGCAGGGCTCCCCCGACACCTGGCGCGACCCGCGTGGCTTCGCGCTGAAGTTCTACACCACCGAGGGCAACTACGACCTGGTCGGCAACAACACCCCGGTCTTCTTCATCCGCGACACGATGAAGTTCCCGCACTTCATCCGCTCGCAGAAGCGCCGCGGCGGGTCGTCCCTGCGCGACCACGACATGCAGTGGGACTTCTGGACGCTCAACCCCGAGTCCGCGCACCAGGTCACCTGGCTGATGGGCGACCGCGGCATCCCGGCGACGTACCGGAATATGAACGGCTACGGCTCGCACACCTACATGTGGGTCAACGCGGCCGGTGAGAAGTTCTGGGTGAAGTACCACTTCAAGACCGACCAGGGCATCGAGTTCCTCACCCAGGCCGACGCCGACCGGATCGCCGGCGAGGACGCCGACCACCACCGGCGTGACCTCTACGAGTCGATCGACAAGGGCGACCACCCGTCGTGGACGCTGCACGTGCAGGTGATGCCGTACGGCGACGCGGAGAACTACCGGTTCAACCCCTTCGACCTCACCAAGGTGTGGCCACAGGGCGACTACCCGCTGATCAAGGTCGGCACCATGACGCTGAACCGGAACCCGGAGAACTTCTTCGCCGAGATCGAGCAGGCTGCCTTCGAGCCCAGCGCGATCGTGCCGGGCATCGGGTTCAGCCCGGACAAGATGCTGCTCGGGCGCACCTTCGCCTACTCCGACACCCATCGCTACCGGATCGGGCCGAACTACCTGCAGCTGCCGGTCAACAAGCACCGGGTGCCGAACGCCTACACCTACCAGTTCGACGGCCCGATGGCCTATGACCACCCCGCCGACGCTGCGAAGTACGCCCCGAACTCCCAGGGCGATGGTTACAGCGACGAGACCGGCCCGGCCGAGGAGGGCTGGGAGGTCGACGGGGAGATGCTGCGCCACGCCTACGACCTGCACCCCGAGGACGACGACTTCGGCCAGCCGAACACGATGGTCAACGAGGTGATGGACGATGCCGCGCGCGAGCGACTCGTGCAGAACGTCGCCGGCCACGTCCTCGGCGGAGTGCGCGAGGAGACGCTCCCGCGGGTCTTCGAGTACTGGAAGAACATCGACGCGGACGTCGGCAAGCGCATCGAGGAAGCCGTGCACGCCGGCAGTGAGGAGTAGCTGCTAGTCGACAAGGCCCTCTGAGCGCAGCCACTCCTCGGCGACGTCCTCGGGCTCGCGGCGCTCGATGGACACCTGCCCGCTCAGCTCTCGCAAGGTCTCGGTGTCGAGCCGCTCGGCGATGTCGGCGAACAGCGGCTCGAGAGCCGGGTTGTCCTCCAACGTCTCCGCGCGCATGGTCAGAGACGGGTTGTACGCCGGGAAGAAGCCCCGGTCGTCCTCGAGAAGGCGCAGCCCTAGCTGCGGCACGTAGCCGCTGGTCTCGAACACCGAGCCGAAGCTGCATTTGTCCCCCGACTCGACCGCGCCGTAGACGGTGGAGTCGGGCAGGACGAACACGTTGGCGCGCGGGAAGCTGAAGCCGTACTCCTCCTCCAGCCCTGGAAGGCCGTCGGCGCGCTCGCTGAACTCGGGGCCGACACAGATCGTCGCCTTCTCGGGGCTCTGCTCGATGAGGTCCCCGAGATCGGAGAGCCGTCGTACGTCGCCCACGTCGGCGTCCTCGGTGTCGGACCGCACTGCGAGGGCGTAGGTGCTGTTCGCCGGCCCCGGAGCGAGCCACTCGATCCCGTTCTGCTCCGCGTCGAGGCGCGCGACGTCTCGGTAGAGCGTCTTCGGGTCGTCGGGCGGGTCTGACTGAGCCAGCAGGATGAGCGCCCCGGTGCCGGTGTACTCCCAGTACATGTCGATCTCCTCGGTGACCAGCGCCTGGCGCACGGCTTCCGTCCCGCCGGTGCCCGTCGCGTCGACCACTTCCGCACCGGCGGCCTCGAGCGCCTGCAGCGTGATCTGGCCGAGGACCGCCTGCTCGTCGAAGTTCTTGGAACCCACCACGAGCCGGGTGGTGTCCCCGCCACCACGTTCGCTGAGCTGACGCTCGGCGAGCTCGAAACGGTCGGCGATGGTGGTCTCTGACGACGACCCGCCGCACCCGGAAACGAGCAGTACGACGGCCGCCGACGCGGCCATCACCCCGGAACGTGTCACGACGAGCGGGCCTTGCCGCCGCCCGCGCTCGTCGCGCCCGGACGATGTTCGCGCTCCTCGTAGTCCTCCGACATCGCCTTGTAGAGCGACCAGCACATGAAGACCATGATCACCGCGAACGGCGTCGCGGCCAGGATCGCACCGTTCTGCAGCGCCGTCAGCCCGCCCGCCACCAGCAGGATCGCCGCGAGAAGGCCCATGATCGCGCCCCAGGTCAGCTTGATCAGGAGCGACGGCTCGAGGTCGCCCGAGGACATGCTGCCGAGCACGATCGTCCCCGCGTCCGCGCCAGCGACAAAGAAGATCCAGATCAGGAACAGCGCGAGCAGGCTGGTGATCAGCGGCAGCGGGAACTGGTCCATGAAGGCGAACAACGAGAGCGCCGGGTCCTTCGCCGCGGCGTCACTGATCGCGCCCCCGGTCGAGTTGTCGACGTCGATGGCGGTCGAGCCGAACACCGAGAACCACACCACCGAGAACAAGGTCGGCGCGAGCAGCACCCCGACCAGGAACTCACGGATCGTGCGGCCGCGGGAGATGCGCGCGATGAAGGCACCGACGTACGGCGCCCACGCGATCCAGGTCGCCCAGAAGAAGATCGTCCACGCACCCAGCCATGGGGACGGGTTGAACGCGCTCATGTCCGTGCTCATCGGAATCAGACCGGTGATGTAGTCGCCGATCCCCTGGGTCATCGAGTTGAGCTGGAGCAGGGTCGGGCCGAGCACCACGAAGTAGGCCAGCAACACGACGGCGAGCACCACGCTCGCCTGGGAGAGGATGTTGACCCCCTTCTCGATCGGCGTCGACGCCGAGAGCATGTAGCCGACCGCGGTCACGGTGATGATCACCATCTGCAGCGCCGTGCCGGTCGGCAGCCCGAACACCTCGCCCAGACCTGCGTTGATCTGCAGCGTTCCCAGGCCCAACGACACCGCGACACCGAAGAGCGTCGCCACGATCGAGATCACGTCGATGGTCTTGCCCAACGGGCCGTCGGCACGGTCCCCGATGAGCGGCCGGAAGACCGAGCTGATCCGGAGGCTCTTGCTGCCGCGCACGAAGCTGAAGTATGCGACCGCGAGACCCACCACGGCGTAGATCGCCCATGGGTGCAGAGTCCAGTGGAAGAACGAGTACTGCAGGCCGAGCTCCGCGGCCTCGGGACTGCGCGGCTCGGCCTCCCCGAACGGCGGCGTGCCGTAGTGCAGCAGCGGCTGCGCCACGCCCCAGAACAGCAGCCCGATCCCCATCCCCGCCTGGAACAGCATCGCGAACCAGGCGAACCTGCTGAACTCCGGCTTCTCGTCGGGACCCCCGAGGCGGATCTTGCCGAACTTGCTACAGGCAACGTAGAGGATGAAGACCAGGAAGAACGCGGTGACCAGCAGGTAGAACCAACCCAGCCCGTCGATGATCCACCCGACCGTGGTCGCGAGCGCGTCGCCGAACGGCTTCGTGAACAGCACCCCGGCCACGCAGAACGCGACCGAAAGCCCGACCGTGACGTAGAAGATGACCCCGAACTGGCTTTCCTGCTTGCTGCCTTGCTTGCTGCCGAGCGATGCTCGGCCTTGGGTGTCTACCATCCGTCTCAGTCCTCCTGGATCGAGATCCGGCGCGGCCGCGAGTCGGAGTCGCGGGCCGCCCCCGTCAGCGTGATCGTGACCAGCCCGTCCCGGAACCCCGCGCTGATCTTCTGCTCGTCGATGCCATCCGGTAGCGCTAGGCTGCGCCGGAACCACCCGTAGTAACGCTCCCGGAGGTAGGGCAGCGCCTCGTCGTCGGCCGGATCCGGCCGCTCTCCGGAGATGGTGAGTACGCCGTCCTGTACGTCGAGCCCGATCTCCTGCGCCGGGACCCCCGCTAGCTCGATGACGACGATCAGGTCCTCACCTCGAGCGAACATGTCCGTGGTCGGCACCCACGCCGTCTCCTCCGTGCGAGGAGAGGAGTCGTGCCCTGGGTCGAGGCCGGTGCGGCCGAGCGTGCGGATCCGCTCCATCTCGTGCATCAGCTCGAGGAAGCCACGCAACGGTGCCCTGCTGCTGGCCATGACACCCCCGAGAGGTCGACGCTGCTTGATGCGGCCGTCGTGCTGCCTATGTCTACCCTATGCCCGTGGGGCGGGAAAGGATCGTCGGTGAGCCAGACATTCTCGGTGAGCCCTATGTCGCGGAGACCATCGAGCTGGCCGACGACGACGAAGGGGCCGTCGTTGCAACACTGGTCTCCCGCCGCGCAGAGCGGTCCACCGCCCGCGCCGTACTCCACCTGCACGGGTTCGCCGACTACTTCTTCCAGACCCGCGCGGCCGACTTCTGGGTCGGGCGCGGCTACGACTTCTACGCGCTCGACCTCCGCAAGCACGGCCGGTCCATCCGAGCGCATCAGACCCCGAACTTCGTCACCGACCTGGCGGCGTACTTCGAGGAGATCGACGAGGCGATGCGTCTCGTGCGCGAACGCGACGGGCACGACCACGTCGTGGTCACCGCGCACTCGACGGGTGGTCTGGCGGCACCCCTGTGGGCACACGAGCGCCGCCCGCCCCTGGCGGGGATGGTGCTCAACTCGCCGTGGCTGGACCTGCACGCCAGCCTCCTCAAGCGCACCGTCGGGACCGCGCTGCTCGACGTGGTCGGCGCCCGCAGGCCCTACCTGGCGCTGCCACGCACCGTCACCGGCCTCTACGCGCAGAGCCTGCACCGCGAGCACCGCGGCGAGTGGGACTTCAACCTGGCGTGGAAGCCGCTGGAGAGCTGGCCCGCCTACGCCGGGTGGCTGCGCGCCATCCGCCGGGGTCACGCGCGGGTGCACCGCGGGATCGAGGTCGGGGCACCGGTCCTGGTGCTGACCTCGGGGGGTAGCGCGTCCCCCACGGTCTGGGACGAGAGCGTGACCGGGCACGACATCGTGCTCGACGTCGGCCAGATCAGGCAGTGGGCGCATCGGCTCGGTTCACGGGTGAGCCTGGTCAGTGTCCCGGGGGCGCTGCACGACCTCACCCTGTCCGCGGAGCCGGTGCGGGCCAGGGTCTTCGACGAGATCGGCCGCTGGCTGGACGCCTACGTGGACGGCCAGCGCGGAGACTGAATCGCCGAGACTGAAACGCCCAAGACTGAATCGCCCGAGAAACTGGCGCATTGTGTGGTTCGCCCCCCGATAACCGGGTGGGACCCAGTGTTATCGCCGCGCATGCGCAGCGGTTCTCAGATCCGGGTCTACCCGACCGCGGACGCGTCGCTCTCGAGGAGACAGATGTGAGAAAGTTACATTTCGCCGCGATTGGAGCAGCCGGCACCCTGGCGCTCAGCGTGGTACCCGGCCAGTCGATGGCCGTGGACGAGATCGACACCACCCAGATCCGCAACGGCGTCACCGTCGGCGGGATCTTGGAGCATGAGCGGAACTTCCAGCGGATCGCCGACGCCAACGGCGGCGATCGAGCATCCGGGAAGCCAGGCTACGACGCGTCCGCGGCCTATGTCGTGGACCGGCTCACCCGGGCGGGGTACGACGTCCGGCAGCAGACGTTCACCTTCCCGTTCTTCGAGGAGCTCGCACCGGCGACGGCCACGGAGATCACGCCGACGCCGAAAGAGTA
>Ga0136622_10000927_pt1 | contig 12077 bp, 12 predicted proteins | sample AntDrymUQ4482106_2_FD_104803 | JGI IMG/M metagenome (GOLD analysis project Ga0136622, IMG submission 104803) | Polar desert sand microbial communities from Dry Valleys, Antarctica - metaG UQ448 (21.06) | ecosystem: Environmental > Terrestrial > Soil > Desert | place: Antarctica: Dry Valley...
ATCGCGGTGCTGGGGGTCTCTTACAAGCCCGGGGTCGGTGATCTGCGCGAGTCGCCGGCGATCAAGATCATGCGCATCCTGGCGCAGCGCGGCAGCGAGCTCGTCTACCACGACGAGCACGTGCCCGAGCTTTCCGACTTTGGCCTTCGGTCGGAGTCGCTGGAGGCCGTGCTCGATCGTGCCGACGCGGCCGTGATCCTAACCGCTCACCCCGGCCTCGACCTCCAGGCCGTCGTCGACGGCGCACCGCTGGTGGTCGACTTCCGCGGCGTGACGCGCGGGATCGAGGCCAAGCACCTGGTGCGCCTCTGAGCCGGCAGCCGTCGCCTGCGCTCGGCGCCGGGCTTCACCCCGACCGCGCCACGGCGCCCGCGACTTCCTGCCACCACGCGCGCGCCTGGTCGGTCTCCGCGCGCCCGATCCGATCGCGGGTGTAGCGCAGCAGCTGGCGCTGGCCGCCGAACGCGACGATCCTCTCGCCGGTGACCGCGAAGCGCCCGTCGGCGAGCAGCACCAGCGCGCCCGCCTCGTCGCGGCGCGTGCGCAGCCGGCGCAGGACCGCCACGCCCTCGATCTCGCCGGGGGCCGCGGGGTCACTGATCCCGCCGCGCCAGGGCTTGACCGAGAAGATCGGCGAGCGCCCCGCAAGCACCGGGAGGGGCTCGTCCTCCGCGCCGATCGGACCGGTGTGCCACAGATCGAACAGCTCCTGGACCACCGCCCGTGCCGGCTCGCGGACGAGGATGTGGAGGCGGTCGCCGGCCTCGATCGCGGTCGAGCCGCGCGGCAGCAGCGCCTCCTCGCCGCGCACCATCACGCTCACCAGCGCGTCGCGCGGGAGCATCAGCTGGTTGACCACCCGCCCGACGATCGCGTCGCCCTCGCCGACCGGGTACTCGAGCACCTCGGCGCCGAGCCGGCGAATCGTGCCGACCTCGTGCAGCGAGCGTGAGAGCGCCGGCTCGTCGGAGGTCAGGCCGAGCCGGCGGGCGAGCGGATCGAGCGTCGCGCCCTGGATCAGAGTCGAGGCCAGCACGACGAAGAACACGATGTTGAAGAAGGAGCGCGACTCGTCGACACCCTCGATCACCGCGAAGGTCGCCAACACGATCGGGATCGCGCCGCGCAGACCCGCCCAGCCGACGAGCGTCGCCTGGCGCAGGTCCAGGCCCCACGGCAGCGTGCAGGCGTAGGCCGCCAGCGGCCGGGCGACGAACATGACGACCGCGGCGATCAGCACCCCCTCGCCGGCGACCCCGACCAGCTCGGACGGGTTGACCAGCAGCCCGAGCGTCAGGAAGACCGCGATCTGGCTCACCCACGAGAGCCCGTCGTGGAAGTCCTCGATCGTGCGTCGCGCCGGGAGCTGCGTGCTGCCGAGCGCGAGGCCCGTGATGTAGACCGACATGAAGCCCGACCCGTGCAGGAAGTCGGCCGCGCCGAAGCCGATCGCCGCGACGGCGATCGACGCGACCGGGTAGAGGCCCGTAGAGGCGAAGCGCGCGCGGCGGAAGGCGAGCACCGCGACCGCGCCGAAGGCGAGGCCGACGGCCACGCCAATGCTCAGCTCGCCGAGCGCGAGCAGCGTCATGTCGAGCACGCCGTAGTCGGGCTGGCGGATGTACTCGATGAAGCCGAGCACGAGCACGACCGCGACCGGGTCGTTGAAGCCCGATTCGCCCTCCAGCACACGCGCCAGCTTGCGGTCGAGGCTCGAGCCGCGCAGGACCGAGAAGATCGCCGCGCTGTCTGTCGCGGCGACGATCGAGCCCAGCAGCAGACCCTGTACGGTCGAGAGGCCGAGCAGCAGAGTGGCGACGAGGCCGGTCACCACGGCGGTGATGAAGGTGCCGGCGACGGCGAGCGATAGCGCGGGGCCGATCGCCGGGCGGATCTCCCCCCAGCCGGCGGCGAGGCCGCCCTCGAAGAGGATCAGCGCGAGCGCGACGATCCCGATCGTGCGCGCCAGCTCGACGTCCTCGATCGACCCCCCGAAGTGGATCCAGCCGAGCAGGTCGGAGCCGACCACCATGCCGACGCCGAGGAACAGAACGAGGCCCGGGACCCGCAGCCGGCCGGCGACCAGCGAGGCCGCGATGCCGAGCGCGAGCAGTGCGCCGGCGACGAGGAGCAGGGTGCCGTCGGCCATGCGCCGAGTCTATGGTCGGCCCTGGGCTGGGCCGGGGTGCGGCGACCGCTGGCCGCGGCCTACACTGGAGGCAGTGACGCTCCTCGAGCAGGTGCAGGCCGACGCGACCGCCGCGCTGAAGGCGGGCGACCGGGGCCGCGCCGGCGCCCTGCGACTAATCGTGTCCGAGCTGCAGAAGGCGGACAAGGACGGCAGCGGAGAGCCGGTCGAGGTGCTCCAGCGTGAGCGCAAGCGGCGCCTGGAGTCCGCGCACGCCTACCGCGATGCCGAGCGTGCCGACCTCGCCGAGACCGAGGAGCACGAGGCGGGCCTGATCGAGGCATACCTGCCCGACCAGATCCCCGACCAGGAGCTGCACGCGATCGTCGGCGACGCGGTCGCCGAGTCGGGCGCGAGCTCGCCACGGGACATGGGTCGCGTCATGTCGGTCGTGATGCCACAGGTCAAGGGGCGCGCCGACGGCCGCCGCGTGAGCGCCGCGGTGCAGGAGATGCTGAAGCCGTAGTGCGCAAGCAGCTCGAGCTCTCCAACGACCTCGCCGCCGAGCTTGCCGGACCCGGCGACCGCGTCATGCGCACGCTCGAGGACCACCTCGGGTGCGACGTCCACCTGCGCGGAAACGTGCTGACCCTCGACGGCTCCGACGCCGATGTCGACGCGGGCGAGACCGTCGTGCGCGAGCTCGGCGAGCTCGTCGGCCAGGGCCACGAGGTCGCACCCGGGACGATCGAGGCGATCGGCTCGGCGCTCGACCGCCACGAGAGCCCGAGCCGCATCCTCGAGGATGTCGTGTGGCGTCACCGCGGGCTCAAGGTCGCGCCCAAGACCGTCAACCAGAAGCGCTACGTCGACGCGATCCGACGCGAGACGATCGCGGTCGGCATCGGGCCCGCCGGCACCGGCAAGTCCTTTTTGGCGGTTGCGATGGCCGTCGCCGCGCTGCAACGGCGCGAGGTCAACCGGATCGTGCTCACCCGGCCGGCCGTCGAGGCCGGCGAGCGGCTCGGCTTCCTGCCGGGCGACCTGATGGCCAAGGTCGATCCCTACCTGCGCCCGCTCTTCGATGCGCTCTACGACATGCTCGAGCCGGAGAAGGTCAATCAGCATCTCGAGCGCGGCGTGATCGAGGTGGCGCCCCTGGCCTTCATGCGCGGGCGGACGCTCAACGACGCGTTCATCATCGTCGACGAGGCCCAGAACACGACGCCGGAGCAGATGAAGATGGTGCTCACCCGGCTCGGCTTCAACTCCAAGATGGTCGTGACCGGCGACGTCACCCAGGTCGACCTCGCGCGTGACCAGCGCTCCGGCCTGGTGGTGATCGGCGAGATCCTCGGCGAAGTCGAGGGCATCGAGTTCGTGCGCTTCGGCGGCGAGGACGTCGTGCGCCACAAGCTGGTGCAGCGCATCGTCGCCGCCTACAACGCCCACTCCGAGCAGTCGGCGACGGAGCTGCGCTCCGCGCGGAAGCAGGCGTAGGTGCCTGCCACGGCGGTCGAGGTCGAGATTCTCGGCGGCCCGCAGGAAGCCCTGCGCCCGCCGGCACGGGCGGCGCTGGCCGCGGTCGGGGTGGCGGAGGGCCACGTCGCCATCACCCTCGTCGATGCCGCGGAGATCCGGCGACTGAACGGCGCCCATCGCGACCGCGACACGCCGACCGACGTGCTCTCGTTCCCGGTCGACGAGCGCGGTCCCGCGCACGGTCCCCGCGAGCTCGGCGACGTGGTGATCTGCCCCGAGCACACGCAGGACATCGCCGAGGCCGTCGTTCACGGAGTCCTGCACCTCTGCGGGCACGACCACGAGACCGATGACGGCGAGATGCTCGCGCTCCAGCGCGCCGTGCTCGCGCGGCTGTGACGCGCAGCGGCTTCGTCGCGCTCGCGGGGCGCCCCAACGCGGGCAAGTCGACGCTCATCAACCGGCTCGTCGGGGACAAGATTGCGATCGTCTCGGACAAGCCCCAGACGACGCGCCGTGAGGTCCGCGGGATCGTCACCGGCGACGACTGGCAGCTCATCCTCGTCGACCTGCCCGGCGTGCAGCGCCCGCGCGACGTGATGACCGAGCGGATGCAGCGCCGCGTCGAGGCCGCGCTGCGTGACGCCGACGCCGTTCTGTTCATCCTCAACGGCGAGCAGGCGGTCGGGGCCGGTGACCGCTACATAGCACGCGCGATCCGCCGCGTCGGGCTGCCGGCGGTGACCGCGCTGAACAAGGTCGATCGCCTCTCCCGCGCGCGTACGCTCGAGGCGCTGACCAGGGCCGCCGAGCTCGACGTGCGTGGCGAGCTGTACCCGATCAGCGCGCGCACCGGATCCGGGATCTCCGCGCTGACCGACGAGCTGAAGGGCTTCCTGCCCGAGGGTCCCCTGCTCTACCCCCCCGAGGCGCGCACCGACCTCTCCGAGGAGGTTCGCCTGGCGGAGATCGTGCGCGAGCAGATACTGCTGCGCACCCACGCCGAGCTGCCCCACGCCGTCGAGGTCCAGCTCGCCGACGTCTACGAGCGCGACGACGGGCTGCTGGTGATCCAGGCCTTGGCCTGGGTCGAGGGCGAATCGCAGAAGGCGATCCTGATCGGCGCCCGCGGCCACATGATCAAGGCGATCGGAACCGCGGCACGGCGCGAGCTCGAGGCGCTCCTGGACCGGCACGTCCATCTCGAGCTGCGGGTGCAGGTCCGGCGCGGGTGGCGCGGTGACGAGAGCCTGCTGGATCGCGTCGGCATCGACTGATCGGAGGGCTGCCTGGGCGGTCTGGCCACCCGGCGCGTGAGGGCCGGACGGTGCGAGTGGGACAATCGGGCGGTGGAAGAGATTCGCTTCGACGAGCACGGCCTGGTGGCGTGCGTGATGCAGGACGCGGGCACCGGCGAGGTGCTGACGCTCGCCTACATGAACGCCGAGGCGCTTCAGCGCACCCGCGCGACCGGCGAGATGCACTTCTGGAGCCGCTCGCGCGGCGAGCCGTGGCGCAAGGGCGAGACCTCGGGCAACGTCATGCGCGTGCGCGCGCTGCGCTACGACTGCGACGCGGACACGCTCGTGGCCCTCGTCGACGCCGCCGGCCCGGCCTGCCACACGGGGCAGCGCAGCTGCTTCTACCGCGGCGACCTCGATCTCCAGGTCGCCGAGGCGCTGCCGGCGCTCGAGCGCACGATCGCGCAGCGCCAGGCGGCGGCCGCCACCGGCGAGGCGGGCTCCAGCTACACGGCGCAGCTGCTCGCAGATCCGCCGCTGATCGCGGCGAAGGTACGCGAGGAGGCCGATGAGGTCTCGCGCGCCGCCGCGCAGGAGAGCGACCAGCGCGTCGCCGAGGAGGCCGCCGACGTGCTCTACCACCTGACGGTGCTGCTCGCCGCCCGCGGCCTGCTGCTGGGCGATGCGCTCGCCGTGCTCAACGCGCGACGGCGGTGAGGCGCAGCGGTACAACGCGCCGGGCCCGATCGGATCACGAGCCGTGCCCGAGCGGCTAGGCGGGCCCGCCGCGCGCGCGCCCGCGGTCATCCCGTCGCTCAAGCAGGTGCGCGAACTGGCGCGCGAGCACACGCTGGTCCCGCTGCGCCACACGTTCGTCGATGACGTCGAGACGCCGGTCTCGGCCTACCTCAAGCTGCGCGGCGACGGGCCGTCCTTTCTGCTCGAGTCCGCCGAGCAGGGCCAGCGCTTCGGGCGCTGGTCGTTCCTGGGCTTTCGCCCGCGCAGCGTGATCCGCCTGCAGGACGGCCGGCTCACCGTCGGCGGGCAACAGCGCGACCCGCACGACCCCTACGGCGCGGTCCAGCACGAGCTCGACCGCTTCCGGGTCGCGCCGCTCGAGGGGCTGCCGCCGTTCGCCGGCGGCGCGGTCGGCCTGTTCGGCTACGACCTCGTCCGTCACGCCGAGCCGGCGGTCGGTCCCGGCAACCCCGACGCGGTCGGGATGCCCGACATGGCGCTGATGGTCAGCGACGTGCTGGTCGCCTTCGACCACCTGCGCCATGAGCTGACGATCCTCGCCAACGTCTTCGTCGAGGACGATGTCGCGCGCGCCTACGCCGACGCGATCGAGGCGATCGCAGCGGTGCGCGAGCGGCTCTCCGCCCCCGTCCCGCGGGCGCGGGCGGGCGTCCGCGAGGCGCCGGCGTTCATCTCGAACATGGGCCCCGAGGGCTACGCCGACGCGGTCGAGGCCTGCAAGGCCTACATCCGCGCCGGCGACGCCTACCAGGTCGTGCCGAGCCAGCGCTGGAGCGCCGATGCACCCGTCGAGGCGTTCTCGATCTACCGCGGGCTGCGCGCGGTCAACCCGAGCCCGTACATGTACTTCCTCGACTTCGAGGACTTCGAGATCGCCGGCGCGTCGCCGGAGTCACTGATCAAGGTCGCCGGCCGGCGCGCCGAGCAGCGGCCGATCGCCGGTACCCGGCCCCGCGCCGATACCGCGGCCGGCGACCTCGCGCGGGCCGAGGAGCTGCTCGCCGACGAGAAGGAGCGCGCCGAGCACGTGATGCTCGTCGACCTCGCCCGCAACGACCTCGGTCGCGTGTGCGAGTTCGGCTCGGTCGCCGTCGACGAGCTGATGTCCGTCGAGACCTACTCGCACGTGCTGCACATCGTCTCCGCGGTGTCTGGCACGCTGCGCGCGGACGTGACGGCGATGGACGCGCTCGAGGCCTCGCTTCCGGCCGGGACGCTGTCGGGCGCGCCGAAGATCCGCGCGATGCAGATCATCGACGAGGTAGAGCCGGTCCGCCGTGGACCCTACGGCGGGTCGGTGGGGTACCTCTCCTACACCGGCGAGCTCGACACCTGCATCTACATCCGCTCGGCGCTGGTCAAGCACGGGCGCGTGCACGTGCAGGCGGGCGGCGGCATCGTCGCCGACTCCGAGCCCGGCTACGAGGTGCGCGAGACCGAGGCCAAGGCCGGCGCCGTGTTGCAGGCGATTGAGCTGGCGTGCGAGCAGGAGGACTGGGGATGAGCGAGCCCGCCGCTGACCGGCCAGATGCCCCGAGGGGTCCACGGGGGGCGCGAGCTCCCCGCGCCACCTGCGACCGGCCAGGCGCCCCGGGGGGTCCACGGGGGGCGCGAGCCCCCCGTGTCCTGATCATCGACAACTACGACTCCTTCACCTACAACCTCGTCCAGTACCTCGGCGAGCTGGGGGCAGAGGTCGAGGTGGTGCGCAACGACGTCGCGAGCGTCGACGAGCTGCTCGCGCGTGGCGCCGAGCGGCTCGTCGTCTCGCCGGGTCCGTGCAGTCCGGCCGAGGCCGGCGTCTCGGTCGAGGCGATCCGCCGCTTCGCCGAGGCGGGCGTGCCGGTGCTCGGCGTCTGCCTCGGCCACCAGGCGTTGGCCGTGGCCTTCGGCGGCCGGGTCGTGCGCGGCGAGCCGGTGCACGGCAAGGCGGGGGAGGTCGAGCACGACGGCCGGACGATCTTCACGGGCCTCGACAGCCCGCTGCTCGCGGGCCGCTACCACTCGCTGGTCGTCGACCCTGAGCTGGCGCCGGTGCTCGAGCGCTCGGCGTCGCTCGGTGCCACGGTGATGGCGGTGCGCCATCGGGAGCTGCCCGCCGAGGGCGTGCAGTTCCACCCCGAGTCGGTGCTGACCGGCGACGGGATGGGCATACTGCGCAACTTCCTGACGCGATGACCCCCAATCCGCTCATCACCGAGGCGATCGACCGCCTCTGCCGCAGCGAGGCGCTGACCTCGGACGAGACGACCGCCGTGCTGCGCGAGGTGATGGAGGGTCGCGCGTCCGACGTCCAGACCGCCGGGCTGCTGGTCGCCTTTCGCACCAAGGGCGAGACCGTCGACGAGCTGGCCGGGATGGCGCTGGCGATGCGCGAGCTCGCGGTGCCGGTCAGGCCCGCCGCGGCCGACCTCATCGACACCGCCGGCACGGGCGGTGGGCGACCGACGTTCAACGTGTCGACGACCGCCGCGCTGGTCGCTGCCGGCGCAGGCTGCCGGGTGGCCAAGCACGGCAACCGCTCGGCCACCGGGCGCTCGGGCTCGGCCGACGTGCTCGAGGCGCTGGGCGCACGGATCGACCTGTCCCCGGAGGCGGTCGCGGACTGCATCGACGATCCGGGCTTCGGTTTCATGTTCGCCCCCGACCACCACCCGGCGATGAAGCACGTCGTCCCCGTCCGGCGGGAGCTTGCCGTGCGCACGATCTTCAACTTCCTCGGGCCGCTCACCAACCCGGCCGGTGCGCGACGGCAGCTGATCGGCGTCTCGGACCGCCGTTTCCTCGACATCGTCGCGGCCGCGCTGGGCGAGCTCGGGTGCGACCACGGGCTCGTGGTCACCAGCGACGACGGGCTCGACGAGCTCAGCATCAGCGGCCCCACGCGCGTCGTCGAGCTGCGCGATGGAGGCATCACCGCGCACGAGGTCACCCCCGAGTCGGTCGGCCTGAAGGCCGCGCCGCCGGACGCCCTGGCGGCCGGGACTCCGGAGAAGAACGCGGGCATCGCTCGCAGCGTGCTCGCCGGCGACGGGGGACCGGAGCGCGACCTGACCGTGCTCAACGCCGGCGCGGCCATCTACGTCGGCGGCGCGGCGGGGTCGATCGAGGAGGGCGTGCGCGGCGCCGAGCGGGCGATCGACTCCGGCGCGGCGAGCGACGTGCTCGAGCGCTACCTGCGGCGCACGCGGGAGCTTGGGGGTGCCGCGTGAACGCCCGCCTGGAGGCGCTGGTCGAGTCGACGCGGGATGCGCTCGAGCGCCGCCGCGCGGCGGTCCCCGTGGCCGAGCTCGAGGCAGCGATCGGCGCCGGCTCCCGCGACGGCCGACCCTTCGCCGAGGCGCTCGCGCGGCCGGGGACCTCGCTGATCGCCGAGCACAAGCGCCGCTCGCCCTCGGCGGGTGCGATCCGCGCGCGCAGCTCGTGCGCCGAGGTCGTCCTCGCCTACGAGCGCGGGGGCGCCGCCGCGCTCTCGATCCTGACCGAGGAGGCGCACTTCGGCGGCTCGCTCGATGACCTGCGCGCCGCCCGGGCCGCGACCGACCTGCCGCTGCTGCGCAAGGACTTCACGGTCGACCCCTACATGCTGCTCGAGGCGAAGGCCGTGGGCGCCGACGCGGTTCTGCTGGTCGTCGGCGCGCTGAGCGGAGGCGAGCTGGCCGAGCTCGCGGCGGCGGCACGCGAGCTGGACCTCGACGCGATCGTCGAGATCTCGCGCGAGTCCGAGCTCGAGCACGCGCTCGCCGTCGACGCCGACGTGATCGGGATCAACAACCGCGATCTCGAGGACTTCTCCGTCGACACCGCCCGCACCTTCGACCTGCTCAGCGACGTGCCGGCCGGCAAGACGGTCGTCTCGGAGTCGGGCATCTTCGACCGCGAGCAGATCGAGGAGCTCGAAGCCGTCGGCGTCGATGCGGTGCTCGTCGGCGAGGCGGTCATGGCCGCGACCGATCCCGAGCGTGCGGTGCGCGCGCTGGTGGGCCTCGACGAGCACGACACCATGGCCTGACGGGCGGGGCGGGCGAGCAGCCGCCGGCGGTTCCCTACCATCGAGCGCAATGGCGGCGGCGCCCGAACTCGACCCGCCCGCCGTAGCCGAGCTCGGCGGACGCCTGCGCGACAACGTCACGCGCGCGGTCAAGGCCCCCGAGCGCGTCGTGCGCGAGGTGCTGGTGGCGCTGCTCGCCGAGGGCCACGTGCTGATCGAGGACAACCCGGGCGTCGGCAAGACGGCGCTGGCCCGTGCGCTGGCCCGCTCGATCGATGCCGAGTTCGCGCGCGTGCAGTGCACCGCCGACCTGCTGCCCGCGGATCTGGTCGGCACCAACATCTTCAACCAGCGCGAGGGCCGTTTCGAGTTCCGGCCCGGGCCCGTGTTCGCCAACGTCGTGCTCGTCGACGAGATCAACCGCGCCTCGCCCAAGACGCAGTCGGGGCTGCTCGAGTGCATGCAGGAGCGCCACGTCACCGTCGACAAGCACACCCACGACCTCGCGCGGCCGTTCGTGGTGCTGGCGACCCAGAATCCGATCGAGTACGAGGGCACCTACCCGCTGCCCGAGGCCCAGCTCGATCGCTTCATGGTCCGCGTCTCGCTCGGCTACCCCTCGATCGAGGACGAGAAGGACATGCTCGGCGACCATTCCGACCGCGACAAGGTCCAGGATCTAGAGCCGGTAACCGGCGTCGGCGAGCTGCTCGCCGCCCAGGCGGCCGTCGCGGCCGTCCACGGCAGCGAGGCGCTGCGGCGCTACGTCGTCTCCGTGCTCGACGCGACGCGGGCCGACCCGCGCGTCGAGCTCGGCGCGAGCCCGCGCGCCGGCCTGATGCTCTTCCGTGCCGCCAAGGCGCTTGCCGCCCTCGAGGGCCGCGACCACGCGCTGCCCGACGACGTGCAGGCGCTCGCGCCCGCCGTGCTGCCTCATCGGCTGCTGCTCGCGCCCGAGGCGGCGGGTGACGATCGAGCCACCGTCGTGCGCGATGCCCTCGACCGCGTTCCGGCGCTGTGAGGGCCCGTTGGACCCTGAGCGGCGCGGCGCCGCGCCCGTGAGCCGGGCTGCCGCGGCGGCCGTGCTCGGGGCGGCGATGCTCGCCGGCGGTCTCGCCTTCGACACCGACTCCCTCTTCGTACCGGGCATCGCGCTGCTGGCGCTCGCGGTCGGCTTCGGCGGCTGGGTCGCCCTCGCCGCGCGCGGCGCCGGGATCGTTCGCGCACCGGGTCCGCATACGGTCGTCGAAGGGCAGCCCTACCCCTTGCGGCTCGAGTTGCGCCCCGGCCTGCTGCCGCCACCGGGAGGCGAGCTGACCGATCCTCTGCTCGAGCGCCCCGTCCGCATCGGACCCGGTGCGGCCCGCCGGGTTCGGATCGATGTGCGCTTCGCGCGCCGCGGGCGCCGCCTGCTCGGCGCGGGGTCGCTGCGCGTCAGCGATCCGCTGCGCATCGCGGAGCGCGAGATCGCCGGAAGCGGCCCCGCCCATGAGCTGCTGGTGCTCCCGCGTACGGAGGAGGTCGTTGCCGCGCGGCCCGGCGGCGGCGCCGGGCCCGGCACCGGCGTCGACGGGTCCGGCGGGCGCTCGGCGCTGCGCGGGCGCGCCGACGGCTCGGCCGCGGAGCTCGACCTCGAGGGGCTGCGGCCCTACCGCGAAGGCGCCCCCGCGGCCCGGATCCACTGGCCGACGGTGGCACGCACGGGCGAGATGCTCGAGCGGCGGCTGACCGCCGACAGCGACTCGGCGCCGCTCGTGGTCCTCGACGCCTCGCGGCCGCCGTCGGAGCAGGCGCTCGACGCGGCCGTGCGCGCGGCGGCTTCGCTGTGCCTGCACCTCGCGCGACGCGGCGGGTGCGCACTGCTGCTGCCCGGCGATCGGCGGCCCCTGCGCCTCGCCGGCGATCTCGCCGCGTGGCCCGCGGCGCACGCGCGTCTGGCGATCGTCGCCGCGACCGGGACGCGTCCCGCGCTCGCGGGGGCTCGCCGTGCGGGCGCGGTCATGTGGGTCAGCGCGCGGCCGGATCCGCCCCGTGACCTGGCCCGCGCGGCGGGGGGAGGGGCCTGGCACGTGTGCCCCGCCACCGATGCGCCCAGCGGGGCGGCCTTCACGGTCGCGGGCTGCGCCGGGCGCCGGCTCGGTGGACGCGGCGTGGCCCCGGTCGCGACTCGCGCGGGAGCGGCGGCGTGAGCGCGATCGCCGGGCGGCCACTGGCCGCCGGGCGCCGGCGCGGTGAGCGTGCGAAGCGGCTCCCGCGGCGCGAGAGCGAGGATCTCGCCACGGTCGCGCTCCGGCTCGCCGCGTTCGTCGCGCTCGCGGGCTTCGCGGCGGCGCACTGGGCGCGCATGGTGGCCGCGCCCCCCGTCGCTGCGCTGCTGCTCGCGGTCGTGCTGGCGGCAGGCCTCGGAGCGGTCCTGCTCGCGCTCGGCCGCGCGCCGCTCGCGCGGCCGGCGATCCACGTGGCGGCCGGGGCCACC
>Ga0136622_10000928_pt1 | contig 12071 bp, 10 predicted proteins | sample AntDrymUQ4482106_2_FD_104803 | JGI IMG/M metagenome (GOLD analysis project Ga0136622, IMG submission 104803) | Polar desert sand microbial communities from Dry Valleys, Antarctica - metaG UQ448 (21.06) | ecosystem: Environmental > Terrestrial > Soil > Desert | place: Antarctica: Dry Valley...
ATCATGGTTGGAACCGGCAGGGGGGCCGACCTGGGCATCCTGATCAAGAGCCCAGATATCCTGGAGCGCACCAGGGACATTACGACCGTGGTCTTCGACAAGACCGGCACGCTTACGCAGGGTCGGATGAAGCTAACCGACATCGTCGGTGAGGACGAAAACCAGATACTGGCATTCGCCGGAGCCGTAGAGGCAAACAGCGAGCACCCCATCGCCGCAGCAATCGCCGCAGCAGCAAGAGAACGCTCCGAGCTCCAACCAGTTACAGACTTCGAGTCTTTCGCCGGGCAGGGCGTCAGAGCAAACACAACGGGCCCAGCGGGCGACACACTCTCGGTGTGGGTCGGGCGTCGCAAGCTCATGGCCGAGGCGGGCCTTCTCCTGCCCTCGCCACTAGAGGATGCAGCGGAGCTACTCGAGGGCGCAGGGAAGACGGCGGTGTTCCTCGGCTTCGGCTCGGAAGTTCGGGGCGTGGTGGCGGTCGCCGACACCCTGAAGGACGGTGCACTCGAGGCCGTGCACCACCTGCACAAGATCGGGCTGAAGGTGGCCATGATCACCGGTGACAACGAGCGGACCGCCGCCGCGATCGCGCGTCAGCTCGGCATCGATCGAGTGCTGGCGGAGGTGTTGCCGAAGGACAAGGTCACTGAGGTAGAGCGGCTTCAAGGCGAGGGCGAGCGAGTGGCGATGGTGGGAGACGGCGTGAATGATGCTCCGGCCCTCGTACAGGCCGATCTCGGCATTGCGATCGGTACCGGAACCGATGTCGCAATCGAGTCCTCGGACCTCACACTGATGACGGGAGATCCGGAGAAGGTCGCGGTCGCAATCGAGCTCGCCAGGAGAACGCGGCGGACGATCGTGCAGAACTTGTTCTGGGCCTTCGGTTACAACACGGCAGCCATTCCAGCAGCGGCACTCGGGTTCCTGAATCCGATAGTGGCCGGGGCCGCCATGGCCTTCAGCTCGGTGAGCGTTGTCACCAACTCTTTGCGGCTGCGCCGCTTCGGCAATTCGCGATAGCCATCCCAAAGCTCGTTACTGGAAATGGTGAGCGAGCATCGCATGATGATCGGTTCCATCCTGACTGCAGGGGCTCGTGTGAATCGACGCTCGGCGCAGATGCGGCACGTGATGGAGGAGAGCGTGGTGTGCCTGAGCCGCGATAGCGTGGGCATCGGCGAGATTGAGCTCAGAATCGGACACGATGTCACACTCGGCTCGGAGCTCATGTCCGACCCATCGCAAACGAACGCTCTCCACCGCTTCGACCCCCCGCACGCTACGAAGCAGGGTCTCGACCTGATCGACCAGAGCCGGGTCGACGGCATCCATCAAGCGGCGGTAGACATCGCGCGCCGCATTCCTGGCAATTCCAAGAATGACGACCGTAATTGCCAGCCCCGTAATTGGATCGGCCAGTGGAAAGCCCGCAGTGACTCCCAGCGCTCCCGCAACGACGGCGAGGGATGTAAGTCCATCGATGCGGGCGTGCAGGCCGTCGGCAACCAGTGCGGCCGAGCCGATGCGACGCCCGACGCGAATACGGAAGAGCGCCACGACCTCATTACCTGCGAAGCCAATCAGACCGGCGGCTATGACCCAGCCGACGTTTCTCAGTTCTGACGGAGCGTAGAGCCGCCGCACCGACTCCCACGCGGCAACTGCGGCTGAGATTGTAATCATCATTACCACGAATGCGCCGGCGAGATCCTCAGCACGTCCGTAGCCGAACGTGTACCGCCTGGTCGGACGGCGGCGAGCCAGTATGAAGGCGACGCCCAACGGAAGAACGGTCAAAGCGTCGCCGAAGTTGTGGATCGTGTCCGCGAGAAGCGCGACCGAGCCGCTCACCAGCACGAGAACGACTTGGAGTACGGCGGTCATCATGAGACCGCCGAACGAGATGGCAAGCGCTCTCAAGCCGTCCGAACTGGCTTGCAAGACCTCCCCCACCTGCTCGTGGTGGTCATGATTGTGCGCAAAGGTCTGCCTCAAGACGGTCAGCAGCGACCGTCTCTCGTCCCCGGGATGATCGTGAATGTGCTTATGGCTCATCGAAGCTGACCCCTGCTCTACTCAGACCCGGACCTCGCCTAGAACCTTGGGAAAGGCGGCTTCCCGTCGCGTTCGATCGTAGGGCCGGGCGAAGATCATCGGTGTCTCGAGTCCCGATCCTCCTTCGCAGCCAGCATAACGACGCGAAGGTGAGGTGTCTGTTGCCTAGCGGTCCCGGGAACAAATGAGTGCCCTGGTCCGTCAAAAAGGTCGTGAAGAAGACCGTGGCTCTCCTGCTGACCGGAGTGATGCTGGCTGCGTGCGGCGCGACACCACATGAGCCGGGGGCAGGCGGAGCTCGCAAGTGGGTGCCACCAAACTCCGACTCCGACTCCGGCGAGCGGACAATTGAGATCTACTCCGGCGTCATCCGCCGACTCGTCACCAAGGATCACACCTTTGGAGGGTCCTCCTCACCCTTCGAGCACGTCTACGTCGTAGACGGCGCCGTGGAGGATGCAGGAGATCCAATGGAGGGCGACGGCGAACCGGGCGCACCCTTCAGCGATGAGGTCAAAGGGGGCCTGAAGGAGGAGCTGGGCGGCCTTCCGCCGATCGACTTCGTCTCGGACCCCGACTCCGTCCGGCTGGGAACGGACAAGATGGAGGGGGTCAAGAACGAGGGTGTGATCATCACGCTCAGTCCCATTGCACGAGACGGCGACAGGGTGGAGGTACCAAACTCCCTCTGGTGCGGTGGCCTGTGCGGTCAATGGCTCACCTACGTGGTGGAGCTCAAAGGTGACGGGTGGGAAGTCACGGGGACGACCGGGCCCTCGGCGATCTCCTGAGTTCCCACTGCTCCGCCAGCGCCTCGAGAAATCGCAGGTAGGCAATGGCTCCAGGGTCGGGATGACCGCAGCTACGCTCGCCCATCCACGACGCGCGACCACGACGCGACTGTAGGGCCGCCGTCTCCTCCACCGCCCGCCGGGCCGCGTCCACCATCGCAGTCAGTGTCTCGGAGCTTTCCCCGTCCGACTTCTCCAATACCTCGACGGAAGGGATCAAAGCATCCAGCATCGTCTTGTCGCCGGGCTCGGCCTTCCCCTTCAGGGCGATGCTGTCGGCGACGGCCCGCGCGAAACGGACGGCGTCCTCGCGCGTGAGGTCGACGGCGTTCGGTATGGCCTTCGCGCCGGCGAGTAGCCCGCCCCCGACGAGAGCGGCCATGGTAGAGGGGTTGGCGCCCGCGAAAGCCATGCCCGCCGTGCGAATCACCTGTGCCGGTGCGGGATCCGTTAGGTCCGCCAGTTGGGAGCGCACGGCGTCGCAGCCCTTCCCCACGGTAATCCCGAGGTCACCATCGCCGAGCGCGGCGTCGAGGTCGCGCAGCTCGTCCCGGCTGGCACCCAACCGCTCCAGAGCGGGGTCAAGCAGCGCGACGATTGCGTCGCCCTTCACTGGAGGAAGAAAGGAGACCGGGCCGGAGCGTCGAGGAGCTCGGTGAGGCCGTCGTCCAACCGGATTACCGAGATTGACGCACCGGACATCTCGAGGCTCGTCGCGAACTCACCGACGTATGGCCGGTGAACCTCAACGCCGAGATCACGCAAGAGCTGCCAGGCGCGGCGGTACATGATGTACAGCTCTTCAAGTGGTGTGGCGCCCATCCCGTTCACGAGCACCACGACGCGGTCACCAGACTGCAGCTTCAGGTCATCGGCAATTGCATCCAGCAGGCGCTCGGTGACGGCGTCGGCTGGCTCCAACGCACCGCGGTGAACACCCGGCTCCCCATGAATCCCGATGCCGATCTCCATCTCGTCCTCGCCGAGCTCGAACGTGGGCTTGCCGGCGCTCGGCAGGATCGTCGGCGTCAGACCGACGCCCATCGTCCGGGTGCCGGCGACGGCCGCTGCAGCCACATTCGCCACCTCGTCCAACGAGTCGCCGCGCTCGGCCGCTGCGCCGGCGCACTTGTAAGCAAAGAAAAGCCCCGCAATGCCGCGGCGGTCTTCCGCCCGATCTGGCGGCGCAGAGGCGACATCGTCGGTCACCAGGACGGTGCGCGTGAGGATGTCCTCCGCCTCCGCCATATCGCCGGCGAGGTCAAAGTTGAGCACGTCGCCCCCGTAGTTCCCGTAGAGGTACAGCACTCCGGCGCCACCAGACGACGCTCGCGTCGCCGCCAACATCTGGTCCGGCGACGGTGAGGAGAAGACACCCCCGATCGCCACACCGGTGCACAAACCCTTGCCGACGTAGCCGAGGAACACGGGAAGATGACCCGACCCCCCACCGGTGACGATGCCGACCTTGCCCTGCAGGGGCGCGTCGGCCCGGACCAGCGCACGGTGGTCGTCGGTCGCCGACCGCAGGAGATCTGGGTGCGCCAACAACAACCCTTCGAGCATCTCGTCGACGAATTCGTCAGGATGGTTGATGAGCTTCTTCATCACGCTTCCCTTCGGGTGGTTGAGCGGTCGACGGCTCGGTGCGGCGCCATCGGTTCAATAGCGTGGACCTGCCCTCCACATGGTAGCGCCGGGCCAACGCGCTCAAGCTCATGACACCGATGAGAATCGCCCCCTGGGCGATCTGATAGGCGAAGGAGCTGTAGCCGACCATGTTGAAGCCGCTGGACACCATTTGGAGGACGAAAGCCGACAGAACGACACCTGTGACAGTGCCGTAACCGCCCATCGGGTTGACTCCCCCGAGGACCACGATGACGATCGCCAAAAGCAGGTATGAGACGCCGTAGTCCGCATTTGCGCTGGCGGAACGCGCCGCGATGATAATGCCTGCGAGCGAAGATAGAAAGGCGCTGGCAACGTAGGTGACCATCAGCACGCGGTCGTTATTAAGGCCGGAGTACCTGGCGGCGGTGGGGTTGGCACCGATCAGCCGGAGACGCAGACCCATGCCGGTCCGGTTGACGAACACCGCGGTTCCCACGGCCGCCGTAAGCAGGACCAGCACCGGCACCGGGACCAGCCCGATGCTGGCGATGCCGATATTGAGGAACACATTGGGCGTACCGTAAACAGCCTGGCCACCCGTCCAGATGATGGCGATGCCGTTCAGCAGCTGGAGCGTACCGAGCGTCGCCAGGATCGGTGTGATCCTAAGCCGCGTGATGAGCAGCCCATTGAGAACACCGCACACGGTCCCCGCAAAAAGGCCGATCAGGATGAACCCCACGGTCATCGCGAACGCCTGACCTGGTTCTGCCGTTGCCGCGCCGGTGCTCTTGAATAGCTGAGCGGTGACGATGCCCGCGATGTTTGCCACCGAGATGATGGACAGATCGATCCCGCCGGTGAGCATGGCCAACATCACGGCGAGGCTCAGAAGTCCGACCTCAGCGACCTGAAAGCCCATCGACTGGAAGTTGATGACCGTGAAATAGGTGCTGCTGACAAGGGAGAAGACTATAAGCACGGCCAGGGTGAGAACGGCGAGGCGCACCAGGCTGCGCTCGGCCAGCATCCGCCGGAGAACACGCGCGGGCATGTCGTTCATGGCGCGCTCTCCGCAAGCAGATCAATCCGCCGGCGCTGGACGCCCGCGCTCAATGCCTGTGCCGTCACACCGATCAAGAGCAGGAGCCCTACCGCGGCCCGCTGCCAGGAACCGGGCACACCCAGCAGGATGAGCGAGCTCTTGATCAGCGCGATGAGCACGACGCCTAGCACCGTTCCGGCGACGGAGCCCTTGCCGCCAAAGATCGATGCACCCCCGAGGACGACTGCGGCGATGACGTCCAGTTCGCCGCCGACGAGCTCGTAGGGATTGGCAAGACGCACCTGGGTCACGTGCATCATCCCTGCGATGCCCGCGAGGATCCCCGCCAAGGCATAGATGAAGACCTGAATGGAGACGACTGGAAATCCGGTGCGGCGGGCAGATTCGGCGTCGCCTCCGATCGCATAGATGCCTCGGCCCACCATCGTGTAGCGCAACAGCAAACTGACCAGCACGCAGATCAAGATGGCAGGGATGATCAGGACGCTCAATCGTGTCGCTCCCGCCCCCTGAGACGCCGCCCCCTGAGCCGTGATCAGGTAGTTGGTGGACAGGTTGTCGAGCCCCGGAGGATAGTTGGGGATCACCTTGGAACCGATGACAGACAAAAGCGCTCCGCGAATGATGCCCTGCGTACCCAGCGTCACGATCAGAGTGGGCAGCCGCAGCCCCGCGATGGCGGCCGCATTGAGCATGCCGAGCCCGAGACCGATACCGGCCGCGATCGCAAATCCGACCCAGGCAGCCGACGCACCGAAACCGGTGCTGTTGGCGAGGACAATGACGGAGTAACCGGCGAAAATCCCGATCGCAGCGAACGACACGTTGATGCCGCCGGAGATGATGACGATGAGCACTCCCATGGCGAACACCAGATTCGTCAGAGAGTTCGTCGACACGTTGAGCAGGGTGCCCAGGCTCCAGAATGATGGTGTCGCGAGGCCGATGGCAACCGACAGTATCGCGATTGACAGCACCAGCACACCCTCATTGTTGCCGCCTCGCAGCCGGGCGAGCGGCACCCCGCGCAGGGTAGAGGAGAACCAGCTCATGCGGCCAACTCCCTCAGAATGACCTCCTCGCTGAGTCGGTCGCCCACGAGTTCGTCGGTGATGCGACCCTGCCGAACGACAAGCACGCGGTGGCAGACGGCGACTAACTCGGGGACGTCGTCGGAGATAACCATGATGCCCATGCCCTCGTGGCTCTTTGCGCGGAGCATGTCGAGGATCTCGTGCTTGGAACCGACATCGACGCCGACGGTTGGACTGTTGAGGATGAGTAGATGCGGGTTGCGCGCCAGCCATTTCGCCAAGACGACCCTCTGCTGGTTGCCGCCGGACAGGCTGCTCGCGGGAGCCTCGGCCGACGGCATCTTGATGCGCAGCTCCGTGGCGGCGCGTCTAACCGTCTCGTCGGCGGCTGAGCGGCGCAAGAGATTCAGACGCCCGACGAGTCGCTGGATACTGCCGGCGATGATGTTGCGTGCGATCGATTGGTCGAGGAAGACACCCTGAGTCAACCGATCTCCCGGCACGTAGCCGATCCCAGCCGCCATGGCGTCGCGGACCGACCGAAGGCGCACCGGCTTCCCCTCTACCCGCACGCTGCCCTGATCTGGGGGCGTAATGCCGAAGAGCGCCTCAGCGATCTCGGTGCGGCCGGAGCCGAGCAGCCCGGTCACTCCGAGGATCTCGCCGGGACGAACCGAGAACGAGATGTCCTCGAAGTAACCCCTCAGGCACAGTCCTTGCGCCTCGAGCAGCGGGGGCATGTCCTCCCGCAGGGACGGCGAGGGTTGGGAGTCGGCGATCGACCGGCCGGTCATCGCTTGCACGATTGCAGCGCGGTCGAAATCGGCGACATCTCCGATGACCGTTACGACACCGTTGCGGAGAACCGTGATCCGCTGCGAGATGCGAAGAACCTCTTCGATCTTGTGGCTTACAAAGACGAGGGCAACGCCCTTCTCCCTGAGCGACTCGACCACGCGGAATAGCGCCTCCACCTCCCGCCAAGTCAGAGCGGTTGTGGGCTCGTCCATGAAGATGATGCGGGCGTCTTGAGCCAGCGCGCGGCAGATCGCAGTCAACTGCTTGTCTGCGACCGACAGGTCCTCCGCCCGGGCCTCGAGGTCAAGCCGGACACCGATCTCGGAGAGCGCCTTTGCGGCGATGCTTCTGAGAGCCTTAGGGGCGACCGTCCGCCGACCTTCGGCGATGTAGGTGGCCATCGCGATGTTCTCGGCAACGGTGAGGTTCGGGAACACGGAAAGGTCCTGGAAGATGACCTCGATTCCTAGAGAGATAGCCTGCCGGGGGGTCAGGTGGGTGAACGACTGCTCCCCCACGGTGATTGTGCCGGCATCGGGAAAGATAACTCCGCTTATCACCTTGATGAGAGTCGACTTGCCGGAGCCGTTCTCCCCGACGACACAGTGGACCTCGCCACCTCTCACCTCCAGTGTCACGTCGGCGAGCGCCGCGACGCCGCCGAAGCGCTTCGAGATACCGCTGGCGATTAGCAAGGGCTCAGGCGAACCCATGGGTACCTTTCGCTCGTGGTCCCCTACCGAGGGTGGGCGATTCACCCACCCCCGGTCCGGACGATGACTGCGTGAAGCTCAGAACGGATACTTTGCTGCGTTGCTCTTGTCGACGTCGATCCACGCCGAGCCATGGAAGCCGTGCGGGCTGCCGTTGATCTGCTGCAGGTTTTCGTAGCCGGTGAGCTCCAGATTCAAGCCGGGCTCGATCTTCTCGCCCTGCGCGAGCATCACTGCCAGCTTGTCTTGCGCCTTCCCTGCAAGGGCTGGGTCCCAAAAAAAGATCTTGTCGATGGAACCGTCTTTTAGATACTTGCCGGCGATGGAGGGGATGCTCGTGCCCATGACGCAAGTCTCGTCCTGGAGGCCGGCCTCCTGAATGGCCCGGCCGATGCCCGCCACGTCGGTCGCTGCGCTGCCCTCGAAGCCTTTGATCTCGGGGTATTTCGAAAGCAGCTCCTTGGTTTTCTGATAAGCGACGTTGGCATCCTCGAGTGCTTCGATCGGGCCGCCGATCCGTTTGATGCCTGAGTACTTCTTGTTCACCTGGTCATAGGCGCCCTCCACCCACTCCATGTGGCTCTGGGCGGTGAGATGCCCCACGAACGCGGCGTACTCGCCGCTGCCGCCCATGCACTTGGCGAGGTTGTCCATGATATGGGCGCCATAGGCAGCGTTGTCGAACGCCTCGATGTCAACGTCGGTATTTTGCTGAGTGCTGGCCTCGTGAGTGACAACAACGATGCCGGCGTCCTGAGCCTGCTTGAGCACACCTTCCAGCGACTCGGGCGAATTCGGCACAACCGTAATGGCCGTCGGCTGCTGGGCGATCAGGTCTTGAATGATCTTGAGCTGCTTCTCCGGGCTCGCGTCGTCGGCGCCGGTCATCGTCGCGTCGACGCCGGTTTCCTGGGCGAACTCCTTGATGCCCTCCTCCATCCGATCGAACCAGCCGACCCCGCGGAGCTTGACAACGGTGACGACGCTCATGTCCTCGGGCTTCAAGTCCTCGGATGCACCGGGCGACTGATCGCCCGACCCGCCGCAGGCCAGCGCGAGCATTAGTCCAACAACTGCGACGATGACTTTCATCTTGTACATGAACTCCCCCTTCGGCATTATGAGTTGACTGGCGCACCAAACCTGCACATCAGGTTGCGCGTGATGTCATCCCCCCCAACGACGCCTCCCTGGTTGCCACCTCCTTCACCTCTTCTGCCGGCCCGGTCGGCTCCCAGAGGCCACTCTCCACGGCGGCAGCGAGGAGGCGGTCGACTCGGGCCTCCTCGACCTCCTTCCATGTGTCGCCGTCACGCTTGAGCGACGTCCCGACGATGCAGCCGTCTGCCACGCGCAGCATCTCGGCGACGGTCTCGGGGCGCACGCCCGTGTTGGAGATGACGGCCACGTCCCCACCTGCTGCCTCCTTCGCCTGTCGGAGATGACCGACGTCCACATCGCTGCCTGTGGTCACGCCGGATATGCACACTGCGTCCGCGAGCGAGCTGATCACGGCGGACCGGACCGTGAGCCCGATGTCGCGCGGTGCGATAGGGGCGGCGAACTCGGCCGTCACATTGAAGAACAGCTTCACCTCGTCGGCCCCGATTTGTCGACGATACGACAGGCTCTCCGCAGGCTCGGTGTTCCAGAGCCCAAAGTCGCCGGCATAAGCCCCGGTAAACACCTCGCGGACAAACCGCGCACCAACGGCATGCGCGAGAGCGATTGCCGACCGTGGGTCCCAGAGGATGTCGACGCCGAACGGGATCGTCAGTTCTGACTTGAGCTCTGTAATGACGGCGGTCATGACGGCCGGCACCTCGGGCCCCACCCTCGTCCGGTACGGTCGGTCACCCTCGTTGCAGAACAGAACCGCATCGACTCCGCTCCCGGCAAGGATCGCCACATCACGGCCGACCGCATCGAGGAGCGCCTGGACACCGCCACGCCCGTCGTGGAGTGGCTGCCCGGGCATAGGCGGGAAGTGCGCCATCGCGATGATGGCCTTGGGTTTGCCGAAGAGATCGTCAAGGACGGTCATGAGAGCCCTCCCCTGCGGTTTGGAACATTCCCGCGGGTCAGGTCGACTCCGGCAAGCCGGGGGGCCACGGCGGCGAGCAGATCGACACACGCAGTGACATCCGACAGCTGGGCGGTCTCCACCGGCGAGTGCGTGTAGCGAACGGGAATCTCGACTCCGACGGCCGCGATGCCGTCCGCACTCGCCATTGGTACGAAGGCGGCGTCGGTGATGACCCCGACCATGGCGTTGTGCTGGATCGGCACCGATGCGTCCCTCGCCGCTTCTTCGACGGCGGGCACGAGCACCGGATGCGGGATGAGACCTCCGAGAGTTCCACGGCCGTGGAACGAGAGCCGAGACAGTGCTGGGCCGCCGCCCAGTTCGACAGAGCCCTGTCCGACGAGATCGGGGGTATCCGTCGCCGGGGTGATGTCGACGTTGACGACGATGTCGGGCGAGAACTTCTTGACCAGTGCCAGTATCCCCCGCACGTTGAACTCTTCCTGAGCACTGAACGCAACGATGAGCCTCAGAGGCGGCGCATCCGCAATGAGCCGGTCGATGTAGGCGAGGAGCGCCGCCACTCCCAGCCGGTCGTCGAGCGACTTGCCGGAGAACCGGCCGCCGCAAAGCTCGTTCCAGCGTGGTTGATAAGTCACCGGGTCGCCGACGCGCACGCCGGCGGACTCAGCCTCCGCCCGGCTCGAGGTCCCTATGTCAAGGTAGAGTTCCGTTGCTGGTTGGGCCACGTACTTGTCCTCCGGCGGAGTGAGGTGATGACTCTTGAGCCCCACCACCGCCGTGAGATCTCCGACTCCCGTGTGTACGAGCAGTTGTGTGCCCGCGAGCACACGCTCTGGTATGCCCCCCAGACGGTGTACGCGCAGCATGCCGGCCGGGTCGATGGCGCGAACAGTGAGGCCGAGCTCGTCGAGGTGGGCGCTCACCATGACGACCGGCGCCTCGACTCGTTCAGAACCGAACGTAACGGCCACCTGGCCCAACCGGTCGACAACCGGCTCGAGCCCGGCCTCGCGGAGATGATCGGCCAGCGCGCCGGTAAGACGGTCTTCGTTGCCCGCAGGAGCGGCAATGCGGGACAATTCTCGGCACACTCCCAGCAGGTCCCGGCTCGCGTCACCCAGTTGGGACTGCACGCCGAGTGCTCCTCTCTGCGCGTTTTTCGTGCAATGAAGCTCGAGCTGCCAAAGGCTCTCACCCGGTAATCGTTGGCCAACCGGCTCGCCCCGGGCATCTTAGCTGAGAACCCGTTTACGCGCCCGTGCACCCTACGTGCGTGACCGCTACGATAGCCTTCCATCATGCGCTCCGTCGGTTTTGGTCCCGGCAACAACGAGACGCCACCTGCACACCCGGCAGCGGACGATATGAGATCCTCCGGACAGGCATGGGCCTGATCAGCAGGTACACCTGATGTTTCTCGGCATCGACATCGGCACCGGCAGCAGCAAGGCGGTCGTGGTCGACGAGCGCGGGGAGATCCTGGCGTCGGCGAGCCGGGCGCATTCCACATCGTCGCCACATCCGGGCTGGTTCGAGCACGATGCCGACGCCACGTGGTGGGAGGACCTGAAAGCATTAGTGCCGAAGGTTTCGGCCACGGTGCCGGCAGATCGGATCCTCGCTATAGGCATCAGCGGCATCGGACCCTGCGCGCTGCTTGCCGACTCCGACGGACGGCCCCTGCGCCCCGCAATTCTCTACGGCATCGACACCCGCGCCGGCGACGAGATCGAAGAGTTGACCGCCTCGCTTGGTGCAGATCAGGTGCTGGAGCGAACGGGAAACCAACTGACGACACAGGCCGTCGCACCCAAGCTGCTGTGGGTCGCTCGCCATGCAGCGGAAGCGTGGCAGAAGGCCCGTCGCTGGTACTGTGCCTCCAACTATCTGGTCGGACGTCTCACCGGCGAGTACGTCATCGACCACTATTCCGCAAGCACGTCG
>Ga0136622_10000929_pt1 | contig 12063 bp, 12 predicted proteins | sample AntDrymUQ4482106_2_FD_104803 | JGI IMG/M metagenome (GOLD analysis project Ga0136622, IMG submission 104803) | Polar desert sand microbial communities from Dry Valleys, Antarctica - metaG UQ448 (21.06) | ecosystem: Environmental > Terrestrial > Soil > Desert | place: Antarctica: Dry Valley...
GTCGGCGTAGGAACCCTCGCGCAGCGCGTCGTCGGCGATCTCCAACAGCTCGCGCAGGCGTGCGATCTGCCCGCGCTCGCGGCTGAGATCGGAGCCGGGGGAGGCGACGGCCTCGAGCTCCAGGAACGAGCCGAGCCCGCTGACCTCGTCCAGATGGATCCGCACCGTGTCATCCCAGATCAGCAGGCGCCGGCGCTTGTCCACGCGCGCGCTGACGCCGTTGGCGGCGCTGAGCGCCGCGAGCAGCGGAGCCGGCTCTGCGACGGCGGCGAGCCGGTAGCCGGACACGCGCTCGGACGCCGAGTCGGGGCGCTCGTAGGCGATCAGCGTGGCTCCGCCCGGCTCCTGCTCGCGCAGCTTGAGCCGGCCGCGCGCGACCGCGAAGTAGGTGTCGCGCTGGAGCAGCACGCCGTGGTCCTGCGCTCCGGCCGCGAGCCCCCGCTCGAGCGTGCGCGCCGGGTCGGGGTCGTGCGCCTTGAGCTCGACGTTGCGCCTGCGCTCCGTCATTCGCGCCCAGGCTATAGCGTCCCCGAGGATGACCGGCGTCACGATCGTCGAGCACCCGCTGGTGGCCCGCCATCTGTCCGTCCTGCGCGATCGCGCGACGCCGTCGAGCGACTTCCGGCGCCGGCTGTCGGACATCTCGATGCTGCTGCTCTACGAGGCGCTGCGCGACCTGCGCGTGCGCGAGGACGCCATCGAGACGCCGCTGGAGACCACGGGCGGCATGCGGTTGGCGGACGAGATCGTCGTGATCGCGATCCTGCGCGCGGGGCTCGGGATGACCGACGGCGCCCTGCGGCTGATCCCCGAGGCGCGCGTCGGGCACCTCGGCCTCTACCGCGACGAGGAGTCGCTGCAGCCCGTCGGCTACTACGAGTCGATCCCGCGTCACGCAGCCGACGCCGAGATCGTCGTCGCCGACCCGATGCTCGCGACCGGCGGCTCTGCGGTGCACGCGCTCACGCGGGTCAAGCGCGACGCCGGCGGGCGGCTGCGCTTCGTCTGCCTGGTCGCCGCGCCGGAGGGCCTTGCGGCGATGCGCGAGGCGCACCCGGATGTCCCGATCTTCTGCGCGGCCGTCGACCGCCGGCTCGACGAGCGCGGCTACATCCGCCCGGGGCTGGGCGACGCCGGCGACCGCATCTTCGGCACCGAGTGAGGTCCGCCGCGGTGCTGTGCGGCCTCTACGTCAACTGCAGCAGTGACCGATGCGGGTCTTGACCGCCGGTCATCGCCGGGCGTACGGATCGGGACGGGGCGCGACCGGCGTTGACGGCGGGATTCGCCGTCAACGCCGGTTGGGGTCGATCGCGTGAGGTGCTCCCGGCGTCGACCGGCGGTCCGGACCCTCCCCCGTCAATGCCGCAGTTGACGTAAGCGCCGCACACCCACCACATGCGCGGCGTCCCCCTAGGGCTTCAGCGCCCGCACGTGCAGAAAGCACGGCCGGCGCGTCCAGCGCTCCATCTCGGGGTGGGCCGCGAGATAAGCCTCCCCCGGGACCGGCTCGCGCAGCGCCTCGATCAGCAGGCCCGCGTCCTGCAGCGCGCCGGCGTAGGCCGAGAGCGGCCGGTGGATGTCGTGGAAGGTCATCCGCCGGCCGTCGCGCTCGCGCTCCTCGGCGTAGCCGTACTCGGCGAAGTAGCTGCCCGCCGCCGGGTCATCGCCGAGCGGCTTGGCCGAGTTCTGCGGATGCACGAGCGAGAAGCAGAAGCGCCCGCCGCGCTGGAGCACGCGCGCGACCTCGGCGACCGCCGCAGGCATCGCGTCGATGTTCAGCAGCGACATCGACGCGACCGCCAGGTCGGCCGTGGCGTCGTCCAGCGGCAGCTCGCGCGCGTCGCCGACGCGGACGTCGAACGACGGCTCCAGCGCGCGCGCCGCTGCGGCGAGCGCGGCGGATCCCTCGACGCCGACGACGGTGTGGCCGCGTCGGATCAGCTCGCGACCGACGCGTCCCTCGCCGCTGCCGACGTCGACGGTCAGGCGGCCGGGGGGCGGCAGCAGCTCGAGCAGCGCCGGAAGGTTGAAGCCCCAGAACGTGTGGTCCAGCGCAGGCGTGCGCGCCCAATCGATCCAGCCCTCGGCCTCGTCCTGCCAGGCGGCCCGCGTGCGGCTCACGTCAGCAGCGCCCGCGAGAAGTCGTCGGCGTCGAACGGACGCAGGTCCTCGAGCTGCTCGCCGATGCCGATCAGCTTGACCGGGATCCCGAGCTCGTTCGCGATCGCGAGGGCGATGCCGCCCTTGGCGGTGCCGTCCAGCTTGGTCAGCACGATGCCGGTGACGTCGACGGCCTCGCCGAACAGCTTCGCCTGGCGCACTCCGTTCTGCCCGGTCGTCGCGTCGATCGTCATCAGCGTCTCGTGCGGCGCGCCGGGCACCTGCTTGGAGATCACGCGGCGGACCTTCTCCAGCTCTGCCATCAGGTCGCGCTGCGTGTGCAGGCGCCCGGCCGTGTCGACGATCACGACGTCCGCACCGCGCTCGCGGCCGCGAGCGACGGCGTCGAAGGCGACCGCGCCGGGATCCGAACCCTCGGCGCCCTTGACGAGGTCCACGCCGGCACGCTCGGCCCAGCGCTCGAGCTGTTCGACCGCGGCGGCACGGTAGGTGTCGGCCGCGCCGACGACGACGCTCAGGCCAAGCGTCTTGCGCAGGTGCCAAGCGAGCTTGCCGATGCTCGTCGTCTTGCCGGTGCCGTTGACCCCCACGACGAGGATCACCGCGGGCTCGTGGCGGAGGTCGATCGTGTCGGTCCCGGTGCGCGCGAGCTTCGCGAGCAGCTCGGCCAGCCGTGCGGTCAGCGCCTCGCCACCGACGAGGTCCCCCTCCTCTGCCTCCTGCTCGAGCTGCGCGACGACCTGCGCGGTCGTGCGCGCACCGACGTCGGCGAAGATCAGCGCCTCCTCGAGCCGTTCCCAGGTGTCCTCGTCAAGGTCGCCCTGGAACAGCGTCGCCTGGACCTCGGCGCTGAGCGCCTCGCGCGTCTTGCGCATGTTCTCGCGCATGCGGCGGAAGATGCCGCGCCGACGCTCTTCGCGCTCGGGCTCCGGCTCGGAGCCGACCGCCGACGGCTTGCCGGTGATGAAGAGCTCGTCCCAGTCGCGCGCCACGGGGCGGGCAGGATAGGGCACGATGGACCCATGCCCGACGAGCCGGTCGTGATCGCGCGCCGCTTCAACGGACCGCCGGACTCGGGTCACGGCGGTTACACGGCGGGCAGCGCAGCCGCGCTGCTCGGCGGTGCTGCGGCGGAGGTGACGTTGCGGCGCCCGCCGCCGCTGGAGACGCCGTTGGCGGTCCAGAGGCGCGACGGCGGCGTCGCTCTGATGGATGGTGAGCGGCTGGTCGCCGAGGCGCGCGCGGCGCAGCTCGAGCTCGATGGGCCGCCGCCCGTCACGCTCGACGACGCTGTCGCGGCGGCCGGGCGCTTCGCGTGGGAGCACGACCACCCATTCCCGACCTGCTTCGGTTGCGGACCGGAGCGCGACCCCGCCGATGCGCTCTGCCTATACAGCGGCCCGGTCGGCGACGGCAGGTTCGCCGTGCCATGGACCCCGCCGCCCTGGACCGGGTCGGAACTGGTCGAGCCGCTGTTCACGTGGGCCGCGCTCGATTGCCCGAGCTCGGCGCCCGTGCACGACACGATCAGCGCGCCGGTCGTGCTCGGGCGGCTGACGATCGTGCTCGAGGGACCGATCGAGACCGGCGCGCCGCACGTGATCCAGTCGTGGCTGGAGCGCTCGGACGGACGCAAGCGCCACACCGGGGTGGCGCTCTTCACGGCAGCGGGCGAGCGGCGAGCGGCCGGCCGCGCCGTCTGGCTGGAGCTCGCGCGGCCGCTCGGCTCATGACGACCGAGGTCCGGCGCATGGCCGGCAGCGACCCGGCGGCGCAGGCGCTGATCGATGCGATGGTCGCGGAGGTGGGCGAGCTCTATGAGCCAGGGCTGCCGCAGGGCTCGAGCGCGAGCCCTTCGGAGCTCTCGCCGCCGGGCGGCGGGTTCGTCGTGCTCTACGACGACGGCATGGCCGTCGCGGGCGGAGGCGTCAAGCGGCTCGACGAGCGGGCCTGCGAGATCAAGCGCATGTACGTCGTGCCGGAAGCGCGCGGCCGCGGACTCGGCGTCGAGCTGCTCGGCGCGCTGGAGGGGCTGGCGCGCGACCTGGGCTACGCGATCGCGCGGCTCGACACCGGCGTCAGGCAGCCGGCTGCGCAGCGGATGTTCGAGCGCGCCGGGTATCTCCCGGTGGCGGACTACAACGCCAATCCATACGCCGCGTTCTGGGGGGAGAAGCAGCTCTGACCGCGTTCGTGCTGACGCTCGCCGGCGCGGCGCTGGCGGTCGCGCTCGAGCTGCTCGAAGCGCTGGCGATCGTGCTCGCCGTCGCCGCCGAGCGCGGACGCCGCGACGCGCTCATCGGCGCGGCTGGGGCGGTCGCGCTGCTCGCTCTCGCGGGATTCCTCGTCGGCCCGGTGGTGCTAGCGCGGATCCCGCTCGAGCCGCTGCAGGTCGTGATCGGCGTCGCCTTGTTGCTGTTCGGGCTGGAGTGGTTGCGCAAGGGTGTGCTGCGGCTCGCAGGCCGCCGCACGCCGTCCTCCGCTCTGGCCGAGTACCTCGAGGAGCGCGCCGCGCTGCACGCGCTCGCACCGCCGCCACCGGGGCGCCCGGACTGGGCGGCACGGGTCGTGGCCGGCAAGGGCGTGCTGCTCGAGGGGCTCGAGGTCGTGTTGATCGTCGCCGCGCTCGGGGCCGGCGACGAGGGACTCGCACCCGCGCTTGCGGGTGCCGCGGTGGCGGTCGTCGCGGTGATCGCGATCGGCGTCGTCGTGCACCGGCCGCTCGCGCGGCTGCCCGAGTCACACCTGAAGTACGCGGTCGGCGTCGTTCTGAGCGCGTTCGGCGTCTTCTTCCTGGGCGAAGGACTGGGCGTCGAGTGGCCCGGCGGCGACCTCGCGCTGCTCTACGTCGCCGCCGCGTTCGTGGCGGTCTCCCAGCTCGAGGTCACGACGCTCGCGCGCGGAGCGCCGGCGTGATCGCGCAACTGCGCAAGCTCGTGCTGGGCGAGACCTGGACGCTTCCGATCGGTGTCGCGGTCACGCTGCTGGCCGGCTTGGCGCTCTCCTCCGCCGGGCCGGACTGGTGGCAGCCCGCGGGCGGCTTCCTGCTGCTGGCCGGAGCGCTCGCGACGCTCATGGCAGCGCTGCGCCGACGCTGATCAGGGATTCGCGTAGCGCAGCGTCCAGCGGTGGGCGCCGCGGACCATCGTGGCAACGCCGTCCGCGGAGGGGAACGGCAGGCTCCAGCCCGTGCGGTCGTCGTGGCGCTCGATCGACAGCTGCAGTGCGGCGGGACCGGGTGAACCGGCCGCGCGCCACGTCTCCATGCCCGCGACGCAGGTTCGGAGCGCCGCGTCGCCCCCGTGCAGCCAGGCGCCCACGATCGAGCCGGAACCGGCGGCCAGCTCGATCACGAGCAGCGATGCGGGCAGCACGTGCAGGCCCACCGTCCAGGGCGGACGACCGGGTTGGCCCGGGCGCATCAGCGACAGCAGCGGGTCGCCCTGCAGGCCGAGCCAGAGGATCGCTCCCAGCGGATGCTCGCTCTCGCCCAGCGCGAGCGGATCGCCGACCGGGCGCGCGGTTTGGGCGAGCAGGCGGTCGAGCGCACCCCGGCCCTCGACGCCGAGGTCGGCATCGGCGGTGGCGGCGCCGCCGCCGCCGAGCTGCCAGCGCCACGGCCGCTCGTCGCCGCCGCGCAGCGGCATGAACCCGCACGGGATCGCGCCGCCGCCGCGCAGCACGTCACCTTCGCGGCGCAGCCCGAGCGCGAGCTCGACTCCGTTCACGCGCAGCGGCACGACGAGCACCCCCGCGTCGGTGAGCGCTCCGAGGACGGCGGCCGGTAATGCCCAGCAGCCGGCCGTGATGATGATCCGCTCGTACGGCCCCGGCGGCGGAGCCGCACCGTCGCCGCAGACGACCCGCACCGCGCCGGGCTCGACCGTTTGCACCGCCGCGCCAACCGTCGGGATGCCCGCCGCGCGGAGGTGCTCGCGGGCAGCGGCCGCGACCTCGGCCTGGAGCTCGACGGTGGTGACGGCCGCGCCGAGCTCTGCCATCACCGCCGCGTTGTAGCCCGTCCCGGCGCCGATCTCGAGCACGCGGTCGCCCGCGCCGAGCTCGAGCTGCTCGAGCATGCGCGCCATCAGGCTCGGCTGGCTCGAGGAGCTCGTCGGCACGCCGCCCTCGTCACGTGTGACGATCGCATCGTCGGTGTAGGCGGCGTCGAGTGCGACGCCGGGCAGGAACTCGTGCCGCGGCACCCGGGCGAAGGCGTCCAGGATCCTTTCTGACGCCGCCGCACTCTCGCGCAGGCGGGCGACGAGGGCCTCGTGCCGGCGCGCGGCATCCGTCATCCGGCGCAGGCTACTGCGCGCACAGTCGCGATCCGGCCCTACGCGGTCACCGGGCGGAAGCGCCTGGGCAGCCGCCTCATCGGGCGGACCTACGCGGCCGCCCCACCCGCCGGGCGCACGGGCGTCTCACCGTCGGGCCTACGCGGCCGCCTCACCCGCCGGGCGCACGGGCGCCAGGCGACGCGAAATCACCTTGGAGACGCCGTTACCGGCCATCGACACGCCATAGAGGCAGTCCGCAGCCTCCATCGTGCGCTTCTGGTGCGTGACGACGATGAACTGCGCCCGGCCCGAGAAGCTGCGCAGCAAAGTGAGGAAGCGGTCGATGTTGGGATCGTCGAGTGCGGCCTCGACCTCGTCGAGGACGTAGAACGGGCACGGGCGGGCGAGGAAGACGGCGAAGAGGAACGCCAGCGCGGTCAGCGACTTCTCCCCGCCGGAGAGCAGCGTCAGGCGCTTGGTCGCCTTGCCCGCGGGCGTGATCTCGATCTCCACGCCCATGTCGTCCTCGGGTCCTGCCTCCTCAGCCTCCGCCGCGGCGTCGGCCGCCTCCTCCAGCGACTCGTCGCCCCGCTGGTGCTCGGGGTCGGCGCCGCCGAGCACCGGCCGCGGCCCCGCCTCCTCGCGCACGAGCCGCAGCCGGCCGCGGCCACCGGGAAACAGCTGCTCGACGACCTCGCCGAAGTTCTCGGCCGCGGCCGCGAACGTCTCCTCGAATGCCTCACGGATGCGCTGGTCGGTGTCGCGGATCAGGCCCTTGAGCTCGCGCATCGCCGCCTCTAGGTCCTCGCGCTGGCGCTCGAGCTCCTCGACGTGCGCGACTGCGTCGGCGTGCTCCTGCTGGGCGAGCGGATTGACCGGACCGAGCTGCTCACGGCGGCGTTCGAGCCGCTCGATCCGGCCCGGCAGCTCCGCGCGCTCCTCGTCGGCCAGCGCGACCTCGGCCGGCTCGGGCTCGAGGCCCAGCTTGAGCGCCAGGCGCTCGAGCTCGTGTCGTGCTGCGCCGTGGAGGTCGCGCGTCTGCTGCGCCCGCACCTCCTCCCGGGTGACGTCCTCGTTGCGCGCCTTCAGGCGCGTCTGCACCCCGACCTCCTGCTGCGCGCATGCGCGTAACTCGCCGGCGAGGCGCTCACCCGCATGGCGGTCGGCGACCAGCTCGGCATCGAGCGCCTCGACGCGCGTGTGGACCGCGTCACGCGCCGACTCGAGCACCGCGGTCAGCCGTGCAGCGTCGGGCCGCACGCGTTCGTCGTGTGCGAGCAGGTCGCGCTCGTGCGCGATCCTGAGCTCGCGCTCGGTGCGCTCGCGGTCCGCGCGCTCGGCCAGGCGCCGCTCGGCCGTCAGCGCAGCATCGATCTGCGCGCGCCGCGTCGCGACCGGCCCTTCGTCGGGCGCGGCGCGCCGCTGCTCGATCACGTGGCGGGCGTGCCGCTCGGCCTCGCGCGCCACCTCGCCCGAGCGCGCGGCAGCGCGCGCGGCGCGATCCGCCTCGTCGCGAGCGGCGTCAGCCGCTTGGACGCGATCCGTTCCGGCGTCCACCGCTGCCAGCGCCGACTGCTCCGCCCTGGCGGCCAGCTCGACTTGCGCGACCAGGGCGTCGCGCCGGTTGCGCTCGGCCAGCACGCGGTCCTCGCCTCCGGCGGGTACCTGGCGCAGCTCGCCCGAGCCGGGCGACCACACGCGCCCGGCGCGGCTGACTGCGATGCCGCTGAAGGACGGTTCGAGGGCGTCCAGACCGTCGAGATCGTCAAGGACCCAGACGTCGGCGAGCAAGGCGGCTGCGAGTCGCGCAGCCGGGCCGTCGCCGGAGGTCCGTATGCGGTCGAGGAGCGGCGCAGCGCCGGGCGCCGGCGCGTCGCCGGTCGTAGCCGGCACCGCCGCGGCAGGCGCGACCAGCGCGGCGCCGCCGTCGCGTCCGGCGCGGTCGAGCAGGCTGGCTGCTTCCTCGAGATCCGTCGCGACCGCCGCGCGCAGCTGCGGGCCCAGCGCCGCCGCGAGCGCGAGCTCATAGCCCGGCTCTGCGCTCAGCGCGTCGGCCAGCGCCGGAGCGCCGCCGGGCGCGCCCGCCTGCGCGCGCAGGAACTGGTTGACCTGCGCGAGCTCCGCGCCGATGCGCGCGGCCTCGCGGCGCGCCGCCTCGGCACTGCGCTCGAGCTCGCGACGGGCACCGCGCGCGGCCTCGGCGGCGGCGTCGGCCTGCCGGCGGAAGGTCGCCGTGGTCTCGACCTGCAGCCCCATCCGCTCTGCCTCCGCCGCCGCTGCCGAGCGGCGTTGCTCGAGCTCCGCGACCTCGTGTGCGAAGCGCTGCGCGCGGTCCTCGGTGAGCTGCTCGAGCTCCCTCTCGAGCGCCGCGACGCGTTCGGCGGCGCCGTCGTCGCCCGTGTCGCGCTCCGCCTCCGCGGCCAGCGCCGCGAGTACCGCGCTGCGGCGCGTGGCGCGCTCACGCAGACTCGCGACAGCCTGCCGCGACGCTTCCAGCCGCAGCCCGATCCGCTCGTGCGCGGCGCGCGCTGCGTGGAAGCGGTTGCTGAGCCGCTCGCGCTCGTCACCGCGCGACGCCAGCGCCCGCTCCGCCTGCTCGCGCCGGAGCGCGACGTCGCGCAGCTCCAACTCGGTCGCCGCGGCCGCCGATCGGGCCTCGGCGGCCTGCGCCTCCGCCGCGGCCAGCGCCGCGATCGCCGCCAGCGCCGCGTCGCGCGCGAGCGTCCAGCGTGCCTCGTCGGTCTGGCGCTCGAGCCGCTGGTGCAGCTCGGCGGCCTCTGCCTGGCGCTTGAGCGGACGCAAGCGCGTGCGCGCCTCGCGCTCCACATCCAGCGCGCGGCCAAGGTTGTCATGCGTGCGATCCAGCTTGAGCTGCGCTCGGCGCCGGCGCTTGCGGTGCTTGCCGAGTCCCGCCGCCTCCTCGATCAGCAGTCTCCGGTCGCGCGGCTTGGAAGTCACGATCTCGGCCACCCTGCCCTGCGAGACGACCGAGTGCATCTCCTTGCCCAGTCCCGTGTCGCTGAGCAGTTCGAGCACATCCGTGAGCCGGCAGCGGGCCCCGTTGACGCGGTACTCGCCCTCGCCGGAGCGATTGAGGCGGCGCAGGATCGAGATCTCCGAAAGCGGGAGGTCCACTGCGGAGTCGGAATTGTCGAGCACGACCTCGACCTCGGCCTCGGCGCGCGCCTGGACACCGTGCGCGCCGGCGAAGATCACATCCTGCATCGACTGGCCGCGGACCGCCACGGGCGACTGCTCGCCCAGCGCCCAGAGCACTGCGTCCGTGACATTGGACTTGCCCGAGCCGTTCGGACCGACGATCACCGACACACCGGGAGCGAAGTCGAGCCGGGTGCGATCCGGAAACGACTTGAAGCCCTTGAGCGAGATCGACCTCAGGTGCACGTCAGGTCTCCACGTCGCCCGACTCCAGCGCGGCGGCCGCCGCAGCCTGCTCGGCGTCCTTCTTCGAGCGGCCGCTGCCGCGCGCCACCATCTCCCCCGCGACCGTCGCCGCGACCTCGAACGTGCGCTGGTGCGGCGGTCCCATCTCTGCGGTCACCTCGTAGAGCACGAGCGCGCCACGCCGCGCGAGCCGCTCCTGCAGCGCCGACTTGAAGTCCGCCGGCCGCTCCAGCGCCTGCTCGATCTCCGGCGCGAAGGCCTCGCGCACCGCCTCGGCCGTCGGCTCGAAGCCGTAGGCCAGGTAGCACGCGCCGATCACGGCCTCGATGACCGACGCGAGCACCCGTTCGGTCGACACGAGCGCATCCAGCGCCGGCCGCGCGACGTCCGGCGGGGCCGCGGCCCGCAGTCGCTCCGGGAGTCCCAGCCGGTCGGCGACCGCGCGACAGGAGCGCCCCGAGACCGCCTGCGCGCGGATCTTCGTCAGCCTTCCGGCACCGTAGAGCTCCGCATCGAGCACCGGGAAGAGGTGGGTCGTGACCGACAGGCCGAGCACCGAGTCGCCCAGCAGCGCGAGCCGCTCGTAGCTCTCCGCGCGCCGGCTGGTCCAGGACGCGTGCGTGATTGCCTGCCGCGCAAGGTCGTCCGGCAGCCCGTCGAACAGGTCGTGGAGCCTGCGCAGGGGTCAGGGCCCCGGCTCGCGGTTCTCGGTGGTGGCGGAGGCCTCGTCACCGCTTGCCGACCCTGTCGAGGCGAGCACGAAGTCCATTGCCTGGCCGACCGTCCTGATGCGCGCGGCCTGCTCGTCGGACACCCGCACGCCGTAGTTGTCCTCGAGCTCCTGCACCAGGCTGTAGAGGTCGAGCGAATCGGCCTCCAGATCCTCCTTGAAGCGGGTCCCCTCCTCGACGCGCGCCGGATCGAGCTCGAGCTCGTCGGCGAGGTGCGCGCGGATGTGGGAGAGGATCTCTGAACGGGTCACGAATCGGGGACCGTACCGGCGGCCGCGGACGGCTCCGCAGGGCGGCGCAGGGCCCCGGCGGCCGCCAGTCGCGCGTGCGTGCGGCCGACGACGTCGGCGCGCACGCCGCGCGCGGCCAGCTCGATCGCGCGTGCGATCCCGTCGGCGCCGAACGATCCGTGCGGCACCACGCCCAGCCGGCGCAGGCCGAGCAGGAACGCGCCGCCCTGCGCCTCGGGGTCGATCGCGGCGCGCAGCCCGCCGAGCGCCGGCGCCAGCAGCAGACCGCCGGCCTTGGCGCGCGGGCTCGACAGCGCTGCCTCGCGCACGGCGCGCAGCAACGCGTCGGCGGTGCCCTCCATCACCTTCAGGAACACGTTGCCGGTGAAGCCGTCGGTCACGATCACGTCGGCCTCCCCCGTGCCCACCGCGAAGCCTTCGACGTTGCCGGCGAACTCCAGCCCGCCGGCGCCGGCGAGTGCGGAGTGCGCCGTCCGGACGTCCTCCGTCCCCTTCGTCGGCTCGCTGCCGTTGGAGAGCAGCGCGACGCGCGGGCGCTCGAGCCCGATCACGGCCTCCATGAAGGCAGCGCCCATGTGCGCGAACTGCACGAGGTGCTCGGGCCGCACCTCGACGTTGGCGCCGCAGTCGAGCAGCAGGAACGGCCGTCCGGGGACCGGCACGAGCGCGGCCAGTGCGGGCCGGTGCACGCCGCGCGCGCGTTTCACGTGGAACAGTCCGGCAGCGAGCGCAGCCCCGGTGGAGCCGCCCGAGACGAGCGCGGCGGCGCGGCCGCCGGCGACCGCGCGCACCGCTTGCACGATCGAGGACTCCGGTGTCGCGCGCACGGCGCGGGCCGGGTCTGCGGCCTTGGCGATCGAGACCGGCGCGTCGACGACCTCGACGCCGGGCGCGGGCTCGATCTGCCCTGCGGGCCCGAACACGAGCACGCGCAGATCGCCGCTCGCCGCGGCGAGCGCGGCTCCGCGCGCCACCTCGACGGGTCCTGCATCGGCGCCGTTGGCGTCGAGTGCGATCGTCAGCGGTTCAGCGGCCATGGCCGCGCGGGCCTAGGCGTCGTGATCGTGATCGTGGTCGTCGGAGTGCACGACCTCGCGACCGGCGTAGAAGCCGCAGTTCGGGCAGACCCGGTGCGGACGGCGCGGCTGGCGGCACTGCGGGCAAGAGTTGATCGCAGGCGCCGAGATCTTGTGGGTCGAACGGCGCTTGTTCGTGCGCGAGTGCGACTGCTTCTGCTTCGGGACGGCCATGGGCGGCGAGAAGGGTAGCGGA
>Ga0136622_10000930_pt1 | contig 12050 bp, 13 predicted proteins | sample AntDrymUQ4482106_2_FD_104803 | JGI IMG/M metagenome (GOLD analysis project Ga0136622, IMG submission 104803) | Polar desert sand microbial communities from Dry Valleys, Antarctica - metaG UQ448 (21.06) | ecosystem: Environmental > Terrestrial > Soil > Desert | place: Antarctica: Dry Valley...
AATGACGTGGTGCTCGCCAAGCGCGAGCCGGGGGCGGCAGGCGAGCGGGTTCGGCGCGATCCTGCGCTGCTGGCGGCGCTGCTGCTGCGAGCGGCGACACCGTAGCGGCGCGGGCCCCTCGTGGGGCCTGCGCGCCCGGGCGTGGCGTCGGCACGAACGCGATGGGCTCCAACAAGCCAACTCTGCGGTGTGAATCGTGCCTTCCGGGCAGGCCTCAGCCATGTGCGTGAACGCGTACGTTGAGCCGCGAAGGCACGCGAGGCGGCGATGAGCACGCTGGAGCGTCCGTTGTCAGTGGTCGTCATCGCGGACGATGAGCCGGACGTCCTGCGCCTGCTGCTGAGCCGGCTGCGACGCCGGGGCTACGACGTGATCGCTGCGACGGATGGCCACCAGGCGCTGTACGCGGTGCGCGCCCACCGTCCCGCCGCCGTCGTGCTCGACTACGTGATGCCGGGCCTCCAAGGCACCAAGGTCTGTGCGATGCTCAAGGCCGATCCGGACACCGCACACATTCCCGTGCTGATGCTGACATCCCGAAGCGACGAGACCGCCGTCGCCGCGGCCTTCGAGCACGGCGCCGACGAATATCTCACGAAGCCCTTCGACTTCGACGAACTCGATGTCGTCCTGCGCGCGCTCATCGACAGATCCTGCTGAGCTGGCCAGCGTCCGCGGTGAAACTACGACCGCGAACCGCAGGTCGGGAGCGAAAGCGGGTGCGCGAACGCCGCGTGTTGAGGCCGCGCGCTCGCCGACGCGCTGCCGGACCACAGCGAACCTACCGGCTGGCGAGCTCCGTCCGCCTGCCCTGCGCGCTCGGCCTTGCGCTGCTCCTCATGCTCGCGCTGGCGATCGCCCTGCTCGTCGGCCGGACCGATGGCGACCCGTTGGCCGTGCCGCGGGCCCTGCTCGACTTCCACGAGGCGGTGGCCCGCGACGGCGCGCAGTCGGTCCGCCGCGGCGTCAACGAGGGTGTCGACGACCTCGAGCAGCTTGCGCTCGTGCTGAGCGCGGCCCGGGATTCGCCGGATGTGGGGCAGCGGTTCGCAGGCTTGCGCACGCTGGGCGGCCTCGCCCGGGCGGAGGGCCGATCGAGCCGCAATGGTGCTGGGCTCACATCAGTCCTGCGGGGCGTTGCCACGGCGCATGGCCGCTATCAGGCGATCTACGCGCTCGCCGCAGAGCGCCGGGTGCTCGCTCACGTGGGCGGTGATCCGCTGCCGCGGGCGCTACGTCCCGGTCCGCCGTACAAGGCCCCGGGGATGCAGGATGCCAAGCCGACGTCGAACCGCGGCGCTCCGCTCATCCAGCAGTACGCTCCGGTCACCGATCGCGGACGGTGGCCTGTGACGATCGTCGGCCACTACGACCCGCGCTTCATGCGCTTCGCGCTCGAGGTGGCACAGCCGGGGGACGCCTGGGTCGTCAACCGCAGGGGACGCGTGATCGGCGCGCTCGGCTCCGCGCCGCGCTTTGGCACGCTGCCGCGTGAGGCGCTACGCGCGGCAGCTCGACGCGCGACCGGCGGCGCCAGCGGAGCGGTCGTGACCGGCGGCAGCGCAGACCGCCAGGAGGTCGTCGGCTACTCGCCGATCGCCGGTCCCGGGCCTGCGGGGCAGTTCGGTTGGAGCGTCGTCACGGCACGGACGGTGACGAGCCTCTCGCTGCCCCAGGCCGATGCTCGCAGTCATGCGTTGCTCGCCGGGTTCGCCCTCGCGTTGATCGCGCTGATCACGTTCGGCTGGATCTACGTCGTCGTCCTGCGTCCGCTGCTGATCCTGCAGGGAGATGCGGAGCGCCTGGCCTACGGCGACCTGTCGCGCAACGTACAGATCGTGCGCTACGACGAGATCGGGCTCATCGCCCGCTCGCTCGAGCGCTTACGCGTCTCCCTGATCCGGCGCCGGGTGCAGGCTCAATCGCGCGAATCGCAACACGAGCCCGATCCATGACGTATCTCTACGCCGTCTTCACCGTCTGCGGTGCCGCGCTGCTGCTCGCGGGAATCGTGCAGAAGCGCCGGCACGATGCGAACCTGCGCTCGATTCCGACACGCGTGATGGTCAACGGTATCCGCGGAAAGAGCTCGATCACGCGGCTGTGCGCGGGTGCGCTGCGCGGCGGGGGGCTGCGCGTGGTCGCCAAGACGACAGGAACGGCGGCACGCTTCATCTGGCCCGACGGTGCCGAGATCCCGGTCTATCGCAAGTTCGACATCGCCAACATCGAGGAGCAGGTCGGCATCGTCGCCCAGGCGGCGGCCGAACGCCCCGACGCGCTCGTCATCGAGTGCATGGCGGTGACACCGGCGCTGCAGGAGATCAACCAGGCACAGCTGATCCGCTCGAACATCGGCGTCCTTTGCAACGTCCGCGAGGACCACCTGGCCGAGATGGGTCCGACGCTCGAGGACGTCGCACGATCCCTCTGCCGGGGCTTGCCCCACGACGGGGTGTGCGTCACCGCCGAATCCGAATGGTTCGACGTCATCCAGCAGGAGGCCGACGTGCGCCGCTGCCGGCTCGTCTACGCCGACCCCGATTCCGTGTCGGATGACGAGATGGACGGCTTCGAGTTCTTCACGTTCAAGGAGAACGTGGCGATTGCGCTCGCGGTCGCCGCGCGGATGGGAGTCTCCCGGGAGAAGGCGCTGCACGGGATGTACGCGGCAGCGCCCGACCCCGGAGTGCTCGCCGTCGAGACCTATGCGGTGGGCGGCAAGGTGCTGCGGCTGGCGAACGTCTTCGCGGCCAACGACCCGAGCTCCACGGTGATGAACTTTCGCCGCCTGCTCGACGCGCAGGCGATCGCCCCGCCGATCTTCACGCTGATCAACTGCCGGCCAGACCGCGTGGAGCGAAACGGTCAGATGGGCACGATCGTTCCTGATCTCCTGACCGAGAAGCTGTTCGTCGTGGGCCACCCGTCGCGCAGCGCGCTGGCCGCCGTTCCCCGCGATTGGACCGGGGAGGCGATCGATCTCGGCGGCAACGACCGTGACGTCGAGTTGATCTTCGGCGCGATCCTCGAGCACGTCGAGCAGGAGGCGTCGCTCGTGGCCATCGGCAACATCCACGGTCAGGGCGAGCGCCTGCTCGGATACCTCGAACAGGTGGGCCAACTGCGATGAGCGGTGCGGAGCTCGCTCCACAGGTCTCCGTGCTCGCGCTCTCCATCGGGCTGCTGTTCGCGCTCGTCTGCTACCTGCTGACCAACCTCTCGCCAGGGGGGATGATCACCCCGGGATGGATCGCGCTGGCCCTGATCGTGCGGCCCTCGCTCGCGCTGATCATCGCTGCCGTCGCCGCGGTCACGTGGGTGGCCTGCGTTGGACTGCAGCGCGTGGTGATCCTCTATGGCAAGCGGCTGTTCGCGACCGTCGTGCTCGTCGGAGTCTTCTTGCAGGTGAGCCTGTTCGTGTTCAACCTGACGCGCGCGCAGGATGCCATCGACGACTACACGACGCTCGGCTTCATCGTGCCGGGCCTGGTGGCCTATCAACTGATCCGTCAGCCGATCGTGGCAACGATCGTCTCGACGGCGACCGTCGCGTCGCTGGCCTACGTGGTCGTGCTGATCGGTGTCAAGCTGCGCTTCATCGAGTCGGCCGGGGCGGGCGTGGCCGCCGGCCGGCTCCAGGCGCCGTCGGTCTCGGCCGGACCCGTCCAGGTCGTCGTCGTCGTCGCGGTGCTGATCGTCGGCTTCGTCGCACTGGCGCTCGCGCTGCGGCGGGTGGAGTCCAAGCGACCACCGATTCAGAGGACGTCACCTCGTGGATCTGATCGGGCCGAGGGGTGACCACGCACGGGCAACCTGTCAGCACGTCGTGTCGCACCGTGCCCACGCCGCGCCCGATGACCAGCAGCCAGTCGTAGAGCAGGCTCGGTCGCGCTTGGGGACCCGCCCATTGGACGAGCGCGACATCGTCGACGTCGACCGTGGAGCGCCCGCGGACCGGGCGCGGTAGACGGAAGAACGGCGCTGCCGCGACGACATCGGCCCGGTACGGTCACATCGAGGCGAAACGAGCGCCAACGGTGTCCGGCTCGCGGGCCAAGGCGCACGCGACTCCGCATGCTGGACGGTCCCCGTGTGTCGCGATAGAGGTTCAGGGTGATGCGCGGCCGGGCGCCGGCGCTGACGCGGATCGCGCCCAGCAGCGACAGCCGAACGCCAGCCTTCACGAGCACGCGGTGGCCGGGCGTGAAGAGCCTGTCGCTGACGTCGACGTCGACGTCGCTGCGCTCCATGCGTACGCCGGCGCGGCCTCGGTGAGCGAATTGCGGCCCCAGGCTCCGCGGATCGAGCCCCCACAGCACCGCGGAGCTGTTGCCGCTCTCCACGTCCTCGTCCTCGAACGATCCGACCCACAGCAGGTCGTTGCCCAGTCGGGCCTTGCCTGGACCCGCGAAGCGAGACAGCCACGAACCCGGCGCAAGTTGGAAAGCCGTGCCCGCCGGAGCCTCTCCTCGCAGCCGCACGCGTCGCTGACGGCGCTCTGACCGGCGGCCGAGGTCGACCTCCATCGCGCCGTCCTCGACGAGAAACGGCCCGTGCTCGCGCCCTGCCGCTTCACGCGCTACGTGGTCGGCCACGCCGCCGGCGATGCCGCGCGGCCGGTAGCCCTCGAGCATGAGCGGTTCCGCGAAAGCCCGGATCACCTTTCCGCGGCGGACGTGAGCGACGAGCAGGTAGGACTGGAACGTCGGCCACACGTCCTGGTCGAAGAGCAGGTTCCCCAGTGTCCACGCCGTCAGCGCGGCGCCGTCCCAATGCAAGCCGCCCACCACGTGCGGATGGTGGTTGATCACCAGCGTCGCGCCGGCCCGCCGGGCGGCGCGGACGACCCGCCGGATGTTCCGCGACGGCGCGCGCCCGTATTCGAATCCTCCGTGCACCATGACCACCACGACGTCGCTGCGCCGGCGCAGCGCGCGGACACGTGCGGCCAGCCCCCGCTCCTCGCAGCGCGCCGCGCCACCTTTGTCATCACCGGCGGCGACGTAGCTGACCGGCTGGTCGTCGCCGGTGATCGTGGTGCAGCCCACGAATGCAATCGAGCGTCCGCGGACACGAGCGATCGCCGGTAACCCCGCCTCGGCCTCGGTGCGACCTGCACCGAAGTGACCGGACCCAGAGGCGAAGCCCGCTCGATGCAGAGCGGTGAGCGTCTCGCGGATGCCGCGCTCGCGCGCGTCGAACAGATGGTTGTTGCCGAGGTCGAGGACATCCACCCCCGCCCGGCGCAGTGCCTGCGCCGCCTCCGGCGCGCTGGCGAAGGCGAAGTCCTTCGTGGCGTGAAACCGCTCGGGCCGCGGCTTGAGCGGGTTGTAGTAGGGGTCCGAGATGAGGGGGGTCTCAGGTTCACCGCCGTGATGTCGGCGTTGCCGAGCAGGGGTGCGACGCCGCGCAGCAGCGCCTGATGCGCGGCCACACCACCTCCGGGTCGTAGTCGACCGTCGAGCGTCGAGCCGTCCTCGTCACGATCGTAGAAGCGCCGGCCGAACATCACGTCGCCGCCGAACTGCAGCGAGATCGTCTCTCCGTCGTCAGGCGACAGGCGCAGGAGAACGGGACTGCCCGCGATCGCTGCGCGGGTCCGAGGCAGGAAGCGCGGGTGGCGGGCCGTCACCCACTGCACCGTCTGTGTCGGCGTGAGGTGAAACGCGCCCTGGCCGTCGGTCACGGCCTTGGCCTCGTCGGCGCTGACGGTCGCGCCCGCGACAGGCCGTCCGTCGATGCCGATCACGCGTCCGGAGATCGACGCGCGCTGGGGCCCCGGACTCCCGCGCTTCTAGGGATCGCCGCCGCAACCGCTCGCTGCCAGGGCGACCGTCAGCAGCAGGGCGAAGATCCGTCTCACCTCAGCGAGGATATGGCGGCTTGGTCTCCTGCTTCGTGGCTACAGCCTGCGCGCCGCGCGCAGCGACTTGGCGTAGAGCCCGGTGCCGTCGAGCACCGACCGTCCTGCGACATCGCCCATCGTCGGCCCGTTGGCCGTCTTGCGGCTCGAGACGAAGCGCGGACGTGCGGCGCCGTCGAGACCGAGGTACATGCCGACGTGGTCGATCTGGGAGCCGTCGCTGCTCGAGGCATCGAAGAAGACGAGGTCGCCGACGGCCAACTTGGAGAGCTTGGTGACCTGCTTGGCGCGGTTGGCGATCGTCACCACCCCCGGGGCGGAGGCGAGGATCTCGAACGAGCGCCGGGGGATCCCCGCCCCGTTTGGAGCGAGCGTCAGCTTCAACCCCGCCCGCCGACCCCAGACCATTCGCATGAACCCCGAGCAGTCCAGCGACCCGATCTGCGCCGATTCCGCGCGGTCCACCGTCGATCCGTAGGCGTAGTCCATGCCGAGGAAGTCGTTGAAGTCGCTGCCCTCCTGGCGCGTGCCGTTGGCCTGCAGCGGCCCGTAGTCGGCGTCGCCGGCGATCCGGCGACCGCTCGCGTCGTACTCGTCGGGCGCATCCGTCAGGTAGCCCATCGCCAGTGCCAGGACGTCCGGTTGCGTGGTGCTCATCGCATCTGCGAGCCAGGTCTCGTCCACATGGCCGTCGAACGGACGATCGAGTGCGCGGACCCACACGCTGGTGATGACCGGATCCGCCGCGCTCGGCTCGTCCAGGCGCCGTTCGGGCCCGGCGAGGGTGACGGTCTGCGCACCATCCGTCAGCGTGGCCAGCCAGCGTCCGTCTGACGCGGTGACCTGCGTTCGTGCGGGGTTGGCCATGCGCGTGTGCGTCCAGCCGGGGACCGCGGCGGACGCGCTCTCGATCGATGCGAGCGCGAGCATCGCGATGACGGCAGCAGCAGCGGCGACGGCGAGCGTGCGATCGAAGGCCATGACCCTCGCAGCGACATAGCGCGCCGTGGAGATGAGCTCGCAGCCTCGGGCCTGGACGAACGTGCGAGCTGGTCGGCCGCCAACCGGCCGCTGGTGCTCATCGCCGACCCTCGTCTCCGGGGGCCGTGGCGGGCGACTCCGCTTAGCGGCGCCTGATGATGCGGCACGTCTTGCGCCGGGGCGTCCCGCGGCCACTCGCCGTGCGCGGGGAGGCGTGGAGCCGATAGGTGCCGGGCTTCAGGCGGCGACTGCCGACGCGCCCGCTGAAGGGCAGGCTGTTCATTCCCTGCGTCGCGCTGTGTGTATAGGACCCGGGGAGCAGCGGGTAGCGGACGCAGCTCCTGCGGCTGCGATTGGCCTGCGTCGCTCTGGAGCAGTTCGAGCCCGTGCGCCGGCCGGTGCGCCGCGCCGCGACCGTGAAGCGCACGCTCGCGGCGGTGTTCGCGAGCCGGAACGTGATGCGCGAAGAGGATCTGCCCTCCGTCGTGAAGCCGCCCGCCGACCGTGCCGGGAACGCGGGCGGCGACAGGTCAAGCGACGTCAGGGCCGGGACCGGCGCGACGATGTCCAGCACGGCGCTCGCGGTTGCCTCTGCGACGGTGTCATCCCTGCCTTCCTGCAGCCAGGCGCAGAGTGCGTAGCGACCAGGTCGCGAACGGACCTGCGAGGCGAGGGATGCTGAACGCGCCGGCGCCGGGCTCGAAGAACGCGAACGCATTCGAGGCGGGGTCGGCCGCGCGGCTTCGGCCGCAGGGGCCCGCGCCTACCGGCTTGGCCCTCGCATAGATGCTTCTGTCGAGCTCCGTCGTGCCTGCGATCGTGACCGGGACGCTGACACCTCGGAAGCCGTTGGACGGGACCCGCAAGGAGAGCGTCGCGTTGTTGGGTCGCACGGCGACGGGGAGCGTCAGCGTCTCGAGCGGTGTCGCCGTGGAGCTGGTCGCGAGGTAGCACAGAGCACGTAGGAGCCCGGATCGTCCCTGTTGATCACCTCTTGCGCGCCCGTCGGATCGGCGAAGAACCGGCCGCTGCGGGCATCGGTGCTGTAAGACGGCGCGACGGCACGCCGCGGGCGTGGCGGAGCTTCCCGTAGATCTCGGTCGTCGCGGACGTCGTGCCGGTCGCGACGAACGTCATCGGTCGGTCCTCGAGCGCGTCGTTTCCCACCAGGGTCACGCTGAGCTCCGCCTGCGCGGCCCGCCGGCAGGAACGCCAGGCTCGCGATGGCGGCGAGGAACGCTGGATGGCTCGATATCCGGGCGACGCATCGCACCGCGCGCAGCATGGCATGCCAGCCGCCTGGCACGCGAAGTCTCATCGCATCGCGATCGGGTCACTCATGAGGCGCTCCCAGCGCCGCGACCAACGCCCCGATCACTCGGTCGCGCAGATCGGGATCGCGCCGCGGTCGAGCCGCGAGCTCGAGGTGGACGAACGCCCCTCCCGCGCGTCGCGTCGTGACCCCTTGGACGTTCGTCGTCGCGGCGAGCTGAGCGCAGCGCTCACCGCGGTACAGGCAGACGCGCAGTCCGGCCGCACGCAGGGCGCGAGCGACCGACCGAGCGATCGCCGAGGGGTCTCGCGTTCCATCGGAGACCACGGCGTCCCTGTAGCTGCGTGATCGCCGCGCGCGGTCGAAGCCGTGCAGTTGCAACACCGTGACGCCGCGATGCAGCAGCGCATCGTGAACCGCCTGAAACGCGCTCTGGGATGCATCGGCAACGTCGGCCGAGCCGTCGTCGTTGGCCTCCCGGTGCGCCCCGGCGATCAGCAGGTCGCCGGCACCGGTCGCACGAAAGGCGCGCAAACCCAGCCCAGCGGTGCGTGCGTCGGCCCGAGGGTGAACCACCTCGACGACGAGGTCCGTCGGCGCCGCAGGTGCGTGCACGAACAGCCCCCAGCCATGAGCTGGATGCCCGCCCGCAGCAGGGCGCTCGGCGAGCGCCAGCGCTCGCTGGTCACCGTCGCTCAGGTGCTGGACCGCGTAGCCGAGGGGCGCCGCCAGTCGCCCGGCCCGAAGCGCGTGGCCCGCGCGCGCCGCCCTGTACGAGCGCGCCAGCGTGGCCGCCTCCGTGGGTCGGGCCGGATCGTAGCCCTGGCTGCCAGGCTCGGGCAGCGTCTCGAGCAGCCGCTCGACGAGGTCGTCGAGCGCGAAGCCGCCGACCTGGGTGGTGTGGATCTCGCGTCCGATCAGCAGAAATGCCGTCGCCGCGGCCACCGCTCCCGCGACGACCAGGGCCGGCACGAGAGTCGGGCGTCGGACCCGCAGCGGCCCCCTGACCCTCAAAGCAGGGCGCTAGCCCGGCGCACCGGCGACCGCGATGCTCGCGTGTGCCGGTCGCTTTGAGGCCCGGCGGGGAGCTGGCTCGTCGGCAGGACGATGCGAAACGTCGAACCGACGCCGAGCTCGCTCTCGACCTCCAGGTGGCCGCCGTGGCACTCGACGACCCCTTTGACGATGGCCAGGCCGATTCCCGTCCCCGCCACGGGCCCTGCGTTCGTCGCGCGGAAGTACTGCTCGGTTACGCGCGCAAGCTCCTCAGCCGGGATCCCGATCCCGTGGTCGACGACCTCCACGATCGCCCAATCGTGCTCCGCCCGAGCGCAGAGGCGGAGGGTGGCTCCCGGCGAGCTGAACTTCACCGCGTTCTCGACGAGGTTGGTGATCGCTTGGTACAGCAGATGCCGCTCCACGGAGACGACGATGCTGCGGGCGTCGTCGACCTCGACCTCGAGGATCCTCTCCTGCGCCGCCAGCGACAGCGCTCCCCGGACCTCGTGGAGGACATCGCCGAGGTCGACCGGCTCGCGTTCGACGTGCACGGGCCTCCCGTCCGGGCCGGCGAGGATGTCCGTGGTGAGCGCCTGCAGCCGGATCGCGTTGCGGTGGACGATGAGCGCGTAGTCGCGCTGCTGCTTGCTGAGCTCTCCGACATCGCCCTCGAGCAGCGCCTCGAGGTAGCCCTTGATCGCGGTCAGCGGCGAGCCCATGTCATGCGCCGCGAAGATCGTCGACTGCGCCTGTCGCTCGTTGACCGCGACCTGGTCGCGCAGCTCCATGCCCGCCTTGTCACCCGCGTCGCGCTGGGCCGCGCGCTGGCTGCGCCAGCGGCACCCGATGGTCGCCATCACCACCGCAAGCGCGCCGCAGACCACCACCAGCGTGGTGACCTGGGTCGCAACCCCCGACTCCCAGCCGCCATAGAGCAGGGGTAGTGAGAGGGTTGCGGCGAGCACGGCCATGAAGGTCGCCGCGCGTGCAACGGGATGAATGGCAGCCACGGCGACCACCAGCAGCAGCGCAAGGACGTCGTAGGACAAGGGGCGTCCGCCGGCCAGCCACTGCAGAAGCGCCAGCTCCGCGAGCCCGTAATAGCTCATCGCCAGGAGGCCGGCGAGGCTGACGGCCCGGGGCCGCAGTCGCTGGAGCGCCGCCAGCAGCAACGAGCCGGCGCACGCGACGAATGCGATGGCCCAACCCGCGGTGCCCAGTGCCTTGTCGGGCGGCACCAGGGCAAGCAGGACGATCAGGACGGCGCTGCCGGTCAGCCACCCCACGGCGCTGGCCCAGACGGCGTGGGACCCGTCGGCATGATGATCATCAACAGGCACGAAGACTCCATTCTCGACGACGGCGCACGCCCGGACCGTCCGTTTTGGCCGCTCGTAACCGAGCCGGCCAACGTCCCACGACGGTTCCCAACCCCTCCGATGCTGACGTTATACGAGGCGACCCTGCGAATATCGTCTCGGCATGTCGATTCTGTCGAAGTTGTTGCTCGGCGATGGGACGCTGAAGCCGTCTCTGCGGGCGGAACTCGAGGCCGAGGGGCTCGTGTCGATCGAGGAGGGCCTCGGCGGCAGCGTTCGCTACCGTCTGGTCTGAGAGAGCAGATCGCCGTGCGGCTGCCCGATGACATCGTGGACTTCGTCGACGCCCTCGTCAGCGACGGCAAGGCCGGCAGCCGTGCCGTCGTCGTGACACGCGCCCTGCAACGCGAGCGACGCCGAGCGGCGGCGGCTCGCGACGCCGCCATCCTGGCGCAGGCCGATCCAGACGCCGACCTGGACAGCCTTGCCGCGCACGTCGCCCAGGCACCGCTCGACCTTGGGTAGCCGTGCGGCCTATTCACCTCGCGCAGCTGGACAAGCCAAGGCCGGTCCTCGTGCTGACACGTGAGCACGTGAGCTCGTGCGTCCGTATCTGACGCGGGTGACGGTGGCCCCGATCACGATCACGATCAGGGGCCCCTCGACGGAGGTGCCCGTCGGGCCCGCCAACGGTCTTGACGGTCACGCAGTCGTCAGCTGCGACAACCTCGTCACGGTTCCCGTGGCCGCGCTCGGTCACCAGATCGGGGTGTTGCTTCCAGCGCAGGAGGCCGCGCTGAGCGCGGCAATTCAAGCTGCGTTCGACCTCGACTGATGCTCCCACCCGCTCGAGGCTAGGCTCCTCTCCAGCCCACGGCGCGCAGCGCGTCGCGAACGCCGTCCTCGGTCACCGCGACCGCGACCGCGACGACGACCGTCAGGGCCAGCGTCAGCACGATCCACGTGCGGCGCCGTGCGAGCAGGGCGCCCAGTGACTCCGGCCACGAGCTCCGCCGCGAGCACGAGCTGCGCCGCGGCCGGTCCACTCCTGCGTCAGCAGCAGCGCCTCGCCGACGAGCGCGCCGCTGACCAGGGCGCTGCCGGCGACGGTGGCGAGTGCGCCCCCGCTGCGCCACAGCGCGCCCGCGAGCCCGAACGCCGCTCCACCGCCGATCGCCGCCGCACACCAGCCGGCGACGATCACCGCTCCGCGCAACGCGTCGGCGGCGTGCAGCGGGCCGCCCTCGCCGAGCGCCACGCGCAGCGCGTAGTAGGCGACCGTGCCGACGACCAGGCTGAGCGCGCCGGCGATCGCACCCCGCAGGCGGTCGCCCACGATCGCGCCTGCGAAGAACGCCGTCAGGAGCCACGGCACCCCGAGCGCGACGACCCAGCGCAACCCCGGGTGCAGGTCGCTGCCCGTCTGGCCCGCGAACCCCAGGGCGGCGCCGGCCGCGACGGCCAGCAGCACGGCTCGCGCGAACGGGGCCATGCCCGGACGGTGACAGGGGCGTACCGTCGGCCCCGCCCGTACAATCGGCGGCGATGCGCCGACGGATCCGCTCCGCGGCCTTCCCCCTGCGTCGCCATTCGCTGATTCAGATCGTGGTCG
>Ga0136622_10000931_pt1 | contig 12046 bp, 8 predicted proteins | sample AntDrymUQ4482106_2_FD_104803 | JGI IMG/M metagenome (GOLD analysis project Ga0136622, IMG submission 104803) | Polar desert sand microbial communities from Dry Valleys, Antarctica - metaG UQ448 (21.06) | ecosystem: Environmental > Terrestrial > Soil > Desert | place: Antarctica: Dry Valley...
CGAGCTGGGTGGTCGGGATCTCCGCCAGGTCGACGATGTGCTCGGCCAGCGCATGGTCGTCGGCGAGCAGCAGCCCGGTGAAGTGGTTGACGCTCACGTTCCCGAGCGGGTGGGCAGACGCTGCCGGCGCCGGCGCGAGGACCAGCGCTGCCACCGCGGCGGCGACGGCCAGGACTCGGCCGCATCCGCGGCGGCTCAGGGTCATCGGTCGCGCCGCGCCGAGCATCAGCGGGTCACCGCTGCGAGCACCCGGCGGGCCTGCCGTGCCTGCCACACCGACAGGCCGGGATCGTAGGACAGGCCGCGCCGCAGGTGCCGGGCCGCGCTCACCTCGTCGCCCAGCGCGGCCTCGATGCCGCCACGGTGGATCCAGAGCAGTGCGTCCGGGGTGCCCAGCCGGGTCGCCTCTCGAGCGAGCTGCAGCGCTGCCCGGTCCCGACCGCTGCGGTGCAACGCCCAGGCCAGCGCGTCGGCTGCCCAGATGCTTGACGCCGACCCGTACGCGGCGCGCGCGGCCGTCAAGGCCTTCGCCGCCGACCCGTGGTCGGCCTGGTAGTGCGCGGTCTCCAGGGCGGTGTCCACACCGCTGCTGCGCGCGACGCGGGCCGTGGCCTCCAGCACCCGGTACTGCGCCCGGGCGGCAGCGTCGCGGCCGGTGGCGTCGTACAGCTCGCCGAGCGCCAGCACGTACTCGGGCAGCGGCGCCGCGCTGACCAGGTCGCGCCATCGCCGGGCCGCCTGGTCCAGCTCGCCCCGCGCGACGGCCAGTCGGGCCTGCGACGCCTGCGCCGCCAGGTTTCCGGGGTCGCTGCGCAGCGCCGCCGACAGCGCCGCTCCGGCCACGCCCAACCGCCCGGCTTGGCGGTCCAGATCGGCGAGCAGGGTGAGCAGGTATGCGCGGTCGGCGGGCGCAGAGGCGCTCGACAGGGCCCGGCGCAGCAGCTCTGCGGCTTCCCCGGTACGGCCATGCAGCTCGCGGGCGTACGAGTAGCGCGCGAACACCGGCAATCCGGGGCGCCGGCGGTCGGCTTGCGCCAACGCGTCCAGTGCCATCGAGTACCGGCCGAGCTCGGTGAGCGCGTCGACGCGGACGGCGAGCGCTCCGAGCTCGTACGGGTTGATCCGCAGTGCCGCGCGCGACGCCTGCAGCGCGCGGCCGAACTGGTGCCGGGCGGCGGCCAGCGCCGCGCGACCGGCAAGCGCAGGCGCATTGTCGTCGGGCTGCTCGGCCAGGGAGCGCCGCAGCGCGCCGGCCGCCTTGGGGTAGTAGGTGGGGTCGCCGGTCAGCCGGGCCTGCTCGACGTAGGCGACCCCGAGCGTTGCCCAGGCCGGCGCATCGGCGGGCTGGGTGTGCAAGCGGTCCTGCAGCGAGGCCACGACGGCGTCCAGGTCGTTCGCGGTGGCCAGCGCCGCCGGGTCCATGCCGGTGACCGGGGGTGGCGGTGCCTCGGGGTCGGAGCCGACCCACGCGAAGGCACCCGACACGGCAAGCACGATGCCGATCACGGAAGCGGTGAGCGCGAGCAGGGCCGAGCGTCTCATTCGGCTCCTTCGGCTCGCGGACACCGGTCGATCGGCGAGATGGGTGAATGGGTGAGTAGGGCGGAGACATGAGTGTCGCCGACCCCCGACCAGAACCGGGAGGGAGTGGGTCTGGTCGGGGACCGGACGACGCTTCAGGCGACCGTCAGACCACGACGGTCAGCGGTCGGTCAGGCGTGCTGGTGCTCAAGCGGTGGACGTCGCCCCCTTCGGCCGCTTGACCCACGCGACCATCCCACCAGCGACGGCCAGCAGGCCCAGCCCGATGCCCGACAGCGGGAGCACCGGCAGCCCCGACGACGCGGAGGAGTCCGCCGACCCACCGGTCGCAGCCGCGGCCGGGTCGTCGTTGTGCGGGTTCTCGTCCGAGCCGGACGTCGGCAGCGCGACGTACGGGAACGCGTCTTCGAAATCGACGTCGTTGGCGTCCACACCGTCGCCGAGGTCGTTCGGGTTCGGGTCGGGCGCGTAGATCTCGCCCGCCACCACCTGCACTGCGATGTCCAGGACGTCGTCGGTCAGCCGCCGGCCGTTGGGGTAGCCCTGGGTGTCGCCGCCGATGACCCCGAGACGGTCCGGGTTCTCGGAGACCGGGGTGTTGACGTTGAGTCGCAGCTGCTCGCTGGGCGTGACGCCCGGTGGCTTGTTCAGCCCCGGAATCCCGGTGAGGAAGACCTGCACCAGGTCGGTGCGGTTGTTCTCGGGCGCCCCTACGTCGTAGAACAGGTTCAGCAACGCCGCCAGCTCCGGGCTCAGCACGTAGTCGAGGAACTGCGCGTCGCCCGACGGCCTGGAGGCGTTGAACCGGTCCTTGTCCCGCAGCGCGATGACCACCTCGTTGACCAGCGGGTTGCCCAGCCGCGACACCTGGCGGTAGCCGCTGGAGACGGTCTCCCGGCTGGTGGTCGACCAGACACCGATGACCGGCTGGTTGTCGGTGACGGTGAGCGAGGCACGGGGCACCTGGACGCCGAGTGTCTGCACGTTGAAGCCGGCCAGCGTGTCGTCGCCGGTTTCGGACAAGTCGCCGCCGTACAGCAGGTCGAAGAGGCGGAGGTCGAGGAAGAACGGGTCCTCGGCCTGGCCGGCGAACACCTGCCCGGCCGCCGGCCGGTTGCCGAGCTGGGTGGTGGCCTGGTCGCGCAGCTTGGCGTAGTCCGGCATCGACGCGTCGCCGACGTACGACGGCGCGACCCGGCGGTCCTTGACCAGGACCCGCACGTTGCCGTCGGTCCGCTTCGCCAGGCGGTAGGTCTGGTAGAAGTTCAGGTTCTCGTCCCGGATCCCCGTCACCTCGCCGGTGTTGTAGAGGAAGGTGTCGCGGGTCACGTAGTGGTTGGTGAACGTCCAGCGGAAGGTGACGTCGGCCTTGGCGTCACCGTCGTTGTCGACCTTGATGTCGTAGCGGGCGTCGTCGGCGAAGGTGTAGAAGTTCGGCCCACCGGCAGGCTCCTCGAACGGCAGCCAGTTGGCGAGCAGGGTTACCGTCCCTCGGCGGTCTGGGCTGCGGAACGCGTAGGTGTCGGTGTTGTCGTACTGCGGCTCACCGGCGATCAGCGGAGCCTCGCGGTGGCTGGAGGCGGTCGCCCCCTGACCGCCGAGCCCGATCAGTCCGGTCGTGAGGAGCACACCTCCGACCGCTGTCAGTGCGACCGCCGAGCGGCGGCCGCCAGTGGGTGGGCGCATCGCTGCGCTCCTTTCCGAAGAGGTCCCGCCGAGTCTTCCCCGCGGGGACGGCCTCACATACGGCCGCAACGCCGATTCGACACGGTGACATAGCGGGATGGGAAGGACTTTCCGAATCTTTTTCTCGCGGAGCGTGTGTGGGGGTTGACGCTCAGCGCTCCCGTCCTGCCCAGGTCCAGGCGTACTCGCGGTCCTCGCAGGACAAGCCGCCCTCACCCAGCTCGAGGGGCCGGAACGTGTCCACCATGACCGCCAGCTCGTCGAAGTAGTCGGCACCGAGCGATGCCTCGATGGCGCTCGGGAGCGGTCCGTGGGCGTACCCACCCGGGTGCAGCGAGATCGATCCCTGGTCGACGCCGGAGCCCTTGCGCGCCTCGTAGTCGCCGGCGACGTAGAACATCACCTCGTCGGAGTCGACGTTCGAGTGGTAGTACGGAACCGGTACGGCCAGCGGGTGGTAGTCGACCTTGCGTGGACAGAAGTTGCAGATGACGAAGCCGGTTGCCTCGAACACCTGGTGCACCGGCGGCGGCTGATGGATCCGCCCGGTGATCGGTTCGAAGTCGGTGACGTTGAACGTGTACGGGTAGACGCAGCCGTCCCAGCCGACCACGTCGAACGGGTGGGTGGCGTAGGTCATGCGAGTGCCCACCAGGCCGCCTTGGGAGTGCGAGCCGCTGCCGCGGTGCTTGACCAGTACCTCGACCTCGTCGCCTTCGGCCAGCAGCGGCTCGCCCGGTCCGTGCAGGTCGCGCTCGCAGTACGGCGCGTGCTCCAACAGCTGGCCGAACCGGGACAGGTAGCGCTTCGGCGGCGCGAGGTGACTGTTGGCCTCGATCGCGTACGCCCGGGTGGGGCCGGAGCCGGTGTCGGGGAGCCAGCGGTGGGTGGTGGCGCGGGGCACCACCACGTAGTCACCGCTGCGGTACGTGATCGCGCCGAAGACGGTCTCGACCACCCCCGACCCGGACTCGACGAAGACGCACTCGTCTCCGACGGCGTTGCGGTAGTGCGGCGATGCCTCTCCGGCCACCACGTACGACAGCCGTACGTCACCGTTGCCGAGCACGAGACGCCGGCCGGTTACGGGGTCGAGCCGCTTCCACTCGTTGTCGCCAATGAGCTCGGGCAGGCGCAGGTGCCGGGGACGCAGCGGATGGTTGGCGACGGTGGACAGATCGGGCAGCTCCCACACCTGAGTGGCCACGATCGAGGACGGCACCCCGCGGTGGTAGAGCAGGGACGAGTCGGAGCTGAAGCCCTCCTCGCCCATCAGCTCCTCGTATCGCAGCGCCCCGGCGCCGTCTCGGAACTGCGTGTGTCGCTTGGGCGGCACATCGCCGATGCGCTGGTAGTGGGCCACGACGGACTCCTCCCGCAGTCCGGAACGGGCATCGTCCGAACCGGTCCACGTTCGCTAGGGTCTGCCGCGGTGTCAACCCTCGCTCAGCCGGCCAGCAGGTGACTCACCTGCGCGAGTCCCCCACTGGGACGGTAACCATTGCTGGCTGGGACCTCGGCGCTGCGGGTTCGACCGGCCTGAGCATGGCGTTCGCTAACCTCGCCACCGTGTCGTTACCGTCGGCCGTGCCACCCGTGCTGGTGGGCCTGCTCGACGATGCGGCCACCTTCCCACCGGGCAACGCCGCCATGGCCGACGCCGCGGCCGCTCACGCCGAGCACCGCCGAGCCTGGTACGCCGACCTGGTCGGCCCGTTCGTGGTCAGCGACCAGCGGCTGCCGGAGCTGGCCGGCGTCCTGCGGGACCACGAGCCGGTGGCCGACTCCCCGGGGAGCTACGCGCCGGCCGCTCCGCTGACGGTGAGCGTGGTGGTGTCAGGCGGAGCCGGAGCGCTCGAGCCTGCGCTCGGGTGGGCCGATCGGGCCGAGGGGCTGGACCTGCGGTCGGTCGAGGTGGCCGTGCGCGACGACGCCGGTACGCCGGACGGACTGGCGCACAACGCCACCCGGATCACGACCGCACTGGGTACCTGGCCGGCGCCGGTCACCGCCTACGTGGAGATGCCGCCGCTGCGCGGCCCCGACCCCACTGCGGACTGGCTGCGCGGCCTCGATGTGCTGGCAGCCGCGGACGTCGCGGTGAAGCTGCGCACCGGCGGCCAGAGCGCCGACGCACACCCGTCGGAGGCCGAACTGGTCGCAACCATCGACGCCGTGCTCGACCGCGAGCTGGGCTTCAAGACCACTGCCGGCCTGCACCACGCGGTGCGGAGCACCTCGCCGGACGGCTGGGAGCAGCACGGCTTCCTCAACGTGCTGGTCGCCACCGCGGTCTTGCTCCGCGGTGACGGGCGTAGCCGCGCCGAGCGGGTGCTGGCCGAGCGTGATCCCGGCGTTCTGGTTGAGGCGGTGTCTGCTTGGCCGGTCGAGCCGACGGCGCGCCGGTGGTTCAGGTCGTTCGGTTCCTGCAGCGTGGTGGACCCCGTCGACGACCTGGTTGCGCTCGGGCTGCTGATCGTCCCGTGAGGACCCATGGACGCACCTGGGTCGACGGGGCGGCCGGCTCGGGCTACGACGTCGACAACCTGCCGTACGCCGTGTTCTCCCGCGCCGGCGACGAGCCGCGCGTCGGTGCGCGGATCGGTGACCTGGTGGTGGACCTCGCACCCCTGGCGGCCGCCGAGCTGCTGGACCGGGGGTCGGTGTTCCGGGCCGGGTCGCTGCTGCCGCTGATGGGTCTCGGCCGGGCCGGGTGGCGGTCGCTGCGCGGGTGGCTGGTAGGGCTGCTGACCGATCCCGAGGCGCGGCCGGCGGTGCAGCCACACCTGGTGCCCGTGGCCGACGTCACCACTGCGGCCGCGTTCGAGGTCGCCGACTTCGTCGACTTCTACTGCTCGCTGGAACACGCCACCAACGTCGGCCGGATCTTCCGACCGGAAGGCGAGCCGCTGCTGCCGAACTGGCGGTGGCTACCGGTCGGCTACCACGGCCGGGCCGGGACGGTCGTGGCCTCCGGCACCCCAATCGCTCGACCGAGCGGGCAGCGCAAGGCACCCGACGCCGACGCCCCGGCGTACGGCCCGTCGAGACGGCTCGACATCGAGGCGGAGGTGGGGTTCGTGGTCGGGACGCCCAGCAGGGGTGGCGAACCGGTCGGCACGGCCGCGCTGGCCGACCACGTTTTCGGGGTCTGTCTGCTTAACGACTGGTCGGCCCGAGACATCCAGGCGTGGGAGTACCAGCCGCTGGGTCCGTTCCTCGGCAAGTCGTTCGCCACGTCGGTCTCGACGTGGATCACGCCGCTGGAGGCGTTGAGCGCGGCGCGGGTGCCGCTGCCGGGCCAGGACCCACCGGTTCTCGACCACCTGCGGGTGGCCGAGCCGGCTGGCTACGACATCGACATCACCGTGACCTGGAACAACACCGTCGTCGCCCGGCCCCCGTACGCGTTGATGTACTGGTCAGCGGCGCAGATGCTGGCCCACCTGACCAGCAACGGGGCAAGCCTGCGCACCGGTGACCTGTTCGCATCGGGAACCGTGTCCGGGCCCGACCGCGGCCAGCGTGGCTCGTTCCTCGAGCTGACCTGGGGCGGAGCCGAGCCGGTCACGCTCGCCGACGGTCACGCCCGGACGTTCCTCGAGGACGGTGACGAGGTGCTGCTCACCGCGACCGCGCCGGGTGGGCTCGGCGGTCGGATCACCCTCGGCGAGGTACGGGGGCGGATCGAGCCCGCGCGTACGCGACGCTGAGGGGAACCCCCCATCGTTTCCGCATCAATGTCTCGTGCTCGGTCTAGTCGCTCTCGGCTGCGATGGTGCGTTCGAGTGACTGCGCCGCCCGGTCGAGCACCCGGTCGACCCGGCGTGCCTCGTCCGGGCTGAGTGGCGCGGGAAGGTTGCGTGGCGGGAAGCCGTTGACTCGGGTGCGCGCCGGTTTGTCCGGCCGGTACAGCCACACGTCGAAGAACCGCCGCAGCCCGCGATCTCCTACCTGCTCCGCGCGAGCGATGAAGTCGCTGATGGACGCGCTGGCGGACGTGGTCGCCCACCGCTTCATCAGCCGGAAGAAGTCTGCACTGCCGAGCTTGTTCCGCAGCGCCTGCAGCGCCATCGCGCCCCGGACGTACACAGCGCTGTTGAACTCGTTGCCCGCTCCCGGGTTGCCGATGCGCACCACCCAGAACGAGTCGCTCGCGGGAATCGACCGGTAGGCGCGCAAGAACTGCCGCTGGGCGGAGACGCCGAACCGCTCCGCCACGTACAGGTACTCGGCGTAGGTCGCGAAGCCCTCGTTCAACCAGATGTCCCGCCAGTTCTGGATGGCCACCGCGTCGCCGTACCACTGGTGCGCCTGCTCGTGCGCGATCAGGAGCGGGTTGGGCCGGCGGAAGGTTCCGCCCGGGTAGACCGGCCTGGTCTGGTTCTCGAGGGCGAACGAGAGAGGGCCGCTGGTCACCACCCCACCCAGCTGGCTGAACGGGTAGCGTCCGAAGCTCGACGCCAGGACATCGACGATCCGTGGCGTCTGCCGGATCGACCGGCGGGCCACGCGATCCACCCGGTCGCCGAGGCGCTTGGAGTAGGCGTACAGGTAGCCGCGGCCGCCGGCCTGGCCACGCACGAGATCGAACTTGCCGATCGCCATCAGTGCCAGGTAGGTCGTCATCGGCTCTCTGGCATGCCACACCCACCGGGTCTGGTCGCCGACCCGGGTACGGGAGGCCAACCGACCGTTGCTGATCGCCTGGATGCCCCGCGGCACCAGGACGGTCACATCAAACCGGGCCCGGTCACGTGGGTGGTCGTTGCTGGCGAACCACCACGCGGCGATCTCCGGCTCGCCCACGGCCAGCGCACCATCCTTGGTGCGCACCCAGGCACGGACCCCGCCCGGTCCGGTGAGTTCTGACGGCTGGCCCCGGTAGCCGACCACGACCGAGAACCGCTGGCCGGCCGGCAGCCCCCGGCCGGGGGTGACGACCAGCTCCTGCCCGCCGGGCTGGGCGAACTCCGCCGGCCGGCCGTTGACGGTGACGCGGGTCGCCGTGAGCAGCAGGTCGAGGTTGAAGCGCGACAGATTCGTGTCCGCGACGGCGCTGAGCCGCGTGCGGCCGACCAGGCGGCCGCTCCGCGGGTCGTACGAATCGCGGATGTCGTAGCTGCGGACGTCGTAACCGCCGTTGCCGTACGTCGGGTAGTACGGGTCACCGATACCGGCCGCACCCCGGGTGAACGCGCCACCGGAGTCCCGGTCGGCCAGCACCGGTGCCGCAGTGGCCAGTCCGGCCGCTGCGACCAGGGCGGTGGCGGCTGCCAGCAGGCGGTGCGGACGGTGCGGACGGTATGGACGGCGCACGAGGCTCCCTGGGTCGGGCAGGACGGGGATGCCGCGAGCGAACCGACGGCCGTGACCATTCTGCCGCACCCAGCAGGGCGCGGTGTGGCCACCACCTGCCGGAGCAGACCGAAAACCAGTCGCACCGGGGGCCCGACCAATGCTGTCCTGCTGAGGTGCAGGTGAGCTGGCTCGACCCCGAGCACCCCGACCCCGGCGACGTGGCCGGCGCTGTCGCGGTGTTCGAGGCCGCCCGCCTGGCCGACGCGCCACACCAGCAGGCCCGCACACGAGCGGCGATGGTCGCCGACCTCCGCCACGGCTGGGACGGCGAGCCCGCCGCCGTTGCGGTTGCCCGCGGCGGCGACGGGCGGGTTGCCGCGGCGCTCGAGGTCGCTCTTCCCGCCTACGACAACACCCACCTCAGCTTCGCCGAGGTGACCGTCGACCCGCTGGTGCGCCGACGCGGCATCGGGCGCGAGCTGCTGGCGCTCGCCATGGACCGAACCCGCGCCGCGGGCCGCCGGCTGATGCTCAGCGAGGCCTGGAACGATTCGGCCGGCGCGGGCTTCCTCGAGCACCTCGGCTTCGACCGCGCCATCGAGTCGGTGCAGCGCCGCCAGGAGCTGCTCACCCTCGACCGCGAAGCCCTGGACGGTGCGTACGCGGCGGCCGCGGCCCACGCCGTCGCGTACGAGCTCGTCCGCCTGCCCACCCCGCTGCCGCAGGAACTGCTGGCAACCGTGGTGACGATGACGGCCGCGATCAACGACGCGCCGACCGACGGCCTCGACATCGAGGACGAGGTGTTCACGCCGGAGCGGATCCGCGCGTTCGAGACCGCGCAGCTCGCGCACCTGCGGCGGGTCTATCGGCTGGTCGCCCGCGAACGGGCCACCGGTGTCCTCGCCGGCCACACCGTGGTCGCGGTGGAGGCCGAGCGCCCGTGGATCGGCTCGCAGTTCGACACCAGCGTGCTACGGGCTCACCGCGGGCACCGGCTCGGGCTGCTGCTCAAGCTCGGGATGTTGCGATGGCTGGCCGAGTGCGAGCCGCAGCTGCGCACCGTGGACACCTGGAACGCGGCGTCGAACGCGCACATGATCGAGATCAATGAGCTGCTCGGCTACCAGGTCGTGGCTCGGGGCGCGGAGTGGCAGCGCAAGCTCTGAGGACATGTCGAGACCGGCTTCTACCGGTGTCGTCCGGCGATGGCCTCAGAGGTTGCCGCGGCGTTCCTGCTCGCGCTCGATCGACTGGAACAGCGCCTTGAAGTTGCCCTTGCCGAAGCCGAGCGAGCCGTGCCGCTCGATCAGCTCGAAGAACACCGTCGGCCGGTCACCCGTGGGATTGGTGAAGATCTGCAGCAGGTAGCCGTCCTCGTCCCGGTCGACGAGGATCTTGCGTCGTTTCAGCTCGTCGATCGGCACCCGGACCCTGCCGATCCGCTCGCGCAGCGCAGGGTCGTCGTAGTAGGCGCCGGGGGTGTCGAGGAACTCCACCCCCTCGGCCCGCATCGCGTCTACGCTGGCCAGGATGTCGCCGGTCGCCAGCGCGATGTGCTGGCAGCCGGGACCGGCGTAGGACTCGAGGTACTCGTCGATCTGGCTCTTGCGCTTGCCCTCGGCCGGCTCGTTCAGCGGGAACTTCACCCGATGGTTGCCGTTGGCGACGACCTTGCTCATCAGCGCCGAGTAGTCGGTGGCGATGTCGTCGCCGATGAACTCCGCCATGTTCACGAAGCCCATCACCCGGTTGTAGAACGTCACCCACTGGTCCATCCGACCGAGCTCGACGTTGCCGACACAGTGGTCTACGGCCTGGAACAGCCGCCGCGGGCGGCCGGGGCGCCGGACGTGGGCCGACGTGCGCGCGACGTAGCCGGGCAGGTAGGGCCCGGCGTAGCGGGACCGGTCGACCAGGGTGTGCCGGGTCTCGCCGTACGTCGCTATGGCCGCGGTGCGTACGGTGCCGTGCTCGTCGGAGACGTCGTGCGGCTCGTCGAGCACGGCTGCACCCTGCGCGCGGGCATGGTCGATGCACACGTCGACGTCGGGCACCTCGAGGGCCAGGTCGACCACCCCGTCGCCGTGGCGGCGGTGGTGCTCGACCACGGCGGAGTCCGCGGCCACGCCGCCGGTGAGCACGAACCGGGCCGAGCCGCTGCGCAGCACGAACGCCTTGTGGTCACGGTTGCCCGTCTCCGGGCCGGAGTAGGCCACCAGCTCCATGCCGAACGCGGACTGGTAGTAGTGCGCCGCCTGGGTCGCGTTGCCCACGGCGAACACCACCGCGTCCATCGCGGTCACCGGGAACGGGTCGCGCGAGGCGTCGTAGTCGACCAGCCCCACCAGCTGCCGGAGCTGGCTCAGGTCGAGGTCGGCCTGCCGCTCCCCCGGCGTCACGATCTCGGTCATGACCTCAGCATGCCAGCCGACCGTGCTGCGGAGCAGTGACACCGGGCGTCCTACGCACCCGACTGGCCGCGCGGCTCGCGCCGAGTCGACGGGTCATCAGGTGCCAGCGGGTATGGGCGCGACCTCGGCGACCGGCAGCACTCGCCGGGCCACGACCACGCCGAGCACCTGGACCGCCAGCATGACCGCGAACACGACCGCGAACTCGAACCCGGCCGGATCCCCGGTCCGCCCACGCAGAACGGCGTACAAGACTCCGCCCAGGCCCACCGTGAGCACGCAGCCGAGAGCATCGGACATCTGCAGCGCCGCCGAGTTGGCGCCCTGCTCCCTGCTCGGGCTCAGCCGGAACAACAGCACGCTCAGCGTGGAGAACGCCACGCCCATGCCGCTCCCGGCCAGCGTCCACCCGATCGCGCTGACGAGCACCGGCACCGCCGGGTCGGTGAGCACGGCAGTCGAGGTGAGGGCGAAGCCGGCAAGCGCGAGCAGGGCGCCGACGACGCATAGCCGGCCGCGGTCGGCGCTCAGTCCCGGTCGGCCCTGCCACCACGACCCGGCCGACCACCCGAGCGCCGCACCGGTCAGGCAGACGCCGGCCAGGGTGGGCGAGATGTCTCGGTGCTCGACCAGCATCAGCGGCAAGAAGGCCTCGACGCCGAAGAAGGCTCCGGCCTGGACACCCCGCAGCGCGACCACCGACGGCAGCCCCCGACGCAGCCGGAGGGTGCCGGCAGGCATCAACCGAGTGGCGGCCGGCACCGCCAGCGTCGCACCGATCAGCACCCCGGCGGCGGCCAGCCACACCGCGCCCTGCTCCAGCTGCTGGCCACCGAGCTGCACGGCGGCGACTCCCACCGCCAGCGCCAGGGCCAGCCAGACGCGACCGCCGCCCCGGCGCGCCGGCGCACTTGCCCCGTTGGGTGTCAGGGTCGGTGTCGCTGTGACGGCCCCGAGCTTGGGCAGCAGCAGGAGTACCGGCGCGACGACGAGCGGGAGCAGGCCGTAGAAGACCAGCCGCCAGGACAGCGTCTCGGCCACCGCGCCGGCGACCAGCGGGCCAACCACGGCGGGCAGCACCCACGCCGCCGACAGGTAGGAGA
>Ga0136622_10000932_pt1 | contig 12043 bp, 12 predicted proteins | sample AntDrymUQ4482106_2_FD_104803 | JGI IMG/M metagenome (GOLD analysis project Ga0136622, IMG submission 104803) | Polar desert sand microbial communities from Dry Valleys, Antarctica - metaG UQ448 (21.06) | ecosystem: Environmental > Terrestrial > Soil > Desert | place: Antarctica: Dry Valley...
CTGAGAGGGGCGGATCGGACTGGAAGCCGCCGCGGCCGCTCTCGCTCGCCAGGCCGCGGTTGTAGGAGAGCGCGCTCAGCGGGCCGACATAGATCGAGGTCGAGAAGCCCGACTCGGGGCCGCCGCGCCGTGCGTCGAAACCCGACTCGTCGCCGTAGATGCGCCCGCTGACGCGCTCGATGCCCACGGACTCGAGCTTCGCGGCGAGGGTCTGGACGGTTGCCCCGCCGCCGTAGGCGCGGCCGGAGAAGCGCTCGCTGCCGAAGGTCGGATCGCCACCGCCGACGAGGTAGAGGCTGCCGCGATAGGTGCCGCCGGGGCGAAGCTCGCCGTCCCCGCGCACGTCGGTGTGCAGCGTCGCATCGGTCCCGAAGCGCGCGAGCGCGGCGGCGGTGGTGAACAGCTTCGTGTTTGAGGCCAGGATGCGCGGGCGGCGCGCCTTGAAGCCGAACACGGGGCGCCCGGTGCTCGAGTTGACGACATAGGCGCCCGAGGAACTCCCGGCGAGGCGCATCGCCCCGCGCAGCTGAGCGGGCAGCTGTGCCTCGGTGCCCGACGCGCGGGCCGGCGCGGCGACTGCCGGGGCCGGTGGGATCGCCATCAGCGCAGCGACGGCGGCGAGCGCGCAGAGCAGCAGTGCGACGAGGGTGTGGTGGCGAGGCACGAGCGCGGGCATCGCGGAGCAGAACACGGTAGCGGGCGCTACGGAGCGCCGCCCGGAATTGCGATTATCGGCCGATGGCCGATAATGGTCCCTCGATGGGCGATGTCGTAAAGTTGGCCAAGCCGCCGGCCAAGCCGCGCGCCAGCTCCTCGGGAGCCGCCCGGCGCCGCCGCAGCTCGCGCACTGCGCTCGTGCTGGGCGGTGGCGGGTTCACCGGCGGCGTCTACGAGATCGGTGCGCTGCGAGCGCTCGACCTGCTGGCCGTCAACCGGACCGTCAACGACTTCGACGTCTACGTCGGCACGAGTGCAGGGTCCTTCGTCAGCAGCCTCGTCGCCAACGGCGTCACGCCCGAGGAGATGATGCGCGTCGTCAGCCAGCAGGTCCCGACGCCGTTCCGCGATGTCGACCGCGCCTCGTTGATGCGCCCGAACTACCGCGAGTTCGCCCAGAGCGCCGCGCTGCTGCCGCTGCGTCTGCTCGGCCTCGCGCGCAGCGTCGTCTCGCAGGTCGGCCAGCTCTCGATCATCGACCTCGCGGTCCAGCTCGCGGAGGGCCTGCCCTCGGGCGTCTACGACGCCACCGCGATCGAGGAGTACCTCGAGCAGGTGCTCGGCGACCCCGATCGCAGCAACGACTTCCGCATGCTCGGCTCCGAGCTCTACCTGACCGCGACCGACCTCGACACCTGCGAGCGCATCGTGCTCGGCGCCGAGGGCTGGGACGACGTCCCGATCGCACGCGCCGTCGCGGCCTCGACGGCGCTGCCGATGGTGTACAAGCCGGTCGAGATCAGGGGCCACCAGCTGATCGACGGCGGCATCCGCTCGACCACCAACGTCGACGTGGCAGTCGAGCGCGGCGCCGAGTTCGTGATCGTCGTCAACCCGCTCGTCCCTTACGTCAACGACTTCAAGCAGGAGATCCCGACGATGCTCGGCAGCCGGGTACGCCGGGTCTCGGACATGGGCTTCCCGCAGATCGGCTACCAGAGCTTCAAGCTGCTCGCCCACCAGCGCCTGCACGAGGCGGTGTCCCACTGGCAGGAGAAGTATCCCGGGGTCGACATCATCCTGATCGAGCCCGATCCCAATGACGAGCTGATGTTCCAGACGAACATCATGGATTTCGCCAGCCGAGTCGAGATCGCGCGCCACGGCTTCGAGTCGGTCACGCTCAAGCTCGCGGCCGACTACGAGCGCCTCAGCAAGGTCTGCTCCAAGCACGGCATCGAGATCTCGGCGACGCGCGTGCGCAAGGTCGTCAGCCGCTTCGCGGAGGAGCCGGGGAAGACCGCGGCCTGGAGGCGCATCTTCGAGCAGACCACCGGCGCGCTGCTGCGCCAGTCCGATCAGGGCTGACGCCGCAGCGCCGAGCGAGGAGTGGCGAGCACCAGACCCGAAGGCGGACGTACGCGCTGCCCGGCTTCCCGCCGGACCCGGCAAGGTGCAGGCCGCGTCAGCTCTGGTACAGCGCGTCGATCTCGGCGGCGTACTTCTCGGCGACGACGTTGCGCTTGACCTTCAGCGTCGGCGTCAGCTCGCCGGTCTCTTGGGCGAGATCGTGCTCGAGGACCGTGAAGTACTTGACCTGCTCGACCGGCCCGACGTGCGAGTTGACCTCGTCGAGGACCCTCTGCACCTCGGCGCGCATCGCCTCCGAGCGCGGCAGCGCCTCGACGCTCAGGCCGTGCTGCTCGGCGAACGCCGGCGCCTCGTCGGGGTCGAGCGTGATCAGCGCGACCAGGAAGGGGCGGCGGTCGCCGACTACGACCGCCTGTGAGATCCAGCGCGTCTGCTTGAGCCCGTTCTCGAGGTTGGCCGGGGTGATGTTCTTGCCGCCCGCAGTGATGATGATGTCCTTCTTGCGGCCGGTGATGAAGACGAACCCGTCCGCGTCGATCGACCCGAGGTCGCCGGTGTGCAGCCAGCCCTCGATGAGCGCCGCTTCAGTCGCCTGCTCGTCCTTGTAGTACCCCCGAAAGATGTTGGCTCCCCGCAGCAGCAGCTCGCCGTCGGAGGCGACGCGGGCCTTGACGCCGGGAATCGGCTTGCCGACCGAGCCCAACCGGAACGCCCGCGGGGTGTTGAGCGTCGCCACCGTCGCCGTCTCGGTCATCCCGTAGCCCTCCATCACCGGCACGCCGCAGGCGTAGAAGAACTCGAGGATCTCCTTGGCGATCGGCGCCGCGCCGGTGTTGCACTGCTCGATTCGACCCCCGAAGAGGCCGCGCACGTTCTTGAACAGCGCCTCGTCGGCCTGGTCGAAGGCCGTGCGCAGCGCCTCGGGAACCTCCTCGCCCGCGAGCTCGGCCTGGCGCAGCTTGAGCCCCACTTCGATCGCCCGTCGCAGCTGCTCGGGATCCTCGGCGTTGCTGGTCGCCAGGGTGTAGATCTTCTCGAAGATGCGCGGTACCGAGGGAAAGAAGGTCGGGCGGATCTCCATCAGGTTGGGAACGATCTTCTGGGGGTCGCGCTCCCAGAAGGCGAGCACGCCGCCGAGGTCGAGCACGACGAACTGCACCAGCTTGGCGAAGGCGTGCGCGAGCGGAAGGAAGAGGTAGGCGATCTCGCCCTCGCCGAGCACGCCCTGAGCCTCGTACATCGAGACGACGTCGCGGTAGTTGCCGTGGGTGAGCAGGCATCCCTTCGGCGGGCCGGTGGTGCCTGACGTGTAGATGTAGATGCAGACGTCGTCCTTGGTCACCGCGGCCGTGCGGCGCTGGAGCTCGCTCGTCGCGTGCCCGCGGCCGCGCTCGCGCAGCTGCTCGAGGGTGATCGCGTCGTCGGCGCCCTCGACGGGATCGAGCAGCACGAGGTGGCGCAGCTCGGGCAGACGGTCGCGGACCGCGCGGATCTTCTCGAGCTGCTCGGCGTCCTCGACGAAGACGACGCTCGACTCGGAGTGCTCGAGCACGTAAAGGCACTCCGCGGCGGAGTTCGTCCGGTAGACCGAAACCGAGATCGCCCCGGCAGCGAGGATGCCGAAGTGCGCGTAGCTCCACTCCGGGCGCGTGTGGGCGACGATCGCGGCCTTCTCGCCGGGCTCGACGCCGAGATCGATCAGCCCGCGACCGACCTCCGACACGGTCGCCGCGAGCTCGGTGTAGCTGACGTCCTGCCACGCGTCGCCGGCCTTGAATCGCAGCGCCGGCTTGTCGCCATGCTGCTCGGCCGCGAGGGCGACCAGATCGGCCATCGTCTTCGAGCCGGTCCCCGACGCGGGGACGATCGCTGACTGCACTGCTCCTCCTCCAGGGTCCGCGGGGCCGTCAGTCTATGCGCGCGCGACTCTCGGGGAGAGTCAGGCCTCGGCCAAGCGGGGCGTCGACTGCGCCTTCTTGATCGAACTGAGAAAGAGCGTCTTGTCGATTCTGCCCTGGAAGATCGGCACCCCGAGCTCCATGCACTTGGTGATGACCTCTCTGCGGTGCATCCCCGCTTCGCGACCGAGCTCCGTGGGCGTCAGATGGACTGCCATCGTGGACTGCTCCTCCTTCTCGCTGACCAGGGTCGAGATTGAGACTAGCCGGACTCACGGACGATGCAAGGCCGGCTTGGCCGGCACTCCCGAGGAGGGCGCAGCGCGATGAAGGGTCCGGTGCGAGCAGAACCGGGTCCGGTGCTCGAGCGACCGACGATCGCGCTGCGCTCCTCCCCGATCGCCCGAGCACAACCGGACCTTGGCCACTCAGATCGGGTTCGGAACGTCCACGAAGCAATGCTCGATCCCGAACCGTTCGGCCAGCAGCTCGCCGAGCCGGCGCACGCCGAAGGTCTCGGTCGCGTAGTGGCCGGCGGCGATGAAGTGCACGCCGGCCTCGCGCGCGTCGGCCATCACGTGCTCGGCGGGCTCCCCGGTCAGCAGGCCGTCGAGGCCGAGCTCGATCGCCTCGTGCAGCGACGACGCGGCCGAGCCGGACACGATGCCGAGCGCGTGCACGATTCCCGGTCCGTTCTCCCACGCGAACGGCGCCCGGCCGAACACCGTCGCGCAGCGCTCGCGCAGGTCGGCCCACGCGATGCCGCCGGGCGCCCGGGCGACGAAGCCGAGCGGCCGGCCGCGATGCGCCGCGAAGCGCTCGCCGCGCTCGAGGGCCAGCGCCTCGCAGATGAGCGCGTTGTTGCCGACCTCGGGGTGGGCGTCGAGTGGCAGGTGGTAGGCGGCCAGCGACAGATCGGCCTCGAAGAGCAGCTCCAGCCGGCGCTTCATGGCGGGGCCGATCGAGCGTGGGTGGAAGTTCCAGAAGAGGCCGTGATGGCAGAGCACGAGCTGCGCGTCGGCCTCCGCCGCGCGCTCGAAGAGCTCGTGCTGCGCGCTGACCCCGGTGACGACTCGCTCGACCTCGACGGCGCCGGGCACCTGGAGGCCATTCGGCCCGTAGTCGTCGAACTCGTCCGGGCTCAGCAGCCCGTCCAGCCACCGGATGATCTCGTCGCGGTCCGCCATGGGCCTACCGTAGCCGCGGTTTGGAGACTTGGCCCATGGGGGTACCCTGCAGCGATGCGTTTCCGGTCCGGGGGCCACGGAGGGACATGAGCGTTGCGGAGCACGACGGAGTCGGCGCGAGCACGTCCGACTCCGAGCTCGTCGCTCGCGTGCGCGCCGGCGACGACCGTGCGTTCGAGGAGCTGTACCGCCGCTACAACGCGGCGATCGTCGCGTTCGCGCGCGCGCGTATCCGTGATGCGGCCGCGGCCGAGGACGTCGCCCAGGAGACATTCACCTCCGCGCTGCGACGTCTGCGCCAGACCGATGCGCAGATCGCCTTCCGCGCGTGGATCTACGAGATCGCGCGCAACGCCTCGATCGACTTCCACCGCCGGCGCGGCCGCGTGTCCGAGGTCTCGATCGATGCCGGCGCTCCGATGGCGGCTGGCGACTCGGCTCGCCTGGTCGGGCCGATCACGCCCGATGCGTGCGTACTCGGTCGCGAGCGCTTCGAGCACCTGCGCGGCGCGCTCGAGGAGCTGTCGGAGACCCACAACCGGGTCATCGTGCTGCGAGAGCTCGAGGGACTGTCCTACAACGAGATCGGCGAGCGCATGGCGCTCAGCCCCTCGGCCGTAGAGAGCACCCTGTTCCGCGCCCGTCGCAAGCTCGAGCACGAGTACGCCGAGGTCGACAGTGGGCGCCGCTGCCGCGTAGTCGACGCCGCGATCGCCCGGCTGGCCGGCGGCGAGGGGTCCCAGCGGGACCTCTGGCGGCTCTCGCGCCATGCACGCCGGTGCGCGGGCTGCCGCCGCCGGGCGCACAGTCAGGGCGTCGACCCGGTCCAGGGTCGCGGCGCGTGGACCGCCGCACTCCTGCCGCTGCCCGCGCTGCTGCGCGGCCGCGGCGGGGGCGGGGGCGGCTCGGCCTCCTTCGCCTCGGCGATGCCCACGCTCGAGCTCCCCGCGACCGTTACCGGCAAGCTCGCCGTGCTCGCGACCGCCCTGCTGGTCGGCGGCGGCGCGACCCTCGGCGAAACCGGCTCGCCTGCGCCCGATCGCGGCGACGATGCTGCGCGGGGCAGCGGCGAGCGTCGCGACGGCGCAGCCGAAGCGCCCGCCGGTGGCGGATCGGGTGCGACTCCGGTCGCCGGCGACCGCGCGCCCGGGGCCGGCCAGGCGCCCGGAGAAGCCGATGCTCAGGGCCGGGGTGGCTCCAGGAGCAGGGGGCCCGAGCCGGGCGCGGCGGGCGCAACGCCCTTGCGCGGCGAGGCTGCGCGCCCCCGTGCCGCCGCGCCCGCGACGCCCGCGCCCCAGCTTCCCAGCGCTCCGGCCGCCCCGGAGGCGCCCGCGGTCGGGCTGCCCGAGCTGGCCGCGGTGACGGCGCCGGACATCGGCAAGCTCGCGCTGCCACCCGCCGCGATACCGGGTCTCGGCGTCGGCGAGCCAATCCTCGACGATCCGCCGGGCCTGCCCCCGGCGCAGCTTGTCACCCCGGGGGCCACCGGTACGGCGTCCGGCGGCGTGCCTACGCTGCCGAGCCTGGGCGAGCAGTAGGGGCCCGTCGGGCCCTCGGCGCGCGTCCGGCCGGGGTACCCTGGGGCGCGCGATGGCGAGGAGCACCACGAAGGCGGATTCGGCGCAGGTGGCAGGCTCGACCGGCGAGTCGTTCCTCGACGCGCTGACCGATACCAGCCTCTACTCGATGGGCGCGTTCTTCACCGACGAGCACCCCGACCTCGTGGACGAGGTCATCGACCAGAGCGAGGCGATCGAGCAGGCCGGGATCCGTGCCTACGCCGAGCAGAACGAGCTCTCGAGCGAGGCATGCTTCGAGACGCTGCTGACCGGTCTCGCGGTGCGGTACTACAAGGCCGTCGCTGCGTAGCCGACGGCCCTATCGGGCTGCCCAGATTTGAACTGGGGACCTCTCCGACCCGAACGGAGCGCGCTACCAGACTGCGCCACAGCCCGTGGCGTGAGAGAGGGTACCTGAGCGCGGTCAGCGCCGGTCCTCGGCGACTGCGCGCTCCAGCGCCGCGTCGACGCCGATCGGCTGGATGTCGAACAGCTTCGCCGCGGAGGGATCGGTGATCACGGTCTCGGTCGCCAGGCCCTCGATCAGCGGCCGTGCGACGCCGGCGTCGACCGGGGTGACAAGACCGATCCACTTCGACGACAGCCACGGTGAGAGCACCGGCACCGGCAACTTCGGGCGGGGCCTGCGCCCGAGCGCGTGAGCCATGCGGTCGAGAATGTCGCGGTAGGCGAGCACGTCGGGCCCGCCGATCTGGACCTCGCGCCCCGCGGCCTCCGCCACCGCGGGCGCGGCGGCGAGGTAGGCGAGGGCGTCGTCGATGCCGATCGGCTGGGTCGGGGTCTTCAGCCACGAAGGCACGATCATCACCGGTAGGCGCGAGACCAGGTGGCGCAGCATCTCGTAGGACGCGCTCTGCGCGCCGATCACCATCGATGCTCGCAGGTAGGTCAGCGGGGGCCCCTCCGCGCCGAGGATCTGCCCGGTCTCGTGGCGGCTGCGCAGGTGCTGTGAGCTCGGATCCTCGCCAAGCCCGCCGAGATAGACCACGCGCCGGATGCCCTCGTGGGAGGCCATGCGCGCGAACGCCCGCGCGGCGGTGCGCTCGCGCTCGGCGAAGTCTGCGCCCGCACCACGGCCCATGCCGTGCACCAGGTAGTAGGCGACATCGACGTCCCGCCCGGCGCCCCTCAGGCTGTCGCGCTCGAGGACGTCGCCCTCGTGCAGCTCGCAACCCGCGCGCTCGAGCTCGGCCGCCTTGCCGCGGTCGCGCACGAGCGCGCGCACGTGGGTGTCCTGGTCGAGCAGGAGGCGCGCCAGACGGCCGCCGACGAAGCCGGTCGCTCCTGTCACCAGTGCACGCATGCGAGAGGCCCCGTCGCGGGCGGTCAGCCGGCGAAGTCGATCTCGACGGTGCCCAGCTCGCCGAGGTCGAGCGTTACGCGCTCGCCCGGCTGCACGGGCACAGGCGCGGTCAGCGACCCCGCGATGATGCGGTCGCCGTGCTCGAGGCGCTCGCCGGCGGTGCGCAATGCGTCGTCGACGACGGCCACCGTCTCGGCGAGGTCGGTGGCCCCGGCATCTCCGGTCTCGCGCTGCTCGCCGTCGATGCTCACCCGCGCCTGGACGCCATCGGCGCCGGTGCGCGGCGCGGACGGGCAGATCACGACCGCGCGGTGGAAGATGTTCTCGGCGACGATCTCGGCGGCATCCTCGATCGGGTGGTCGAGGTCGACGATCTCGATCGCGGCGCCCAGCCCGAGGATGGCGCCCTCGCCGTCGACCTCGATCGCGATCTCGGGCTCGACGAACGGCTTGACCGCACCCGCGAGCGAGTGCGTGCCGCCGGGGCGCAGCAGCGTCGCCGAGGTCAGATGGCCGACCACCGAGCGCTCGATGCCGAGCCGCTCCTGGACGGCGGGAGCGTTCAGCCCGATCTTCCAGCCGATCCGCTGGTCGCCGCTGCCGAGCGCGCTGCGCCAGTGGCCCAGCTGGCGCTGCATCGCCTCTTCGAGCTCGATGGACATCGACCCGCAGGCTATCGCGGGCCGGCGTCGAGCCGCGCGAGCCCGTCGCGCGAACTCGAACCCGCGCGCGAACTCGAGCCCGCGCGCGAGCTCAGCGGCGCGCGCGCGACGGGCGCAGGACCGTCTCGCAGCCGCGCAGCACATCGGAGCGATCAGCGCGTACGCGGTCGGTTCCGGGCCCGCACTCGACGCGGTCGCGGGCTCCGTCGCGGACGTCGATCCGGTCGGCGCCGCCGCCGGTCGCGATCCCGTCGGCACCGGGGCCTCCGACGACCCGGTCGGCGCCGTTGCCGGTGCGGATGCGGTCGCGCCCGTCGCCCCCGTGGACGATCGCATCCCCGTCGGCGGTGAGCAGTACGTCAGGGCCCGGCCCGCCGAGCAGCGTGACGTCGCCCGCGCCGCGCAGCTGATCGGCTCCGGAGCCGCCGTCGGCGAGGTCCTCGCCCGACGCGTAGAGCGTGTCGCGCCCGGCGCCGCCGAAGAGGCTGTCGGTCCCGTCCTGGCCGAAGAGCGTGTCGTTGCCCGCGGCCCCGAACACCTCATCCGCTCCGGCGCCGGCGTAGACGACATCGCCCGAGCCCATGGCGCTGATGCGGTCGTCGCCGGTGCCGCCGATCACGAGATCGACCCCCCGGCCCGCGTCGATGCGATCCGCCCCCGCGCCGCCCTCGAGGTAGTCCGCGCCGGAGAGGCCGGTGAGCGTGTCGTCGCCGGCCTCGCCGTAGAGCTGGTCGGGCCCGTTGGTCCCCGTCAGCGCGTCGACGCCGCCGGTGCCGGTGAGCGAGCCGGCGGCGGCGACCGCCGGCACGAGCAGCAGAGCGGCGATCACGACGGCTGTCAGCGTTGGGCGTCTCATGCTTGGTCACAACCCATCGAAAGGGCGTCGGTTGCGGCGTCGCACAGGGCGGCTGCGGCCGGTAAAGGTTCGTGACGGCCCTCAGGCGGGCTGAGGGCCGCGCTCGCCCTCGGCGGCGCCGCGCTCGACCGGCGGCGGGGTCAGCGCGGCGGCCACGATCACGAGCGCGAAAGCCGTCAGCCGCAGCGCGAGCGCGCCGCCACCGTCGGGAATCGGCTCGCCGAAGACGATCGAGCCGGAGGCGATCGTCACGACGTTGGCGGTTGCGCTGGTGACGGCGATCACCGGTACGGCCCTGCCGACCTGGAGGCTGCGCGCGGAGATGCTCAGCCCGACCAGCGAGGCGACCAGGATCACCAGCGCCAGCGGGTGCACGAGCACGGCGAGGCCGGTGTCAACCCGGTCGGACAGCGCCTTGATCGAGACGTCCGAGGCCCCCCAGATCAGGCCCGCCGAGGCGGCGAGCAGCGTCCCCCCGCTTGCGGCCATCGAGCGCGCGGCCACCGCAGCGGCCACGCCCAGCCCGCCGGCGACCCCGATATAGAGCGCCAGCGTGGGGACCGCCCAGCCGCTGTGGGCCGACGCGTCGACACCCTCCATCGTCGCCGCCAGGAAGGTGAGCCCGATCGCCGTCAGTGCGACCCCGACCCACTCGCGCCGCATGATCGAGAGGCCGAACAGGCGGTTGGCCACGACCGTGAGCAGCACCAGGCCGCCCGCGATCACCGACTGCACGAGCGAGATCGGCGCGAGCGCCAGCGCGCCGACGTGCATGCCCCACGAGCCCAGCGCCACCGCGATACCCAGCAGGTACCAGCGCGACCGAAACAGCGCCAGTGACGAACGCACCGGCCGCCGCGGATCGATCCGCGGTGACTCCACCGCCCCGCGGTGCTTGTAGAGGAAGCCGATGATGCTCGTCAGCGCGGTCGCGACCGCGAGCAGCAGCCCAATCTGCACGGACAAGGCCATCATCGGCGTTCAGATTAGAGCGGGCCGCGTCAGCCCTCGCAGCCCGGCTCGCCCGGCAGCACCACGCGCGCCACGCCGCCCTCGAGCAGCACGCGCGGCTGCACTGCCAGCACGCGCCGCTCACGCGCCCGGGTCATCGCCTCCCCCACCGAGGCAAAGGTCGCGATCTGCTCGAGGTGCCTGATCGTCGGGAAGACCAGCAGCAGCTCGTCGCGCCCGCCCGCGGTCAGCGCGTCGGCCGGCCGCAGCCAGCGCGCCTCGACGCACTCGGCGCCGTCCACGCGCGCCTGCGCGGCGGCCGGCGCGACGGCGAGGAAGAAGTGCGTGTCGAAGCGGACCTCGACCTGCGCGGGCGTGATCCAGCGCGAGAAGCGGGCCAGCTCGGCATCCGCAGCGAGGGCGATGCCCGCCTCCTCCTCGAGCTCGCGCCGGGCGGTGGTGCGCACGTCGCCGTCCTCGGCGTGCACCGCTCCGCCCGGGAACACCCACGCACCGCCCATGAACCGCTGCTCGGGGTTGCGCTTGACCAGCAGCACCTCCGGCCCCTGCGCGGCGTCGCGCAGGAGGATCAGCGACGAGGCCTCGCGCGCGGGCGAGGCCTCGCCGGCGTTGAGCTCCTCCCCGGGAGCCGGGCGCTCGACGGACACCCGCGGCAGCGTACTTCACCACCAGGCGGTTCCGCCGGGCCGGGCAATGCCCGCGGAGGCCGTCGGGTAGATTCCCGCCGATGAGCGAAACGGCGACCGTGCAGCAGTGGATCTGCACCTCCTGCGGCTACATCTACGACCCCGAGGAGGGCGACCCCGACGGCGGCATCCCCGCCGGCATGCCCTTCGAGAGCATCCCGGACGACTGGTTCTGCCCGGTCTGCGGAGCGCGCAAGAAGGACTTCGAACCGCACGACGAATAGCCGGCGCTGGGCGGTGTCCTCGGTCGCTCGTGTGCTGGCGCACACTTCGCTCCCTGCGTCCTACCCCAGCTTGGCTCTTCGTCGTGCGGTACCCGCACGACCGTGGCCGCGCCGCTTCGCTCCCTGCGTCCTACCCCAGCTTGGCTCGCCCGGCGCCATGGCGCCACCATCCTCGCCTACGACGGCGATCTCGATCGAGTCGCGCGCATCGTCGGAATCGAGCTCGACGAAGCGTCGCTGCGGGCGCCGTAGCGGGGCTCAGCCGGCTGGGTGGTAGGTGCCGAAGCTCCAGACGTTGCGCTCGGGATCGCGCACCGCGAAGTCGCGCGAGCCGTAGTCCTGGTCGGTCGGCTCCATCGTGATCTCCGCCCCGGCGTCGCGGGCGCGCTCGAAGAGCGAGTCGACCTCGTCGACCACGATGTAGATCAGGCTGGGCCCGATCTCGCCGGCCTCGCGGTCCATGCCCTCCGCCGAACCGAGCATGATCCCACCGCCGCGGAAGCTCAGTTCGGCGTGCGCCACGCCGCCGTCGCCGTCCTCGTGGACGGCGTCACGGTCGAAGCCGAGCGTGCGCTCGAGCCAGTCCATCGCGGCGCGCGGGTCTCGACAGCGCAGAATGGGATAGATCGTCTGGGCCATGGTGCCTC
>Ga0136622_10000935_pt1 | contig 12036 bp, 12 predicted proteins | sample AntDrymUQ4482106_2_FD_104803 | JGI IMG/M metagenome (GOLD analysis project Ga0136622, IMG submission 104803) | Polar desert sand microbial communities from Dry Valleys, Antarctica - metaG UQ448 (21.06) | ecosystem: Environmental > Terrestrial > Soil > Desert | place: Antarctica: Dry Valley...
GGCAAGGTCGTCATAGCGCAGGTCCATCTCGCGCACCACCCACTGCAGTGCCTCGGCTGCCTTCTTCGGGCTGGTGATGATCGGGGTGATCAGGTGCGGGACGCCCTCGTACGCGGTCAGCTCGACGCGCTTGGGGTCGATCATGATCATCCGCACCTCGTCGGGGGTGGCACGCATCAGGATCGAGGCGACCATCGAGTTGATGAAGCTCGACTTGCCCGAACCGGTGGCGCCGGCGACCAGCAGGTGCGGCATCTTGGCCATGTTGGCGACGACGAAGCCGCCCTCGACGTCCTTGCCGAGCCCGACCACCATGGGGTGGTGGTCGCCGCGCGCCTTGCTCGAACGCAGCACGTCACCGAGCGAGACCATCTCCTTGTCGACGTTGGGGATCTCCACGCCGATCGCGGACTTGCCCGGGATGGGTGAGAGGATCCGTACCTCGTTGGACGCCACGGCGTAGGAGATGTTGCGGGTCAGTGCGGTGATCTTCTCGACCTTGACCGCGGGGCCGAGCTCGATCTCGTACCGGGTGACGGTCGGTCCGCGGGTGTAGCCGGTGACCTCTGCGTCGATGTTGAACTGGTCGAGGACCTCGGTGAGGCGCGCGACGACGCCGTCGGATGCGGCCGATCGGGCCTTGTGCGGCGAGCCCTCGCGCAGGACAGCGCTGCTGGGCAGGGTGTAGACGACGTCCCCGGACAAGGCGAGCTGCTCGGCACGCGACGGCAGCGGAGTCATCGGTGGTGGCTCGCCCGGGTTGTCAGCGGCCGCGGTGTCAGGTGAGGAGGGACGCGAACCGCGAGGCTCGACGGAGGCGTCTTTCTCGTCCGGCCCGTCGACCAGGGGGTTGTCGTACGGCAGGTCGACCGGCTCCGCGTCACCGGCGAGGGCGCCGACACGGCGACGCGGCTGCCGTGAACGACGCAGTCGCGGGGCGGGCTCGCCGGAGAGCCCGGCGTCAGCGGCCTCGCCTTCGGCGCCCGGCGTGCGGCCGAGAAGCTTGTCGCGCGCTGCCGCAAGGCGTCGAGGGATCGCGTACACCGGCGTGGCCGTCACCACGAGCAGACCGAACATGCTCACCAGCACCAGCAGCGGGACCGCGACGTACTCGGTCCGGAAGAGGTCGACGAGGAGCTTGGAGAAGAAGTAGCCGATGGCGCCGCCGGCCTCGCTCAACGGCTCAGCATCGCGCTCGGAGGGTTGTGGCAGACCGTTGGCGATGTGCACGAGGCCCAGGACGCCGGCTGAGACGGCCGACCAGCCGATGACCTGTCGGCCGGCGGGTCCGTTGCGTTCGGGGTTGCGGAGGGTGCGCCACGCGACCGCGAGCAGCACCAGGGGGACGGCCCAGCCGAGCAGGCCGACGCTGCCGACGACAGCGGTACGCGCGCTGTCACCGACCGGGCCCGGAATTCGCCACCAGACCGCGGCAGCGACCACCACGGCGGCTCCGATCAGCGCAAGCCCGACGCCGTCACGACGTTGGTCGGCGTCGAGGTCGCGAGCGGCACCGCCGATCCTGCGGGCGACGCCACCGATCATCCCGGCGATGCCGAGCCACATGCCACGGATGCCGCGGCCGAGCGCCATCAGGACACGCAGCAGCGGGCCAGGGCCGGTGCGACGTGGACGCGCGGCGGGCCGCCGGCTCGCGGGGCGCGGCTTGCGCTTGGGTGTCGACGTCTTGCGTCGGGCCTGGCTACCGGACGGCCGCGATCGCGAGGACCGCGACGGGGAAGACGTACGGGTCGCCATGGGCACACCCTACGGTCCGGTCCCACCCGTCCCAGGCGTCACACGCCGACGCCCTCCCCCTTTCCCCCGTACGTGAGGTACCGCCGCTCGTACGTGAGTTACTGCGGCCCGTACGTGAGCTGTGGCGGAATATGTCGCGTATGGAGCGCCCTAGATCACGTACGGCGCACGGTAGGTCACGTATGAGCGGGTCAAGCGTTGAGGACGACGGGGACGATCATGGGGCGACGGCGGTGGGTGCCGACCCAGCGCCCGGTGGTTCGGCGCACGATCTGCTGCAGCTGGTGGGTGTCGTGCACCCCGTCGAGGATCGCGGTCTCGAGCGCGTCGCGGACGCGCAGCCGGATCTCGTCGAAGACCTTCTCGTCCTCGATGAAACCGCGAGCGTGGACGTCCGGCCCGGTGACGACCTTGCCGGTGTTGGCGTCGATGACCACGATCACCGAGATGAACCCCTCGTCGCGCAGGATGCGCCGGTCCTTGAGCTCTGCCTCGGTGACGTCGCCCACCGAGGAACCATCGACATAGACGTAGCCACAGTCGACCTTGCCGGTGATGCTGGCGCGACCGTCGACGAGGTCGACCACCACGCCGTCCTCGGCGATGACGATCCGGTCAGCAGCGACACCGGTCGCTCGCGCGAGCGCGGCATTGGCGTGCAGATGGCGTACCTCGCCGTGCACGGGCATGACGTTGCTGGGGCGCACGATGTTGTAGCAGTACAGCAGCTCGCCGGCCGAGGCGTGGCCGGAGACGTGGACGAGTGCGTTGCCCTTGTGCACGACCCGGGCGCCGAGGCGGGTCAGTCCGTCGATCACCCGGTAGATCGCGTTCTCGTTGCCCGGGATCATCGAGGAGGCGAGCACGACGGTGTCACCGGGCTGGATGTGCACCTTGTCGTGGTCGTTGGCGGCCATCCGCGACAGCGCCGCCATCGGCTCGCCCTGGGAGCCGGTCGAGACCAGCACGATCTCCTCGGGCCGGTAGTCCTCGACCTTGCGACCGTCGACGAGGACGCCGTCCGGTACCTGCAGGAACCCCAGATCGCGCGCGGTCGCCATGTTGCGGATCATCGAGCGGCCGACGTAGGCGACCTTGCGACGGTGCTTGACGGCCATGTCCAGGACCTGCTGGACCCGGTGCACGTGGGAGGCGAAACAGGCGACGATGACTCGCTGGGCGCTGCCGGCGAAGGCGTGGTCGAGGGCGGGAGCGATGTCGCGCTCGGTGGTGGTGAAGCCGGGAACGTCGGAGTTGGTCGAGTCGGTCAGGAAGAGGTCGACCCCCTGCTCACCGAGCCGCGCGAAGGCGCGAAGGTCGGTGATGCGCCCGTCGAGCGGCAGCTGGTCCATCTTGAAGTCGCCGGTGTGCAGCACGACACCGGCCTCGGTACGGATCGCCACCGCGAGCGCGTCGGGGATGGAGTGGTTGACGGCGACGAACTCGCACTCGAACGGGCCGAGGGTGAGGACGTCGTCCTCGGCGACGACGTGCTTGGGAACGAACTTGAGGCGGTGCTCCTTGAGCTTGGAGTCCAAGAACGCCAGGGTCAGCTTCGACCCGGCTACCGGGATGTCCTCGCGCTCGCGGAGCAGGTACGGCACCGCGCCGATGTGGTCCTCATGCCCGTGCGTCAGGACGATCCCGACGACGTCGTCGAGCCGGTGCCGGATGGCATCGAAGTCGGGCAGGATCAGGTCGACGCCTGGCTGGTGGTCCTCGGGGAACAGCACCCCGCAGTCGACTATCAGGAGCTTGCCGGCATGCTCGAAGACGGTCATGTTGCGGCCGATCTCGCCGAGACCGCCGAGTGCGATGACCCGCAACCCGCCGTCTGGGAGTGGTGGCGGTGCACCGAGCTCAGGGTGCGGATGACTCATTGATCAGTCCTTCAACAGGTGTGCGGCGCGTAGTTCGTCGCGCAGCATGGTGATCTCGTCGTCGGTTGCGTCGACGAGGGGAGGTCGTACGGTGCGGTTCTCGAGCTGGCCGAGCAGCTGCAGGCTGGCCTTTGCGGTGATCGCACCCTGCGTATGGGTCATCAGCCCGCGCACTGCGGGGAGCAGCTGGTCGTTGATGCGCCGAGCCGTGACGAGGTCGCCGTCATCGACGGCGCCCACCATGGCAGCGTACTCGCGCGCAGCGACATGTCCGACGACCGAGACGACTCCTGCGGCTCCGTATGCGAGCCAGGCGAGGTTGACGGCGTCGTCGCCGGAGTAGAGGGCCAGCGACGTCTCGCGCATCAGCCAGGCACCGGCGTAGAAGTCGCCGACGGCGTCCTTGACCGCGACGATGTGCTCGTTGCGGGCGAGCACGTCGTACGTCTCGCGCGCGATCTGGACCCCGGTGCGTCCGGGGATGTCGTAGAGCATCACCGGCAGGCCGTTGCCGGCACTCGCGACGTCGGTGAAGTGCCGGACGAGGCCTGACTGCGGTGGCTTGCTGTAGTACGGCGAGACGATGAGAAGTCCGTGCGCTCCGACGGTCACGGCCTGCCGGGCCAGCTCGACAGACTTGCGGGTGTCGTTGTTGCCGACACCGGCCACGACAGTTGCCCGTTCACCGACGGCCTCGAGAACGGCGGCGAGAAGGCGGCCGTCCTCCTCGGCGGTGGTCGTGGAGGACTCCCCCGTGGTGCCGCTGAGGACGAGGCCGTCGTTGCCTGAGTCGACGAGGTGGCTCGCGAGCTTCTGGGCGGCGTCGAGGTCGAGGGACCCGTCCTGACCGAAGGGTGTCACCATCGCGGTCAGCACGCGCCCGAACGGTGCGGCGGAAGAGGCGAGGGGCGACGTCATGGGTCGAGGTTATCGCGCGCCGTCGCGAGCACCCGCACCTGCGGGGGCTGAGTCCCGGTGCCGTCCGCTCGGGGGCCCGGACGGCACCGGGACAGCGGTGACATCGCGCGCCGGCCCACCGACGTTACACCTATTTCCTGCACGAGCTTCGTCGGTCGTTGATCGCGAGGACCAGGAAGCGCTCGATCATGGCGTTGACCTGATCGGGAACCTCGAGCTGGTGGAAGTGTCCGGCGCCGACGGTCCGGCCCAGGACGAGCGTCGGACACAGCCGGCGCAGCTCCTCCAGATCGACGTTGGGAGGCCCCGCGTCGACGTACATGAACGGCGTGCGGCAAGCCGCGACGACCTCCGCTGAATCGAAGCCGAAGAATCCGTTCTCCCAGGCCGACAGGACGACATGGCGGGGTACGCGGGTGGACTCGGCGAGTATCCACTCGCAACGCTGCGGGTCGTCGTCGGGGCCGAAGAGTCGCGAGAGGTACTCACGTACGGCCAGCGCGTGCTCCTCAGTCCGCAGCCGCGCAAAGAGCTCGCCCATCAGCACCGCACGGTCCGCGGGCGGCACCAGCACCGAGTCGAGTGCGACGACACCGCTCACGAGCTCGGGACGAGCCGTGGCCAGTGCAAGGGCCACGATGCCGCCGAGGCTGTGGCCCACGACCACCGGCCGCTTCAGACCGAGCTGCTGGCTCAACCATGCCACGTCGCTCGCGAAGCCTTCGATCGTGTAGTCCTGCTCGGGGGCGTCGCTCTCGCCGTGCCCACGAAGGTCGACCGCAACCGTACGGTGCCGGGTCGCGAAGTGGGCGAGCTGTGGGGCGAGGTAGCGGCGGTCGCAGACAATGCCGTGCACGAGCACCATCGGTGGGTCCCCGGTCCCGAGCTCCTCGTAGCCCAGGCGTACCCCGTCCCGGTCCAGCCACGTGATGGCCGCATCATCACAGCCGCCGCGCCGCTTTAGCAATCGAGTCGCGCGATCGCGATGCCGCCTCGACCGGGGGAAGCGAGGCCAGATTCGTGTCCAGCACACACACAGACTCCGGAGCAGGAAGCGGCCACAGCCAGGAGGTCAGAAGATGCGACCGCGATCATCGCTGCCGAGCTCGCGGACTGGGCGCCCAGCGTGCGCACCACGATCTGGAGCGGGTCACCGGCGAGTCAGATCATCAAAGCCGCCACCGAGTTCGGCGCCGATCTGATAGTGGTCGCGAGCGGCAGCACGGGCATCACCGAGACGGTGCTGATGAGAAGCACTGCCCACCGCGTCCTGAACTACGCTCCCTGCCCGGTCCTCGTCGTACGCAGGTAGGTGGCGATCGCGAAGCCCTCATGCTGCTCGCGCGATGCTTCTTGCCAGCAGGTCCAGTCGACGTCGGGGAGGTATGTGTCGCCGTCGGGGGCCTGGTCGACGTGGGTGACGACGAGCCGGTCCGCCAGCGGCAGCGTCTCGGCGAACACCTGCGCTCCGCCGACCACGAAGACCTCGGGGTCGACGACCATCGCCTGCCGCAGGGCGGTGTGTAGATCGTGGCACACGATCACACCCGCAGGAGCCGCCCACCCTTCCTGTCTGGTGAGGACGACGGAGGTGCGACCCTGCAGCGGCCGCCCGATCGAGTCGTACGTGCGGCGCCCCATCACCAGGGCGTGGCCCATCGTGAGGGACTTGAAGTGTGCGAGATCGCCGGTGCGCGCCCACGGCAGGACACCGTCGCGGCCGATCACGCCGTTGGTGCCGACGGCGACGACGAGGCTGACCGTCATACGGCGATGGGGGCTGCGATCCGCGGGTGCGGGTCGTACCCGGTGACCTTCACCGAGTCGAGGACGAACTCGTCGATCGACGCCACCTGGGGGTCGAGCCACAGCTGCGGCAGCGACCGGGGCTCGCGGGTGAGCTGTTCGCGCGCCTGGTCGAGGTGGTTGAGATAGAGGTGGGCGTCTCCGAGGGTGTGCACGAAGTCGCCGACCTCGAGCCCGGTGACCTGGGCGACCATGCGGGTCAGCAGCGCGTACGAGGCGATGTTGAAGGGCACGCCGAGGAAGATGTCGGCCGAGCGCTGGTAGAGCTGGCAGGACAGGCGACCGTCCGCGACGTAGAACTGGAAGAACGCGTGGCACGGTGCAAGGGCCATCTGCTCGAGGTCGGCGACGTTCCATGCGCTGACGATGTGTCGACGCGAGTCGGGATCGGACCGGAGCTGCTCGATGACACCGGCGAGCTGGTCGATGTGGCCACCACCGGGAGTCGGCCACGAACGCCACTGGTAGCCGTAGACCGGGCCGAGGTCACCGTCGGCGTCGGCCCACTCGTCCCAGATCGTCACGCCGTTGTCGCGGAGATAGGCGGTGTTGGTCTCGCCTTTGATGAACCACAAGAGCTCGGCGACGACGGACTTGACGTGGATCTTCTTGGTGGTGAGCAGGGGAAACCCGGCCGTCAGGTCGAAACGCATCTGGTGGCCGAAGACGCTCCGCGTGCCGGTGCCGGTGCGATCGCCCTTGGCGGCACCTTCGTCGAGCACCCGCTGCACGAGGTCGAGGTATTGACGCACGTCCCGACCCTACCGCCGGCAGGACTACCCTGGCGCGATGACGCGACCGCTCGGTGCTGATGTTCTCGGCCAGTTCCTCGAGGCGCCGCTGACGTACGACGAGGTGGGCGCGACATACGCGGAGCTGCCGCCGGGTTATGCGCATCTGCGGCAGAGCGCGGTCATCGGTTCGGGGCGGGAGTGCTTCGAGCGGGCCGCCGAGGCCGTGATGCGGTGGGAGGCGCAGCGTGGTGCCGGCACCGAGATGGTGGCGACCGATTCACCCCTTCGCGAGGGGACGACGGTGGTGCAGCTGCTGCATATCGGGCCGTTGCGGTTCCTCGCCCCCTGCCGGGTGGTCGCGGTGCTCGAGCAGCCGGACCGCCGGGGGTTCGCGTACGGCACCCTGACCGGCCACCCCGCGACCGGCGAGGAACGCTTCGACGTGAGGATCGACGCCGCGGGCACCGTGGTCGCGGAAGTGACCGCCTTCTCCCGGCCCGCCCGGTGGTACACCAGGATCGGGTCGCCGGTGTCCCGTCTGGTGCAACGCGCCGTGGTACGCCGCTACCTCCGCGCCCTGTCCGTGCCCGCAGGAGCGGCCTGAGAGAATCGGCGCATGAGCCTGCCGACCGCCGATGTCAGCGTCCGGGTCGCGTGGGCGGCCGACGCGCCCGCGATCGCCGGCTGCCAGGTGCGTGCCTGGCGTGAGCTCTACGCCTCGGTGCTGCCGGCCAATGTGCTCGAGGACCTCGACGACGAAGCGATCGCGGCGGCGTGGACCGTTGCGCTGGACAAGCCCGGCGACGCCCGCAACCGCGTCCTCGTGGCGCTCGAACGCGCGACCGTCCGCGGGTTCGCGGTCACCGCGCCCGCCGCGGACCCCGATGCCGACCCGGTCGCCGACGGCGAGATCGTGGAGTTCAGCATCGACCCGGCCCACCGCCGAGCGGGCCACGGGTCCCGACTGCTGCAGGCCTGCGCCGACACGATGCGGGCCGATCGGTTCACTCGGGCGGTGTGGTGGTTGCCCACCACCGGCGACGCGCTGCGCGAGTTCGTCACAGGCACTGGCTGGTCCGCCGACGGCGCGCACCGCGAGCTCGACCTCCACGGCGACGGCCGGGTGCGTCTCAAGCAGGTGAGGTTGCACAGCGCGCTGACCGAGCCGCCGGCGGACGTCGATGCCTGAGCCGGCGGACGTCGATGCCTGAGCCGGCGGCTGTGGCGTTCGCGGGGTTCACGACGGCGGCCCTGGACTTCTACGAGGACCTCGAGGACGACAACACCAAGTCCTTCTGGGAGGCCAACCGGGCGACGTACGAGCGCGAGTGCCGCGAGCCGATGCGCGCCCTTGTCGCGGCACTGCAACCGCAGTTCGGCGCGGCCAAGGTCTACCGCCCGTACCGCGACCTGCGCTACAGCCTGGACAAGACGCCGTACAAGACCCATCAGGGGGCGTACGTCTCGGTGGCCGGTGCGACGGGCTACTACGTCCAGGTCGACGCCGCCGGGCTGCGGACCTGTGCCGGGTGGTACGACGCCGACGCCGGCGCGAGGAGCCGCTACCGCGAAGCCGTGGACCACGACCGCACAGGTGCCGAGCTGGAGCAGCTGGTGACCGACCGGACCGCCCGCGGGTTCGAGCTGACCGGTGACACGGTGAAGACCCGTCCGCGGGGCTGGGCAGCCGACCATCCCCGGATCGAGCTGTTGCGGCACAACACCCTCGACCTGGGGCGGCGTTACGACGACCCCGACTGGCTCGCGACACCGGCGGTCGCAGACCAGGTTCGCGCTGACTGGTTGGCGCTGGAGCCGCTGCTGCGGTGGCACGTCCGCCACGTCCGCACGACCGAGCCCACCGGGCGATGAGCGACGCCCCATCCCCGGCGCCGACGTCGGCCCGCAGCGTCGTGGTGACCTCGCTCGGCGTCGGACTCGCGACCGGCGCGTACGGGGTCTCCTTCGGTGCCATCGCGACGGTCTCCGGCCTGGACGTGTGGCAGACGTGTGCGCTGTCACTGCTGATGTTCACCGGCGCCTCGCAGTTCGCCTTCGTCGGCGTCGTCGGTGCCGGCGGCGCGCCGATCGCCGCTGCGGTGACTGCCGCGCTGCTCGGGAGTCGCAACACGTTCTACGGCGTCGTCCTCGCGCCGCGGCTCGCGGTGCGGGGCTGGCGCAAGGTGCTCGCCGCACACGTCGTCCTCGACGAGTCGACCGCCGTGTCGGTCGCGCAGGACGACCCCCGCCACGCGCGAATCGGGTTCTACGTCACCGGCGCAGCGGTCTTCGTGCTGTGGAACGTGATGACGCTCGCCGGTGCCGTCGCCGGCACCGCGCTCGGCGACCCGCGCAGGTACGGGCTCGACGCGGCCGTCGGCGCGGCGTTCCTCGCCCTGCTGTGGCCTCGGCTCAGCGCGTGGCCGCAACGCCTCATCGCCCTGCTAGCCGCGGCCATCGCGGTGGGCCTGGTGCCGCTCACCCCGTCCGGGGCGCCGATCATCGCCGCCGGCACGATCGCGGTCCTCGTCGGCCTGCGCACCAGTGGTCCGTCCTCGGGCGAGAGAGAGCCGTCGTGATGTGGGCGGGCATCGCGGTCGCGGCTGCCTGCTGTTACGGGTTGAAGTACGCCGGGCTCTCGGTCCCCGAGCCGGTGCTGCGTCACCGCCTGACGGTACGTGCCGCGGACCTGATCCCGGTGGCGTTGCTCGGTGCCCTGATCGCCGTGCAGGTCTTCGCCGACGGTCAGCGGGTCGTGCTCGATGCCAGGCTGTTCGGTCTTGCGGCGGCGTTCGTCCTGCTGGTGCTGCGGGCGCCGTTCCTGGTCGTGGTGGCCGGCGCAGCCCTCGCCGCCGCCCTGCTGCGCCTCGCGTGAGAGCGATGTTCGCCGTCGTCCCCGTCGCCCCACTTCACGCGTTGTCGAGGAGTCTTTGCAGCATCTCTCGAAGCTGTCGGTGCTGGCGTCTGCCGAGTATGGCGGTGATCTTGTCTTCCAGACCGTCGATGGTCTGCTCGCCCGCCGCGATACACGCCCTCCCCTTCTTCGTCAGGACGATGAGTTTCGCGCGTCGGTCGACGTGGTCGTGCAGGTCTTGTTCTTCCTCCAACACGTGCTGCTGATATCGGGCCAGCTGAGCTTGTCGCGGTCGGGAGCGTTGGGGTCGAGCACGGCCGGGCAGGTAGGCATCAAGATCGCGATCGTGGGCACGGCTGCGCTCGCGCTGAGCGAGCTGTGGGCGATCAGCGCGGCAGACGCGGCGAACCCGTCCCGCCAGACGTCCATCATCGAGTCCTTGTTCGGCGTCGAGTCACTCCTGATCGGGGTCGGATTCGTGCTCGCCGGCACCCGTCTGGCGTGCTGGCGTCTGGGGTGGTTGGCGTCGGGCGGTCCCCTTGGCGTTGGGCGTGTACGTCTTCGTCGTGCTTGTCCCCGGCCTGGGAGCGGGGTCGTACGTCCTCGCGCGTCTCGTCATCGGTTTCTGGATGCTGCTCTTCGCGTTGCTCGGTTGGCTGTTGTGGCGATTCGCGCCCGGTCCAGCTCGATCCTGACGGCGACCGCTCCCGGCTCGCTCTGATCGGGCAAGACCTCAGGCGAGCCCGAGGATGGTGTCGAGACCGACGGTGACGCCCGGGTGGTCGGACACTCCGCGAACCCCCGCCAGGACGCCGGGCATGAAGGAATCGCGGTCGACCGAGTCGTGCCGGATCGTCAGGGTCTCACCGGCGCCACCGAGGATGACCTCCTGGTGCGCGACGAGCCCCCGCGCGCGTACGGCGTGGATGTGGACACCGGAGACGGTCGCTCCGCGCGCACCGTCGGGGTCGGAGGTGGTGGCATCCGGGACGTCTGCGCAGCCGGCGCGATCCCGCGCCGTGCCGATGCGCTCGGCCGTGCGGGTGGCGGTGCCCGACGGCGCGTCCACCTTGTCGGGGTGGTGCAGCTCGATGATCTCGACGGACTCGAAGTACGGGGCGGCCTGCTCGGCCATCCGCATCATGAGCACGGCGCCGATGGAGAAGTTGGGGACGACCAGGATGGCCACCGCACTCTCCCCGACCATGACGCTCAGCTGCTCGAGCCGCGCCTCGGTGAAGCCCGACGTCCCGACGACGGCGTCGACTCCGTGGTCGATGCACCAGGCGAGGTTGTCCATCACCACGTCGGGGTGGGTGAAGTCCACGACGACCTCAGCGCCGGCATCGACGATCGCCTGCAGGGGGTCGCCGGCGTCGAGCTCGGCGACGAGTTCCAGCCCGCCGGCGTCAGCCACGGCGCTGCACACCTGCGCGCCCATGCGCCCGCGCGCTCCGAGGACGGCGACCTTCTTGCTCGGCGGTGACATGGGGCTCCGTTCGGCAGTTGGTCGGCGACATCGGGCTCTCCGCATGCTAGCCGGGCTCCGTCACCTCAGGCCGGCGACGATGCCACGCAGCGTGTCCATCGCGGTCCAGAGCTCGGCGTAGGAGGTGGTCAGCGGCGACAGGCCGAGCCGGATCATGTCGGGGTTGCGGAAGTCGGGCACCACGCCGGCGGCGATCAGCTGCGCGGTCACGGCCGCCGCGTCGGCGAGTCGGATGCTCACGTGCGCCCCGCGCCGCGCCGCGTCGCGGGGTGAGGCGACCTCGACCCCGTGTGGTGCGAGCCAAGCGTCGGTCAGGGCGACCGCGAGCTCGGTGAGTGTGACGGCCTTGGCGCGGATGGCGTCGATCCCGGCGGCCGCGATGAGCTCGACGCCTTCGTCGACGGCGCTGATGCCGAGCACGTTGGCTGTACCGGAGAGCATCTTGCGGATGGAGGCGGCGGGCTCGTACGTCCCTGCCATCGCGAACATGTCCGACGCACTCCACCAGCCGGGGATCGGCTGTCGCACCGCCGGCAGGTGCCGCCCCGCGACGTACAAGAAGGCGGGCGCACCCGGCCCGGCGTTCAGGTACTTGTA
>Ga0136622_10000937_pt1 | contig 12017 bp, 10 predicted proteins | sample AntDrymUQ4482106_2_FD_104803 | JGI IMG/M metagenome (GOLD analysis project Ga0136622, IMG submission 104803) | Polar desert sand microbial communities from Dry Valleys, Antarctica - metaG UQ448 (21.06) | ecosystem: Environmental > Terrestrial > Soil > Desert | place: Antarctica: Dry Valley...
AAGCTGACCGATGATCTCGGGCTGGCCATGAAGGGCCTGCTCACGCCAAAGCTCGTCGAGCAGATCGAGGGTCACGCCGAGGTGCGCATGGTCATTAAGGCCGGCAAGGCGGGCAACATCGCCGGCTCGTACGTCACCGACGGACGGATTGTCCGCGGAGGACAGGTGCGCCTCATGCGCGCCGGCGAGCTGCTGACCGATACGCGCATCACGTCGCTGAAGCGATTCAAGGACGACGTCCGAGAGGTCGCCACCGGCTTCGAGTGCGGAATCGGCCTCGACGCCGATGACATCGCGGAGGGCGACGTCATCGAGTGCTACCAGATGGTGGCCGAGCAGGCATAGGCACGATGACACAGCGAACCGATCGGCTCGACAGCCAGATCCGTTCCGAACTGATGGAGCTGCTGCAACGCGAGATGAAGGATCCGCGCATCGGGTTCGCCACCATCACTCGCGTTGAGACGGCGCGAGACCTCGGATCGGCGAAGGTCTGGGTCAGCATCCTGGGCACCGATGAGGAGCGCGAGCAGACGATGCGCGCACTCACCGCGGCCGCGCCGTGGCTTCGCCGTCAGCTCGCCGCGCGTCTCACGCTGCGCCACATGCCGCAGCTGGTCATCAAGCACGACGACTCCATCGAGGCCGGGGACCGCGTCCTGAAGCTGCTGCGCGAGCTCGACGAGGAGGGCACGTGAGCCGGGAGGGCGTCATCGCCGCGCTGCGAGGGGCCTCGCGCATCACCGCTATCTGTCACGAGAACCCCGATGCCGACTCGCTCGGCTCGGCGCTGGCCATCAGGATCGCCGCGGAGCGGCTCGGGAAGCAGGCCGAGGTCGTTGCCGCCGACCCCGTGCCGCCGTCGCTCATGCGCTTGCCCTACGCGGACCAGGTCCGTGCCACGCCTCAGCTCGAGCCGGACGTTGCCGTGGTCGTGGACGGTCCGCTGTCACGCACCGGCGCGGTTGCGCGGGACTGCGGCGAGTGGCTGGCGCGGGCGACGATCATCAACATCGACCACCACATCTCGAATGACGGCAGCGAGGCCGCGGTCGCCTACGTGGACGCCGAGGCATCGGCGACGTGTGAGATCGTCGCGACGCTGCTCCCGGAGCTGGGCGTCGAGATCGACGAGCAGATCGCGACCGTGCTGACCGCCGGTATCGTCCAGGACACGCACACGTTCTCGCACCCCAACGTCACGCCGAAGACGCTGCGCGTCGGGGCAGACCTCCTCGAGGCGGGCGCTCCGCTCGCGGCACTGCATCGGCAGATCTATGCCGACAAGCAGTTCTCCACGCTCGCCCTGTGGGGACTCATGCTCGCCGGCATCAGCTCGCGTCGCGACGGGCGCATCGTGTACGCGACCATGACCGCCGACATGCTGGCTCGCACGCAGAACGACGCGATTGCGTCCGAGGGCTTCATCGACCTGCTGGCATCGACCAAGGCTGCGGACATCAACGTCCTGATCAAGGAGGCGGAACCGGCCCACGTGCGCGTAAGCGTGCGTACCAGCGCCAGGGCGGACGCGGTCGCGATCACCTCGGCCTTCGGCGGGGGAGGGCACGCACGGGCCGCGGGCTGCAGCATCGAGGCGCCGCTTGCGGAGGCCATTCCGCGGCTGCTCGACGAGTGTGAGCGCGAGCTCGACCGCGCCGATGCACGGAGTCGTTAATCTCGATAAGCCCGTCGGGCCCACAAGCCACGACATGGTCGGCCTGCTGCGGCGGCTGACCTCCACTCGCCGAGTCGGTCACGCAGGCACGCTCGACCCGCTTGCATCCGGCGTGCTTCCCATCCTCATCGGCGGCGCGACGCGCTTCAGCGCAGAGCTCACGGGGGGCTCGAAGCGCTACGACGCGCTGATGCGGCTGGGGGCCCGGAGCGCCACCGATGACGCGCAGGGACCGATCGAGGCGGTCGCGGCCCCAGTACCGGATGCCGCGAGCGTCGAGGAGGCACTGGCGGCGATGGTAGGCACCTCGATGCAGGTGCCGCCGGCCTTCTCCGCCCGCAAGGTCGGGGGGCAGACCGCCCACCGAGCTGCTCGCGCCGGATCACCGCTGGAGCTGGCGCCGCGCGAGGTCACCATTCACCATCTCGACGTACGGTCCATCGAGCTCGGAGATGGCTGGCTCGACGTTGCCGTGGACGTAGGCTGTGGCGCGGGAACCTACGTCCGCTCCATCGCGCGCGATCTCGGAGAGCGCCTGGGGTCTGGAGGCTACCTGCGCGCGCTGCGTCGGACGGAGGCGGCCGGGCTCACGGTGGGTAGCGGCCACTCGCCCGAACGCCTCGAAGAGCTGGCCGGCCTGGGGTGCCTGCAGGAGGCGATCATTCCGGTGGGGCCACTCCTGCCCCTTCCCCGGGTAGTGCTCGACCGTGATGCCGCCTGGCGCTTCGTCCACGGCTCGGCACAGCATCTCAACGAGCCGCGTGAAGACGGGCGCCTGGCCGTCTTCACAGATGAGCGGCTGCTCGGCATCGGCGTGCTGAAGGACGCGATCCTGCGGCCGGACAAGGTTCTGCCCGAAGAAGCCATCACACGGTGACATACCGCATTGGGGACATCCCGCGCATCGGCCCGTCCGTGATCACGATCGGCGTCTTTGATGGCGTCCACCTGGGTCATCGGCAGATCCTGGCGGAGGCGGTGCGCATGGCGCGGGAGAGCGGCGCGAGGTCCGCTGCGCTCGTCTTCAGCCCGCATCCTGACGAGGTCCTGCGTCCGGACACGGTCGTCGAGCGCCTCCTGCCACCGGAGGAGACGCTGGCGCGCATCTCGGCCGCGGGGATCGACGAGCCGCTGGAGATTGTGTTCGACGATGCACTGCGAGCCCTGACACCGGAGGAGTTCCTGGCCGAGTTGGAACCCTCTGTCGAACTGCGCGGGATGGCCATGGGCGCCGGCAGTGCCTTCGGCCGTGGCCGGACGGGGACGCCGGAGCGGGTCGCCCAGATTGGCGCACTCCGCGGATTCCACGTCACCACGGTGGAGCCGGTTCTCCTTGATGGCGAGCCGATCTCATCGTCCCGTACGCGGGTGGCCCTGCGCGCTGGGGACCTGGACCTTGTGCGGCGCCTCATGGGTGACTCGCCCCTTCTGCGTGGAGTGGTGGTGGCTGGGGACCGGCGCGGACGCACGCTCGGCTTTCCCACGGCCAACCTCGCCTTCGGCTACAGCGCCGCGCTCCCGACGTTGGGCATCTACCTCGGCCGCGTGAGCGTGACGGAGCGTGGTGTCGGCCCAGGCCACCCGGCGCTCGTGAGCGTGGGCGTGCGTCCAACGTTCCATGACAGCGGGCACGTGCTGGTGGAGGCGTATCTGCTCGACTGGGACGGTGACCTGTATGACGCCACGCTGGACCTGGAGCTCGTCACCCGGCTGCGTGACGAGCTCCGATTCGACTCGGCTGACGAACTGATCACGCAGATGCGGGCGGACGAGACGGAGGCCAGGCGGTTGATCGGCGGTTGATCGGCCGAAAAGAGACGTTCAGAGGCGGCTCGATCGGTCCTCTGTTAGAATTCGAGCGTTACGGAATCGAATGTGGAGGAATACGTGCCGCTCGCCAAGGATGCGAAGAGCGCAATCGTCGACGAATACGCCACGCACGAGGGAGACACCGGATCCCCCGAGGTGCAGATTGCGCTTCTCACCGAGCGGATCAAGTCGCTGACGGATCACCTGCGAAGCTTTCAAAAGGACAACCACTCGCGCCGCGGGCTGCTGAAGCTCGTCGGGCAGCGCCGACGGTTGCTCGCGTACCTGGTTCGGCATGACGTCGACCGGTACCGCACCGTCATCGGCAGCCTGGGGCTGCGCCGCTAGACATCCGTTCGCGATCGACCCAGGAGCCAGATCGGCCCTGGGTCTCGCACAACTGAGACATCTCAGACCAGACCATCTCGGGCATCCGTCCGGTATCTGCGGCAGCCGATCAGCGATCGAGCGCCCAGCTGCGGAGCGAGAGTGCCCAACACCCAATTGGAGGAATCAGTGGCAATAACTCATGAGGCCGAAATCGGCGGCCGGACCTTCAGCATGGAGGCCGGCAAGCTCGCCGAGCAGGCCGACGGCGCCGTCATCGTGCGCTATGGCGACAGCGTGGTCCTGGCGACTGCAGTCGCCGCGAAGGAGGCCCGCGAGGGCGCCGACTTCTTCCCGCTCACCGTGGACTACGAGGAGCGGATGTACGCCGCGGGCAAGATTCCCGGCGGCTTCATCAAGCGCGAGTCGCGCCCATCGGAGGCCGCCATCCTGGCGATGCGCCTCACCGACCGCCCCCTGCGCCCGCTCTTCCCGAAGGGCTATTACAACGACGTGCAGGTCGTCCTGACGGTCCTCTCGACCGACCAGGAGAACGATCCGGACATACTCGCCCTGAACGGCGCCTCGGCGGCGCTCAGCATCAGCCACATCCCGTTTATGGGCCCCATCGGCGCAGTGCGTGTCGGTCGAATCAACGGCGAGTTCGTCACGAACCCGACCAACAGCCAACTCGATGAGAGCGGGCTCGATCTCGTCGTGGCCGGCACCCGCGACGCCGTCATGATGGTCGAGGCCGGAGCCAAGATCCTGCCCGAGGATGTCATGGCCGACGCCATCGCCTACGGCCACAAGGAGCTTCAGCTCTCGATCGAGCTTCAGGACAAGCTGGTGGCAAGCGCCGGCACGCCTAAGAAGCTTCCATTCATCGGTCCAAAGGCCGCGTCGGTCGTGCAGCTTGGGAAGCTCCTCGCCGAGGGCAGCCCCGAGTTCATCGTGTTCGACCTCGAGACGACCTCGATGAAGCCGGAGAACGGCTACATCGTCGACATCGCCGCGCTGCGCGTGCGCGACGGCCAGATCGTCGATCGCTTCGAGTCGCTGGTCAATCCCGGCCGGCCGATCGTCGGCCACCAGGTGCACGGCATCAAGACCGATGACGTCGCCAATGCCCCGACCGCGTCCGAGGCCCTGACGAAGTTCGTCGAGTGGGTCGGTGACGCGCCTGTCGTGGCGCACAACATCAGCTTCGACCTGCCGTTCGTCATGCGGCACCTGCCGAGCGACGCGAAGTGGGAGCCGAAGGCGGTCTTCGACACCCTCGAGCTCGGCTACCAGCTCTACCCAGACGCGGGCGCGTGGAAGCTCGGCGACCTCGTCCGCTTCGTGTTCGGTCGAGATCACGCCGCCGCGCACCGAGCCATGCCGGACGCCGAGGCCACCGCCGAGCTGTTCATCCACTTCACCCAGGGCCTGGCAGAGCGCCTCGAGGCGCTCCGTGGCGACATCGCCGGTGAAGTGCGCCGTGCTCGCGACAGCTACCACCGCGGTGAGCAGGGCGATCGCATGGAGGACATCCGACGCCGCCATGGCATCGGCTCCGCGCTCATGGACGTCGTCACCAAGGCGACTGTCCGCGAGCTGGTGCTGAGCGAGAACATCCGCATCGACGGTCGCGACACCACCACGGTGCGTCCGATCAGCGTGGAGGTCGGGGTCCTGCCGCGAACGCACGGCTCGGGCCTGTTCCAGCGCGGTCAGACCCAGGCACTCTCGATTGCCACCCTCGGGCCCTCGAGTGACGTGCAGCGCATGGACACCATCTCCCCGGACACCGAGAAGCGCTACATGCACCACTACAACATGCCGCCCTACTCGGTTGGCGAGGCCAAGTTCATGCGCGGCCCCGGCCGACGCGAGATTGGCCACGGTGCGCTCGCCGAGCGCGCGCTGCTGCCGGTCCTGCCGAGCGCCGACGAGTTCCCATACGTCATCCGCGTGGTGAGCGAAGTCGTGAGCTCCAACGGGTCGACCTCGATGGCCTCGACCTGCGGGTCGACGCTGGCGCTTATGGATGCGGGCGTGCCGATCAAGGCACCTGTCGCCGGCGCGGCGATGGGCCTGATCAGCGACAAGGAGACCGGCCGCTACGCCGTCCTGACCGATATCACCGGTAAGGAGGACAACTACGGCGACATGGACTTCAAGGTGACCGGCACCGCCGAAGGCGTCACCGCGCTGCAGATGGACATCAAGGTCAGCGGCATCACGATCGAGATCATGCGTGATGCCCTGAAGCAGGCCAACGTGGCCCGCATGCACATCCTGGGCAAGATGAACGAGGTCATCAGCAGCAGTCGCGATGAGCTGAGCCAGTACGCCCCGCGCATCACGACCCTGAAGATCCCGGTCGACAAGATCCGCGACGTCATCGGTGCCGGCGGCAAGGTGATCCGCCAGATCACCGCCGAGACCGGCACGCAGATCAACGTCGAGGACGACGGCACCATCCAGATCGCCGCGACGAGCGGCGAGGCGGCCCAGAAGGCCATCCGCTGGATCGAGGGCCTCACCAAGGACGTCGAGGTCGGCAAGGAGTACCTGGGCAAGGTGACGAGGATCATGAACTTCGGCGCCTTCGTGGAGATCCTGCCTGGCAAGGAAGGGCTCGTCCACATCAGCCAGCTCGCCGACTACCGCGTCCCGCGCGTCGAGGATGTCGTCAGCATCGGCGATGAGCTGATGGTGGTGGTGACCGAGATCGACCGCATGGGCCGAGTGAACCTGAGCCGGCGCGCCGCGATGGAGCGCCATATGGCGAAGGCGGGCGTGGCGGGCGGCGCCGACGACGGGGCGGAGGACCGCAACTGACCCGTCCCGCGGTGCGGCGATGGGTGAACAGGCGGGAGAGCGGTTCGCCGCAGCGCATGCGTTGGCGCAGCTCGCGGAAGAGATCCGCGGCTGCACCCGCTGCTCGCTTCCCGCGCACAGCGCCCTCACGGTCCCGGGTGAAGGCCGCACCCTCTCCGACGTGATGCTGGTCGGCGGCCGAATGCGTCGGACGGCGGCCGGTCAGCACGTCTTCGCGATGTACCATCCGGCTGCGGCGCTGCACCAGGTTTCGTTGCGCGACACGCTCTTCAACGGCATCCGCGACGTGCCCGGTGCACTGCCGGCGGCGCGCGACGCGGACGGCGTCCGAGGCCAGGGATGGGTCGAGGACGACCGATCGGATGACGCCGAACAGATGACTCTCTTCTAGGAGCACTCATGTCCGACACCCTGCGCATCATCCCCCTCGGAGGGGTGGGCGAGGTTGGCAAGAACATCACCGTCATCGAGATCGACGACCAGATACTGGTCGTCGACTGCGGCCTTGCCTTTCCCGAGCCGGAGATGCTGGGGATCGACCTCGTCATCCCCGACGTGACGTATCTCGCCGAGCGGCGCGACCAGGTGGTCGGGATCATCCTGACCCACGGCCACGAGGACCACACCGGCGCCCTGCCGTACGTATTGCCGAAGATCCCCGGCACGCCCATCTACGCCACGCGGCTGACCGAGGGCCTCGTGCAGGGGAAGCTTCGCGAGCACAAGCTCCTGGAGTCGACGCCACTTCATGTCGTGGAGTCGGGGATGCAGTTCGTCGTCGGCCCCTTCAGCATCACCCCGTTCAGCGTCAACCACTCGATCCCCGATGGGGTCGGCTACGCGATCGAGACGCGCCTCGGGACGATCGTGCATACCGGTGACTTCAAGTTCGACCACACGCCTCCCGACGGGCGTCGCGCCGACCTGGGGCTGATCGCGCAGTTCGGCAAGCGTGGCGTGGACTTCCTGCTGAGCGACTCGACGCGCGCCGAGCGGGAGGGCTACACGCTCTCGGAGGCCACGGTGGGGGAGAGCCTCCACCGCCTCGTCGGCGAGGCCCAGGGACGCGTCATCGTGGCCACCTTCGCGAGCAACATCGGCCGCGTCCAGCAGGTGATCGACGCCGCGTGGGCGCACGGCCGCAAGATGATCGCCCTCGGGCGCAGCATGGAGCAGAACACGGCGATAGCCCTCGAGCGCGGCTACCTCGACGCCCGTGATGGGACCCTGGTGCGCAAGGACCAGCTGCGCAACCTGCCGCATGACCGGCTGGTGGTGATGACGACCGGATCCCAGGGTGAACCGATGAGCGGGCTCACGCGGATGAGCAACCGCGACCACCGCAACATCAACATCGAGCCCGGCGACACGGTCATCGTCTCGGCCAGCCCGATCCCCGGCAACGAGGAGGCCGTGGCGAAGACCATCGACAACCTCTTCAAGGAGGGGGCCATGGTCCATTACGAGCCGATGGTGCACTGCCACGTGTCCGGGCACGGCTCGCGCGAGGAGCTCAAGCTCATGCTGGGGCTGGTGAAGCCGAAGCACTTCATACCGATCCACGGGGAATACCGGATGCTCGTGCAGCACGGCCTCCTGGCCGAGGGTGCGGGTGTGGACCTGGACAAGATCTTCGTGCTCGAGAACACGCACGTCGTCGAGTACGACGGAAAGACCGCGCGCATGGCGGGATCGGTCCCCGGCGGAGCGGTGCTGGTGGACGGCATCGCCGCGGTGGACGGCATCGATGGCGTCGTGCTGCGCGACCGCCGCATGCTCGCCTCCGACGGCGTGGTGATGGTGGCCCTCACCATCGACGCCAAGACCGGCCAGCCGGTGGGGCTGCCGGATATCGTGAGCCGCGGCTTCCTGTCCGATCCGGACGATGCGCTGCTCGCGTCGGCCCGCGATCACCTGATGCAGGCGCTCAGCCAGCCGCGGCAGGACGAGCACGCCGCCGAGGCGGGATACGTCAAGACCAAGACGCGAGAAACGCTGAGCCGATACTTCCACGAGCGCACCAAGCGACGACCGATGATCCTGCCGATCGTGCTGGAGGTCTGAGCCCACAGATGGCAGCCAGGCGCCGGACACAGAGCCGGCGACGCAGTTCGCGGCGGCGCCAGCAGACGACGCCTCTGACGCTCAGCGCACGCTTCCTGCGTGAGGCGACCGCGCTCATCTTGGTCTTCCTGGCAATCCTGAGCGTGATCGCGCTCTTCGCCCCGAACGCAGGCGCCATCGTCGCCCCGTGGCACCAGCTTCTATCCACCCTCCTGGGATGGGGGGAGGCATTCGCCGCGCCCCTGCTCGCGGGTGCCGCCCTCCTGCTGTGGATGAAGCACCTGCCCGCCGAGCGCTGGATGGCCGCCACCGGCGCAGTCGTGGTCGCGCTCGCCGTGCTGGGCATGTTCCACATGGGCGTCGGGGCCAGCGCCGAGGCCGTTCCAGCGGGTCAGGGTGGGGGAGCGATCGGCTTCGCCGTCAGCGGTCTGCTGACTGCCGCCCTGGGAACTGCCGGAGCGTGGGTCGTGCTCGTCCTGCTCGTGGCCGTGGGGCTGCTGCTGTACTTCAATATGACGATAGGAGACCTCGTGGCGGCCTCCCTGGCCCGTCGCGACGAGCGGCGCGAAGAGGAGGCGCTCGAGGCAAGACGCACGGCCTCTCGCCGGCCGCGGACCGATGTCGCGCTCGAGGTCCAGCCTGAAGGCGCGCTACGACCAGGCCTCATCGACCGCATGCGCGAGCGCCTCGCTGGTGGCGGCGAAACGGAGGACGAGCCCCCGGTCATCCTGCGACGCGAGCGAGCCGCGCTTTCGGTGCACGGGGGATCACCGGCAACGAGGCCGATGCCACCTCCGGCGCTCCTCTCCCCGGATGCCACTCCCGGCGGCGTCCCGGCGGCGGTCGAGCTCGAGCAGACCGAGGAGGCACACCTGGCCGAGGCGGAAGAGGGACTCGCCGCGGGTGGCGCGGACGCCGCCCTCGAGACCGTCCAGAGGGTGTGGGAGCTTCCCACCATCGATCTCCTCGCCGATGCGCCGGAGTCGTCGGCAGCGCAGCTCGACCTGAGCGCGAAGGGGCAGCGGATCCGCGAGACGCTCGCGCACTTCGGCATCGGCGTGAAGGTGTCGCGGATCCAGGAGGGGCCCGTCGTTACTCAGTACGCGCTGGAAGTGGATCCGGGCATCAAGCTCAGCCGCATCGAGGGCCTCGCCGACAACCTGGCGCTGGCCCTTGCGGCGCGGAGCATCCGCATCGAGGCCCCGATACCCGGCGAGCCGTATGTCGGCATCGAGATCCCGAACGCCGCGTTCGATCTCGTGACGCTCAAGGAGGTGCTGGGCAGCAAGCCATACGCAGAGGCTGCGGGCCGCAGCAAGCTCGCGTTTGCGCTCGGCCAGGACGTGGCCGGCCAGCCCTTCAGCGCGGACCTGTCAAAGATGCCGCACCTGCTCATCGCCGGCGCCACCGGCTCCGGCAAGAGCGTGTGCGTCAACGCGCTCATCGACTCGCTGCTCATGAACGCCACGCCCGCCGAGGTCAAGCTGATTCTCATCGACCCCAAGCGCGTGGAGCTGGCGCAGTACAAGGGCATCCCGCACCTGCTCACCGAGGTCATCGTCGAGCCGGACAAGGCGGTCAACGCCCTGAAGTGGACGGTCGGCACCATGGAGAGCCGCTACGCGGAGTTCGCGGGCCGCGGAGTTCGCAACATCGCCGGCTACAACGACGCGCTCCGCGCCGGAGAGCCGCGCATGCCCTACATCGTCATCATCATCGACGAGCTCGCCGACCTGATGATGATCAGCGCGTACGAGGTGGAGGCAACCATCACGCGCATCGCCCAGCTGGCCCGCGCGACAGGAATTCACCTGGTGGTCGCCACGCAGCGTCCCTCGGTCCAGGTCATCACCGGCCTCATCAAGGCGAACATCCCGAGCCGCATCGCCTTCGCCATGACCTCCGGCATCGACAGCCGCACCATCCTGGACACGACCGGTGCGGAAGACCTGCTGGGCCGCGGCGACATGCTGTACCAGCCCATTGATGCGCCCCGCGCCGTGCGGCTCCAGGGCGTCCTTGTCACCGACGCGGAGATCGACGCGGTGGCCGCCCACTGGCGGGCCCAGGGCGGCCCGCAGTACAGGCCGGAGATCACCGCGCCGCGCCGCGACGGCAAGCCTGGTGGGCGTCCCGGGGAGGACGACTCCGATGACGACGCCGATGCACTCCTTGCGCAGGCGGTCGACATCGTGCGACGGTCGGACAAGGCTTCCGCGTCGCTCCTCCAGCGCCGCCTCCGCATCGGGTACGCGCGCGCGGCCAGGATCCTGGACCAGATGGAGGACCGAGGCATCGTCGGCGCCGCTGACGGCAGCCGCTTCCGCGACGTGCTCGTGACCGCCGACGGCTGGGGCGGCGATGTCGGGCTTGACGACGACGATCAGTGATCCAGCAGGGCCAGCGTCTCGGGGAGATGCTGCGCTCGGCGCGCGAGAGCCGCGGACTGGACCGCACGAGGGTCGAGCGCGACACGCGGATTCGGGAGCGCTACGTCTCGGCACTCGAGCGTGGCGCCTACGAGGAGCTGCCGGGCGACGTCTATGCCCGCGGGTTCCTGCGCTCCTATGCGCGCTACCTGGGGCTCGATCCAGATGGAATGGTCGCGCTCTATCGCATCGAGACCCGGGCGTTGCCGGCGGCCCGCTCGCGGCCATTCACGCGGCGGCAGAGGCTCGCCAGCCCACAGCCGCGCGCATTCGTGATCAATCCGAGGGTGATGGTCGCGGCCGCCCTCACGATCCTCGTCGGCGCCCTGATCGCATACCTGGCGTACCAGGTGATCACGTTCGCGCGCACACCGGAGCTGCGCGTGCTGGATCCGCCGGGAGACGTAAGCGGCCACACGGAGCCGTTCATCGTCATCAGCGGGGTGACGGAGCCGGGTGCGCGCGTCTCATTGAGCGGCCTGACCGAGAATCCGAGCGTCATGGCCGACGCGGGGGGTCGCTTCGCCGTGCGAGTCGAGCTGCTCCCGGGGTCGAACCTGGTGACGGTCTCCGCGGTCGACCCGCACACCAACCGCACCTCGCCCGCAGTCACGCTGAACATCAGGTTCGCCCCGGGCGCTGATGCGGGAGAATCACCGTCACCCCGTTCGCACACAGCAGAGATAGGGAGGACATGGCAGGAGAGTCATCCTTCGACGTGGTCAGCGACTTTGATCAGCAGGAGCTGCTGAACGCCCTCGACCAGGCCCGCCGCGAGATCGCCACGCGGTATGACCTCAAGGGCAGCAAGGTGGCATTCGAGCTCGGCAAGGAGGGCATCACCCTGACCGCGGACGACGAGTACCGGGCGGGGTCGGCGA